>Ga0209692_10000578_pt1 | contig 78223 bp, 68 predicted proteins | sample tdDd472_FD_187129 | JGI IMG/M metagenome (GOLD analysis project Ga0209692, IMG submission 187129) | Marine sediment microbial communities from the Atlantic coast under amendment with organic carbon and nitrate - tdDd47.2 (SPAdes)... | ecosystem: Environmental > Aquatic > Marine > Coastal >...
AAACCACATGCGCGCTTCCCGATTGTTCCGCACCCTGAGTCTGACCGGCCTGCTGCTCCTGCTGGCGGTTCCAGCGCTGGCCGACCCCGTTTTCGAGCGCCTGGACACCGGGATTGTGCGGGTTCATGCCGACGTGGACGCCCGCGACGCGGCTCTGCCCTCCTTCGCCCTGGCCGACCCCACGCGGTCCGGGACGACGACTGACGCCGCCGCGGTGGAGGTTGTCTTCACCCGGTTGCAGGGGCGACCGGCGGCCCGGATCGCCACCGCCCCGGACACCGATTTTTACGGCACCGGCGAGGTGTTCGGGCCCCTGCGCCGCAATGGTCGTCGCATCGTCTGCTGGAACACCGACGCCTACGCCTACGGAGCGCACAACCAGAGCCTCTACCAGTCGCACCCCTGGGTGCTGGCGGTGCGGGCCGACGGGACGGCCTTCGGCCTCCTGGCCGACACCACCTTCCGTTGCGTGGTCGACCTCAAGGCCGGCGTCCTCTTTGCCGCGGAGGGGCCCATGTTTCCGGTCATTGTCATCGAAGGTGACAATCCCCAACAAGTGCTGGTCCGTCTGGCGTCCCTCATCGGCACCATGCCCGTGCCGCCGCGCTGGGCTCTGGGCTATCACCAGTGCCGCTATTCCTACACCCCGGACGACCGCGTTCTGGAAGTGGCCCGCACGTTTCGCGAGAAGAAAATTCCCTGCGACGTGATTTGGTGGGACATCGACTACATGGACGGCTATCGCTGTTTCACCTTCCATAAGCAGGACTTCCCCAACCCCCGGGGCACGAACAAGGCCTTGCACGACATGGATTTCCGGTCCATTGCGATCATCGATCCCGGCATCAAGTTCGAGTCCGGCTACAGCGTCTACGAATCCGGCGAGGCCATCGACGCCTGGGTGCGGGACCGCTTCGGCCGACCCTTCGTGGGGAATGTGTGGCCGGGGCGTTGCGTGTTTCCCGACTACACGCGGCAGGACGTGCGCGCCTGGTGGGGCGGTCTGTACAAGGACTGGCTGCGCTCGGATATCGACGGCGTGTGGAACGACATGAACGAACCGGCGGTGTTCCAGTCCGAAGGCTGGACCATGCCGGCGGACAACCAGCACCAGGGCGACCCGGAGACGGGCGGCCCCGGGCCGCACGGCCGATATCACAACGTGTACGGCATGCTCATGTCCCAGGCCACCTATGAGGGCGTGGCCGCCGCCCGGCCGGACCGCCGTCCCTTTGTGCTGACCCGCGCCACCTATCTGGGCGGTCAACGCTGGGCGGCCACCTGGACCGGGGACAACGTGGCGTCGTGGGAACACCTCGACGCCTCCATCCCCATGACCCTGAACCTCGGCCTCAGCGGCCAACCCTTCGCCGGGCCCGATGTGGGCGGTTTCGTGGACGCGGGCAACGGGGACATGTTCGCCCGCTGGATGGGCTTCGGCGCGCTCTTTCCCTTCGCCCGCGGCCACACGGGCAAGGGCAACATCGACAAGGAACCCTGGGCTTTCGGCGGCGGCGTGGAGGACACGAGCCGCCGGGCGCTGGAAGGCCGCTACCGGTTATTGCCCTATCTGTACACGGTTTTCCGCGAGGCCTGGACCACCGGTCTGCCGGTGTGGCGGCCCCTGTTCTTCGCCGATCCCGCCGATCCGCGGTTGCGTGACATCGATGATGTGTGGCTCATCGGGTCGGACCTGATCGTGGCGGCCAACACCGCGCCGGGCAAGCCCGTCGAGGCGCCCACGCTGCCCCACGGCAAGTGGGCAGAGGTGACGGCCGAGATCTACGGCACGGTGGACGACAAGAATCTGCCCCGGCTGTTCCTGCGCGATGGGGCGGCCCTGCCCCTGGGGCCGGTTGTGCAGAGCACGGCCGAGCCGGTCACCCAACTGACCCTCCTGGCCAATCCCGACGACGACGGCCAGGCCACGGGCGTCTGGTACGACGATGAAGGGGAGGGCCACGGCCACTTGGACGGGGATTATGGTGTGTGGCGATTGTCCGTCCAGAACGGTACGGCGGCTCTGGACCGGGTCGAGGGTCGTCGGACCTGGGACGGGACCGTGGAAACCGTCACGGTTCCCTAGCCGGCGGTTCGTTCGATGAGCGGCACCACGATGGCGATGACCGCCAGAACGGCCAGGACCAGGGTGAACAGCGTGTAGCGGACCATGCCCGCCGCCAGAAGATCCTGGCTGTAGTACTTGTCGACCCCATTATCGGCGTACATCTGCTGCAGACCCGAGACGATCTTTCGTCGGGTGGTCTTGCCGGCGGTCAGAGCCTTGAAGGCGAAGAGGTTGATCAGGACCGTGCCCACGATGAGCAGGCCCAGGATCAGGTCCTTCTGACCGGCATCGCGGCCGCGGGCGGCATCCGAAGCCACACCCCAGTTGATGCCCAGCACCACCAGGTTGAACAGGACCGCCGCCACCACGAACACCGTGTCGGTGCGCGCATTCTGGTGCAGTTCGTGCACCATGTGATCATGGATTTCCTTGAGCATGGGGTATCCTTTCGTAATGGACCGCCTTGGGAAAGGAGTCCGACCGAGTATACCCGTATCTTGTCTGCGAGCGTCAAAAAACCCCAGGATCACGAACCAGGGTTTGGAGGAAGGGGGTAAAGGCAGTAGTTTCGATCTCAAACCCTCAACCCCGGGAGCCGTCATGAAGCGCTTGCTGATTTTCTGTCTGCTGTTCGTCTGTTGTCTGGGGTCCGCCGGCGCCGACACCTGGCCCGCCCGCGTTCTCGTCACCAACGACGACGGCATCGACAACCCCCGCTTGGTCGCCCTGGCCAAGGCCTTCGCCGAAGTGGCGGAAGTGGTCGTGGTGGCCCCCCTCAGCAACTGCAGCGGGTCCACCAACTACATTTCGGCTTTCCAGAGGAAGGAACTGGCCGTGGAGCCGCGCAACATGGGCGCCGGGATCACGGCCTGGGCCGTGGACGGCTTCCCCGGCGACTGCGTGCTGCTGGCTCTCACGGGCATTTTGGCCGACAACCCGCCGGACCTGATTGTGTCAGGCATCAATTCGGGCCCCAACCTGTCCGATGCGTACCTGGCCAGCGGCACCATCGGTGCGGCCCGGCTGGGGGCCCAGCACGGTGTCCCGTCCATCGCTTTTTCAAACCTGCGGACCGACGACCAAACCATGATGGATGCGGTCCCCCGCTGGTGTGTGCAGCTGGCCCAGAGCCCGATCGCGCAGAACCTGGGCCCCGGCGAGTACCTCACGGTGAATTTCCCCAAGGGTCCTGCGTCCAAGGTGAAAGGGGTGTGCTGGGCGCCGCTCGGCGGACAGGTTTTTCATGATGCGTTCGAAGCCGTCGGCCGGGACGCCCTGGGGCGTCAGTTGTGGCGCAACCGCTTCTGGTTCGATGACGGGGACAATCAGCCCCAGGGAAGCGACGTGGCCCAACAGCGGGCGGGCTGGATCACGGTGACGCCCATGCGCCTGGGGGACCAGGACACACCCCGACTGGAGAAGGCGGCCGACCTGCCGGTCTGGAACAGCCCCTGAGCCTCAGTCGTAGGCCAAGCGTGTTTCGCGGTCGGCCATCAGCGCGGTCAGATCCTCCTGGGCGGCCAGATTGGCCCAGGATTCGAGGCCGTCGTGCCCCCGGCGATAGTTTTCGGGAATGGGATGGGTGCCCACCACCACGTCCAGGCCGAATTGCCGCGGGATGAAGTCGCGGAAATAGTCGAGGTAAGGGCAGGGCGGATATCCCACCACCAGACCGGTGGCCAGGTGCACCACCTCGGCGCCGTTCTTCTTCATTTCCTCGGGCGCGTATTCCACATTGCCGCCCGGACACCCGCCGCAGGTGGTGATCCCCACCAGTTCAACCTCGTCATTCCGGTAGCGCGCGAACCCGCCGACCCGTTCTTTCAGGGATCGCAGACATTTGCCGCCGGCACAGGTGTGGTAGCGGTCACAGATGATGATGCCCACTTTGGTCATCGGCCTCTCCTGTTCATGGGTTGATCGGGGCGGTGGGCAGGTCCATGAACCGGCCCTTGGCGGTGACGAGAAGGTCGCCGTCCTGCCTGAGTTCGGCGGCCAGCAGGTGCAGCCGGCCGCGGGAGGATTCCAACCAGGCTCGCACCACGGCGGTCCGTCCGATCCGCACCGGCTTCAGGTAGCGGATTTCCAGACGGGCGGTGAGCCCGGGCACCGCATGGGCGAGGAGGCAGTTGGTCATGGCCCCGTCGAGGAGCGCGCTGGTCACGCCGCCGTGCAGCAGGCCGGGATACCCGGTGAAATCCACCCCACAGGCGAATTCGCCCACCACACCATCGCTTTCCGGGTGAAAGTTGATGGCCAACCCTTTATTGTTATCGGGGGCGCAAACCCAGCAATCCGGGTGATTGTGCTGCCGGGCGGCGGAATACTTCTCGGTTCCAGCAAGGGTGGCGGGTGAAGGCGGTCTCATGAATAGCGCCCCTCTCCAGGGAGAATATTCGATTTGACGACTCATTATTTTAAGCATATACTCAAAAAAAGCGAAAATCAAGCCGGAGGTTGATCTTGCCCAGACCCACCAAACCCCGACAAGTTCGCCATGATCCCCAGGTCGTGTTTTTCAAACCGGCGGGCGTGCCCATGCGGTATCTGGAGGAGGAATCCCTGGGACGGGATGAACTGGAAGCCCTGCGGCTGGCGGATCTGGAAGGGCATTCCCACGAGGAAGTGGGCCAAATGATGAACGTGTCGCGCGCCACCGCCGGACGCATTCTGGCCGAGGCCCGGCGCAAGACCGCGTCCGCCCTGGTTCACGGGCGGGCCATCCGGGTCGAGGGCGGGACCGTGGAGACCCTGTCCGAATTGGAAGTCGGAGATTGCGAAGACCGGAAACCGGGCCGAGGCCGTGGTTGCGGGCACGGGCCGGGGCGGGGCGGGCGCTAGAGTCCCCGTAACCGTCGAACCTCCCGCGCGATCTCCTCGATCGCGATGTACGAGGCGTCCACGCTGCGCCACCCGTGAATCTTCATCAGGTAGGCGGCGTGAAGCACTTCCTTGGAGATCTCCCGCTTGTTGACGTAGTAGGTCGTGTGATCGGTGCCCAGATGCAGCGCCCGGGCTTCGCGCACCGTCATCAGGTGGGACACGTTCATGTTCAGGCCGATGACCTTCTCCGGGTCGACCATCTTCAATTGCGACAGAATCGGCACATCCGGCAGCAGCGGCACGTTGGCCGCCTTGATCCCCTGGAAGGCGAGATAGAAACAGGTCGTGCTTTTGGAGGCGCGCGAAACCCCCACCAGCACCACGTCCGCCAGGTGCAGTTCGTGCGGCCGCTGGCCGTCGTCGTGTTTCAGGGTGTAGTCGATGGCGGCGTGCCGGTCGAAACGCTCCCGCTCCGAGGCGTAGAACAGGCCGGGTTTGCCGGTGTGATCCCGCTTGAACAGGTCGTGCAGGGCGTTGAAGGAGGGGCCGAGCACGTCCACGATGGGCACCAGCAGCTTTCCGGCCAACCGCTTGATGGCCACCCGCGCGTCGTGGACCACCAGGGTGTAGAAGATGGTGGCGCCGATGTCCCGGGCTTCCAGAACGATTTCCTCGATCTGTTCCACACTCCGCACGTTGGACCGCACGATGAGGTCGAAATCCTGACCTTCGAACTGGACCAGCGCGGCCTGCAGAACCTGGTTGCAGGTGGCGCCGCGGCCGTCGGAAACAACGATGAGGGCGGGCAGGGATTTCTCGGGCAAGGGGGGCCTCCCGGGATGAAACGGGGGTGGGTTTTGGAATCCGGATTCCATCCTACCCTGTCGGGGCCGCCAGGGGAACCCCTTGAGTCCGTCCCGGAAACGGGAAACCCCCTTCACGGTCATCCTGGCATCTTCGGGCCTAATCCGCCTCCGGGCCTGCGAGCCGCGCCATCTCGGCTGCTATGGCGGTCACGGCGGCGGTCATGTCCATTCCATAATCCGACGGCGGCAGGGAAATGTGGCAGAGGATGTCCAGGGTTTGCACGTCGATCAACTTGCAGTGGGCCGCCTTGACCTGATGGTCCCGGCCTGAATACCCGTCGTGGGTGAAGAAAACGTTCCCGACCAGAACCGCTTCCAGCCCGACCTCGGCCCTGAGTTGGCGGAGCAGATCCAGGCTGATGGCGAAGCCCCCGGCGGAGGAGTTCTTGTCCTCACCGGTTTCCACGGGCTCGAAAGGCAATTCCTTCAGGGAAAACCCCTGGTAGGCCAGTTCGCCGGACAGCATGTCGGTCATCATCCTGCTCTGTACGGTTACGGCGAGTTCGGAGGCGGCCGGGGGCGTCAGATAGATGTCCCGCCCCTGCTGACGGACCTCCAGGGTGCGGTGCCCGGCCGGAGACACGGATTTGGAGGTCAGCAAGGGGTGCAGGGCCAAGGTGGTGGGAATCCGGGTGACGCCCGGCGACGCGGTGGTCACGATCTCGGCGGGCGGCGGTGTGCAACCGGTCAGGAAAAACACCAACAGGAGGGCGCACGGGAATTTCAGCGAAGGCATGGCAGTCCCCTTTTCGTGGATCACAGGGCGCGATCGGACCCGCTCATGGAAGCTCAGGGGAAGGTCGGTTCAATGAGTGCCCGCATTATACACTTTCCGGATAATAAGGTCCCGGATTTTCCAGGTGATCCGGTCAGCTGGTGGTCGATGTGGTCGCCGCAATGGTGGCCGCGGAAACCGCCACCATGACCGCCGCCATCTGGGCCGCCTGCACCAGGTCCTGGGCGGCTTTACCCGCGGCATCTCCGTTGGCGATCCGTTTGATCCGCTCCTTGCGGTTTTTCAGCGTCTGTTTGTCGACGGCGTTCTTGAGCAGGTTGGCCCCCTGGGCCACCGCCACCAGGGTGGTGGTGCGGGCGTCCACCTCCCCGTCGCCCTGGATGGCCCGGTTCAGGCGCGCGACGATTTCGCGCTCGGGCAGGGGATTGATTTCGGGGTAGATGGTGCGCTTGAAGATCTTCAGCACCTTGTCCTCGTCCTGACGCAGGATGCCGCGCCGGCACAGGTCGCGGGCCACGCGGTTTTTCAGATCCTTGGTATTCGCGAAGCGGGAGACCCAGGTCTGCAACTGTTGGCGCTTTTTGGCGGTGCGGACCCGCTCCAGACATTCGTCCAGCAGGGCGTCGCCCAGAGGGGCCGGGTCGATGACCCGCAGGAATTTCTTTTTCTTGTCCTGCTCCACTTGCACCCGACCGGTCAGCATGAGTTCGGCCAGCAGCGTGGCGCCCAGAGCCGTCTTGTAATAGGCCCCCGATTCGACGGTGCCCTTGTCTTCCTTCAGCGACAGCAACATCACTTCCTGGTGCAGATACAGTTCGCGGCCGGAATTCATGGGAGGCTCCTTGTGAGGGCTTGCCAGCCCGGGTGTTATTGGAGTGGGGTTTCACGGGTCGGTCAATACATGGGAATATACCAAGGACCGACTGGAAATATTCAGGCCGGTGACGTTTTTCACGTTTTCACGGGAGACCCGCCCCCCCGGGGGCCTGCCGGAGATTGTGGACAATCGCACTCCAGTTTGTGTTATGATGACATTTGGTCCAAATCCAATTTTGTTCACAGACATCAGTTATTCAGTGGAGGGGTCATAATGAAAAATCTCCGAAAGGGCGTTCCCGCAGTCCTCCTGGTCATCCTGCTCCTCGTTCCGATGCCCGCTTTGTCGGGCGGTCGGCAGGGTGTCCGTCAAATCTCATCCTATGATTGGTCGCAGCAAAACGAGGGAACCAGTTGGGCCCCGCGGGCCGGGCTGCAAGTGGTGGAGCTGAGAAACAATTTTTTCCTGATGGGGGGGCGGACGCCTCTGGATCCGGCCATTGTACCGGTGCCGGGGGCCAGCACCCTCTGGTCGGATGTCTGGCGGAGCAAGGATCTGGGGAAAACCTGGGAAATGATCCGGGAAAGCGATTCGCCGGATGTCTGGCCCGCCCGGGCCTATTTCCAGGCCCTGACCATGAAGGGGCGCATGTTCATTCTGGGCGGTCAGAATTTCAAACTGATCCCGAATCCCGACCCCAACGGGCCGCCCATGATCCCGGCCAGCGACTTCTTCAATGATGTCTGGAGCAGCCGCGACGGGGTCCATTGGACCCAATTGACGGAGGCGGCCCCCTGGGCCGGTCGGGCCGGCCTGAGTGCGGCCGTTTTCAAGGGGGCCATTTACGTGATGGGGGGATCGTTCAACGACGACTCCGCCATTGTCGGCGGGCAACCGGCCCGGGTGTATTTCAACGATGTCTGGAAATCGAAAGACGGCATCACATGGAAACTGCTGACCGAGGCGGCCCCCTGGGCGCCACGGGCCGGCGGCGTAGCCGTGACCAAGGGCGGCTACCTGTACATGGTTGGGGGGGAAGACGGATTCATCTGCCAGGAGGGTGGGCGCTGCCCCCCTTACTACAATGATGTGTGGCGCACGCGAAACGGGCGTGATTGGGAATTGGTCACCGCGGAAGCCGCCTGGTCGTCGCGTCCTGGCCACCAGTGCGTCGTGCTGAACAACCACTTTGTCCTGTTCGGCGGGTTCGGGCTGAGCCCCGATCCAACCAACCCCTTCCTGCCCTCAAACCCCATGGATGTCTGGGTGAGCCAGGACGGCGCCAAATGGCACCAGGTGAGTGATTCCCCCTGGAACGCGGTTGAACCGGCGGACATCAAGTACGATTTCGATGCCCTGGTGTCCCGGGGACGTGGCCAGCGGCCGGCTGTCTTTACCTTCGGGGGCGACCGGGAGACCTTCAATTTCTTCGATCCGGAAAACTATCTGCGCGTGGATGACGACGTGTGGCGGTTTGGCCCGACTAAAAACGGTCAATGGGATAAAAGCCCGGTCGGCGAGGACGTGTGGGTCGTCAAGAATCTGCGGGCGGCCCCGAATCCATTCAACCCGGTGACGTCCATCAGGTTCGCCCTTCGTCAGGCCGAGCCTGTCCAATTGGCTGTCTTTGACCTGGCCGGACACCGGGTCCGCACTCTGTTGAGCGGAACAATCCTGGGTGCGGGTGAGCATGAGGCCGTTTGGGACGGGCGGAATGATGATGGCGGGCAGGCGGCCTCCGGAAAGTATTTCTATCGACTGGACACCGGCACCTACAGTGAAACCAAAAGCATGGTGCTGATGAAGTAGTTTGGAGGGGCCCGGGTGGTTCACCCGGGCCCCTTTTCAGTCTCGATACAACGCCTTGATCCCACCCCAGGACGCCGCCTCCGCCGCAACCGTTCCGCTGGGCAGAAACACCACGTGATCCAGAACAAAGGCGTCGCCCCCGCCGCCGAAACTCACGCTGGTCACGGGGTCGGCCGGATCGTCGCTGCGCACGATCAGAACTCCGTTGCGGCCGGGTCCGAGATCCAGACCCAGGGCGCTCAACTGTCCCACCGCGAGTCCATTGACCCGCAGCGTGTGGTTGACGGTCACCTGCTGACACGCAACGGCGATCCAGGCCGCGCCCCCGGGCACATAAAAAGCCACGGCCCGCCAATCCTGGGATCCGTAGTTCTGGGACTGGTTGGCCACGGTATTCACCAGGACCCGGCTCCCGTCCCAGACCCCCTGGGAAAAACTGCTGCCATAGGGGTCGCCGTTCACCGGGTCGAAAACGTTGGGCAAGGTGTTGGACCCGGTGCCGGTCAGGCTGCCCCGCAGGCCGGCGATCTCGAAGAAGAGCCCGGAGGCCAGAAGGGTGTCCTCGAAGTTCTCCACCGTGCCGCCGGTCAGGCCGATGAGGTCGTCCGGTTGGCCCCACTGATCGGCCGCCACGGTCTCCACCAGAAATTCCGCGCCGGCCCAGGGGGCCGTCAGCAGGCTGATCAGAAGGACGGATAAGCAAAGGCGTTTCATTTATTATTCTCCCGGTTCCACGTGGTGCAGTCGATCCCTGGCCGCGGGAAGGATCAGGCCCACCCAGCGGCGATACATTTCGGCGGTGTAGTGCAGCCCGTCGCGGGCCACGAGGGACGGGTCGTTCCCGGCCTGGCGGCTCAGCGGGGTGATGTCGATCAGGTCGATTCCCCGGGCCCGGCAGAGGGTGTCCAGTCGGGCGTTGTGAACATCGATGTCCCGGCTCACGGCGGCGGGATCCAGGAGTCCCCCCAGGGGCGTGACGCTGAAATCCGGAATGGAAACGGCCAGCACCTGTCCGGGCTGCCCCCCGGCCAGGGTAACGGCCTGGTCCAGAAGCCGGATCCAGTCAGCGGTGGTTTCCTCGAGCGGGACGCCCTGGAACTGGTTGTTGGCGCCGATCATCAGGGTGACCAGACCGAAAGGCGGAGTCGGTGAAGCCACCTCGAAGCGCTGAGCCACGGCCCCCAGCAGGTCGCCGGTATTCCAGCCGCTTTCGGCAATGACCGCGGTCGTTTTGAGGGTGTCCCCTTCAACGGCCAGGGCGGCGACCAATTGGGCCGGCCAACTGCTGCCTCCCCGCGCCCCTTGGCCCACGGTGTACGAATCCCCCAGGGCCAGCAGGGTGAGGTTGGGCGGGGCCGGTGCCTCGATGGGGCCGGTCACGGGGGCCAGGGGAGCCGGATCCCCCTGGCATCCGGCCAGCAGGAACAATCCGGCCAGTAGCCGGAGTTTGCCTGGGGTGCGGTGTCGGAAACGAAACATGACGTCCTGGCCTTGACGAAAACCCTTAGTTAGTCCCCTTATGGTAAAAAAGAGGACGGAAGTCCGCTTCTTTTTGAAGCGATCCTCGCCGGACGGATTTTTCTGCGCTAGAATAGTGCGATGAATATATGCTTCGGATGCCATCACGCTCTGCCGGCCGAAAGTCGGTTCTGCCCCGCCTGCGGGGCGGACCAGGCCTCTCTGTCGACCCGGGACTCGGACCGGACGGCCGCCCTGCCGTCCACCGAAACGGTTTCCGTATCGGACAATCGGACCCGGACCTCCACCGCCCGGGGCCACACGCCTTCCAGCGCGTTGTCGTCCTCCCTCGACACCGGATCCCGCTTCATTCCGGGCGCCATGATAGATGGCCGTTACCGTATCATCAGCCTGCTGGGACGCGGCGGCATGGGCGAGGTCTACCGGGCCGACGACCTGAAGCTGGGGCAGCCGGTGGCCCTGAAATTCCTCCCCGTGGAACTTGAGACCAACCCTGACCGCTTGGAGCGTTTCCTGGCGGAGGTGCGAACGGCGCGGCAGGTCACGCATCCCAACGTGTGCCGGGTCTATGACATCGGCGAGGTGGAGGGCCATCACTTCCTGTCCATGGAATACGTCGACGGTGAGGACCTCGCCTCTCTGCTGTTGCGGATCGGCCGACTGCCCCAGGAACGGGCCGTCCAGGTGTCGCGTCAGATTTGCGCCGGCTTGGCGGCGGCCCACGACCAGGGGATTCTGCACCGCGATCTCAAGCCCGCCAACGTGATGGTGGATGGACGGGGCCGGGTGCGCCTGACCGACTTCGGTTTGGCGGGCCTGGCCGAGGACATCAAACCGTCGGACGTCGGCTCGGGAACCCCGGCCTACATGGCACCGGAGCAGATTTCCGGCCGTGAAGTCACCGTGCTCAGCGACATCTACGCCCTGGGACTGGTTCTTTTCGAGATCTTCACGGGCCGTCGGCCGTTCGAGGCCGACTCCATGGCCGAAGTCCAGCGGATGCATACCAGCAGCCCCCCGTCGAGCCTCACCCATTTCGTGCAGGACCTGGACCCCACGGTGGAACGGGCCGTGCTGCGCTGCCTGGAGAAAGAACCGGCCGATCGTCCCGAATCCGTTTTGGCCGTGTCGGCGGCCCTGCCCGGCGGCGATCCGCTGGCCGCGGCTCTGGCCGCGGGGGAGACCCCGTCACCCGAACTGGTGGCCGAGGCAGGGGAGCGACAGGGAATGCAGCCCGGACGCGCGGTGGGGCTGGCCCTGTTGGCGATCCTTCTGATTCTGGGCGGCACCCGCTGGGCCGGGACCTTGACCTCGACCCATTACCTGCCCCTGGATCGTCGGCCGGAAGTGTTCGAGGACCGGGCGCGCAGCATCATCGCGGACCTGGGATACCGGGAAGAGGTCTATGCCCATCCGCAGGACAACGCCTGGGGCCTGTTTACCTGGGGCGGCGTCATGGACGAGGTGGCGGCCGCGGACACCACAGGAAACCCGTGGCCGGCTTTGCGAAACCGACCGGACGCGGTCTCCTTCTGGTACCGTCAGTCCGCCGCCACCCTGTTGCCCAATCCCAGCAACCCGCCCATTTTCCTGAGGGGCCCGGTGACCCTGAGCAACCCTCCCATGGGGCGGTCCGGCGACATCATCGTGTTGCTGGACGGGAGCGGCCAGTTGAGGCGCTTCGAAGTCATGCCCACGCGATATTCCACCGTGGACACCATCGTGGAAGCGGACTGGGCGCCGCTGTTTGAAATGGCGGGTCTGGACCCGACGCGTTTTCAGGAAGACCGCCCGCGTTACCAGCGTTTCATGACGCCGGATCGGCGCCGGGCCTGGCTGGGCACCCGTGCCGACCAACCGGATGTGGAATTGCGGGTCGAGGCCGGGTCCTATGAAGGGCGGGCGGTGCTGTTCAACGTGGCCACCCCCGGTGGCCTGGCGGATTTGGCGACCCCACCCCGGAACGAAGGGCTGACCAGCAGCTTCTTTGTCTCCTTTGTCCTGCAGCCGGTCCTCATCCTGTTGGTGGTGGCCATGTCCGTCCGCCTGGCCAACCAGAATCTGAAACAGAGCCGGGCCGATCGACGGGGCGCGCTCCGTTTCAGCACCCTGACCTTTGTCCTCTTTGTCCTGGCCAAGGGGCTGGAGTCCCACAGCCTGTTCACCATGCACTGGGCCGGGGAAGCTTGGTCGCTCCTGGTGGGCGCCACGTTCATCAGTTTGGCGGTCTGGAGCCTCTACTCAGCCGCCGAACCTCTGGGCCGGCAGGTCTGGCCCACCATGTTCGTGTCCTCGAGCCGGTTGCTGAGCCGTCCGCGTGTGCAGTGGCTGGACCCGTTGATCGGGCAGTCGGTCCTGGTGGGCCTGCTGGGCGGCGGTCTGGATTTCCTGATCCAGTCTCCCGTGCGCCGGTTGATGTCACCCCTGTGGACGGGGGAACCCTTCCGCCTGATGGGCTTCGACACCTCCCTGCTACAGGGACAACGCCAGGCCCTGGCCTACATCCTGGATCTTTCCATGCTGCTGACATTCATGTTCGTGTTCGTGGTGGCCCTGGTTGTTATTCGCAAATTCATTCGCCGACGGGCCCTGGCCCTGGGCGTGACCCTGGTGGTTTGGACCCTCATGAACGGCGCCGGCACCCCGGAGGGCGTCGCCTTCAATTTCATCACCTCGGTGATCATGATGATCCTGCTGTTGCGGTGGGGCGTGGTGGCCATGGTGGTCAGTCGAATCGTCCTGAGCCTGGCCTGGCAGGCCCGGGCTGCGGACTGGGGGGCCTGGCATGCCCAGGGGGCGGTTCTGGTGCTGGCGGCCCTGTGCGCCCTGGCTGTTTACGGGGCCTGGGCCGCCATGGGCCGTCGCCGGGCGGCGCTGTCGCACGCAACCTCGATTCCCGGCGGCAAAACGGGGCTCTCCGGCTAGCTTCCCGCCACTGGACACTGATCCCGAATCACTTTAAGTTTATGAAAACGAATTTTCACCCACCGGGGGTTCAAAATGGCATCCAAGGGTGTCCTGTTCTGTGGGGTCCTGCTGTGTGTCGGTCTGATGTTTGGGTTGGCCGGTTGCGGCACCGACCCGTCCGCACCAGCCACGCCTGAGCCCCGCATCTGGAAGGTGCCCGGCGATTGGCCCACCCTGGCCGCCGCCGCGGATACGGCCAAATCCGGCGAGACCATCGAACTGGCCCCCGGGGTTTACCGTGAACACGGCATTGTCATCCAGACCGGCGTGGATGTGCGTGGCGCGGAGGGCAAAGCCGGCGAGGTGATTCTCGACGGCCAGGGTCTGTCCCGCATCCTCACCGTGGCGCCGGATACCGTCTCGGAAGATCACACCGACCTGACCTCTGTCCTGACCAATCTGGTTTTCCGGAACGGCCGGGCCGACCGGTTCGGGGGCGGGGCCCTGCTGGTCTGCGCCAACACCGAAGTCCTCAATTCCCGTCTGGTGGGCAACAGCTCGATCGGGCCGGGCGGGGCGGTCAATTCCATCGCCACGGATGTGAGTTTTGCCAACTGCCTGTTCGACAGCAATCTGGCCGACTCGGGCAGCGGGGAAGGGGGAGCGGTGGCCGCCTCCGCCTTCCACACCCAGTTGATCTCCTTCACCAACTGTCTGTTCCAGGCCAACGTGTCGGTGTCTGCAGGGGGCGCCCTGTTTCTGATCGGCCCGACCGAAATCACCAACGGCACCTTCCAGGACAACGAAGCCCTGCTGGGGGGCGCGGCCCTTCTGGGTGGGTCGAGCCCCACCTTGACCGATTGCCTGTTCCAGGGAAACGCGGCCCGACCGCAGGACGGGAACGACGGCAGCGGGTTTGGCGGCGCCCTGTACCTGTCCGGGGGTGACGGGGATATCATCCGCTGTGTTTTCAAGGAGAACACAGGCCTGTTGGGGTCGGCCGCCTACGGCTTCAACGGCAGCGTGTTCGTGGGATGTGAGTTTGCGGACAATGTCAGCTCGGGTTCGGGCACGGTGCGCTGGGCCGGCACCACCAGCCCCGCTTTTCAGGACTGCGATTTTCTCCGGAATGAAGCCGAATACGGCGGGGCCTTCAGCACCATGGGCGGGGTGGATCTCACGCTGGCCTCCTGCAACCTGACCGGCAACACCGCCGGAGCGGGTGGGGCCATGATTTTCCAGGACAACGATCAACTCACCCTCATCGATTGCGTGGTCACCGACAATGCCTCAGCCTCCATGGGTGGGGCCTTTGCCAATCTGGGGAGTAGCAACTCCTCGGCGGTCCTGGAATTCGAAAATTGTCTGGTGAGCGGCAATACGGCCGAGACGTCGGGGGGGGCGGTTTTTCTGGGTGGCGTAACCGCCCTTACAGCCAGGGGAACGACCTTCAGCGGAAACACGGCACCGGAATATTCCGGTGGGTTCATCGGAAATATTAGCCAAGCGGACCTGATCTGCTGCACGCTCACGGACCAGGAGTTCGGCGGCCAGGGAGCCGTGATCGTGGAAGACACCAACTGCGGCAAATGATCCGAACAGACCCGGTGCCTGTCTACCAGGGAAGAAGGTCGGCCAGATCCAGGGCCGTATAGACCAGAGCGCCGGCCAGCACCACGCCCAGGGCCCGACTGCGCGCCGGGGTCCTGATCCAACCTCGTATCAGATGGCCGCCCACCGCCCAGGTGGAGATGGCGCTGAAGGTTACCCCGCCCAGCACCAGGGGGGATCCCACCAGCGCCCAACCGCTGATCATCAGGGGCGCCAGGAAAACCGAGTAGACCGTGAGGCCGAAAAAGATGGCCTTGGGGTTCACCAGCTGCAGAATCGCCCCGTTCCAAAAGCGCAGGGGCTCCGCATCGCCGGGATCGCTGAGAAACTTCCCGCTGCCCCGATAAATTCCCCACGCCAGCCAGAGAATGTAGAGGCCGCCCACGTACCGCAGGAGGGGCGCCACGGCGGGGAAATGGTTGAGCAGGACCGACGAGAGGGTGGCGCACAGCAGATTGATCACCAGGAAACCGGCCACCACACCGCACAGGAAGGGCAAGGTCTTCCGGTAGCCGTACAATGCGCCCAGCGATGCGCTGATGATGTTGTTGGGCCCCGGCGTGAAAATGGTCACGACGACGAAGATCGCGGTGGTCGGCAGGTCGAAGTCCATGGAACGGGCCATCTCCGGAGTCAGGGTGGAAGGGTCACGCCCTGCCCGGGAAGCTCGGTGCTGGGCCCCACAATGTCAATGCGCCAATGGGGGCCGGCCGGACTTGTTGCCGCGGGGTGGTTTTTTGGAGGAAAGGACGACCTGAATCCGCTATCCTATGGCCGACCGAGGACACCCCTTTCCAGCGAGGACATCCATGACCCGGACCCTGACTGCCCTCAGCCTGCTTCTGATCGCCGCCCTGACCCTGGCCGCCTGCAGCCCGCACGGGGCCAAGCCCAGTCCGCAGGAAGCCACGCTCACCGAGGTGGGTCAGATGGCGCCCGACTTTACCGTGGGCACCCTCGACGGCGGAACCTTCACCCTCAGCGAACAGCAGGGCCAGGTCGTACTGGTGAACTGGTTCGCCACCTGGTGCCCGCCCTGTCAGGAGGAGATGCCGCACCTGCAGACCGAGGTGTGGGAAGTCTTCGCCAATCGCGGGTTGGTCATGATTTCGGTGGCCCGCGAGGAAACCGCTGACGTGGTGGCGCCCTTCGTGAAAAAGTATCAGGTCACCTGGCCCTTCGGTCTGGACACCGACCGCGCCGCCTTCGCCCAGTACGCCGAGGCCTTCATCCCCCGTAATACCGTGGTCGGTCCCGACGGGACCATCATCTTCCAGTCCAACGGGTTCGAGGCTGACGATTTCAAGGCCATGATCACCGCCATCGACAAGGCTCTGATCAAATAGGCGCGCGTCCGATCTCGCCCGGACAGCGCCAGGCCCCCCGGTTTTCGGACCGGGGGGCCGCCCTTTTTCGCTGCCGCGGCCTCTGCGTACTATATTCTGCGAACCCTTTCGCCGAAACGAGGACGCCCGGTTTGGACATCGCCCTGCTCAACATCATGCCCGACGCCGCGGTCAAGGCCACCGACCGCCAGTTCGCGCGCCTGTTGTCCGGGCGCGACAAGGTTGATTTCCGGGTCTTCACCCTGCCGGAAATTGCCCGCACCCCGGAGTGTTCCGCCTACATGGCGGATCAGTTCGTGTCCCGGGAATCCATTCTGGCCGCGCCGCCCGAGGCGCTGATCGTCACCGGCACCAACGTGCGGGATCCCCGGCTGGAGACTCAGCCTTTCTGGGGTCCGCTGCGGGACATGCTGGACTGGGCACGGGACACCGTCGCCTCTACCCTGTGTTCGTGCCTGGCCTCCCATGCGGTGCTGCAGTTCCGCTACGGTCAGCGTCGCCGCCTGCGGCCGGCCAAGACCTGGGGCGTCTACGATCATGACGTTCGGCTGCCCGGTCACCCTTTGGCCGCGGGACTGCCGCCGGTGGTGCCGGTGCCCCAGTCGCGGTATAACGAGGTGACGGCCGCCCAGTTCGCCGCCGCCGGCCTGGATGTGATCATTGCCGACGAGACCGCCGGGGTGCACCTGGCCGCCGACCGCGACAACGGGTTGGTGCTCATGCAGGGCCACCCGGAGTACGACGATGTCAGCCTGCTGAAGGAATACAAGCGCGAGGTGCGGCTGTTCGGGGAGGGTGTGCGACCGGAGTATCCCCCGGTGCCCGACGGCATGGTGGATGAGGCCGGACTTGGGCTCTTTGCGGAACATGGCGACCGGGTGCGCCGGGCTGTGAAGGCGGGCCACCCGATCCCGGATTTTCCGGAAGCGGAAGCCGCCCGGCATCTGCATGAAAACTGGCACCCGGCTTCGGCCCGGGTTTTCGCCAACTGGCTGGACATTGTGGAAGGAAAAAGGACCGGACCGTGATCAACCTGACCAACATCTCAAAACGCTACGGCCGGCAGATTCTCTTTGTGGAAACCTCTTTCCAGCTCAATCCCCGCGAGAAGGTGGGCCTCGTGGGGCCCAACGGGGCGGGTAAGACCACGGTGTTCCGGCTGATCACGGGGGAGGAGGAGCCCGACGAGGGCACCGTGTCCGTACCCAAGCGAACCACCATCGGCTATTTCCGGCAGGACATCGGCGAAATGAGCGGCGGCACCGTGCTGGACGAGACCATCGCCGGCAGCGGCGACCTGGGCGAACTCCACCACGAACTCAAGGACCTTGAGGGGGCCATGTCCGACCCCGAAAAAGCCGACGAGATGGACGCCATCCTAAAACGCTTCGGTGAGGTGCTGGAGCTGTACCAAGGTCAGGGCGGCTACGAGCTGGAGGCCCGCGCCCGCGAAGTGCTGCAGGGGCTCGGCTTTGCTCCCGACCAGATCGACGGCGACGTGGGGGCCCTCTCCGGCGGTTGGAAAATGCGCATCGGCATGGCTCGGGTGCTGTTGGCCCGGCCTGATGTGCTGCTCATGGATGAGCCCACCAACCACCTCGACATCGAATCCATCCTCTGGCTGGAGAAGTTCATCAAGGACTACCCGGGTGCCGTGCTGCTCACCTGTCACGACAAGGACTTCATGAACCGGGTGGTGAGCCGCATCGTGGACATCGACGGCGGCGAATTCATCGCCTACACCGGCGACTACGACTACTTCGTGCGTCAGCGCGCCCAGGCCGAGGCCAACCGCGAGGCCAGCTACGCCCGTCAGCAGGCCATGCTGGCCAAGGAGCGGCGCTTCGTGGAACGGTTCGCCTCCCATGTGGCCAAGGCGGCCCAGGTGCAGAGCCGTGTGAAGAAGCTGGAGAAGATCGAGAAGCTGGAACCGCCGCGCCGACGCCGGGTGGTGGAATTCCAGTTCAACGCCCCACCAAGGTCCGGGGATGACGTGGCGGAGTTGTCCGGTCTGTCCAAGGCCTATGGACCGCGGGTTATTTACGACGAATTCAATTTAAAGATTCGCCGTACCGAGCGTTGGTGTGTGCTGGGCCGCAACGGCGCCGGCAAGACCACTCTGCTCAAGCTGGTGGCGCAGAAACTGGCCCCGGATGCGGGTACGGTGCGCCACGGCGCGAACCTGAAGGTGGGCTACTTCGCCCAGCAGTCCCTGGAACAGTTGAATCCGTCGCTCACGGTGTATGACCATGTGCAGCAGGCGTTTCCCGTCGAGGGGCGGGGGGTGCTGCGGAACCTGCTGGGGGCCTTCCAGTTCTGCGGCGACGATGTGGACAAACCCATCCGCATCCTCTCCGGGGGTGAGAAGTCGCGCCTGGTTCTGGCGGAAATGCTGTTCGATCCGCCCAACTTCCTGATCCTCGACGAGCCCACCAACCACCTCGACCTGGAGACCAAGGAGATGCTGGTCGCGTCGCTGTCCCAGTTCGAGGGCACCATGCTTTTTGTCAGCCACGATCGGACGTTCCTCAAGGGCCTCAGCAACAAGGTTTTGGAACTGCGCCCGGGTGATGAGGCCGCGGGGGTCGAGGCCGAGGCGCCTTTGGTTTACGACGGCACCTACACCGAGTTCGTGACGCGGACGGGTGGCGAGGCCGCGGGTGTGCATCGGTAAGATCGTCGCTTCATCCCGCCCAGGCCGCCGTATATCAAGCCGAGCAGGTTGCTGAGCATGAACGGGCCCCGATCGGTGAAGGACACGAAGGTGTACGGTACCGACCGATTCTACATTGTCCCGTCGCCAGAAAAAGCGACGATTAAACTCCCGCTTGAAGGATCGTCTCGAGAGTCTATGATGGGCCGAATAGAACTTCAGCCCTGACGGAGGCTCCGAAACTCCATGCGCCAACCGGCCCACAAGCTCATCAAGCGGTCCATGACGGCGGCCGGAGTCTGCGCGGGGGTGGGCGGCTTGGTGCTGCTGCCCGACATCGTGGGCGGCCGGTCGGTGCAGGCCCTGCCCCTGGTGGCGGCCGGCGGTACGTTCCTGGCGGCGCTGGTGCTTTTCGTGCGGAGTTGGCGGGCCGCCCATGCCCTGGGCCTGGGTCTGGAGGGCACCCGCACCGCGGTGTTGAATCTGGTGTCGGACCAGGAGGCCTCGGTGCCCAATGATTTTCCCGGCTCCGAAACTCCCGAGATCGACGCCATGCTTACCTCCCTGCGGCTCTACCAGGATGAAATCACCCGCGAACGGCACGGGCCGGATCGGCGTCTGGTGGCGGTGTTGTCGTCCCTGTCGAGCGGCGTGGTGATCATGACGGAACAGGGGCAGGTGAGCCTGCTCAACAACGCCGCCCGGGATCTGCTGGGGGCGGAGCGGGCGCGGGTGGGCACCTCGCTGTTCGCTGCGCTCAGCCGCACCTCGGTTTTGGCGGCCGTGGCCCGGGCCGAAAAGGCGGGCCGACCCGTGGAGGCCCTGGTCGATCGTCTGGATGACGTGTCGCTGCAGGGCCAGGTCACGGCCCTGCCCGACGACGAAGGGGCGGTGTTCATTTTTCCGCCGGTGGAAGTGGACCGCCATCGGCCCGGAGTGGATTTCGACCTGGAACTGCACGACGTCCCGCCGGTGCCCGACGCCCTGACCCTGGACCTGTCCCTGGATGATCTGCCGGTGGTGGTCATGGATACCGAAACCACGGGCCTGGCCGTCACCACGGACCGGGTGGTGTCCCTGGGCGCCGTCTGTGCCCACGGCCCCCGGTTGTTCAAGAGCCGCATGATCGACTCCCTGGTACACCCCGGGCTGCCCATTTCGCCGCCGTCCACGGTGATCCACGGCATCACCGACGAAATGGTGGCCGGCGCGCCGGATTTCCCCGAGGTGTGGGCCGACTTCCAGCGCCTGGCCCGCAACCGGGTGGTGGTGGGCCACAACGTGCCCTTCGACGTGACGGTGCTGAGGGAGGAATGCCGACGCCATGGACAGCCCTGGGAGGATCTGGTCTTCATCGACACCCTGCGGTTGGCGTCGCTGCTGAATCCCACTCTGGGCGGTTATGATCTGGAAACCCTGGCGACCCTGTACCAGGTGGATATCCACGGTCGCCATACCGCGCTCGGCGACGCCCTGGTCACCGCCGAGCTCTTTTTCCGCATCGTGTCACGCCTGCAGCAGCAGGGCATCGGCACCCTGCGCGACCTGTTGGAATTCCACTGCACCAAGGCCGTGGACATCATCGCGCGGCAGAAGGAAATGGGCTGGGTCACCGAACAGCCGGCCGCCCTGCGGGGTGCCCGGGACTAGAAGTCCACCGCCACGGACATCACCGCATAGTGAAGCCAGGCGAAGTTGTAGACGGCGTCCACATCGGCCCCGCCTTCCACCGTGCGATAGCCGGCCCGCAGATGCCAGTTGGGCGCCAGATCGTACCCCAGCTTGAGGGCCAGATCCTCGGCTCGACCCGGCCCGCCGGCCAACGCATCCAGGTCCAGCAGAAAATGCCAGCGCGGGGACATGCGCCAATGGCCGGCCACATGGAGCAGCGGCACGAAGCCCAGGTCGTCCTTGGTGGAGGTGACGTCGCCCTGCTGAATCTGGATCTTGGCGTCCCGGATCTTGGCCGTGAAGCCCACCTCCCAGCGCCACTTTTCGCCGTTGTGCCACCGGTAGCTGTAGGTCAGCCGATAGGAATTGAATTTGTAGGTGGCCAGGACCTCTTCCCCGGCCGGGAAGGTGGCGCCGTTGAAATCGACGGGCCCGGTGGGTGTGCCCGGTTCGGTGAAGGACAGAGGGGCGTAGAGCCCCCGCAGGCTGTGCTTTTCGTTCAGGTGCCAGGTCAAATAGGTCCGGAAGGCGAACTGCGGGCCCTTTCCCACCAGGTCCACCAGACTGAAGCGGGTGCCGGCGCTGTCGTTGGGAATCTGGACGTCGTTCACCGTCTGCCACACCGGGCCGGCCTCCACCTCCAGATTGAACGCGGGCGGACGGGCGTCATCGGCGACGGCGAACCCGGCCGTCAGACCCAGGGTCAGCAATAGCAAGGCGGCGAATCGATAGGCGTTCGGCATGATGAGCCTCCCGAGAGAATGGGGGTTGAATACAGCCCTCAATATGACGGCATTGCCGTCGACCGCAATCGGATCTTACTTCCATGGAGTCGATACGGGGGGAAATCAGTTCAAAAGGGAAGGAACTCATGTCCGCCGCCATTCTGGAATTCAGACACATCACCATGTCCTATCCCGCGGGGGAGGGCCAGCATCGAACGGTCCTGAACGACGTCGGGTTCCGGCTGACGCGGGGCGAAACCGTGTCCCTGGCAGGGCGCAGCGGCAGCGGGAAATCCACGCTTCTGCATTTGGCGGCCGGGATTTCCATTCCCACCACCGGGGATGTCCTGCTGGCCGGGGAAAACCTGTCCGATTGCGGAGAACAGGTCCGCACGTCCCTGCGCAGCCGTCACGTGGGGTTGGTTTTCCAGTTCTTTCACCTGCTGTCCCACCTGTCCGTGGGCGAGAACGTGGCCCTGCCCGGGTGGTTGGCCGGTCGTGATAACGCCTCCCTGAACCGTCGGGCCCGGGATCTTCTGGACCGGGTGGGCCTGGCCGACCGGGCCGACGACCCGGTGGGCCTGCTCAGCGGCGGCGAAATGCAGCGGGTGGCCATTTGTCGAGCCCTGTTGCTGGCCCCGGAACTGGTGTTGGCCGATGAGCCCACCGGCAGTCTGGATGATCAGACCGGCGCCCAGGTCATGAACCTGCTGTTGGATCTGGTGCGCGCCGAGGGCGGCACCCTGCTCTACGTGACCCACAGTTCGGACCTGGCCGCCGCGGCGGACAAGGTCTGGCGCCTGCACGACGGCCGTCTGGTAACCGGGGGTCCGGCGTGATTCGATTCCTGCTCCGATCCCTGCAGCGGCAGGCCCGGCAGTCCCGGGTCCTGTTCCTGTTGGCGGTGGTGGGGGTGGCTCTGGGTGTGGCGTCGGTGGTGGCCATCCAGACCCTGAACCAGGGCGCCATGAAGGCGTTCGACGGTAGCGTGCGGGCCATCAGCGGGCAGGCCGAATTGAGTGTGACGGGCCCGGGCCCGGCCTTCGATGAGGCGGTTCTGGTCAAGGTGCTGGCCGATCCGGCGGTCACCGCCGCGTGGCCCCTGTGTCGGGTGGATGCCGCGGTCCCCGGCCGGCCGGGTCTGCTGTTGGATCTGGTGGGGGTTGACCTGCTGGCCTCGGCTCGTCTGCCACTCACCGAGGCCCCCGAGGCTTCGGACGTAACGGTGGACCTGCTGGCCGCTCTGACCAAGCCCGGCTGGATGGCGGTCACGCCGGCCCTGGCCGCGGAGCAGGGCTGGTCCGTGGGCGACACGGTGACCGTCAGCAGCGGCAGTCGCACCGCCGATCTGTGGGTGGGGGCCCTGGTGGATTTCCAGGCGCTGGAGCCGCTGGCGCCCCAAACGCTGGCCGTGATGGACATCGCCCAGGTGCAGGGTCTGCTGGCCCGGCCGGGACTTATTCACCAGATCGATCTGCAACTGCGGACGGGCACGGACCCGGAATCGGTCGCCAGGCGCCTGGGGGTCACCCTGGGCGCGGGCATGCGCGTCATCACGCCGGAACAGCGCAGCCAGGATGCGGCCGGCCTGCTGTCGGCCTTCCGTCTGAACCTGACGGCCCTCAGCCTCATCAGCGTCTTCGTCGGCGTGTTCCTGGTCCTGACCAGCGTGCAGGCCTCCCTGGCGCGCCGACGCCGGGAGTTCGGCATTCTGCGCTGCCTGGGGGCCACCCCGCGTCAGGTGGTCCAGCTCATCCTGCTGGAGACCTCGGTGCTCGGATTGGTGGGCGTGGGCCTCGGCATCCCTCTGGGCTACCTGGTGGCTCTGCGCAACATCGAGACGGTGAGCGCCACCCTGACCAGCATCTACATCCTGGAAGGTATCGACAAACTGGTGCTGCCCGTGGAAGTGATGGTCCTGGGCGCGGTGGTGGGACTTGGCGGAGCCCTGGCTGGCGCGATCTGGCCGGCGCGGGATATGGCGCGACGGGACACCCTGGCGCTGCTGGCTCCGGTTACCCGGCACCAGCAGACGGGCCGGGCGGCGGGCCGTCTGTCCCGCCTGGCCTTGTTCATGGCCACGACGGCCACCCTCTGGTTCGGCGTCTTCGGCCGCGGAACCCAGTGGGGCGGGTTCGTCTACGGCGCGGTGATGATGCTGGCGCTGCCCCTGGTGGTCCCCCTGGTGGTGCGCGGGGTGGCCGGCCGGGTTCGCCCCCGGGGCGTGGGGCTGTCCCTGAGCCTGCGCAATCTCGGGGTCCGACTACAGACCACCAGTTTTGCCGTGGCGGCCCTCGCCGTAACGGTGAGCATGCTGGTGGGCATCACCCTACTGGTGGGTAGTTTTCGTCAGACCCTGGTCACCTGGCTGGACGTCACCGTGCGGGCCGACGTGTACGTCACCAGCGAAAGCTGGGTGCGCGCCGGCAACGAAGCTTTTCTCGACGGCGCCTTCCTGGCCGACCTGCGCGATCTGCCGGAGGTGGCCGCGGTGGAGGAGCAGCGGCGATTGCGTGTGCGCTCGGCCGACGGACGGCACCTGATCTGGCTCAACGGCATCCGGGTGGCGGCGGTGCCGGGGGCGGAACTGGCCACGCGGCTCCCGTTGTTGACGGGCGACCCCGACGAAGTGGCCGCCGGCCTGGCGCGGGGGGAAATGCTGATCGGCGAACCCCTGGCCCGCAAGGCCGGTCTGGCCATCGGCGACACCCTGGCCCTGGCCGGTCCCGGCGGTCCGGTCCCCTTCCGGGTGACAGGCGTTGCCTACGACTACACCAGCGAGGGCGGGACCGCTTTTGTCACCATGCCGGCCCTGTGGCGGGTGTTTCCCGCGGAGCCCCCCAACAACGCGGCCCTCTTCCTGCGGGACGGCACCGATCCCCAGGCCGTGGTGGCCGACCTGCGCAACCGCTTCGCCGACCGGCCCCTGATTTTCCGCAGCAACGTGGATCTGCGGCGGGAGGTGCTGGCCATTTTCGACCAGACCTTCGCCGTCACCCGTACTCTGCAGACCCTGGCCCTGGTCATCGCCGTGCTGGGCGTGGCCCTGAACCTGTTGGTGCAGTCACGGGAGCGCACCGGCGAGTTGGCGTTGCTGCGCAGTCTGGGCGCCACCCGACGTCAGGTCTTTCGCCTGTTTCTGGGCGAAGGCGCGGCCATGGGTCTGCTGGGGCTGGCCATGGGGCTGGTCGGCGGGGTGGGTTTGGCGGCCCTGCTGATTCTGGTCGTCAATCGCCAATGGTTCGGGTGGACCATCCAGCCCGCCTGGCCGGGCGTCGATCTTCTCCAGCAGGTGCTGATCGTTCTTCTGGCCACAGTGGCGGCTGCCGCGATTCCCGCTTTCAAGGCCGGTCTGGCCGGGGCGGAACAACTGACGAGGGATGACCTGTGAGATACGTGATCCGCACCCTGAAACTGACGGCCCTGATGGGCCTGGCCGCCTGTCTGGCCTTGGCGGTCGAGCCGGGGGCCTGGCGGCAGGCGGGGCCCGGCCATGTCTGGCGGTTTCCGCAGGACCTGGGCGTTCATCCCGACTACAAGACCGAGTGGTGGTACATCACCGGCCACCTCCAGCCGGAGGGCAGGCCGGAGGCCGAGCCCCTCGGCTTCCAGCTCACGTTCTTCCGGGTGGGACTGACCCCGCCGGACGGCACGGCGCCCCGCACCGCCTGGGATCCGGACGACCTGGTCATGGCCCACGCCGCGGTGACTGATCCGGCCACCGGCGAACATGTCTTCAGCGAGGTGATCCGGCGAACCACACCGTTCCTGGGCGGGTTCGGCGCCGGTGGGGACAGCGTGCTGGCCTGGTGTCGGGCCCCGGCGGGGACCGATGCCGAGTGGCGCCTGGAACACCGCGATGGGACCTTCCGGCTCCAGGTCCGCGACGACGCCAAAGGTCTGCGCTACGACCTGTCGTGCACGCCCACCCGGGCGCCGGTGTTCCACGGCGAGGGCGGCTTCAGTCCCAAGACCGCCGACGGAAATTCGGGCAGCCTCTACTTCAGCCAAACGCGCATGGCCGTGACCGGAACCGTGTACCGCGGCGAAACCCCGGTGCCGGTGACAGGACGCAGTTGGCTCGACCGGGAAATCTTCACCAGCACCCTGGCCGCCAACCAGACCGGGTGGGACTGGCTGGCCCTGGGCCTGGACGACGGCCGCGACCTGATGCTGTACCGTTTACGCAACGCCGACTGCGGGGAGGACTTCGCCCTGGGCACCCTTGCCGAACCCGGGGCCGATCCCCGGAGTCTGCCCGGGACGGACTGGACCCTGGAGCCCCTTGAACATTGGACCAGCCCTCACACCGGATCCAGCTATCCTGTCAGGTGGAAGTTGACGATTCCCGGCGCCGGGCTGATGCTCCTGGTGAAAGCCGTGCTGCCGGATCAGGAGAACGTCTCCGGGGCGTCGGGCATCCACTATTGGGAAGGGTCGGTCACGATCCATCCCTGGGACGATCCGGACACCCGCCTGGGGCGGGGCTTCGTGGAATTGACGGGGTACGGCGAAGGCAGTCGGCCCCCGGTTTGAACGGGAAACCAAGTACGGAGGATTTCATGGACGGGAAAGAGATTCGCATCGGCGTGAGCGCCTGTCTGCTGGGGCAGAAGGTCCGCTTCGACGGCGGCCACAAGCACAACCGCTACCTCACCGACACCCTGGCCGACTATTTCGAACTGGTCCCGGTGTGTCCGGAGGCGGAGGTGGGCATGGGCACGCCGCGCGAAACCGTCCGGCTGGAGGGGGATCTGGAACATCCCCGGATGATCGCCCCCCGTTCGGCTCAGGATTGGACCACCCGGATGAACACCTGGTCCCGCAAGCGGAGCAGGGAACTGGTCCCGGAAGGTCTGAGCGGGTTTGTTTTCAAAAAGGGATCGCCGAGTTGCGGGGTTTTTCGCGTGCCGGTGATGCAGGACTCCGGGCAGCCCCTGCGCAAGGGCCGCGGTCTCTTCGCCGCGGAATTCACCCGGGCCTTTCCCCTGGTGCCGGTGGAGGAGGAGGGGCGTCTGCACGACCCGCGCCTGCGGGAGAATTTCATCGCCCGGATCTTCGCCTTTCACCGGGTTACCCAACTGTTCGCCGGCCGGTGGAAGCGCGGCGATGTGGTGGCCTTCCACAGCCGCGAGAAGTACCTGCTGCTGACCCACAGTCCCAAACACTACAAATCCCTGGGGCAACTGGTGGCGGCGGTCGCCCAGCATTCCCCGGCGGCGTTTCGCGATCAGTACCTGCAGCTCTATATGGAGGCCCTGGGGGTCAACGCCACCACCAAGCGGCACGTGAACGGCCTGCAGCACATCGCCGGACATCTGCGGGAGCACGTGCCGGCGGCGGAGATGCAGCGCATCCACGCGGTGATCCAGGAATTCGGGGCGGGCCTGGTGCCCTTGGTTGTGCCCATGACGCTGCTGCGTCACTACATCGAACTGAAACAGGTGCCCTACGTGCTGGATCAGGTCTACCTGAATCCCCATCCCAAGGAACTCATGCTGCGCAACCATGTCTGAGATGCGACGCACAAGGAGCTGACCGGTGACCCTGGCCCGCCACACCCCCACCCTGCTCTGGTTCCGACGGGACCTGCGTCTGGCCGACAATCCGGCCCTCTGTGCGGCGGCCGCCGCCGGACCGGTGGTGCCGGTCTTCATTCTGGAGGACGGCGGGGGCGGGCCCCTGGGCGGCGCCGCCCGTTGGTGGCTGAACCAGTCCCTGGACCGTCTGTCCGCCAGCCTGACCGGACTGGGGTTGTCCCTGGTCCTGCGCCGCGGATCGCCGCCGCAGGTGCTGACGGACCTGGCCGCCGAAACAGGCGCCCGGGTCATTCATTGGAATCGCCGGTATGAACCGGAGGCCGCGGCGGTGGACCAGGCGGCCGCCGAGGCGCTGCAGTCCGCGGGGGTGACGGTGCAGACCCACGGGTCAGCGCTGCTGGCCGAACCCTGGGATCTGGCCACGGGCCAGGGTGGTCCGTATCAGGTCTTTACGCCCTATTACAAAAAGTTCCTCGACACCGTGCACCCCCGGTCGGCCCTGCCCGTGCCGAAGGGTTTGGCCGCCCCGGGTGTCATTCCCGGATCCCTGCCCCTTGCCGACCTGGGTCTTCTGCCGTCGGTGGACTGGGCGGGTGGACTTCGTGAGGCCTGGACCCCGGGGGAAGCCGGCGCCCAGGCGGAGTTGACTCGTTTCCTGGAGGGGGCTGTAGACCGTTACGACGACGACCGCGATCACCCGGGCGTGAACGGCACCTCGCGGCTGTCCCCTCATCTGCATTGGGGAGAGATCAGTCCACGTCAGGTCTGGACCGGGGCGGCCGCCGCGCCGTTTCGCCGACAACTGGTCTGGCGCGAGTTCACGCATCACCTGCTGCACCACTTTCCCCACACGCCGCACGCCCCGCTGCGCGAAAAGTTCGCCGCCTTTCCCTGGGACGGGGATCCGGACCTGCTGCCCGCCTGGCAAGAGGGCCGGACCGGGTATCCACTGGTCGACGCGGGCATGCGTCAGCTTTGGCAAACAGGCTGGATGCACAACCGGGTGCGCATGGTGGCGTCGTCGTTTCTGGTCAAGCATCTGCTGCTGCCCTGGCAGGACGGGGCCCGCTGGTTCTCCGACACCCTGGTGGACGCGGACCTGGCCAACAACACCTTCGGGTGGCAGTGGGTGGCCGGCAGCGGGGCCGACGGCGCCCCCTACTTCCGCATCTTCAATCCCCTGACCCAGAGCCGGCGCTTCGATACCGCGGGCGCCTATATCCGACGCTGGGTTCCGGAACTGGCCGGGTTGCCGGACAAATGGATCCACGCGCCCTGGACGGCGCCGACCGGGATTCTGGAAAAAGCGGGAGTCAAGCCGGGGCGGACCTATCCGCTCCCGGTGGTGGAGCACGCCGCCGCTCGGCAGCGTGCCCTGGAATCCTATCGCCGCATGACGACGGAGTCTACTTGATCCGATCGAAGATGTAGCCGCTGATTTCGGCGCCCCACACCTGCTGGTCGATCTCGTCCCTGCCCCGGTCCCAGTTTATGACCTTGTCCGCGCCCAAGGACAGGAAAACGGTCATTCCGTCAGGGATTCACCCGGACATGTTACATGGATGGCCGATTATCAAAAGATATCCCGTCTTCCGGTTCGGTCGCCGGGAGCGGGTCCGGGGCCCGGGGCACCCGCTGCACCACGAAGGTGTTGTGGACGCGTTTTGACACCAGGAAATAGGGAATCCAGATAGCGCAGGAAACGACCCCTCTCATGATTTGCTGAATCAGGTCGAGGCGCACCTCCTCGATGGCTGAAGAGCCCAGGATCATCCATGCGCCCACCAAATCCAGCAGGGGGTACAGCAGGGTGAGCGCCAGGAAAGCCACCATCATCCGGGGCAGGCTGCTGCGTTTGAGGAAGAACTGGAAGAGCACAAAACCGGACATGACCAGAATCATGAGTCGAATGGCCAACTCGAAGGCCAACATCAGGCCCAGCCCCTTGAAGGTGGCCCACCCGTCCTGAACCCACAGGTTTCGCCACATGTCGTGGTCGAAATAGACCTTTTCCCCGATCAGGAAGGCCAGGTTCACGAAGGGGCTGAAGACCAGGCCGATGGCCGGCAGGATCAACCAACCCCCGATGGGCAGGGCGGGGGGGACGGCGCCCAGGGGAACGGGGTCATATCGGCGGTGCAGAATAACCGCCCCGGAAACCAGGGCCAGGAAGAAGAGACCGGACAGGATCAGGACGATCCGGCTGGGACGAAACCCTTCCGTTTCAGGCGTGTAGGTGAGGTAGAAAAACAGGTCGTCCAGAATCCGGTTGTGGGCCTGGATGTGGGCCGTGACCTGATCGGGAAGGATGGACTCCTTCAGGCGCCGGTAGTGGTAGCCGACGGTGATCACGTTCCCGTCACCCGACACGGAGGAGTGGTAGGTGAACGCTTCCCCCTTGATGTCCACCTGGTCGTCTTCCACCGGCCAGATCGAGGGCATTTCCAGGGTCATTTCCAGCGTGTAGTCCATGAGCCACCCGGTGGCATAGGGGGCCGTTCGGTCCGCGCTGGAGGGAATGTCGGCAATCTCCCGCATTTCCAGGGGGCCCACTTCGGCGAAGAACCCGTTGCTATCGGTATCGGACAGGCTCCAGAATTCCGCGATCCGGTAGGATTCCTCCACGATGAAGGCGTTGTCCCGGTCGCGGCCCGTGTCGATCACCTGGGGCGGGTTGACCTCCGCGATGCCCGGGAAGGCGTCGCTGTAGTAGTCCAGGTTGTAGCGGCCGATTTCGTTGGCGCTGTGGTTGAGGAACCGGTCCCGCATTCCGTTGGCGTCGGGACCGCGGAAGGTGGTGCGAATGGTGAGGCTGGCGGGCTCGCCGGGCTCCTGGACGACCAGATGGTAGGACACCTGGGTTGTGTCGATGGTGGCGGCCGGCAGGTCGGTCAGATCCACGGTGTCCTCGGCGATGATCAGCCCGCGCCCATAGGGGAGTCGGGACAGGTGGTCCAGGTCGCCGCCCTGGTTGGTGAGGGTGGGGTCCACGAAGAAATCCCGTCCCGCGTGTTTGAAGCGGACAATGCAATGATCGAATTCCAGCGGACTCGGGCAGTCCATGGCCTGCTTGCCCTGGAGGTAGGCGTTGACCAGGACGGGGTGGGCCTCCACCTCCAGGTTTCGCAACAGGGCGGTCAACAGGAGGGACTTGTCCTTGCAGTCGCCGAAGCGCCGCTCCATGACGCTGAGGGGCGGGTTGGGCAGGTAGGCGCCCAGGCCCTGTTCCATCCCCAGGTATCTCAGTTCATCCTGAACAAACCGGAGGGTTATCAGAATCCTGTCTTCGAGCCCGGTGGCCCGGGACAGGTCAGGGCCCTGGGTTTTCAGCCCGTCGGCCTCGGCGGGGTCGATCCGGTAGTGGGGCAGGGCCCAGTCCGCGACCTGCGACCAGGTGTCGAAGGTGGTGATCTTCACGCCGGGCAGGGGGTCGAACCAGTGGGGGGTGTTGGCCTCGTAAAAATGAGCGGGCAGGTCGTCCAGGGACCAGGCGTACTCCATCAGGTCGCCCACCCTCCGCTGGTCCGGCGCCGGGGCCTCGTTTCGGCGATGGAAATGGATTTCCTGATCCTTGTCCGCCAGCAAACGGAATTTGTACTGGACCACCGGCAGGGAGAACAGCAGATAGAGGTCGTGGAAGTATCCGTCCCCATGGATGGGATTGAAGCCGGTCAAAGTGTACGAATACTCAATGACGTCACCGATGCGGATATTCTCCAGATTGACCAGGGCGGTGAGGGATCCGTCGTAGAGATTCTGGTCCATGCCCTCTTCCCGCTGGAAGGTCTGGATCTCGTGGTTGGCCAGGCTGTCGATGATGCGGCCGTCCCGGTGCACGAACAGCCGGTTGAACCGGAGGGTCTGATAGCTGGGATCGTACTCCACGTCGATGTCGCTCATGTTCTGGACGCCGTCGCTGCCGGACACCCGGTAGGCGAAGTGGTTGAAGCTCTGTTGGGCCGGGATGTTGATCTGCTGATCGGCCAGGAGATAGGAATATCCGCCGGGAGGCGACGGGTCGGCCGGGGTGTCGGTGAGCGGAGCGGGGTGGGAGACGACCCAGGCGGGTGGGTCACCCCGCAAGGGTTCCTGGGATCGGGCTCCGGACACGGACCCGAGCAGACAGACCAAGGCCCAGCAAAGTACGATCGACTTGTGACGCAAATTCATAGTCTGTCCCACGAAAAGGATAAATACCTGCCGTCCCCGGCTCAGCCTAACCGGAATCCGTCCTGCAGACAATGGACACTCAAAATTTATCTCCGGGGTGCCGACCGAGGAACATTTGCGGGCGCGACGGGTTTGCGGGGTATGCGTCCGGCTCCCATAAAAGCGATGACTTCCCGTCCGGCCCGAACTCCCGTCCGATCTCGGGGCCTGTCGCGGTCCCTCGTCTCCCTGTTTTTTCTATTATTCGGGCTTCTGGCAATCCAGCCGGCGACCGCCTCTCCCCAGGCGGTTCTCTATCAATACCTGGAGGCCGCGGCCGACGGGAATTGGGACCGCGCCGCCACCTTCTGGCATCCGGCCGACCGGGACCGCGCCCGGCGACTGGGTGTGACTTACCAGGATGTGCCCTTCAAACTCGACTGCGCCTCGCCGGTCTCTCTCTCGCCGGTGGGGTCGGACCCCCTCATTCTGCGCAGCGAAGCATGGGGGCGGGTCCAGGTCCTGACGGTGGGGCGAATCGTCGCCGGGGACACCTTGACTGCCATCTACCACCTGCTTGAGGAGGCGGACACCTGGCGGTTGGTGGCCCCCACCACGGCCGTCGGTGGAGACTGGCCGGTGAGTTCCTCGCGATTCCTGCGCTTCCACATCCAGCCGGGCCGCCGTCTCAGCGAACCGGCCCGCGCGGGCCTGGACAGCTTCGTGCAGACGGCTTGCGGGCAACTCGGGATTTCGGATACGGAGCTTCGGCACCTGATGACCGCCAAGATCGATTATTACTTTGGCGACGCGGCGTCCGTCGCCCGGATCGCCGGAGCGCCCACGCGGGGGGTGGCCATGCTGGGGGTGGATGCGGTGGCCACCAGCGAACCCTTTCATCAACACGAGCTGGCCCACCTGCTGGTGAACTACGCCGTCCAACACCTGCCCCTCTACACCCTGCCCGTTCTGCAGGAAGGCCTGGCCGTGCATCTGGGTGGACGCTGGGGCCGATCTCCCCGGGTGATGGCGGAGTTGGGCCGGTTCGTCCTGGGCAGCGGGTTCATCGAGGTGACGGACCTCCTGACCGGGGAAGGCTTCCGACGGGAACTACCCGATCTGACCTATGCCCCGGCCGGCGTTGTGGCCGGCTTTCTGTTGGGACGTCTGGGCCCCACGGAATTTCGGAATCTCTACCGCGCCCTGTCCGGCGACTTTGCCCATCTGATGACCCTCGACAGCGCGACCGTCAGGCGGGAATTGGAGTCACGGCTCGGTCTGTCACCGGGCGGCCTGGAAGCGGCTTTGGCAGACCATGCCGAGGGAATTCCCCGGGCGGGCTTTGCCCCGGCGGGGTCCTGGGAAGGGGAGCCCTTTATGACCCTGACGGCTCAGGGTGCCACGGCAGTCATCCATCTGGCCAAAGATTGGGTCAGGTTTGAAATCCAGCTCAGCGGGGATGTGGATTCGGGGGTCATCTCCCTGATCCCCGTGACCCTTTCGGAATCCGGGGCGGTCCCGACCAACCGTCTGTTCCAGGAAACGCTGCCCGGAATGACCTGTTCAGGGGAGAGGGCGGCCCTGGTTTTCAAGGCGCGGGAGGCAGGCCTCTACGACTTTGATCTCGCGATACTCGTCGCCAAATATGTTGAGGATTTTCGCGCGTTGCCGGGGTATCAGGCCGGGCCGGGCCGGCCCAGTCGGTTCCGGGTGCGGCGCGACCTGTTTCCCGCCCGGCTGGAGGATTTCCTCTGGCGTCTGCAAACGTTGCGGGGCCAAACCCGCCCAGGTGGGTGAGAAACTCCAACCAATCGCGGGAGGTCAGCACTTCCGATCCAAGGGGCCGGCGCGCCCGGGTGGATTTGGGGGAGTCGTTCTGACCGGGATCGGGTAAACTCATCCTTCGAATCCGGCCTGTTCACCCGCTGGGAGGGATGACGTGTCTTCCGTCCGTCTGGTCACCGCCATCATGGCCCAGTATCCCCTGCCGATGAACGGGGTGCATGGGCCCGCCCACTGGGCCCGGGTCCGGGAGAACGGCCTCTACCTGGCGCCCCTCACAGGCGCGGACCCTGAGGTCGTCAAACTCTTCGCCCTGCTTCATGACAGCCGTCGCACCACCGAGGGCTGGGACAATGATCACGGCCCGGATGCGGCCGACTTCGCCCTCACCCTGCGCGGCGATCTCATCCAACTCGACGACCCTCGCTTCGACCTGTTGTACGAGGCCTGTGCCCATCACACCGACGGGGACACCGAGGCCGACGTCACGATCCAGACCTGCTGGGACGCCGACCGCCTGGATCTGGGGCGCGTGGGGATCCGTCCGGACCCGGCCCGGCTGTGCACCGAGGCGGCCCGGGACTCCAAGCTCATCGCCTGGGCGACCGAGCGGGCCGTGTCCGGCTACCAGGCCGATATCCTGGATGAGTGGCTGAGGCCAGGGGATTAGGCAACGTACGGGTGTGACCCCCTGAGGCTGTCGCCGGGAACCCACCCCAAAGGAGTGGGAGAATATGCTATAATAATTCCACATAAATTCGGACATTTTCTACCCTGGGGGGCCGACCCTTCCTTTGTAAGGGGAAAATATGCCTTCCAAAGTGCGCAGTCTTGTCCTCTTTCTAGCAGTCCTTCCCCTTTGCATGTCTTTGGGGAACATGGGCTTGGCGCATCCGGTCACAGTTGACGGAAATGACACCGATTGGTTTGTGCGGCCCGGCCCGGGGCCGGACCTGGGAATCCTGGCCCGGAATTTCCCGGGGGAGGGCGAGTTCATGTGGCAGGACGCGCCCGGAGACGAGCGGACAGACTTTGGAGGCCCCGACCCGGATGTGGATCTCCGTGAATTCCGTGTGACGGCCAGTTCGGCGGGACTCTGCTTCCTGGCCCGGTTGGAGGATGTGACGGCTGTCAGTGGAAATGGCGCGGTCCAGATTCAGGTCGCCATCGACATCGACCGGATCCCCGCCTCCGGCCAAACCTGGCTGGGGAGTTTTGTCGATACCCAGACCGCGCCCGAGGCCGCGTGGGAATATCTGGTGGTCACCCGCTTCGGATCCGGCAATCCCACACCCTTGGTTTATGATGTCACCTGGAACAATGTGGCGGCCCCGGAATCGGCGGCCGCGGCCATTTCCCAAACCGCGGAGTGCGTGGAGATCCGCGTGCCCTGGGGTCTCATCGGCGGTGACCCCACCGGCCCCCTGGGTTTCACGGTGGCTGTTCTGCGCAGCGATGACACGGACACGGCCTGGGACCTGACCGGAGCCAGTGATGTGCTGGACGCGGTGACCAACTACGGAGACCCGGGCCTGGCCGCCAACACCTTCCTCGAGGTGGCCGACGGCGTCATCGATTACCACTTCGACATCTGGTTCCACCTGGACCCCGATCTGGACCCCGCGTCGCCGGTCTTGATTACCGAGGTCCTCTACGACGCCGTGGGCGCGGAACCGGCCGAGGAATGGGTTGAAATCTACAATGCGGCGGGCACGGCCCTGTCCCTGGAAGGCTATCGCCTGGGGGACGAAGAGGTCCCGGACGGCTCCGAGGGCATGAGGGTCTTTCCCGCCGGCGCCATCCTGGAGTCCGGCGAAGTCAACGTCGTGGCCGTCAACGCGACCTATTTCAATACGCGCTGGTCGCAAATGCCGGACTACGAGGTTCTTTCCGCGGAGGCCGGGGTGCCCGACCTGGTGGCGGACACGGCCTGGGCCGCGGGCCTCATCAGTCTGGGAAATTCCGGCGACCAGGTGATCCTGACGGATGCCAGTTGGACCCTGTTGGACGTTGTCACTTATGAAAGCGGGGTGTTTCCGGGCATCACCGCTGCGTTGGGCGTGATCGCGGACCAGTCCATTCGGCGGGACGTCCTGCAGGACACCGACGACTGCAGTGATGACTTCTCCGTGGCCACGCCGCCGTCTCCCGGGGAGCTGGAACCCATGTCCGATGTGCCGGTTGAGATGTCCGATCGATCCCAGGTGCTGCGCCAAAACCATCCCAACCCATTCAATCCACGCACCGTGATCGCTTTTGATCTGCAGCAGGCGGCGGTGGTTACTCTGGAGATTCTGGACGTGTCCGGCCGGCGGATTCGGACCCTGGTGTCAGGGCTTCAGGCGGACCAGGGATACAGTGAGGTGATCTGGGACGGTCGGGACGGCTCCGGCCGGGCCGTGGCGGCCGGCAGTTACCTTTACCGGCTCTCGGCGGGGGAAATCCGCGAGACCCGGCACATGACCCTGGTCAAATAGGACAGGCTGTCGGAGCGGGGGGCTCAGGCCCCCCGGCAGATGGCTTCCACGAACCGCGACTTCATCTGCTCGTTGGCCATGGCCCGCTTTACCGGCGGCAGTTTCATGACCGCGCCCAGCAACGCCGCCAGGGCCCGGTGGCTGCCCATGACCTGGTTGTCGAAGATCAGGTTCTGGAGTTTTCCCCGCTCGATGGCCATGCGCACATAGCGCTGCGCGTTGGTGACCGGAGTGATCACCCGGGCCGCCCGGGCCGTCATGGTCAGGCTCTCGTTGGTGCATTCCCGCATGCACACGCCGCAACCCAGGCACACTTCGGCATCCAGCCTGGCGGTTTGTCGCTTGGGCTTGGCGGGGTCGTTGGCCGAGACCAGGGACATGGCCTCCACCGGACAGGCCGTGACGCACTTCCCACAACCGTTGCAGGTCTCATGATCGATTTCAGGTTCGTAGTTGCTGGTGTGCACGGGCGCCAGGTGCGCGAAGCGCCGCGAGGCGATCATGGCTTCACAGCAGCAGCTGCAGCAGTTGCAGATGAAGCTCACCCGGTCCTGGACATTCTCACCGAACTGCACCAGCCCCTCTTCGTAGGCCTGGTCCAGCAGGTCCAGGCACTCCGCCTGATCCACCGGTCGGGCGTGGCCGTGTTTGATCAGGGATTCGGCCGAGCCGTTGAAGGTCATGCAGATGTGCATGGGCGCATCGCAGGCCTGGCCCAGGTGTTCCATCTTGTGTCGGCAGTAGCACATGCCGACACCCAGGTGGCTGGAGGTGCGGATCACCTCGGTGGCCCGCTCGAAGTCGAGCACCGTGGCGGCCTGGTCCGTCGACAACATGGGCTCCTGGATGAACACCCGCCCCATCTGGGTTTCACCGCGCGTGAACAGCTCCCGCACGAAGTCCTCTTCCACGTTCAGGTACTCGTGGAAGAGTTCGCTGAGGACCTTCTGGTCGAAGTCTCCGCGGGTCCGCATGAGGGAAAACTCGAAAAAACCGGCCATGGGCGGGGGCAGGGCATAGATGGATTGTCCGTTGCGCTCCACGTCCACCAGAAGGGCCCGGCCGGCCAGGCCTTCCAGGATGCGGATGGATTCGGACAGGGGTTTCTTCCAGGCGTCCGCGGCTTTCTCGGCGGTGAAGGGACGAATCGGCAGCAGGGACAGTAGCCCCGCCTCCTTTTCGTTCATGAGCATGGACAGGATTCGGTTGAGGAGTTCGGAAGGCGGCGCCCCTTGCGGCGCCTTGTTCAGCCGGGTGACAAGATCGTCGTAGCCGGTCTTCAGGGTTTGGTGAGCCATGGCATCCCCACTTGTTCTCCCAAGGCGAGGCCGTGTGGCCGGGGTCCCCTCCCCCGATGGAGGATAGCACAAGTCCGGGACTAAAGGGTACCTTAGCTTTTTGGTCGATAAAAGGGGGCCGGAAGGCCCCCTTCTTCGTCATGGCCGTGAGGCCATACTCAGATGTAGTAGCGCAAACTGATGGTCACGGTGGCGCCCTTCAGATCCGGCCGGTCCCCGCTGATGGGGATGCGGTCGTGGGACAGGTCCAGACTCAACAGGAAATCGTCCCGGCCCAGGTAGGAGAAACGCAGGAAGGTGGCGTGGATCCCCTCGGAAATATCCCCGCCGAACTCAGGGAAAGTGTCGTAGGTATGACCGATGGCCACGCCGAGCGGCGCCGACATCTTGGTGCGCAGGTCGAAGTCCAGGCACGTGCTCAGTCGCCAGAAAATCTCGTCATCCTTGGTGCGCTCCATGGACTCCCCGTAACCGGTGGACCCTCGGGCTGAGACCCCCAGCAACGGGCTGACGGCCCAGGCGAACCGCAGGCCCAGCGAACCCCGGAAGGACGGGGTCTTGTTCACCAGCGTGGGCGAGTCTCCGGCGATGATGTCCTCCACATACTGGCTGATGTTGACTCCGGTGAAGGACCGGCTGGAGATGTTCAGGTCCATGGCCAGGGCCGTTTTCTCGTATTCCCTCAGGCGGATCAACCAGCCGAAATCGAGTCCGGTGGTCATGGTGATACCCTGGGACAGGAGGGACAGGGTGTCGCTGCCGAGGCGGCCCGCTCCCACGAACCGGGCCCGCAGGGCGATCCAGTCCTTCACGGCGTACTGGTACTCGAAGTCGAGGATGGCGAAAATCAGGTCACCCTTGAGCCCCACCAGGGGTTGGCCTTCCAGATCGGAAATGGTTGTTTCCAGGTCAAAGGCCTTGCCGGCGCCCAACCGGTTGCGCACGAAGGACCGCACGAAGGGTGAGGGGACGCCCACCGTCTCAGTGAAATGGTGGCCGGCCAGGTAGGGGCGCGCGTGGGTGGGCGCCTCCTGGGCTTCTGCGGGCTGAGCGGCCAAGCATACCGCCAGCATCAGGCCCAGGGCCGCCACGAGCAGCGTGGATTGTGTAAGCGTCTTCATGCCGATCACCTCCCGCCCAGGGCCCATTGGAGCCCGGTAAAGAACTGGAAACCCGACGACCGGAAGCGCACGGGAAGGGTATCCTCGCCCTCGACGCGATTCTTGGCGGCCAGGTTCAGAATGCTTTGCTCGTAACGGATCTCGAAGGTGAGCGTGGGGCCGCCCACGGGCAGCATCACGCCGAAGCCGATGTCGGCGGCCAGGTCGAACCCGTTGACGGCATCGGAAATATCCTCCGTCACGCCGTCTTCCTCAAGGCTGCTGTCCAGCAGGAAGGCGGGATTCAAGCCGCCGGTCACGTAGGTCTTGCCGCTGTTGGCCACAATGCGGGCCAGGATGGGAATGGCCACATAATCCAGGCTGACGGTGGGGCCTTCCAGCTTTTCGGGGGAGTCGGGCACCGAGATCTTGGAGGAGCTTCCCCGCTGCAGGTACATGGGCTGAAAACTGAGCCAGACATCCTCGGCAATCTTCAGTTCCGCAACGGCTCCGGCGGCCAGACCCGACTTCTTGCCGAAACTGAAACCGGACGGCGTGTCTCCGCTCAGCCCCGAACTGTTGATGCCGGCCTGCAGGCCGAGGTTCCAGTCGCCGGCGGCGGCGGTCCCCGTCACCAAGAGGAACACGGCGATGAACGCCAGGATAGGTCTCATGGTCATTCCCTCTCATTCTCTCGCGGTAGGCCTTCACGGAGGCGGTCCAATCCTTCGGCCCATCGTATGAGTTTGCACCCTGCCCTGTCCATGATATTGTCTTGGGGTCACCCGTAAGATGTGAGGGAATAATACTTTGGAACTACTTCTGATCCTGGTCCCCATCGCCTTGGTGGACAGCCTGTCCATTACGCCCCTGGGTCTGGTGTCGCTCATGCACATCCTGACGGGGCCGCGCCGTTATGTCACGGCGGCGGGCTTCCTGTCGGGGCTCTTTCTGTCCTACCTGGTCATGGCCCTGGCGTTTCTGTTCGGGTTGAGCGCCTTTCTGAACAAGGCCAACGCCTGGTTGAGCCACCGCTGGAACAACCCCGAACCGGCCGATTTCGGGGTCGAGATCCTGCTCGGGCTGATCCTGCTCTTTTTCGGACTCCCCTTGGCGAAAAAGCGGCAGAAAAAAGGCGGGGAAAAGAGCCTGGCCGCGGAGGTCACGCCCGGTGCAGCATTCAATTTCGGCGTCATGATCAACGTGGTCGGATTTCCGGGCGCCGTGCCCTACTTCGCCGCGGCCGACCAGATTGCCCGGGCCAATGTCGACCGGCTGGGCATGGGGTTGGCGGTGGTTTTCTACGTGGGGATCTTCATCCTGCCGATGGTTTTGATGGTGGGGATGCACGCCCTGCTGGGCGCCCGGATCGACGGTTTCATGGCCGCCTGCAAACGGTTCTTCGACACCACGGGTCCCCTTATCATGCGCGTGGCCATGGTGTGTCTCGGCCTGCTCATGGTGGCCGATGGGGTGGCCTACTTTCTGGGGGCGCCCCTGATCCCCATTGGATCTCCCGGTTGACCCTCGCCATTTCCCCCGGATGCCTCTTTATTGGGTCCGCGTAGACACCGTTAATTTTTCCGGGAGGAAACCCATGATACAGGCCTATGCGGCCATGGAGGCCGGCGGAAAGCTCCAGCCTTTCGAGTACGATCCGGGCCCGTTGGGCCGTCACGACGTGGAGATAAATGTGGAAAGCTGCGGCATCTGCCACAGCGACCTGAGCATGATCAACAACGAGTGGGGCATGAGCCAGTATCCCCTGGTACCGGGCCACGAAGCCATCGGCGTGGTGGGCCAGGTGGGCGAGGGCGTGACCGACTTGGCCGTCGGCGACCGCGTGGGCCTGGGCTGGCACGCGGGCTACTGCATGACGTGTCCCACCTGCCTCGCCGGCGACCACAACATGTGTGCCAACGCCGCGGCCACCATCGTGGGTCGGCACGGCGCTTTCGCCGACAAGGTGCGCGCCCATGCGGCCAGTGTGGTGAAGTTGCCCGCGGGCGTGGATGCCCTGAGCGCCGGCCCGCTGTTCTGCGGCGGCATCACCGTGTTCAACCCCCTGGTCCAGTTCGACGTGAAGCCCACCGACCGGGTGGGGGTCATCGGCATCGGCGGTCTGGGCCACATGGCCCTGCAGTTTCTGAACGCCTGGGGCTGCGAGGTCACCGCTTTCACCAGCACCGACGCCAAGCGCGACGAGGCCATCAGCATGGGCGCCCACCGCACGATCAACTCCCGCGATCCGGAGGCGGTGGCCGCGGCCGCGGGCCAGTTCAACATGATCCTGTCCACCGTGAACGTGAAGCTCGACTGGAACACCTACCTGGGCACCCTGGCGCCCCGGGGCCGTCTGCATTTCGTGGGCGCCACCCTGGAACCGCTGGACCTGGGCGTTTTCGGTCTCATCATGGGGCAGAAGTCCGTGTCCGGGTCGCCCGTCGGCAGCCCGGCTGTGATCGCCCAGATGCTCGACTTCACCGCCCGTCACGACCTGAAGCCGGTGATCGAGACCTTCCCTCTGGAGAAGGCGAACGAGGCCCTGGCGCATTTGGAGAGCGGCAAGGCGCGGTACCGGATAGTTTTGACCCGTTAGCCGTAACGCTTTCTGTTATACTGGAAAAGGGTGTTTTCCCCGGGCCTGTGGTCGCCGTGGGAAAACACCCTTATTTTGATAAATATGCCTCAAAAAGACCTGAGCGGAAGGGCCCGGTCATGCGCGCCTTGTTATTCCTGATCCCCGTTTTTCTGGTCGCGGCACCCGCCTTCGGTGGTCACCCCTTTGGCGATCCCTTCGATCTCGGCGTGGAGACGTCTCTCCAGATCGGTGACGGCGAGCTGACCGTTGGGTTCGTCGACATCCCGTCCGACTCCCGCTGCCCCCAAGGCGTGTGGTGCTTTTGGCCCGGGGATGCGGAGACCGCTCTTTGGCTTCAGGTCCCGGGCGGCGACCGCATCGATTTCACCCTTCATACCTACTACGACTGGGACAGCACCTTCATCAGCGGTCCGTTCAGTGTGAGCCTTGACCAGGTGGCCCCGTATCCCGTCTACGGCGAAACCATCGATCCCGCGGACTACGTTGTCACCCTCACGGTTCGCTCCGGACCGGTTCCCGACGATCCGCGTCCCTGGGCCGCGATCAAAGCGCTGTATCGGTGACCGCATCCCTGACCAGCCGCACGTAGTTGTTGATCCGGATGGCGTCGCCCTGGGGCCCGTGGCCGGTGGGGTAGTCGTCCGGGTTCCCGTCCTTGGGATCGCTGCGCTGGGACCCGGCGCCGTGCACATCCACCCAGGTACTGTTCATGTAGCCCAACGACCGCCCGAAGGCCACGTAGGCGCCAGTCGCTGTAGCCCAGGTGTGCCGCCCCGTTAAGCCCTTCGAGGGCCGTCATTTCAGGGCAAGCCCTTTAGGGCCTACCGGTTGAACAGAAACCCGATTCCAATCCGGTTGATGGATCGGTTGTAGTCCATCAGGCTTTCCCCGTACCCGCTGAAAAGATGTGCCCAGAAATAGCCGCTGCTGGAGCGGGGAAGGGGCAGGCTGTAGTCCAGGCTGACATTCCCCTTATCCGTGCCCAGGTAGCCCTGCACCGTGAGATGCAACTGGTTCCCCTTGGGCAGCATGTAGTAGAGGTGGATGTCGCTGTAGCCGAGGTAGTCGGTAATGTCGGGGTTGTCGTCGCCCTCGGGCGAGGTGGGGGTTTCCTTCTCGTCCTCGGGGAGACGGTAGCGCAGCTTCACATGGACCATCCAGTTGTCCCGGTGGTAGAACGGCGCCAAATAGAGCAGATTCCAACTGCGTGACAGGGGCATCCGCTGACCGTTTGATTCGTGTTCGAAACCGGCATCCCCACCGATCGCGCCGGCTCCCCAATCCGTTTCCTTGAAGCGATAGAATATTTCGGGATTGTAGTTCGTGTCCCGGAAGGGAGCGGAGTTCTGGCTGTCATAGGCCTGCCAGAACGAGATCTGGCTATAGGCCAGGTAGAAACGGCTGCCTAAGAGGTTTTGCTTGGCGCTCAGTTGGAAAATGACCTCCGTCTGGGCGCCGTTGTAATCCTTGGAATAGGTGAGGGGGAGGACGCCCATGGCCTTGTGGAGTGTGAGTCCGCGTCCAGTCTGGATAAAGGAAAAGACCGAGGGCTGCGACTGTGTGGCCGATTCGTTTTGGGCGGCACATACCAGAGGAAGGATCAGGAGCCCGAACAAAATTCCGGAGTGAAGCGATTTCATCATGTCCTCCCCGACGGCAAAAATGGAATAACCACCTGGAATCGGAACAGCTGCGGATTGGGGCATCCTATGTTTATGAACACCCATTGTCAACAAGGCACCTTTGGGCCTGGAAGCACGTGATGTGGGGGAGGACGGCGGGGGCCCAAATTCGCCAAGTCCTCCGGCTGGGGCTACCATGGAAACACGCCCGGCAGACCCTCACGCCGGGCTTGCGTGGCGTTCAACCGGAGGAATTTCCATGGCCATTAAGCTGACCCTTCTGCCCAACGGTCCCATCAATCTGACGTCCGAGGGAGAGGACCCATTGGTGCTGCGGTCTGCCACCGGCGACGATATTCCGTTGCCCAATCCGGCTTTTCTCTGTCGGTGTGGGGTGTCGAAAAAAAAGCCCTTCTGCGACGGCGCCCACGGGAAGGCCGGTTACACCGACGCCAACACCTGCCGCAACGATGACCTGAAGACTTTCCAGGCCGAGGGCATCACCGTCCACTTCAACCGGTCCATCTGTTCGGGGGCGGCGGCGTGCGTGCACAGTTTACCGTCGGTGTTCGAAAGCAGCGGCGGAGACTGGATCCACCCCGAGCGGGCCCCGGTGGCCGAGGTGATCGCCGCGGTGCGGAACTGTCCGTCGGGGGCCTTGACCTTTACCCTGGACGGCCGGACCGTGGTGAATGAGGAAACGGAAGTATCCCTGCGGGTGGTGACCAACGGGCCCTATGAGATCAAAGGGCCGGTGGACCTGGCGGCGCCCAAGTGGAGCAAGAACGCCTCACAGAGCAATTTCGCCCTGTGTCGCTGTGGAAAGTCAGCCAATGCGCCTTTCTGCGACTACACCCACGGGGAACAGGGCTGGGACGACTCGGTTTAGCGGTGCGCAACCGGGTCTTTAGTTGCAAATCTTTCTAATTGGACATATATTTTCGGCAGAAAAAAAGTCCAACACGCGCGGCCCGCAGGTGGCCGCCAAAAAAGCAACCGCGATTTTTTGCATGCCTCTCGGCTTTCGACCTTCCAAGCGACATCCGAGACCAAGCTGCCGCAGATCCCGGACAGCCAGAAAGATTCCCAACATGAATTTCAGTGATCTCGGGCTAAGTGAGCCCGTTCTGAAGGCCCTGGACGATTGCGGCTATTCACAGCCCACGCCCATCCAGGAAGCCGCCATTCCCTTCGTTCAGGAAGGCCGCGACCTCATTGCCTGCGCCCAGACGGGCACCGGCAAGACCGCTGCCTTCATCCTGCCGGTCATCGACTACGTGGCCACCCTGCCCACCGAAAAGGGTGACGTGCCGGTGGCCCTGGTGCTCACGCCCACCCGCGAACTGGCCCTGCAGATCGAAGAGAATGCCCGCGAGTACGGGCGCTACACCGGCCTGCGCACCTGCGTGGTGCTGGGCGGCGTGTCGTCCGGACCCCAGATCGAAAAGCTGCGCCGCGGCGTGGACATCGTCATCGCCACCCCGGGTCGGCTCATCGACCTGGTGGAGCAGGGCGAAGTGGTTCTCGACGACGTGGACTATCTCATCCTCGACGAAGCCGACCGCATGCTGGACATGGGGTTCATCCACGATGTGCGCTGGATTGCCGATCAGGTGCCCACCCCCCGTCAGACCCTGCTGTTTTCGGCCACCATGTCCGCAGCGGTGAAGAGCCTGGCTTCCACCATGCAGACTGACGCCGAGATCGTGGCCGTGACCCCGCCGGCCACCGTGGCCGACAACATCGAGCAGCAGGTGATGTTCGTGGAAAAGATCCACAAACGCGACCTGCTGGTGGACCTGTTGCAGAACGAGAATACCGACCGCGCCCTGGTGTTCACGGGCAAGAAGACCACCGCCACGCTGGTGGCCCGTCAGCTGGAGCAGCGCGGCATCCGCACCGAGGCCATCCACTCCAACAAGACCCAGAGTCAACGTCAGAAGGCTTTGGAGGACTTCACCAAGGGCAAGGTGAGCGTGCTGGTGGCCACCGATATCGTGGCGCGCGGTATCGACGTGGAGGGCATTTCCCACATCATCAACTACGAACTGCCGGAAGACGCGGAGAACTACATCCACCGCATCGGACGCACCGCGCGGGCGGGTCGTGCGGGAGTGGCCGTGTCCCTGTGCAGCGTGGAAGACGTGTCGTTCCTGCGGGGGGTCCAGAATCTGCTGAAGGAGCCGCTCAAGGTGGTGGAGGACCACCAGTGGCACTCGGCCATGGTGGAGGCCTGCCTGACGGAATCCACGCGGGTGTCCCGGTCCAAGGCGCGCGCGGGCAAGGGCCGTGGATCCGGCTCCAAGTGGCGGCGGTAACGCCCCGTCCGACTCAGCGCGCGGTGTACAGCAGGTAGAATCCGCCCGCGATCACCAGAACTCCGCAGATCTTCTTCAGGATCCCGCTTCCGCGGGATCCGCTGTTCCAATCCAAGGTCCGCTGTACCCAGGCCGACCCGGCGCCCGCCGCGGCGATCACGCCGCAATGTCCCAGACCATAGGCAGCCAACAGGCCTGCGCCGAACAGCGGCGCGGTGGCGGCCACCTTGAACGTGACGCCCAGCATGGGCGCCATGAAGGCGAAGGTACAGGGGCCGAGGGCGATCCCGAAGACCAGACCCAGCAACAGGGCAGCCCAGGCCCCGCGCTTTTGCGGGTTCAGGCCGGCGGGTGAGGGCAGGTTCAGGGGAATCACCTCGAGAAAACTCAGGCCCACCACCAGGAAGATTCCGGCCACCAGGATATTCCCCAGTCCGCCGACGTCGCCCATGAGGCGGCCGGCCGCCGCCGTGATGGCCCCGATCAGGGCGATGGTGACCAGAATTCCCAGGGCGAACAGCGAGGACAGGGCCAGGGCCCGGCGTTGGCTGGGCCTGTCCTGTCCCTGGATGAAGCCCACGATGAGGGGAATGCTGGCCAGGTGGCACGGGCTCAGCAGGAGGCTCAGGACGCCCCATCCGAAGGCGGCGGCCAGCGCCACGGGAACGGCTCCGGACAGGGCGGCGGTCAGGGTTTCGAAGAGGGCGGTCATGACGGATCAGACCTCGAGTCCGAACTCTCGCCACTTGGCCAGGATGTCTTCCTTGGCAAAGAAGCCTTCGTGCCGGAACAGTTCGGTGCCGTCGGCGGCATAGAACACCTGTGTGGGGATCATCTTGATGCCGTAGGGCTTGCCCGCTTCGGGGTTCTTCCACACATCGATGAACTCCACGTGGAAGGTGCCCGCGAACTCGGTTTCCAGCTCTTCCAGGATGGGCGCCATCATTTTGCAGGGCACACACTTGTCGGCACCCAGGTCCACCAGCCGGGGCAGGGCGGTGACGGCGGCGGGTTCGGGGACGGCCGCGGTGTCGGTGTCGGCGGCGGGCCGCATGATGTAGACGGTGCCGGCCACGGCGACCACAATCAGGACAATCAGCCAGCGGGGAAATTTCCGATCAGTCATTCTGCGCTCCCATCAGGGGTGGAGGGGTCAAACAATCAGCGCTTTGATGTCTTCCACGGACGGCACCTTGCCGACGACTTTCACTTCGCCGTCAACCACCAGCGCGGGGGTGAGCATGACCCGGTAGGCCATGATCTCCGCCACGTCCGTGATTTTCTTCACTTCACAGTCGAGACCGAGTTCGGCAATGGCCTTCTGGGTCTCCTCGGCCAGTTTGTGGCACTTGGGGCATCCGGTGCCCAGGACGGCGATTTCCATGTCGTTGGCTCCTTAGGGCGCCGCTCAGGTGAGCGCGCCGAACAGGGTTCCGGTCAGGGCCGAGAGGACCACGACCAGGGCGATGAATACGGTGGTGCGCTTGGCACCCATTACGCTGCGCAGCACCAGGATGCTGGGCAGTGAGACGGCGGGTCCGGCCAGCAGAAGCGTCAAGGCGGGGCCCTGGCCCATGCCCGCGCCCAGCAGGCCGTCCAGGATGGGCACTTCCGTCAGGGTGGCGAAGTACATGAAGGCCCCGGACACGGCGGCGAACAGGTTGGCCCAGAGGGAATTCCCGCCCACGGCGGTGGCGATCCAGCCGGAGGGAATCAGGCCCTCGTGGCCCGGTCGCCCGAGCAGCAGTCCGGCCACCAGCACGCCGGCCAGCAGCAGGGGCATGATCTGTTTGGCAAAGCCCCAGCTGGCGGTGAACCAGTCGTTCAGTTCGCCGTCTTCGGAGGCGACGGCCCAGGCGAAGCCCACGGCGCCCACAGTGAACGCGGCGACCGGATCGCCCGGCCGCAGAATCAGGGTCCCGACGGCGATGGCGGCCACGACCAGGGGCTTCCACCATTTCAGTCCGTACCAGCAGACAAGGATGACGCCCAGCCCCACGGCCGCGGCGGTGGTCAGCAGCCATTTCACGGCGTGCACCCGGCCCCAGAATCCGTCGGCGCCTCCACTCCAGTTGGCGAAAACCAGGACGGCCACCATGGCGGCGAAGGTCAGGCCGGTCTTCCACAGGGGACGGGCGTCGTCGTCGGGCAGGGCGGCCACCGGCGCGGTTTCACGTTCATCTTTGCGGAAAATCCAGTGCATGAGCAGACCGATGACGATGCTGAAAACCACGGCGCCGACGGCCCGGCCCACGCCCAGTTCGATGCCCAGGACGCGGGCGGTCAGGATGATGGCCAGGGCGTTGATGCTCGGCCCGGCGTACAGGAACGCGGTGGCCGGGCCCAATCCGGCGCCCAGGCCGTAGATGCCGGCGAACAGCGGCAGCACGGTGCACGAACAGACGGCCAGTACCGTCCCCGAAACCGACGCCACCCCGTAGGCCACCACCTTGTTGGCCCCGGCGCCCAGGTATTTCATCACCGAGGCCTGGCTGACGAAGACCGAAATGGCCCCGGCGATGAAGAAGGCGGGCACCAGGCACAGCAGCACGTGTTCCCGGGCGTACCAGCGGGTGAGGGCCAGGGCTTCGGTCACGGCTCCGTCGAAGCGGAGGTTGCCCACCGGCAGGTGGTACAGGGCCAGGAATACGCCGACGGCGATGAGCAGGGCCTTGGCTTCGGTGCGGAGGTTCATGCCGCTACTCCAGTCCGGCCACGGTCTGGCCGGCCTTGCGCCGCAGGACGTCGTCCACGCAGCCGAAGAATCCCGTCACGCAGGGGACCTGCAGGGTGTAGAAAACCTGATTGCCGCGCTTCTCGTCGGTGATGAGTCCCGCCGTGCGCATGACCGACAGGTGCTTGGAGACGGTGGACATGTCGGCGCCGATCATCTCCTGCAATTCGCAGACACAGCGTTCGCCGCGGGACAGTTCGTCGATGATGAACAACCGCGTGGGATGGGCCATGGCCTTGAAGACCTGGGCCCGGGCGTCGAGGTTGGCTTTGGTTTTCACGTCGATCATGCGTCTCTCCTGTTTGTGGGCTATTTGGCAATATAGCCAAGTACCGGGGAAAACCAAGGGAAAAGAGCGGGTCGGCTGGTTACGGCTGTTGAAGCCGTCCAGGCCAGCCAATCACCAGATCGCAGTGGGTGGGCGGGTCCGATTCGTAGGAATTGACGGCCAGGAACCGCTCGCCGTCGGCGGCCAGATCCAGCCAGTTCCCCTCCAGTTGCACGCCGGCGTGATCGAAGAGGGGCACCGGTGCGCTGATGTCCAGGTACCCGTCGGCCGGGGTGAGGGTGACGGTCATCATGCCGCCGCCTTCTTCCTGGAAGAGCAGTTCGCGGCCGTTGGGGTGCCAGAAGGACCAGGTGCCGGTGGTGGTGGACACCTGGGAGATGTGGTCCAGGCCGGGCCAGGGGGTGAGGTACACCTGGCCTTCGCCGGCCTCCTGGGACCAGAAGGAAATCCAGTTGCCGTCCGGGGAGAAGAACGCCACGCCGTCGTCCATGGGCGTGCGCCGCAGGAGGCGGGGTTCGGAACTCCCATCCACATCGATGCTGTAGAGATCCAGGCCGGTTTCCTCGCCGACGATGGAGTAGAGCAGGGTGCGGCCGTCGGGTGAGATGTCCCAGAGCAGGGTGGCGGTGTCCAGGGCCAGGATTTTTTCGGCCTCGCCGGTGCCGCCGATGTTCCGGCGGAAGACCTCGTAGAAGCCGTTGCGGTCGGACACGAAGTACAGGGCCCGGCCGTCCGGCGACCACACGGGGTAGGTTTCCTCGGCCGGATGATTCGTCAGACGCGTTCGGAAATTGCGGGCGATCTCCAGGACCCACAGGTCCTGGGTCCCGGCCTGCCGGTCGATGACGGTCAGGGCGGCGCGCTTGTTGTCCGGCGAGAGTTTGACGGTGCCGTAGTCGCCCAGGTCGCCCACCGGGGCGATCTCACGGCCGGTGCGGTCCAGCCAGGAGAGGCTGGACTCCAGCTGCCGCTTGCCGCGCATGAACACCAGCGAGCCTTCCCTGGACGCCGAGAACACGCCCTTGGCGGCGCCCATGATGAGCATGATGTCGTCGGCCACGGGCACGGGCTGGCCAACCAGTTCGGCGGTGTCGAGGTCGAAGACCTGGGCCATGAGTGTGCGCTGGTTCAGGTAAAGCAGGTAGCCGTTGGCGTACTCCACATTGGTGACCGATCGCATGACGACCTTGGGGTCGCCGCCGTCGAGACTCCCCAGCCGGATTTCGGAGTCCTGGCCGCCGGTGCCGCGCGCCAGGTAGAGGAAATGACGGCCGTCGGGCAGGAACTGGGGGTGCCGGTGGGAGTCGAAGCCGTCTTCGGCGGTCACGTCGGTGATCTGTTTGGCCTGGCCCCCCAGCGCGGACACCACGTACAGCGACGCATTGTATTCGGGGGTGAAGATGATCTGGCCGTCTTCATTCCAGGAGCCGCCCTTGGCGTTCACGGCGTCACACACCGTCTGGGAGGGGCCACCGCCCACCATGATCTTCTTGAGGCCCTCCTTGCGGTCGAAGAACCCGATCCACTGGCCGTCGGGGGACCAGAAGGGGTACTGGGCGTCGTGGGTGCCGTCCAGGGCCACGGCGTCGCCGGTGTCGATCGACCGCACGTAAAGCTGGATGGTGTTGTCGGACTCGGCCTGGGCGCTGAAGGCGATGTGGCGGCCGTCGGGGGAGATGGCGGGCAGCCCGGGGTACGACCCGCCGATCTCGAACTGCGCGTCCGTCGGGGCGGGGATGGCCAGGTGCAGGTAGGGGCGCTCCACAGTGGCCTCACTGCGACCGAAAGTCATCCACCCGGCGAAGGCCAGACTCGCCGCCAAAAGGATCCACGGAATGAAGCCCAGGGGACGGCGACCCTCAGGCAGATGGACGGCCTCCATGGGGCCGGAAAACATGCCCGATTCCGCGGTGGGATCCTCCAGGCGCACGCGGGCCTCGCCGATGTCCCGCAACCGTTGACGGGCCTCCTTGGACAGGCAGCGCCGCAGCACGCGCTCCACCTGGAAGGGCAGGCCGTCGGGCAGGGTGTTCCAGTCGGGCTCGGTCTTGAGGATGCCGGCCAGGGTGTCGCTGGCGGTTTCGCCGGCGAAGAGCTGCTTGCCGGTGAGCATTTCGAACAGGACCACGCCGAAGGCCCAGATGTCGGCGCGGCGGTCCAGATCCTTGCCGCGGGCCTGCTCCGGGCTCATGTAGGCGGCGGTGCCCAGAACTGTGCCGGTCTGGGTCATGGCGGCGGTCATGGTGGCGGCGCTGCTGGGATCGCCTTCGCCTGCCGTCTCGCCGGAAAAGGCGCGGGCCAGGCCGAAGTCCAGCACCTTCACCTTGCCGTCGGCGGTGCGCTTCACGTTGGCGGGTTTCAGGTCGCGGTGGATGATGCCCTTTTCGTGGGCTTCCTCCAGGCCTTCGGCGATCTGGCGGGCCACGTCGACGGCCTCTTCCCAGGACAGCGGACCGGATTTCAGGACTTCGGAGAGATCGTCGCCCTCCACCAGTTCCATGGCCAGGAAGGTACAGTCGTCGGTGCTTTCGAACCCGTAGATGGCCGCGATATTGGGATGATTCAACGACGCCAGGACCTTGGCCTCCCGCTGGAAACGGGCCATGCGGTCGGTGTCCGCGGCAAATTCGGGCGGCAGGATCTTGAGGGCCACCTCGCGGCCCAGGACGGTGTCCGTGGCGCGGTATACTTCGCCCATGCCGCCGGCGCCGATTTTTTCCCCGACCCGGTAGTGGGCCAGCATCTGGTTGGGTTTCACATCGACTCCTGGATTCGGATCATGGGTTTTCTGAGAATTCGGCGAACCAGTTCTGCACGACGACGAGGACCGGCGGAATCTCCGACTCATCCGGGGCGGGCCGCAGTTTGACGAAGCGCTCCCCGTCGTCGGTGACGTCGAAGCCGTCGGACCAGGTGGGAGACCAGCCGACCGGATCGAACTGGAAGAGCTCACGCGGACGGCCCAGGGTGAACCCGTTGCTGTCGTCCACCGGGACGGCATAGATGTGCGTCATGGAGGAGAAGTAGATCTCTCCGCCGTCGCCTCGCCAGCAGGCCCAGTCGGCGCCGTTGCGGGAAATCTGCCAACGGCCGGTCACGCCCGGGTAGGTGGTGGCGTAGATTTCCAACTGGCCCGATTCGTCCGAGGCGTACAGGAGGTACTTCCCGTCGGGGGACGGGACGGGGCCCCACTCCAGGTTTGGCGTGGAAACCAGGCCGACGCCGTCCTCGGGCGGCGACCCGATCGGCCGGGCGAAAATGTCGAAGTCGAACCCCCGGTCCAGTTGCGGTTTCGAATAGAAGAACGTTTCGCCGTCGGCGGAGATGGCGTTCAGCAGGCCGTCACCCAGGCTGCGCGGGGGCTCGGAGCCGTCCAGGGTAATCAGGAAGGCCTCGTAGGAGGGTTCGACGTAGGCCACGATGTGCCGGCCGTCGGGATGCCAGATCGCGGAGCCCCAGTCCTGATCGTCAAAGGTGAGGCGGCGTTCGTTGCCTCCGGCGGAATCGAACAGCCAGATCCCGGAACGGCCTTCCCCCGTGGCCACGAGAAGGATCTGCTTTTCGTCAGGGGAGATCTGCGGGAAGGGTCGGGAGGTCTGAACCTCGGCAATGATGTCGAGAAGCTCGCCGGAACGGTCGAACCAGGCGAGCTGAAGCCGGTCGTGGTGAATCCCGGTGCTGTACACCAGCGTGCCGTCCCGGGACACGGAGGGAGCTTTCGCTTCGGCGGCCACCAGGAAGGCCTCGCCGGTCACCTCCAGTTTGTTCAGGGAGAAGGGGACGGCCCAGATGCCGGGTGCCACGTCGGTCCGTTCAAACAGGATGTGCCCGGACGGGGACCAGACGGGATTGCTGAGAGAGTCGCGGGGGTAACTGAGGATCTCCTTCCACTGTCCTTCGGGGGTTAGCAGGTGCAAAGACCCGAAGTGCTCATTGAGGTGGACGACCATGACCCAGCCGCGGCCCCCGGGCAGGGCGCCGATCTGATGGAAGTCGACCTCGCCTTCACCGGGGGCATGAAAGGTGGTGACTTCCCCGGCCTGGGCCGCCACCCGCAGGACGCCCGTGCTGCCGGTGGTGAAGAGAATGGTTCCGTCGTCGGTCCAGAGGCCGCTGGCGCCGGAACTCATGGCCTGGCCGCCGCTCACGTTGGCCAGGGTCATGGCGTGGCCGCCGCTGCGGTCGATCTTCATCATGGCGGTGGAGGTGCCGAAGCCGATCCATTCGCCGTCGGGCGACCAGAAGGGATTCCGGGCGCCCTCGGTCCCCGGCAGGGCCCGTGACAAGGTGGTCGCCAGATCCCGCACCCAGATCTGCTCCTGGCTGACGAAAAGCAGATATCGGCCGTCGGGGGAGATCGCGGGCGAGAACTGGACGTTGGACGAGGGGTCGGCCAGGCTCAACTGGATTTCGAATTTCCGGAGGGGAAGGGGCGTTTCGGTTACGGGCTGGAAGAGGCCCACCGCCAGGACAGCCAAAGCCACCAGGGCCACGGCGATGGCCGCGCGCAGGGGCCAGGGGTTGGACCGGACGCTGGTTTCACTGACCACGGTTTCGTCCACGCCCGCCAACACGTCCTGTAAAACCAACCGGGCGTCACCGATATCCCGCAGCCGCTGCTTGGGGTCGCGCTGAAGGCAGCGGCGCAGCAACCGGGTCACCGCGGGGGAAAGTTCATCCGGCAGTTCGTCCAGGTCGATCTCGTTTTTCAGGACGGACGCCAACGTGTCGCTCACGGTTTCCCCGCTGAACAGCCGCTGGCCGCCGAGCATTTCGGTAACGACCACGCCGTAGGCCCAGATGTCGGCCCGCCGGTCCACTTCGGTGCCGCGCGCCTGCTCGGGGCTCATGTAGGCGGCGGTGCCCAGGATGACGTGACCCATGGTCATGTTGGCTGTCAGGGTGGGGGACATTTCGGGGTCGTAGCTGCTGTCGGGGCTCTCTTCCACCAGGGCCTTGGCCAGGCCGAAGTCCAGCACCTTCACCTGCCCCTCGGCCGTGAGCTTGATGTTGGCGGGCTTCAGATCCCGATGAATGATGCCCTTCTCGTGGGCGGCCTCGATGGCCTGGGCCAGTTGAAGGGCCAGGGGCAGGCCTTCCTCCACCGACAAGGGGCCACCCTTGATGCGCTCGGCCAGTTCGGGCCCTTCCACCAGTTCCATGACCAGGGCATGCTGCCCGTCCTGGGATTCCAGGCCGTAGACCGCCGCGATGCCGGGGTGGTTGAGGCTGGCCAGCACCTGGGCTTCCCGCTGGAAGCGCGCCAGGCGTTCCGGATTCTGGGCCACGGTTTCGGGCAGCATCTTCAGGGCCACATCCCGGCCCAGGACGGTGTCGTGGGCGCGAAAAACCTCGCCCATGCCGCCCGCACCGATTTTTTCCTCCACCCGATAGTGGGCCAGCATCTGATTGGGCTGCATGGACTCTCCGCTTGGCTGAAAAATTCTCTGATTAGGGTCGCTTGAGCATCTGCTGCCAGTTCACCACCAGCTTCAGCTGGTTGCTCTCGCTCTCGGGGGTGGGCCGCGCCACGAGGAGGTCCCCCGTGGTCCGGTTCACGGCGAAATTGCGGATGCGCCCGGCGGACGCCCCATCACCCAGTTCGATGGTTTCGCCGAAGCGCAGGGCCCCGCTGTCGGCGGACACGGCGGCCGACATCACCTTGCCGTCCATGGTCAGGTAGTGGATCCGGTCCATGAAGGGGGACCACATGGGGCTGATGCCCCCGTTGGTCGATACGCGCCAGCGTCCGCCGCCGGCCTCCAGTGACTCCACGAAGACCTCGAATTCGCCGGTCTCGTTGGAGGTGTAGCACATCCATTGCCCGTCGGGGGACAGGACGGCCTGGGATTCCGTGAAGGAACCGTTCCGGAAAGGTTTCAGGCTGTTGTCGGTCAGATCCAGCAGGAACACGCCGGTGTCGCCGGTCGTGTCGGTGGCCGTGCAGACGATGAGATTGCCGTCCTGCGACCAGTCGGTGGGAAGGATGTCGCCGCGGAAGTTGGAGATCCGCTCCGGAGCGCCGACTCCGGACGCCTGATGCCGGAAAACCTGTGCCAGGCCGTCCGCGTCACTGCTGAAGGCGATCCACTTGCCGTCCGCGGACCAGATGGGATTCATTTCGGTCTCGGTGGCGAAGGTCAGGCGGGTGCGCAGGTTGCGGGCCACCTCGTACAGCCAGAGATCGCTGGTGCCGAGGGTGGCGTCGATCACCGCCATGACCACGTGCTCCCCGGTGGGAGACACATCCAGGCCGAGGGTGCGGTTGGCTTCCTGGTCCAGATCACTGTACTGGCCGTCGGCCGCCAGCCACTGCAGCGCGGCCCGGTTGTAGACCTGGCCGGCCGGGGTGTAGGACAGGACGCCGGCCTCCACGGCCGAGAAAACGCCCAGATGGGCGCCCTGGATGCGCATGACCTTGTTGGTCAGGGGCATGGCGGGTCCGGAAAAGTCCAGAGTGTCGAGATCGAAGGGTCGGGCCATGAGAATATCGTCGTGGACGAACAGGAGGTTGCCGCTGACATAGGCCACATTGGTCTGGACCGGCATCAGGACCCGCTCTTCCCCGCTGACGGAATTCTTCAGCCTCAGTTCGCTGTTGTCGCTGGTGCCCGATCCGGCGGAGCGGATCACGGCCAGGTAGATGAAATTTTCCCCATCCGGCAGCCAGACCGGGAATCGGTGGGACCGATCCTCTTTCTGGGGATTGAAAACGGTGGCCGGTGTGGTGGCTCCCCCGTTGGCTGAGATCCGGAGAATGGGCACGTTGTGTGAGGGGGGGAACAGGATTTCGTCAGCCGTATTCCAGGAGCCGCCCTTGGCATTGTCGGCCTTGCAAATCGTCACCACCGGGCCGCCGGTGACATCCGCCCGGCGCAATTCGCCCCCGGCAAAGAAGGCCAGCGAGCGGCTGTCCGGGGACCAGAAGGGGTAGGCGGCGCCCTGGGTGCCGGACAGGGGGCGGGCCTCGGTGTCATTCAGGTAGCGCAGGTAGATCTGCACCTGGCCTGTGGAGTCCTGGCCGGCGAAGGCCATGAGGCGCCCGTCAGGAGACACCGCCACGGGGCCGGGGGCGGTGGGCGTCAGGCTGAGCCCGGTTTTGTCGGGCAGCACGATGCTGGAGCGCACCAGGACGGCAGGTTCAGGCGCGGGGCTCAGGACGCCGAGACGTCCGGCGGCGGCCACGGCCACCAGGGCGACCGCCAGCAGGGCCACGGCCACCCAGGGGCGACGGCTCGACGGGCTGGCGGCAGTCGGGGCGGCGGCGGCGATGTCGGAGGCCTGTCCGATGAAGGTATTGGCACCGCCGGCCAGGACGATGCGCACCTCGCCGATGTCGCGCAGGCGCTGACGCGGGTCCTTCACCAGGCAGCGACTGCAGATCCCCACCAGGTGCGCCGGCAGATCCTTCGCCAGGGCGTCCCAGTCCGGGTCGTGGCGCAGGACGGCGGCCATCACGTCGCTGTTGGTCTGACCCTCGAACAATCGATGGCCGGTGAGCATTTCGTAGAGGACAACGCCGAAGGCCCAGATGTCGGACCGGCGGTCCACCTCGTACCCGCGGGCCTGTTCGGGACTCATGTAGGCCGTGGTGCCCAGGACGGCGCCGGATCCGGTGAGGGCCTGGGTGATGGTGGGCATGTCCGAGGCGGGCTCGCGGATGCCGGACACGGGGTCGGCCGAGAAGGCGCGGGCCAGGCCGAAGTCCAGAATCTTCACCTGTCCGTCCTGGGTCACCTTGATGTTGGCGGGTTTCAGGTCGCGGTGGACGATGCCCTGCTCGTGGGCCACTTCCAGGCCCTTGGACAGCTGGCGGGCGATCTTTTCCACTTCGTCCACGGCCAGGCCCCCGGCGGCCATGCGCTCGCTCAGGTCCTCGCCTTCGGCCAGTTCCATCACCAGGACGGGGGAGCCGTCGGCCTCCTCGATGCCGTAGATGGCGGCGATATTCTGGTGCTGCAGGGAGGCCAGGACCTTGGCCTCCCGTTGAAGACGGGCCAGACGATCCTGGTCGCTCACCAGATCGGCCGGCAGGAGTTTCAGGGCGACATCACGGTCCAGGCGGGTGTCCCGGGCCCGGTAAACCTCGCCCATTCCGCCACGCCCAATGAGCTCGACGACCTCGTAATGTCCAATGGACTTGCCAATCACGCGATAACCCCTGTCGTGAAAAAAGAAGATCAAATTTGTCTCATTGTACCCGTGATGTGATATGTTCGCCACAAATCCTTGGCGTAAAAGGGTGGCGGGAAGCGCGAGCACGTCTATCTTGGCCTGAACATTAACGTCCCCTGATCCACAACCGGAGTTTATGAAAACCGCCGTCATCAGTGATATACACGCCAACCTCGAGGCGCTGGAGGCGGTGTTGACCCATGCCCGGGCCGCGGGTGTGGACGACTACGTCTGCCTGGGGGACGTGGTGGGCTACAACGCCGATCCCAACGCCTGTGTGGATGTTCTGCGGCAGATGCCCAACATGCGCTGCATCCTGGGCAACCACGACGCCATGGCTGTGGGCGAGGGACCGCTGCGGGGGATCAACCCCCAGGCCCTGGCCGCCATTACCTGGACCCGCGAGGCCCTCAGCGACGACCGCAAATCCTGGCTGGCGGGCCTGCCCCTGGTTATTACCGACGAGGACGCCACCTACTGCCACGCCTCCCTGGAGGAACCGTCGTCCTGGCTGTACGTGAACTCGGCCCTGGGGGCCGCCCGGCACTTCGCCTACCAGGAAACCCGTCTCGGGTTCATGGGCCACTCCCATATGATGTTCGCCTGGGTGGAGGACGGAACGCGTCTGGAGTGCGTGCACGACGCCACGGTGGAGTCGTCCACCGGCGAGCGCTGGCTGGTGAGTGTGGGCAGTGTGGGGCAACCCCGGGACAACGACCACCGGGCCGGCTACGCGGTGTATGACCATGAGACCGGCCGCGTGATCCAGACCCGCTTGGAATACGATGTGGCGGCGGCCCAGGCGAAAATCCTGGCGGCCGATCTGCCGGAAGGCCTGGCCAAGCGGTTGGGCTGACCCCGCCGGATGTTCCGCCGGCGGATATGAATGATGAACGCGTCGCGCGCACCGCGCGAAGAGACTGAACACCGGCCCCGGAGAGTTGAATCATGTCGAGTCCCGATCCGGCCCTTGTCGGCCGTAACGATGGCGCCCAGATCCGTTTCCCCCTCACCGACGGCCGTCATGTGGTCGGCCGGACCGCGGAATGTGATCTGGTCCTGGGCAATCCGTCGGTCTCCCGCCGCCATGCGTCCTTGCTCTGCTCCGGCGGACGGGTTCTGGTGGAGGATCTCGGCAGTCACAACGGCACCCGCGTGAACAACACCGTGGTTACGGCGCCTACGCCCCTGAGCCCCGGCGATGAAGTGAGCTTTGCCGACGTGGTGCTCCACTTCGGGGAGCCCCGCGACACCGGCGGGACCCTGGTGCTGGACAAGAACTTGCAGTCCGGCGGCCTGGCCGTCAGTTGGGACGAGGTTCAGGACCGGAAGCCCACGGGCCAGCGCAAACGTTCCGAGTTGTTCCGCTGTCTGGCCGGCGCCGGCGACCTGTTGACCACCCCGCGGGCTCCGGAGGAACTCTTCGAACCCATTCTCGACCTGGTGGAAGGGGCCATGGGGCCTGAGCGGGCCTTCCTGCTGCTGAGTGATGACGGAAAAACCGACCCGACCATCCGGGCCTCCCGCCTGAGCGGGGGCGGCGACGGCAGCAAGGTCACCCTGAGCCATACCATGGTGGATCGGGTGCTGAAGGAGAAGACCAGTTTCCTGCTGGAGGACAACGACAGCATGAGCGACATGATGCAGCAACAGAGCATCGTGTCCCAGGGCATCCGGTCGGCCATGGCCACGCCCCTGTTCGACAACAAGGACGTTATCGGCATTCTCTACGCCGACACCACGGACCCGACCCGGCACTACACCCGTGACGAACTGGTGGCCTTCTCCCTGTTGGCCAACGTGATCGCCGTGGCCCTGACCCACGCCCGCTACGATGCCATGGAAGCGGAGAAACGTCGGTTGGACACCGAACTGGAGGCCGCCCGGTCCATTTTACAGACCATTCTGGCGGATGACCTGCCGGACATCCCAGGCCACGAGGTCTGTGTCCATCTGGAGCCATGTTTCGAAGTGGGCGGTGACCTCTACGATGTGTCCACCCTGCCGGACGGTCGCGTGTCCGTGATTGTGGGCGACGTTTCCGGCAAGGGGCTGGGCGCCGCTCTGCTGGTGTCGTCCATGGTGCCCCTGTTAAGAGCCATGCTGGAAGCGGAGACAGACCTGGGCGCCCTCTTGTCGAACCTCAACCGCCAGTTGTGGCGGACCACCGACCCGGTGCGGTACGCCACGCTCTTCGTGGGCGTTCTGGACCCGGCCACCGGCCGTCTGGAATATGTGAACGCCGGGCACAATCCGCCCGTGGTGGTGCGCACCGACGGCGCCATCGAAATCATTAAATCCACCGGCATGCCCGTGGCCCTCATGCCCGAGGGCGTGTGGAATTCGGGGGAGGTCACTCTGGATGGGGGCGACCATATGGCCCTGTTCAGTGACGGCATTCCGGAGACCTGGAAGGACGAGGATACGGAGTACGGCGAAGAGCGCCTGCAGCGGATCCTGGTGGAACGGCGGGGGCAGGATGTGGCCACGGTGCGTGATGCGGCGCTGGCTGACGTGGAGGAATTCCGGGGCGACGCACCGGTGGGGGACGATGTGACCCTGCTCTTGCTGCGGCGGTTGCCGGCCGCTTGAGTCAGTCCGCCTTGAGCAGGCTTTCGGTGTCCAGAACCTGGGCGTAAACGCCGTCGAGGGTGGACAGGGTGGCCTGATGCACGGCCGCGGCGTCGACCACGATATCGTCCCGTTTCAGATCCCGCGTCGCGCAGGCATCGGCGGGCACCATCACCGTGAAGCCGTGATCCGACGCGGCCCGCACCGCTCCCTCCACGCACATATGCGTCTGCATGCCACAGATCACCACGCGCTCGATGCCGGCCTGGCGCAGGATTTCCAGCAGGTCGGTGCCGAGGAAGGCGTTGACCTCGGACTTCATGACCACGGCCTCGCCGGGTCGGGGCGCCACGTCGGGATGGAAGTCGCCGCCTTCGCGCACCTTGTGGCCCACGTGGACGATGGTGCGGCCGTGTTCACGGAAAGCCGCCAGGAGCTTACCGGCCATGGCCGAGGCGGCCTCCGGTTCGCTGAGGGGCACGGCCCCGCCGGGGAAGTAGAAGGCCTGCACGTCGATGATGATCAGGGCGGTGGCGGGGTCTTCGATGACGGGGGTTTCGGCAGCCGGGGCGGTCAGGGGCATGACCACGGCGCACAGGGACAGGATCAGGAGGAAGCGGGTCATGTCGGACCTCCGGCCGGGGGAAAAAGCGTGTCGTGCCCTCATTCTACACCATGGGGACCGTCGGGCGAAGCGCTTCGTTGAAACAAGGATCAAATTTATCCGTTTTATAGGGAACCGGGTCGCACCCCACCGAACCCGGACTCTGGAGGCTGATCATGAAACCCGGCGATTCCATGCTGCACTACCGGATCGGTGAGCTCCTCGGCGTGGGGGGTATGGGAGAGGTGCACCAGGCCACCGATTCCCGGCTCGACCGCGAAGTGGCCGTCAAAATCCTGCCCGAAAACGTGGTCAACGATGCGGACCGCCGCCAGCGGTTCGAACGCGAGGCCCGCACCCTGGCGGCGCTGCAGCATCCCAACATCGCTACCATTCACGGACTGGAAAAGGACGACGGCCGTCTGTTCCTGATCATGGAACTGGTGCGGGGCGAGGACCTCAGGGAGCTTTTGCAACGTCGCAAGCCACCCGTGGACGAGGCCCTGGACATCGCCCTGCAGATCGCCACCGGTCTGGAGGAGGCGCACGCCCAGGGCATCGTGCACCGCGATCTCAAGCCCGCCAACGTGAAGCTCACGCCCGACGGCAAGGTGAAGATCCTGGATTTCGGTCTGGCGCGCGCCATGCAGGATCCTGCCCTGTCCATGGCCGATCCGTCGGACTCGCCCACGCTTACCGCGGGCATGACTCGTGACGGGTCCATTCTCGGCACCGCGGCCTACATGAGCCCTGAGCAGGCCCGCGGTTATGAAGTCGATGCCCGCGCCGACATCTGGGCATTCGGCTGTCTGCTGTTCGAGATGCTCGCCGGTGCCGGCCCCTTTTCCGGTGCGACCATCAGCGACACGATCGCGTCCGTTCTCAAAACCGAGCCCGATTGGACCCGGTTGCCCAAGGGGCTGTCACCCGCCCTTCACCGTGTGTTGCGGCGGTGCCTGGCCAAGGACCCGCGCGAACGCCTGCACTCGGTGGCGGACGCGCGAATCGAACTGATTGAAGCGGCGGCCGAACCCGCCGCAGTGGTGGGCGAGGTCGGGGCACAGTCTTCCAGTCGTCGTCTGCCCCTTTGGATCACGGTGCTGGGCTGGTTGGCCGCTGCAGCCGTCCTGTTTTCCTGGCTGCGCGAACCGACCGCCGTCCGCGAACCGGTTCGCATGGACGTGCTGACCTATTCCACCCGCGACTGGGCGCCCGACGTTTCCCCGGACGGCAATTTGATCGCCTTCGTTTCCGACCGCGATGGCACCGCCCGCATCTGGCTCAAGCAGTTGGCCGGCGGCGGCGAGGCGCCGCTCACGGAGGGCTCGGACGACACCCCGCGCTTCTCGCCCGACGGCTCCCAGATCCTCTTCGCCCGCGATGTGGCCGACACGCGTCACCTCTACCGCGCCGCGGTGGTGGGCGGTCAGGCGCGTAAGGTGCTTGAGGATGCGACGGAGGGCGACTGGTCTCCCGACGGCGAGCAGGTTGCCTTCCTGCGCACGCTGCCCGATTCCCTCAATTTGGTCCAGGTGGGTGTGGCCGATGTGCGCAGTGGCACCGAACGCATCCTGCACACCATCGAGAACCGCCTGGTCTACGGGGTGCGTTGGTCCCCGGATGGGTCGCGCCTTGCGGTGGATGAATCCTCGCTGACGGGCAACGCGGCAGAAAACAGTACCATCGATCTCATCGATGTTGAAACCGGAGCCATGACCCGCATGTCGCCGACGGTCTGGGCGGGTCCCTTCTCGGGTGTGGAATGGTCGCCCGACGGCCGGTCTTTTATTTTTGGCCAGGCGCCGGATGTCATCAGTCACGTGTCCGGCAAACCGAGCCTCGTAATGCAGTACGACCTCGACAGCCAGGCGACCCGGCAGTTGTTCTGGTCGCCCATGCGCCTGCCCAAGGGTGGGTGGGGCTATTCGGCCCTCACGGTGCTGGGTGACGGTTCCATGGTGATGGACGAGCAGGTGGTGTTTGCCGAACTGGTCGAAGTGGACCTGACGGGGGAGGCCCCCGACCGCGTGCTCAACCGCAGTTTGGGCATCGACCGCCAGCCAGTCTATTCCGCGGACGGGCGGTGGCTCCTGTTCTCGTCGAACCGCAGCGGCAACGTGGACCTCTGGCTGCGCGACATGACCACCGGTCGCCTCTCCCAGCTTACCGACGACCCCGCGGGCGACTGGGACCCGGCCTTCACTTCGGACGGCAATTCAGTCTTGTGGAGCAGCAACCGGGGCGGACACATGGAAGTGTGGACGTCCGCCCTCGATGGCAGCCAGGCCCGCCAGGTCACCGACGACGGCGTTGACGCGGAGAATCCGACCATGACCTCGGATGGGGAATGGATCGTTTATGCCAGCAGTAACGACACCAAGCGCGGCATTTGGAAAATCCGACCCGACGGAACCGACGCCACCCTGCTCGCCCCCGGGTCCTATCTCCTGCCGGAGGTTTCTCCAGACGGCCGCTGGGTCGTTTTCATGTCCCTGGCCAACTTGAATAACATCGTGAATGCCCTGGATCTGGCCACCGGCCGCATGCTGCCCTTCAACATCCTGATAGATATGACCCAAAGAAACGAGAATCTGGTTTTCGGACGAGCGCGCTGGTCTCCGGATGGAACCGAGATCATATACATCGGTCAGGACACTGAAGGCAACAGCGGGGCCCTCCGTCAGGTGTTCACGCCTGACGCCCCGCCCGTCGCGCCCCCGGTTCCCTTGGGCGGGTTTGATCCCCATTTCACCACGGAGTCACTGGGTGTGTCTCCTGACGGCACGCGCCTGATCATCTCCGCCCTGCATGAACGCCGGGTTCTAAAGCAGGTGCACAACGTGCCGCTGGAGGCCTGGCGCTAGATCAGGGCGCACTGAGCTCGAAGGCGGTCCGGTCGTAGCCGTTGGTTTCGAGGACGAGGAAGGCGGCCTCCATGTCGGCCGGCAAGAGGGTGGACGTTCTGGACAGGACCCACCCGTACTTGCGGTCGGGGGTTCCCACCACGGCCCACCGGTAGGCCTCATCCAGCCCGATGACCCAGTAGTCCCCCCAGAACGGTCGCCAGCCCAGGAAGTCCACGAAGCTCACTTCCAGTTTGGCGAAGCTGTCGGTGTCCACCACCCGCGCCACCCCTTTGGCCTCGTTTCGGTCGCCGTCTTCCTCCACGCAACTGTTGAAAACGTCAAGGCGGCCGTCCTCGCGCAGGACGTAGCGGGCGGTGGTTCCGCTGACGCAATTTTTCTGGAAGCGGTTGGGAATCTTGGCCACCTCGTGCCAGAGACCCACGTAGCGCTGCAGGTCCACCTCGGCCACCGGGATAATCGGGGATGGGGCGCTGTCCTCGGCGCGGGTTTGACCGCCCAGCAGAAACAAGGTCAAACTCAGGGTGGCCCATCGGAAAAATTTCATCACGGGGTGTCCTTGGCCGACGGGACAGCCCGCACGGCGTCGATTTCGAGGGTGAAGGGGCCGGACACCTTGTCGGCGATGAGGAATCCCACCTGCTGCAGGCTGGACCGGTCCAGGGGGGGGGCGCCGGCGACGATGCGCCCCCGGTACACGGGTTCGAAAGCGGCGAAGGGCAGTTCGAGGGTGGTCCAGACGCCCGCCGCGGGGGTGAACACGGCGCGATAGGCCACCCCGTCGAACCCGCGATTGGTCCGCAGGCGGAGTTGGTAACTGCGTCCGTCACCGCGCACGCGGAGTTCGAGACTCCCGTATTCGCTGTAGTCGTGGGGGGCCAGGGCATACCGAACGGAAGCGAATCCGCCGTTGTTCTCGAGGGAGACGGTGCCGGCGAAAAGGCCCGTCCCCTGTTCGGTGCGGCGCATGGAGCTGGTGGACAGCCCGCCCATGACCCCGTCGTTGACTACGGTCCAGGCGCCGGTGTCGGCAGAGTCGAAGTCGAACAGGGTCATGGTGGCTCCGGTTTCGGCGTGGGCGGACAGGCCCGCCAACAGGAGGGCCAGGGCCGCGGAATTGAATAGTTTCAACATGGGGTCTCCCGGGTCGCGTGTGTTTGTTGACAATAGTTATACAAACAGGGGTTCGCCACTTTATTGTTGAAAAAATCTTGACAAAACCTGAACAAGTTTCTAGATTGCCCATATGAACCCGTCCAAGGCACATGAACCCACCTGGCACCCCATCGGCGTGGTGTCCACCCGCACCGGGATTCCCAAGGATCTGATCCGGGCCTGGGAGCGGCGCTATGCGGCGGTGACGCCTGAGCGCGGGCCCACGGGCCGACGGGTCTATTCCAGTGAGGACATTGCGCGCCTATCCCTGCTCAAGCGGGTGGTGGGCGGAGGGTGGCGCATCAGCGAGGTGGCTAACATGTCCCTGGAGGACCTGACCGGGCTGGTGGCCCAGGAGATGGCCGAACCGACTCCGCCGGCACCGGTCCCGGCGCGGGCGGGAGACAAGGATCTCCCTGCGGCGCTCCTCGCCGAATGCCTTCAGGCCCTGGAAAATCTGGACAAGGGCGGCCTTGAGAAGTTCCTGTCCGAGGCGGCCATCGCTTTGAGCGGCCCCCGACTCCGCAATGAACTCATTGTTCCCCTTCTACATACGATTGGCGAGCGCTGGCAGGAGGGATCCCTCCGGATGGTTCACGAGCACATGTCCTCGGCCCTTGTTCGCAGCTTTATCGAATCCACCCAGGGACGGCACGCGCCGGAGGCCCCCTTGATTCTGGTCACCACCCCGGCGGGTCAACATCACGAACTGGGGGCCCTCATGGCCGCCGCCGTGGCCCACGAGGCCGGGTGGAATGTCCTGTACCTGGGCCCCAACCTGCCGGCGGAGGAAATTGCGGCGGGTGTGCGCCAGGTGGGCGCCCGGGCCGTGGGCTTGAGCGTGGTCTTCCAGGACAACAATCTGGCCGTGCAGCGGGAAATCCGCAAGTTGGCCGAGTTCCTGGGCCCGGCGGTGCCGATCTTCGTTGGGGGACGGGCCATTGGTCGCCTGAGCGAGCTCCTCACCACCGAGGGTCTGGTTTTTCCCCGGGATATGAAGGAATTTCAAGACCGTTTGGGCGCTTTGCAGACCTGATCTCCGAAAACTCCCGAATTTAAATTTTAGCTAAAGTGTTTCAGGGCAATTCTTTGCCATGGATTCTTGTTTGCCTGGCCTTTTGTACAACTTTTGTCCTTGACAAAAACAGGACATGTTTTATCATGTCTCAGTAGCCGAAGAAACCAAACCTGATCATCCAGGAGGAAATACAATGAAGAAGATCCAGATCGCCGCCTTCCTGATCGCGGCCAGCCTGTTCGCCGGTTTCAATACGTCCAACGCCGGGACCTGCGGCAGCGACAGCGAAACCAAGAGCGCCCAGTCCATCTACAAGACCGCCGAAGACGCGGGCTTCACCACCCTGGTGGCGGCCGTCAACGCGGCCGGCCTGGCGGAGACCCTGAAGGGTGAAGGTCCCTTCACCGTGTTTGCCCCCACCGACGAGGCCTTTGCCGCGCTGCCCGAGGGTGTGCTGGCCAGCCTGCTCGCCGACACCGACGCCCTGAAGAACGTGCTGCTGTATCACGTCACCTCGGGTGAAGTCATGGCCGAGGATGTCGTCAAGCTGAAGACCGCGTCCATGCTCAACGGATCGGACGCGTCCATCGACACCCGTGAGGGCGTCATGATCGCCAACGTGCAGGTCACCCAGACCGACATTATTGCCGACAACGGCGTCATCCACGTCATCGACGCGGTCATGGTGCCTGTCAACTAGTGAACGAAAAACCACGCTCCGGATACCCCGGGGCGTATCGACAAACTTCGGGAGGATTGAGATGAACACGAGTACACGGATTATGCTTCTGCTCCTGGCGATGACGGCCTTCGTCATCACCGGCTGCAGCGACGATGATAAGAGTCCCACCACGGTGACCGATATGGGCAAGGGTGCCATGGTGCGGGTGGTGCACGCCTCGCCGGACGCCCCGGCGGTGGATGTCTACGCCGAGGGCGTGGCCGCCCCCCTGATCGAGGACCTGGCTTACGGTGACACGAGTCCCTACCTGGAACTGGCTGCCGGCACCTACAACGTGCAGCTGCGGGCCGCGGGCTCGGAGCCCACGTCCGGCATCGCCTATGAGACCGGCGACCTGACCATCCCCGAAGGCGCGAAGATCACCGCCGCGGCGGTGGGCCTGCTGGGCAGCATGAACGAGGCGGACAAGTTCCGCGTCATGCCCCTGGTGGAGAACTTCACCGATCCCGGGGCCGGCATGGCGAGCGTGCGGATCATCCACGCCAGCGCCGACGCGCCCACTGTGGCTCTGGACGTGGGCGACGACGCCACGGTTGAAGTGCCCGACTTCGCCCGCTTCGGTGACACCGGTGAGGCCGGGGTGCCCCTGCCCTCCGGCGCGAAGCTGCAAATCGCCATCTGGGCCGGAAGTACGTTGTCCCGCGTGACCGCGTTCACCACCCCGGACCTGCCCGCGGGCGCCGAGCTCTTCGTCTTCGCCACGGGTCTGCTGGGCCAGGCGCCCCGCGAAATGGACGGCTTCAGCCTGCTGGCCGTGGGCCCCGACGGCTCCATCGGCTTCATCCGTCAGAACCCGGTCGTGTTCGCTCTGCACAGTTCCCCCAACGCCCCGGCGGTGGATATCTACGCCGGCGGTGCCGAACTGGTGGATAACCTGAACTTCGGCGAAATCAGCGCCGCGATCCAGGTTCCCCCCGGCAGCTATGATCTTTCGTTCCGGGCCAACAGCTCAGGTGCCGAGGCGGCCACCGCCACGACCCCCGACTTGGCGGCAGGCCAGCGGTACCTGGCTGTGGCCTCGGGCTTCCTGGGCGGCACGGGTGACGAGGCCTTCACCCTTCTGGCCTATGCCGACGGTTTCGACCTCGACATGATGTCTCCGCTGGTCCGTGTGATCCACGCGTCCCCTGATGCCCCGGCGGTCGACGTGGGCACGGTCAGCGGGGGCACCGTGACGGCCGTGGGCGCCTTCAGCAACCTGGCTTATCGGCAGGGATCCGAGGCCACCGGCACGGCTTTGCCCGTGGGTATGCTGCCCATCGGCGTGGCGGCGACCGGCGGCACCTCCCCCGTGGCGTCGTTCACGGTGGGCACGACCAGCGGGCTGCGAGGCTTCGCGGTGGCCGCGGGTTCCCTGTTGGGCAACGGTGAGACCTTCCGTCTGATCGTGGTCGACACGGGTGTGTTCCCGTGGGCCGCGGCGGAAGTCGCGCCGAACCTGTAACTTGAATGGGGGGCCACTCTCCGCCGGCTTGCCGGCTGAGCGGGGGGTGGCCGATCCCCGGAGGGAGATCGTCATGAAGGAATTCACGCTGCACCGGGAACAGTTGATCGAGGCCGACCTGGAAAAGGTCTGGACCTTTTTTTCGTGCGCCCGGAACCTGGAACTGCTGACCCCCGAGTGGCTCACCTTCAAGGTTCTGACGCCCGGGCCCATCGACATGGGCGTGGGGACGCTCATCGACTACCAGCTCAAGCTTCACGGCCTGCCCCTGCGCTGGCGCAGTGAGATCACCGCCTGGGACCCCATGCGGATGTTTGTTGACGAGCAGCGGCGCGGGCCCTACCACTACTGGAAGCACACCCACGAATTCGAGGAGACCGACGGCGGCGTTCTGGTCCGCGACCACGTGCGCTACGCGGTGCCGGGCGGCTCCCTGGTGCATCGCTTGTTCGTGGCGCCCGACCTGGAACGTATCTGGTCCCATCGGTCCGAGCAGATGGAGCGCCTTTTCTTTTCCCTGAAGCTGGTGGCCTGATCATGAAATCCCGAGTCCTCGTCACCGGCGCGACCGGGTATGTGGGGGGCCGCCTGTGGCGGCGCCTGGAGGACCTCGGCTACCAGGTGCGCTGCCTGGCCCGCCGCCCCGAGGAGCTGGCCGAACGGGTGGGCTCCGGGACCGAAGTGGTGCGGGGCGATGTGCTGGATGCGGGGTCCCTGCAGGAGGCCCTGACCGGTGTGGACAGCGCCTTCTACCTGGTGCACAGCATGGGGTCCGCCGGAGGATTCGAGGAACAGGACCGGATCGGCGCGCGCAACTTCGCCCAGGCGGCCCGGGTTGCCGGTGTGAAGCGGGTTGTTTATCTCGGCGGGCTGGCCCAGGCGGGACCCGACCTGTCGGCCCATCTGCGAAGCCGGCACGAGGTGGGCGATATTCTGCGGGAACACGGGGTGCCCACCGTCGAACTGAGGGCCTCCATCGTGCTCGGCTCCGGGAGTCTCTCCTTCGAGATGATTCGCGCGCTGGTGGAGCGTCTGCCGGCCATGATCACGCCCAAGTGGGTGTCCGTGGAAGCCCAACCCATCGCGGTGGACGACCTGTTGTCCTACCTCCTTCACACCCTGGAGCTCCCCGCCGAGTCCCGCATTTTTGAAATCGGCGGCGCCGACCGGGCCTCCTACGGCGACCTCATGCGGGAATATGCCCGGCAAAGGGGCCTGAAGCGGGTCATGGTGCCCGTACCGGTTTTGACACCCAAGCTGTCCAGTCTCTGGTTGGGCCTGGTCACGCCGCTCTATGCCCGCATCGGCAAGAAGCTCATTGAAAGCATCGAGAATCCGTCCGTGATAGAGGACCATACGGCCCTGGACGTGTTTCCGGTCAAGCCCCGGAGCATGAGTGAAGCGGTGGCCTCCGCCCTGCGCAGCGAAGAGCGGGAGTTTGCGGAAACCAGCTGGTTCGACGCCGTGTCCTCCGCCGGGCCTCAAAACAACCGGGCGGGCGTTCGCTACCGCAACCGGCTTCTGGACGCCCGCTCGGTGCGGGTGGCGGCGCCCGTGGGTCAGGCCTTCGCACCCATCCGGCGCATCGGCGGTCGCAACGGCTGGTACGCCTTCAATTTTCTCTGGAAGATGCGCGGCTGGCTCGACCTCCTGCTCGGGGGCGTGGGCCTGCGGCGGGGACGCCGGGACCCCGAAGATCTGCGCGTGGGGGACGCGGTGGACTTCTGGCGTGTGGAACGCTTCGAGTCGGACCGGCGCCTGCTTTTGCGGGCGGAAATGAAAGTCCCCGGACGGGCCTGGCTGGAATTCGAGGTGGAGCGGGACGGAACCAGTTCCGTTATCCACCAAACCGCGGTCTATGACCCGGCGGGACTTTTCGGACTTTTTTACTGGTATGCCCTCTACCTGGTGCACGGCCCGGTTTTCAGCGGCATGTTGAACGGGATCGCCGAACGGGCGGTCCGGGAACAGGAGATTTCAAATGCCGCCGGTAAATGATCCCAAAACGGCCATGGCCTGGCTGGCCCTCAAGGACCGGGCCCTGGGCGCGTCTTCCGAGGGCATAACCATTGCCGATGCCCGGCGGCCGGACCGGCCGCTCATCTACGTCAATGAGGGCTTCGAGCGCCTCACCGGATACCAGGCCGCCGAGGTCCTGGGCCGCAATTGCAAATTCCTTCAGGGCCCCGACGCCGATCCCGACACGGTGTCGGAAATCCGGGCCGCCCTCACCGTGGGTCGGGACTGTCAGGTGGAAATCCTGAACCACCACAAGAACGGTACGCCCTTCTGGAATCGTCTGGCCATCACCCCGGTCAAGGATGCCAAGGGCCGGGTCACCCACTTCATCGGTATCCAGTCCGACGTGACTGCCCGCCGCGAGGCGGAAGCCCGCCTGGTGGAAGCCAACGCCCAGATGCGACGGGACCTGGAGGAGGCCGCGGTCATCCAGCAGGCCTGGCTGCCCCAGTCCCTGCCCCGGGTTTCGGGTTACGACTTTGCCTGGGAGTTCCGACCCTGCGACGACCTGGCCGGCGACGGCCTGAACATCCTGCGCCTGGATGAAAACCACATCGGCCTCTACGTGCTGGATGTCACGGGTCACGGTGTGCCGGCGGCCCTGCTGTCGGCCAGTTTGAACCGCTGGCTGTCGCCCATGCCGGAGCAGTCCTGCCTCTATGAACCGGACCCGGGCCGTCCCTCCGGCTATCGGCCGGCCACTCCGGCCAAGGTGGCGGCCACCCTCAACCGCGAATTCAGCGCCGGGCCCCGTACGGGCAAGTACTTCACGCTTCACTACGGCCTGCTGGATCTGCGCGACGGCCGCTACCGGTATGTCACCGCCGGACACCCGCCGCCCGTGCGCGTCACCGCGGACAAGGCCGAACTGCTGCCCCTGGCCGAAGGGGTCATCATGGGGATTTTGCCGGGCTTCGAGTTCAAGGAGCAGGAAGTCACCCTGGTGCCGGGCGACCGCCTGCTCGTCTATACCGACGGGGCCTTCGAGGCGGTGGACGCGGATGATTTGGAGATGGGGGAAAAGCGGTTGATGGACGCCCTCGTGGATCTTCATTCCCGGCCCGCCGCCGAAAGCCTGAAGGCCATCGTGGAAAAGGTGGAGGCCTGGTGTCCCGGTGGGCAGCCCCAGGACGACGTGACGCTCATTGCGTTGGATGTTCTGCCCCGCTGAAGGTCTGACAGCAAGAGCCTCCGGACGTCGGGTCCGGAGGCTCTTTTCTTTCAGTCCCGGGAATGCCACTCGCGATGAAGCTGGGCGAGGTGGCGGCACCCCCGGGACCCAGGGTCGGGATCAGGCCAGGTACGCCTGTTCGCCGTGCAACGATTCATCCAGGGTCATTTCCATCTCTTCGGTCGTCTTCACGGGCGTCACCTTGTTAATGAGCCAGAGCATGACCCAGGTGAAGACAAAGGCGTAGATGCTGGACACCACGATGGACACGATCTGCTTCATGAAGAAGTCCCCGCCGCCGTAGAACAGGCCGTCGGCGCCGGCCGCATTCACGGCGGTGGACCCCAGCAGGCCGAGCATCACGATGCCCAGCGCGCCGCCCACACCGTGAACCCCCCAGACATCCAGGGCGTCATCCCAGCCGAGGGCGTTCTTAAGCTCCACAGCCCAGTAACACACCAGTCCCGCCGAAATCCCGATGACCGCGGCGGCCCAGGTGGGCACGAAAGCGGCCGCCGGGGTGATGGTGGCCAGGCCGGCCACCGCACCGGTCAACAGGCCGACGAAGCGCGGCTTTCGGCTGCGGATCCATTCGATGATCAGCCAGCTGAGAGCCGCGAAACTGGCGGCGATGTCGGTATTGATGAAGGCCAGGGAGGTGATCTGATCCACTTGCAGTTCGCTGCCGGCGTTGAAGCCGTACCAGCCGAACCACAGCAGACCCGTGCCCAGGGCCACCAGGGGGATGGAGTGCGGGCCCTTCTCCGCGACACGCCGTTTGCCCACGTACAGAACCGAGGCCAGGGCGGCCATACCGGCGATGTTGTGCACGGCGATGCCGCCCGCAAAATCCAGAACGCCCCATTTGGCCAGCAGGCCGCCGCCCCAGATCATGTGCACGAAGGGGAAGTAGACGCCCAGCAGCCACAGCACCAAAAAGATCAGGTACGCCGGGAAGCGGATCCGGTTGCTGAAGGCGCCGGTGATCAGGGCGGGCGTAATGATGGCAAACATCATCTGGTAGGCGACGAAAACCAGCAGGGGGATCTGTCCGTCACCGAAGGGGGTCATGGGGTCGATGCCGCGCAGGAACGCCATGTCCAGATTGCCGATGATGCCGCCCTCGCCACCGGAGAAGCAGAGGGAGAAGCCCACGGCATACCACAGGACGGTGGTCACGCTCATGGAGACGAAACTCTGGATCATGATGGACAGCACGTTCTGCCGTCCCACCAGTCCGCCGTAGAAAAAGGCCAGGCCCGGGGTCATCAACATGACCAGGCTGGTGGCGACCAGCATGAAGCCGGTATTGCCTGTGTCGAACATGGAGTCCTCCTGTCGGTATTAGGGCGGCCGCATGACAAAGCGGAGCCGCAGGTTTCGGTACAAGGATCGCGGTTGGGGCCTGAATCGGGCAATGGGGGGGATCCTGAAACCGTCTGGGGAAAACCCTTGGTCCCGTCCGGAGCGAACAGTTAGCATGGGGGAATCAATCCCGACGTTTTGCCCCCGGAAGGCCCCATCATGTCCGAGTCCATTCAGCACAAACTCAGGGAGCGCATCAAGGAACTGACGGCCCTGCACGGCACGGCCCGTTTGCTGCAGGACAGCGAGCGCCCCCTCGACACGGTGATGACGGAGGTGGTGGCCCTGCTGCCGGCGGCCTGGCAGTTCCCCGAGATCACCGAGGCGCGCATTCTCTGCCAGGGACAGGCCTGGGCCACGCCCGGCTTTCGGGAAACCGTCTGGAGCCAGACGGCGCCCTTCGTCCTGCGGGACGGGGAATCGGGCGCCCTGGAGGTCGTTTACACCGAGCTTCGGCCCGAGGCGGCGGAGGGGCCCTTCCTGACCGAGGAACGGGAACTCATCGGGTCCCTGGCCGAAATGCTGCGGGCCTGGTTTCAGCACCGATGGGACGACGCGGCCATTGTGGCGGCCAACGAGCGGCTGGAACGGACGGTGGCCATCCGTACGGCGAGTCTGCGCCGCCTGGCCAGTCAGGTCTGCCTGGCGGAGGAGGGGGAACGCCGGCAGATTGCCGAAGGGCTCCACGACCATCTGGGTCAGGCCCTGGCGGTGATCAAAATGCGGTTGCAGCGTCTGCGGGGCGATGCGGTGCTCGGCGGCCATGGGGACGCCCTGGGCGACTTGGTTTCGCTCAGCGACCAGGCCATTCGCTACACCCGCTCCCTCACCTTCGAACTCTCGCCGCCGGTGCTCTATGAACTGGGCCTGGGGCCGGCGCTGGATTGGCTGGGCGAAGAGACCGCGCGCAAGCACGGGGTGACAATCAAGGTGAAGGACAGGTGCCGGCGTTCCCTGCCCGACGACATCAAGGTCATGCTCTGGAAATCCGCCCGGGAACTGCTGCACAACGTGGTCAAGCACGCGGCGGCCCGAACCGTCACCCTGACCCTGGCGTGCCGCGACGACCGGGTGGGGCTCACCGTTCAGGACGACGGTGTTGGGTTCGACTTCATCGCCGCCCGCCGCAATGCCGGCGACCGGTTCGGCCTGTTTTCCATCGAGGAGCGGCTGCACCAGCTGGGCGGGGACATGACCGTGGACACCGCCCCCGGCAAAGGCACCGAGGTTTGTCTTGAGGCGACCATTCCGGGAGGCAACGCGTGACCATCTCGATCCTGCTGGCCGACGATCACCGCATTTTTCGGGACGGACTGCGTCCCCTGCTGACCGCCCAGGACGACATGGAGGTGGTGGCCGAGGCGGAAGACGGTCTGGAGGCCCTGCGCCTGGCGGTGGATCTGACCCCGGACATCGCGGTGCTGGACATCTCCATGCCCGGACTCAACGGCATCGAGGTGGCCCGGCGGCTGTCCCGCGAGGCGCCGTCGGTGAAACCCATCATGCTGTCCATGCACAAGGACCGGCGCTTCGTCCTGGAGGCGCTGAGGGCCGGGGCCCGGGGCTACCTGCTCAAGGACGCGGGTATCCGGGAACTGCTGACGGCCGTGCGCGCGGTGGTGGCTGGACAGACCCATCTCTGCGCCGAAGTGAGTGAGCAGGTGATCAAGGACTACGTGAATCTGGCGGACGCCGATTCCGGGAGCGTTTTCGCGGTGCTGTCGGCGCGGGAACGGGAGGTCCTGCAGTTGCTGGCGGAAGGCCTGGCCACCAAGGAGATCGCCGGTCGCCTGAACCTGTCGGCCAAGACGGTGGAGTCCCACCGCAAGGCGGTGATGGACAAGTTGGAGATCCGCAGCGTGGCCGAACTCACCAAGTACGCCATCCGCGAGGGTCTGACGCCTTTGGACTGACGCAAACGCGCCCCGAGGTTTCCCCCGGGGCGCGCCGTAAACGGGCGGATTACTCGGAGACTTCCACCAACGTCAGCTCGAAGGTGAGATCCTCACCGGCCAGGGGATGGTTTGCATCCAGGGTCAGGTGGGTGTCGTCCATTTCCACGATGCGCACGGGCATTTCCCCTTCGGGGGACTGCATGGACAGCATCATGCCCACCTCGGGCTCGATTTCCTCGGGCAGGGTGGAACGCTCGATCTGACCCACCATGTTCTCGTCCGCCTCGCCGTAGGCCTCGGCGCAGGGAATGGTGATGGTCTTGGTCTCTTCCACGGCCATTTCCGTGACGGCGGCTTCGAAGCCGGGAATCACGGTGCCGCCGCCGATTTCAAAGGCGATGGGGTCGCGACCTTCGGAGCTGTCGAAAATGGTACCGTCGGCCAGAGTGCCCTTGTAGTGGATCTTGACGGTCTTGCCAGCTTCAATCATGAAATACCTTTCTGGTGTAGAACGGGGCGCTCAACCGGATGGGGGCGCCCGGGTTCCTACAGGAGAATCAACTCTGCTCGGTGTCTTCGGATTCGTCGTCAGACTCGGTGTCGCCGGGTTTTTCCATGCCTTCGGGCCAGATTTCGACAACGTTGCCGAATTCGTCGATCTTGACCTCGGGCTCGGGAATCACCTCGCCGGCCTCTTCGGCCGCCTTCCGCTCGGCCTTGGCCTGACGTTTGGCGTCCTTTTTCTTCTTCTTTTCGAGTTCCTTGCGACGCTTCTCGAAGGAGTAGTGCGATCGGGCCAAGGGCTCTGCCTTTCGTGGAATTCAGGAAAATCGAAGGACCCCGCCTCCGGTCGGAAGCGGGGTCATATCCGGCCTAGGCCGTCGTGGGCTGACCCGGGTTTACCAACCGCGGTTGCCGCCGCCACCGCCGCCGTAACCGCCACGGCCACCGCCGCCGCCGCCACCGCCACGAGGGCGATCCTGGGCCTCGTTGACACGGAGGGCGCGGCCGCCCATTTCCTTGCCGTCGAGTTCCTGGATAACTGTTTGCAGCGCGTCGTCGTCCACTTCCACGAAGCCGAAGCCGCGGGGGCGGCCGGTTTCGCGGTCGTTGATCAGGGCGACCGAGTGCACGGTGCCGTACTGGCCGAACAGTTCGCTGACTTCATCCTCGGTGGCGCTGAAGGGCAGGTTGCCCACGTACAGTTTCTTCACGTTCTTCACTCCAAATGCCGGCTTTCCGGCTTTACCAAGCACGCGGGATACCCGGCTCTTTCCGGGTGAATCCTTATGCGCTCCAAATCGGTCCGGCCGTTTCCGGACCCCATCCCCCGATTGTCGGGTGGATGACCAGGCCGGCGCACCCTCGGGTACGCGGGCGAAAATTCCCTGATTTACGCGGGTTAAGCGGTAAATCCCCGTGGAAAAGGTAGGCAGGGGTCTTGATTCCGTCAATTGTTCATTGCCCGGCGGAGGTCCTGATTCAACCTGGTTCAATATAACCTATTGAGATGTTGAATGTTAGGGAAAGGAGACGGGTTTTCAATTAATCGTAAGGCGGGCGCGATTTCGGGGTGTTTTGGCCGATTCAGGGCTGGGCCTTGCAGATCACCAGGGTGATGTCGTCGTTCTGGGGATCCCCCGCCAGGAAGCGTTGAACTTCGGCATGGATCTTCTCGATGATGACCTGCGCCGGTTCCCCTCGGTGTTGGTGGACCAGATCCAGGCAGGTTTCGATGTCCAGGAAGCGGTCCCGGTGGGCCTGGCAATCCACCAGACCGTCGGTGAGCAGAAAGAGGATGTCGCCGGCCTCGAAAGGGATGGGCTCGCTGGTGGGGTAGTCTCCCATCTCGAACATGCCCAGCGGCAGGCCCAGGCTGAGGAGTTCGTGTTTCACCCGGCCGTCGGGCCCGATGACGAAGCAGGTGTCGTGACCGCTGCTGGCGTAGACGAGGCGCCGGGCGTCCGCGTCGAGGTAGGCGAGAACCAGGGTCACGAACTGATGCCCACTGAGATCCTGGATCAGGTTGCGGTTGACGCGGGTCATGATGTCGCCGGGGGAGTGGCGGTCCGGCGGCAGGGAACGCACATAGGCCCGCGTTTCGGCCATGACCAGGGCGGAACTGATGCCGTGCCCGCTGACGTCGCCCACGGTGAGGCACACCTTGTCGCCGTCCATGGGAATGAAGTCGAAGTAGTCGCCGCAGGTGGCGTCGGCGGAAAAGACCTTGCCCGCCAGGTCCAGTTTTTCAAGGGGCGGGGGGCCGTCGGGAAAGAGGCGTTGCTGAACCTGGGCCGCCAGGTCCATCTCGATTTCCTGCCGACGCAACTGGCGATACTCGGTCATGTCCTTCACCACGGCCACGAAGTGGGTGATCTTGCCGGCCAGGTCCCGCATGGGAGTGATGGTCTGGTCGGCGTAGTACACCTCGCCGGACTTCTTGCGGTTGATGATCATGCGGCGGAAGACGTCCCCGTTGAGGATGGTCGTCCACAGTTCCTCGTAGTGCTCCGGCGGATTCTGTCCCGACTTCAGGAGCCGGGGCGTTTGTCCGAGCACCTCCTGACGGGAATAGCCGGTGGATTTTTCGAAGGCGGCGTTGACGTACTGGATCACGCCGGCGCGGTCGGTGATGAGCACGGCGTCGGCGGTCTGCTCCACGGCGTTGTTCATGCGTTCACTGAATTCCAGCGACTGCTTGCGGGCGGTAATGTCACGCAGCACCAGCACGCCGCCGTGCTGGGTTCCGTCCGGCCCCAGCAGGGGGGCGGCGTTGGCGCTGAGCCAGGCCCCGCGGGCCGACGGGTTGGGCGGTGGAGCCCAGAACACCGCGTCGCGGACCTGGTGTCCGCGGATGGCCTTGGCCAGGGGGAATCCCTCGCGGGGGAAGGGGGTGGTCCGGTCCGGCAGCTTGCAGAGGTGGCTGAGGGTTTCCAGGCCGTTGGTGTGGGTGTCTTCGCTGATCCCCAGCAGCAGGACCGCCGCATGATTGGTGAGGATGACGCGGCCGTCGTTGTCGGCGACCACCACCCCTTCGGCCATGCTCAAGAGAACGGAATCGAGGATGCGCTTCTGCCGGCTGATGACACTGCTGCGGGACCAGTAGCTCAGGGCCACCACGGCGATGATGACCAACTCCCAGATGGCCGTGGACCCTGCGCCCACCAGGACGGGGTTGAGGCCCGCCTGGCCGGCCAGGAAGGGGTCCCGCGGTCGCGCGTTGAGGTGCCAGACCTGACCGCCGGTCTCGATGACGTGCCGGGTGGTCCAGTGGACCGTTTCGGACTCGGCGGCTTGACCCGGGTGGGAATGGAGGATGGCGCTTTCCCCGTCCACATCGGGGTCCACCAACTCGAAGGCGTAGCTGGACGGGGTCAGGTATTCGTCGGCCAGAAGGGTGGCGGCCACCAGGTCATCCAGATTCAGCACCAGCAGGACCACGCCCTGACAGGCCCCTTTCCCCTGGGTCTCGGACATGGCTTCGGGCTGTTTGACCTTCAGGAAAATGAGCAGCCCGCGGTTTTCGCCCGGGCCCTGAACCAGGTTCACGGGGTCGGAAATAACGGCCTCGGTCCGGGCCAGGCTGGCCTGGATGGCGCGGCGCCGGGTGGCCTCCGAGCTCAGGTCGTACCCCAGGGCGGCGGCGTTTCCGTCCAGCGGTTCTTTATAGTAGACCGGGAAGTGGACGGTCCGCGGGGGCGCGGCCGTCAGCTGGCCGTCGTTGGAGAGGGCGGAAATGCAATAGTGTTCGATCCCGGTGGCGGCGGCGCGGGCCTCGTGGGCCTCTCGCACATCGGCCGTCACCATGGGAAGCCATTCCAAAGCCTGGATGATGGGATAACGGGCCAGGGAACTCTGGGTGAAACTGGCGAATTCCTCGCGGGTCACGAAGTCGGAACTCTCGAAGAAGGCGCGCAGGCCGGTGAGCACCTCCATGAAGGCGTCGATCTGTTTTTCCAGCAGAAAGACCTGTTTGGTGAGACGGTCCTTGAACAGGAGCTGGGCCCTGGCGCGCTCATTGGCCGCCACGTATTTCTTGACGGCAACGCCCACCACCGGCCCGGCCAGCAGCAGAAGAACCGCCAGGGTCCAAAAGACCCGGACCTTGAGGTTATGTCCCAAAATAACCTCCCCCCCGAATGACGATAAGCCAACCAGGTGCCGTATCAGGCTTCAACGATCATGTCAAAAGAGTCACGGCAACACCTGGCTGAACGAATGCCTCGTCCCCCTTAACGCGCAGTCATTTTCTCGGGAAAAATGGATGAATACTCCCGTAATTCAACCTACAGGGAATCATCATGTGGTGCAAGTTGAACAAAGAGAGTCATTTACCGAGATGGTCCAGAGTCACCTCAAAAAGGGACTTCGCCGGGCGCTTTCCGGGATTTTCCCGTTCAGCCCCGCGTGATGGCTTGGATCATCTGGTCCAACTGCTGAAGGAAAAGGGACCGATCCTTTTTCTCGAAGGGCGGGGGGCCCCCCATCATGACGCCCTGGTCCCGCAGCTGGGCCAGGAGCTGCCGGGTGGCCAGGGATTCCCCCACGTTTTCGGGGGTGAAGGGTTTGCCCTTGTGCCCGAGCACCTTGGCGCCTTCGTCCAGACACCGGGCGGCCAGCGGAATGTCCCCGGTGATGACGATGTCGTCCCGTTCCACCTGTTCCACGATCCAGTCGTCCGCTTCGTCCAGGCCCTTGTCCACCACCACGAGCTTGACCCAGGCCTCGCCGGGCACCCGCATGAAACTGTTGGCCACCAGGGTCACCTCAAGGCCGTAGCGTTTGGCCACCTTGTACACTTCGTCCTTCACGGGGCAGGCGTCGGCATCGATGTAGATGTGGAGCATGGAGGCGATGGTTCCTTTCGGCGCGGAGGGTGAGTGCCGGATCCTTGTCCGACAAGGTAAACCACCGGCGGGGTTTTTTCACGGCGTGTGTTGACGCGCCGACACAGGGGGCGTGAACCACGGAATTCCGTGCGGGGGCCTCAACCGTCCTTTTCGACTATGATAAAGGAAACCGGTTTAGGCCTAAATTTTTTCGGACCGGGTGCCGATAGGGATAGATGTATATCAGATGAATGGACCGTCCGGTATTTTCCGAGAGGGAGAATTGAGCCATGTTGACGCCCCGTTTCCACCGCTTAACCCAGGGCCTGCTGCTGCTGGTGCTGGTCACCCTGATGCCGGTCCTGGCCATGGCCCAGGAGAATCCGCCCACCACCCCCGAACTGGAAAAGGCGCTGCGGGCCACCCAGCGGGAGTTCAAGGATTTCAAGAGCCTCCGCAGCAAGCTGGAGAGTGCGGGCAAGCAGTCGTCCAACGCCTCCCGCTCGTCGTCCGTCCAGAATTTCCAGGAATTCATGGTGGAATGCATTTTCCGCCGCGAGCGGGAATTGGGTGAGGACATCACGCTTAAGCAGCACGAAGGAACCGTCAAGTCGGGCACCACCGAGGTGGCTGAGCTCGGGGCGCCGGTGCCCACGCGCAAGAGGAGCAAGGGGTCCAACCTGGCCGGCACCCTCAACGGGGCGCGGCTGAACCAGCTGTCGAGCATGAAGGGCCTCGCCATTGCGGCCAAGAATATCCAGCAGCCGGCCATTGAGCGGCAGAACGATTCCTTTGACCGCTACCTCGCCAACGCGGACAAATTCGGCAGCCAACTGGAGTGGGGGCTCAACGCCCTGACCAGTGAACTCGACCGCCGGGCCGATGAGGAAAAGGCGGAGGCGGAAAAGAAGGCCGCCGCCCTGGAGGATCCGACGGAAGAGAATTAGCC
>Ga0209692_10000580_pt1 | contig 78159 bp, 70 predicted proteins | sample tdDd472_FD_187129 | JGI IMG/M metagenome (GOLD analysis project Ga0209692, IMG submission 187129) | Marine sediment microbial communities from the Atlantic coast under amendment with organic carbon and nitrate - tdDd47.2 (SPAdes)... | ecosystem: Environmental > Aquatic > Marine > Coastal >...
TGCCGTCATCTTCACGGCCATGTTGCCAGCTGCCCACGCCGGCTGGTCACTCGACAATGACAGTTCGCAGCTGAACTTCGTATCCGTCAAAGCCGACAAAGTTGCCGAAGTGCACACCTTCAAGACCCTGTCGGGCAAAGTTGATGATGCCGGCTATGTGGAAATCGCCATTGATCTGACCAGTGTCGACACCAACATCGCAATCCGCGATGAGCGCATGAAAGAGTTTCTGTTCGAGACCGAACGCTTCGCTGTTGCTGTACTTACCGCTCAGGTTGACGCCGATGCGGTTGCCGAACTGGCCGTCGGTTCAACACAGGCACTGTCTGTTGAAGGCGAACTGACTTTGCACGGTCAGTCCGAGCCGGTCACTCTGGCACTGAACGTTGTGCGACTGAGTGATTCGGAACTGCTCGCCATCAGCAGTCAGCCGGTGATCATCAATGCCGGCTCTTTTGATCTGGCTGACGGCGTGGAGAAACTGCGTGAAATTGCCGGCCTGCCCAGCATCAGCACCGCAGTACCCGTGACCTTTAGCCTGACCTTTAAGCGTTAACAGGTCCGCAACGCCAACGATCAATTCAGGCCTCCGGCGCTGATTCGCATAAGTTGCTCACCACCTTCTTTATCCCCCGCGCTATGCGCGGGGGATAAAGTGCCTCTGCCGTCCGCCAACAACTCTTCGGCGATCACCACCAATCTCCATGGCCCGCGATAGCGCAACATGTCGGTCGGTTCGCACGTCACCAGTATGAGCTGATCCGTAGCCGGCACGGCTTCAAGAAGACTGTTTCGCGCATCAACGATCTCCTGTGCCTTCAGTCGATAGGTGCGAATCAAGCCGTTCTGGCCCTGCACCCGGATCTCATGCCACGGCTTCAGGTCCGGCAGGAATGCAAAGTGGGTATCCCGGTGAGCAGCAATAATGACTGTGCCGTCACGACCGGGAACCGCAGTACCGGTCAGGTGCCCGGGACCAAACGGCAGTGATGCACCATTGGCTCCGTACAACACGTACTGATCGATGCCCAATGCCGCCACCTGCAATCTTGCTACCGGCCAGGTATCCGCCCACGGCCAGGGTTTTACCGGCGCGCCATCCTCCAGTGTGTCGACCCATGCAGCGCGGATGAGCACAGGCGCTAGCTGAGCTTTGCCATACACCAGCGCCGCATCACCCCAGAACCACGCCGCAATCGCCAGGCATATAAAAGAGGCGAACCGGATCATGCGCGGCTCCGGAAGACATTCCGCAAACGTGCATGCCGAAGACTTTTATATAACAACAGCACCAGCCATCCGGCCATAGCGAGCAAGCCATAGAGCATGCTGCCAATGACACCTATGCCGGTTTGCGGGTATGCAAAGGGCTGCGGGCCCTGACCGTTGGGACGGGCATTGCGAACGTTTGCGGTAGCAGGGTCGTCGCCGGTCGGACGACTCGGTTTCTGCTCGACGGCAAGGAAGCTGGTGTAGCGTGACATCAGCTGATGAGCGAGCGCGAGCTGCAGAATACCTGCACGCAACTCGTCAGTTTCACCCTGCAGTACGATGTCATTTTCAAGATGCGCAATCTTGTCGCGCGCCCACAGTGCCGCAATTCCGGCACTCTGCTTGCCTGAGCCAACTGCAAAGTTCTGCTGCCACTGGCCGGCGGCCGTGCGACCGGCTGCCTGCACACGGGTATCGATATTTGCAAACCGGGCGGTCACCACCAGCGGCTGACCTGCATACAGGTCGGGCACCGGTGTCGGATAACTTTCAGCACCCTTGCCCGCCCAGTCGAGTCCGATATCTTTCAGCGCCGGCTGTTGCAGACTGCTGAACAACTCAGTCATTTTCTCCTGCACCTCATCGACTTTACCGATGTAGGTAAAGCGACCCCGGCCGTGCTCCGCAGCTTTGCGCATGAAATAGCTGTTGGGCGCCGACCCGATGCCCACAGTAAACAGCCTGCTGGCCCCCAGGCGCTCACTGATCAGCTTCAGCAGTGCCGCTTCATTGCCCACGGCCCCGTCGGTGATGAACACGACCTGGCGGAGCGTGTCGCGCGGGTTTTCCGAGAGCGGGTTCAGCGCGAGTTCAATGGCTTTGCGCATTTCTGTACCGCCGCCGGACTCGATGCTGCTGACGAATTCCCGCGCCTGCGACAACCACGGGTCGCTAGCCGGACGCGCGGAACGGAACAGCGCCTGAGCACTGTCGTCAAACTGAATCACATTGAAGCTGTCCTGCGGCTGCAACTGACCGAGAGCAGCCAGCACCGCCCCGCGCGCCTGCCGGATAGACTCTCCCGACATAGATCCGGAACGATCGACCACAAAGATCAGTTCACGCGACATCACTTGTGACGGCGCCTGAACCGGCGGCACCACCATCAACAGGCCGTAACGCTCGCCCTCGTGCACCTCGGTGAACAATGCCGCCTGAGGAATCTGACTTTCGACAGGTGTCCAGGTGAGTTCGAAGTCGCGGTCCATCGACACTTCGGCATCAGTAAACTTCACCGCATACCGGTCTGCTTCCCGCTTCACGCTGACCGCATGATAGGCGCTACTGACATCTGCCAGCGGCAAACCGGGATTGAGATCGACAGCAAGCGTAATCGGATTTACCGGATGACCAGGCGCGGGCAGCCGCGGCTCGAGGAAAGGGGTGATCTCGGCTGCATCCGGCACCTCGTCCGTACCCACAGCCCAACCGTGTTCGGAAATGCTGTTAATGGTGTCACTGGTGGCAAGCGGAGTACCCGGGATGTAGCGTGGCGTAATGGTCATTGGAAACCGCAAACTGAAACGACCTTTGTCGAAGACGGCTTTCTCGAGATAGGTGAGCGTTACGGTGATCGTTTCGCCGGGAGGAATATTCGCGACACTGCTGGTAAAGAGATTCGGCCGCTTCTGCTCTACCAAAGCCGCTTTCTTACCAGCCTTTTTGGCAGCCGCAAACTCTTTGCGCGCCTGCTGCTTCTCGCGGATCTGGCCGACGATCACCCGCTCACCGACCTCAATGCGCATGCCGTTTACTGCCGCGGTCTCCGGCAGCGGAAACGCGTATACACCGTGCATCCAGTCGGATGAATCGTTCTTGAACTGCTGGCGCACAGTAACCGCCGCCACCATGCCGGAAATCTGCATCTGCACATCCGTGCCGAGATTTACAGCGGGCGCATACTCGCCGGCCTGCTCGGTTCGAAACAGCATTTCACCGCTACTGATGTCATTCATCGTGACTCGGTCAGCGGTTGCTGCATTTCCGGGCGCCGCCGCATAAGCAGCAGAAGCCGCCAGCAGCAGGTAGAAAAAACACAGTACAGGCGTAGCGCCTGCACTGCGAAGTCGGTGGAGTGTTGTCATGTTCCGGTCCTCTCGGTGAACCCGTCTTCAGAGTCGATGACGGGCTGGTGTTTTGTGACCGGTTAATTGAAACCTCGCGAACGGGACAAGCCCGGGCACAGAGAGAGGCCAACGTCGTGATTAAAAATGGCTAAAAGAGGACACATCAAATAGGACGAGCGACAGGAACGCTGGCCTGCGTGGCTTCCCGTTATCCCCTTTTGACCCTTTTTCGCCACCGGATTAACCCGGATTGGTGCCCAGCTCCACCCTTTCCAGCCGTTTCAATAGAGGCTCGCAACTATGCGAACCCACCAAGCTCAGAAACACCGTTAGAGGAAAACGAACAGAGGAACTCCCTCAGAGGAAATCGCTATGAACAACACACTTAAACATCGTCTTAACCGCACGCTCATCACCACCGCCGCTGTTGCCGCACTTGCGGCAGGCAACGCACAGGCAGCGGATGACATTCACAACAACGGCTGGAAAACCGACGCCGGCGTAATCAGCGGCGTAGCAGTTGGCGCAGTCGCCGGCGGCCCGGTCGGCGCGCTTGCCGGCGCCCTGATCGGCGGTTGGGTAGGCACTAAAGTGGAAACAGCAGATGAAGTATCAATCGCACTGGCTGAATCGGAAGCCACAACACAACAGCTTGAATACCAGGTTGCAGCCCTGCAGGACGACCTGTTCCGCTATCGCGAACTGGCAGCCGGACTGGCCTCGGATAGCCTGCAGTTCGAAGTACTCTTCTACACTGATCAGAGCGCAATCACGGATGCGACCCGCAACCGTATCAGTCGCCTGGCCGCCTTCATCGGCAGCCGCGAAGACCTGAATGTCAGTCTGGCGGGCTATGCCGACCCGCGTGGCAGCGACACGCACAACCTGACGCTGTCTGAAGCCCGTGTGCAGGCGGTTGCAACCCTGCTAATCGACAGTGGTGTCGCACCCGAACAGATTCGAACGACTGCCTATGGCGCCAGTCTGTCAGCAGCAACACCGGGTGATATCGACGGCTATGCCTTTGAGCGTCGCGTCAGCATTGAGCTGATCCCGGACGCCGCCACCATCGAACTGGCCAGCGCTCAGTAAAACGGCTGACAACCGCCACGAGAGCCTCACCAAAGTACGTCTGGGATGGATATGGTCAGGGGTGCAGGCAGGCATCCCCAAGACGCCAACCGGCCATCCCCCGGCTGCGCCCCGTCTCCCGAAACCCGGAGCGAAGCCGGCTCCTTCCGGTTGGCGTCACCCTGCCGGTTCTTCACTCGAATTTTCGCCGCAGGGAACTGAATGCCAATTTGACAATCAATTGGTGCTACATTTCATAAGCAAAGGGGAGAACGCTATTGAACAAGACCATCGCGATTGTTGAGGACGAAAAGGATATCGCCGAGAACCTGCGTGATGCACTTGAGCAACAGGGCTACAGCGTCAATCTTTATCACAACCGTGCGGATGCAGAGACCGCTTTCAACAAGCAGCTGCCCGACCTGGTCATCATCGACATCGAACTGGGCAGCGACCGTGAAGCCGGATTCGACCTGTGCACCTCACTGCGCAAACAGTCAGACATCATCCCGCTGTTGTTTCTGACCGCCCGCGACAGCGAACTGGATGAAATGCTGGGCTTCAAGCTCGGTGCTAACGACTACCTCACCAAAGACAGCTCCCAACGACTACTGCTGGTACGAATTGAAGCGCTGTTTAAACGCATCGACGCGATGAGCAGTGCGCCCGACACAGCCCAAACGATGGAGCACGGTTTCGCCTGCCTCGACCTCGACCGCATGCTGTTTCGCTGGCAGGGCGAAGACGTAGACCTGACCCTGACCGAGTTCTGGATCGTGCACTCGCTGATGAAAAATCCGGGGCATGTTAAATCCAAGCAACAGCTGATGGATGCCGCCAACATCGTTGTGGAAGAGGCCACCATCAACACCTACATCAAAAAGATCCGCAAAAAAATTCGCATGGTCGACGAAACAGCCAATCCGATCCGCTCGGAACATGCGCAAGGCTACCGCTGGAAAGAATAGCCGCCGATGACACTGCGCCTGCAACTCATTTTTGTAAGCCTGCTGGCATTGGTTTTGCCATGGTCGGGTTGTACGTACCTGAAAGAGATGGAAGGTGTACTGCGCCAGAGTCAGCAGGACGCCCTGCTCGCCACCGCACGCTCTGCCGCAGTCGCTCTGGAGAAACGTCCTGACCTGCTGGAACCGCTGCAGAGACCGTCGTCCGCAGCCACCCGTATTTATCTGAACGAATCCGGCGAGCGCATTGTTGCTGACGGCTATGCCGGCGAATGGCCGAAGCGCCAGCGGCTGGATCGTCAGGGAGTCGGCATCAGCGCTGATTACAGTCTGGCTGCCGACAGTGACAGCGTCTGGCTACTGATTGAGGTGAATACTGCGGGTAAACCGGTGAACTACCACGACCCTACGCAAGCCGGCATAGCCAATGGCGATCACATCAGACTGTTGATCAGCAATCCGCAGGCGAGCAACCCCAACTTCAGTGTGTATTGGCTGGCCCCCGAAGCGCCGGGTGAAATCAATGCCAAACGCACCACGCGCAGAGGTGCCGCGCAGGTGCCTTACATCGAAGGCGAATGGCGGGAAACACCTGACGGCTTTCTGGTGGAGCTTGAGATTGACAGGGCTCGGTTCGGCGATGAGTTCGGCTTTGAAGTCAGCATCGACGATCAGCGCATCTCTACACTGAACAGTGATGGCTATCCGGGCCGTTTGCTAAGTCAGGATGACGCGCTAAATGAAACACTCGCAGACTTTGGCCGTGACAATCTGAAGCTTTCGTTGATCGATACGGATGGCTGGGTCATCGCCAGCTCCGGCGAGCTCGACTACCGTCCCGAAGTTCAGGACGACATTCCTCCGGGCACCTGGATGCTCGAATACATGTACCGCTTCGCGGTTCCGGATGATCTGGCAACCGAGCGCTATCCAGCAGAAACCCCCGGCCGCATCCGTCGCGCCGAAACCAGAGAAGCCCGTGATAGTGGCGAGGCCGTGACCGCCTGGTACAACTCCAACAGAGAACCACCGAGTGCTATCGTCAGCGCAGCGGTGCCACTCGACACCGGCTGGGTGGGTAACGGCAGAACCTTGTTGGTTGCGGAGCAAACCACCGATCAATTGCTGTCATTGACCAACGCCGCAATGACACGATTGCTGCTGATCACCTTTATCGCAATGTTCACTATCGTCGCGGTACTGCTCGGCTATGCAACGTTTTTGTCCGTGCGCATACGCCGTCTCAATCAGGCGGTGAACGACGCCGTGAAACCCGACGGCACTATCCGGAGCGACTTCCCCGCCACGTGGGGCAACGACGAGATCGGCGAACTCGGCGACCGCTTCGGCGATCTGATCCGCCGGGTCCGCGAGTACAACGAGTACCTGCGCACACTGGCCGATAAGCTGTCGCATGAGATGCGCACACCCATCGCTATTGTTAACGGCTCTCTCGACAACTATCTGGAAACCGGCAAAAGCGAGTATCTCGACAAAGCGCGCGATGGCACACAGCGCTTAAGTCGCATGGTCAACGCAATTACTGCCGCGAAGCGAATGGAAGACGCGATTGCGTCAAGCGATACCGAAACAGTCAATCTGAACATCCTGCTTAGCAGCTATGCTGAACACTTCGACGACAGTCACGAGCAACTAACCGTGACCACCAGGCTTCCGGATCAACCTGTCATTCTGCAAGGGTCGGAAGATTTGCTGTCGCAGATGCTCGAGAAACTGCTGGACAACGCCATCAGCTTTTGTCCGGACGGCGGCAACATTCAGCTCAGCCTGGAGGCAGGCCGCCAGAATATTCGCATCAGCGTCAGCAATGACGGTCCGCTGTTGCCCGCCGAAATGGGCAATCAATTATTCGACATGATGATCTCTATTCGCGACACCAAAACAGACTCAACCCATCTGGGGCTCGGACTGACAGTCGTACGACTGGTTGCCGAGTTTCATGAGGGCTCAGCAACAGCTGAAAACCGCGAAGATGACAGCGGTGTCACGTTTACTGTGACGCTGCCATTAAAGAATCGCTTCTAGATACCGATGCCGGGAAACCCGAAGCAAGTTACTCCGCCACGGGCCGCTCAAACATCACCCAGAAGATGCCGCGAAAATCGCCGGCGCTAAACCCGGTCGCCTGATCGTCCGGATAAAGTGATGCAAGCTTCTGCTGTACCGCTTCGGGTATTTGCTCCGGCTGTCCATGACACACCAGACACTGCGCACCCGCATAAATGGGCTCGGCATAGCCCACACGGTTGTTATCGAGATCCGCTAAACCAAAGGTAACGTCTTTGTTGCCGGCAGCCCATGCTTCCAGCATGCCTGCCATCCACGGCTGCGGTGCATTCATTGGATTGCGCAGTTTATGACTGCTGCGCCCTACCTCAACACCATCGACGCTCACAGCCTGAGCGATCGCGGCAGCCTCCAGATTACAAGCGCTCACGGCGTTCACCGGACCGCCTTCGGCTATCGCAGTGGTCAAAGTTTGCTTCAGCGCTTTCTTGAACGGCAGCAGGTATTGGCTGCCGGCAGACTGCAGCACCGAGTGGTCGGGTAACTGGAGTGACTGCTCAGCCGAAGCCGGCTCATCAAGCGTTTCACCAATTTCCTCAACTTGCTGAGCATCCTGCGGCCCTGCGCAGGCAGCGAGAAGCACCAGTGAGGACGCAGCCAGCGCAACGGTGAGCTGAGAAGAACGCTTATGTTTCATTGTTTTCACCATTCTGAACCGCCCGCTAATCGTCTTGATAAAAAGCCGCGTACTCTTCTTCAAATACCAACAGTGAAGTATCCGACATCCTGTCGACATAAAGCTTGCCGTCGAGATGGTCGAACTCATGCTGAAACACAGTGGCGTAAAAACCGGTCAGTTCCAGCTCACAGGCTTCACCCTTGTCAGACAGATAGCGCACCACAATTTGTTGCGGTCGCTCGACGAAGCCGCGCAGACCGGGCACCGACAAACAACCCTCCCAGTAACCGGCAGTTTCCGGATTAAGCACCTCTATCTCCGGGTTAACAAACACTGTTAACGGGAAGCTTTCGAGCTCACCGTAACGGGTCGGGCCGCCCTCAATCTCAATTATCGCAATACGCTCAGCCACCCCGATTTGCGGTGCAGCCAAGCCGATACCACCCTGCTGATGCAGCGTGTCCGTCATATCGACGATCAGCTCGTTAAATGCGTCACTGCCGATATAGTCAACAGCCACCGGCAGTGCTACCTGCCGCAACACCGGATGCCCCATGCGAAGTACTTCACGTATAGCCATGCATACATTCTATCGTGTTCAGCACGTGCGCATTAAGCATTGCTATCAGTTTGATATCTGGTTCAGGCAGCCAAGCTGGGTTAGCTTTAAGCGAAGTTACAAACACGAAGAGTCAATATGTACATCAACTTCTGGTACCCCATAGCGACCAGCGAATCCGTCACCGCAGAAGCCCCGGCACGCGCTCAGGTGCTCGGCCATATGTTCGTCGCTTACCGCGACAGCGATGGCGTTGCCCATGTACTGGCTGACACCTGCATTCATCGTGGCGGGGCACTGGGCGAAGGCAAGGTTGTCGGCGACAACATTCAGTGCCCGTATCACGGCTGGCAGTTCGATGCTGCCGGAAAATGCCAACACATTCCTGTGCTGTGTGATGAGACACCACCGGCCCGCGCCAAAGTCGATGCCTACCCCACCGAAGAACGTTACGGCATTGTGTTCGCCTTCTTAGGCGACCTGCCTGAAGACGAACGTCCGCCATTGTTCGAAATACCTGAGGCTAATGATGAAGGCTGGCGGGTGCTGCCGCCGAGCGTTTACGAAGTGGAAGCCTACTTCGAGCGGGTCATTGAAAACGGACTGGATCCGGCACACAACGAATTTGTGCACCCGAAACAGGGTACGCCGGGCATGATTCAGGACTTCAAAAAGAATCCGATAGAGATGAACCCCGTTGGTGACTATGGAACCGGCTTTATGGTGCCGTTCACGCTGGCCAATCCGGACGCATCGGCACTGAACAAAGATATGTTGAAGGATGAAGACGCCATCCACGCAGGCTCAGGCCATTACGGCCCAAACCTGCTGATCACCTGGCTGCATTTCAACAAGACGAATAAGTTCCACCAGTACAACTTCGAGGCGCCGGTTGATGAGACCCGCACCCGCAACTTTTTGGTGAACACCCGCTGCTTCATCCTCGACCCGTCGCATGATCAGGGCATTGTTGACACCAATATGGAAGTTGCTGAGGAAGACATCGTCGTTCTTGAAAAACTGTACCCGCGCTACACGCCCGAGTCTTCATCCGACGAACTCCTTATTCACACCGATGTACCGGTGGTGAAATACCGGGAGTTTCTTGACGACTGGAACAGCCGGGGCTGGCGCATCGACCGTCAGCAACTGATCGACAACCGTGGCAAGAAAGCCACAGCTATTCCCTCTCCCGGCCGTCGGGATGAGAAGAACTGGGTGCACGACAGCGCCGCGCTGTTATCCGGCAAGTAGAGCCGGGCTGCTTTGAACTAACTGTGGTCGGCCCTGAACTCGGAGCCGATGTAGCGCAGGAACACGAACGCAGCCTGCAGGATATTCAGTATCAACGCCACCACATAAAGCGCGTGGCTTTTTTCCGGCATAACGTTCAGAACAATAGTAACCAGCGCCGCCTGATCCAGCAGTTCCAAACCACCAACGACGAACACCGCCAGCTTGTCGGCCGGAAACTCATTCTTCACCGGCTGATAAGAACGCAGAAACGAAACAAAAATGGCGTAATTCACAAGGATCAGCAGCAAAGCCGACGCCGTCCAGATCCAGCGTTCTTCCAACCCCAGAACGCCGAGGCCTAAGGGAAACAAACCCGCTCCGACCACCAGGATGCTGGTGGAGATAACAATGCGCAGCCGCAGGATGTCATGCCAGGCACCCGTTTCCTTGCCGCGCTCACGCAGCACGCTAACCAATGCCGAGAAGCCGGCAAAAGCCGCGCCAATTTGTACCAGGCCTATTAGCAGACCGCTGATTGCTTCAGGATTCATACTCACGATTATACAAACGCACAGCCGGAACAAGAATAAAAAAAGCCCGGCGAAGCCGGGCTTTTAATAACTTGCAGCTACGCTTACTTGCGGACTTTACGACGCAGGCCCAGCAAACCCAGTGCAGAGGCAAACAGCCAAACGGCTGCCGGTACCGGCACGATGGTCAGGTTATCAACCGCGAAGTACGCCGGCGTGTTCATGCCGAAGGAACCGTTGTCTGAAGAAGACAGGCTGAAACTCAGGCCGTTAACTTCGCCCAGACCGGACAGGTCGAACCATTCCCAGGTGTCAATAACGTTAGCGCCGTCAGCCATCAGAAAGTCGAGTGAACCCAGTGCACCACCGAACTCATCCAGACCGGTAACGGTGAGCTTGAAGAAGTCACCTTCGCCGAACGGGCCTTTAATGAACGGAGACGGAATGCCGTTGCCGTCATCGCCATTGGCCATCGCCAGATACGCATAGGTGGTATTGGTGAAGTAGCCGCCCAGCACAGTCTGTGCATTGTTAAACGTCAGCACAGAACTGCCGGTGGTGCCGGTATAGCCAATTGCATAGTTATCCTGACCTGCGCCTACGCCGTCACCGGTGATAGCAGCACGGTCGTTGGTGAAACCGGGCGTGGTGGTGTCAGTCTGATTGGAGTAAGTGAAGTTACCCCAGCAACAGTTGTACTCGGCATTCCACAGGTGATCGAAGTTAGCGCCACCGCTGGTCCAGGTGGTAGCCGCGCCCGGGTTGTAGAACGTATTCGGCGCCAGTGCATTGTCATCAAACGTAATGACCGCAGCCTGTGCACCGACAGAGGCCGCTAAGAGAACCGCTCCCGCAAATATTCTTTTCATTTGTTATTTCCTTATAGTTAAAAAACCGCGCTTGGCATCATTAACGGCAGACCGTTAATGACAGCCATCGCTGTCGCAATCGATGGGCGTTACAAAATCGCTGCCGCTGAAAGGCACGCCCGAAAATGTTTCGCCGGTAATCGTTGCTGATGTGTCGTCACAAGTCAGACCGGTGTCCTGAATATTGAAATCAAAGCTGGCGTCCGGATCGGTATCGCCATCTACATCCGTATTACTGGCACCACCGACCGGGGCTGCGTCAGCAAAACTGAATTTAATGCTCGCCGGATCGATGTCGGTGGCATCGAAAGTCACCGCTTCACCTGAACCGGTATCGGTGGTCAGCACCGCAACGGCCATGGTGCCGGTGGAATCGGGATTCACTTCGTTGTTGCTGTCACCGGGCTGAATGTCGACCAGCACTGTAGTGAGCTGGTTCAGCGCAGCCACAGCATCCAGATCGAAACCGGCACTGCCCGAAGTGGGGTAAGGATCGTAGATCACGCCCGGGGCAGCATTGGTTGCATCAACTACGAAGCCCGGCAACTCGGCGACAGTTAAACCCGCCCAGTCAGCGACCACCTGCAAACTGATGTCATTCGGCACTGTGCCGTCACCAACGATGTCAGTAAGGCGGATATGCGTCACATGATTAACGTCGAGTAGCGGGTTGCCATCGAGGATCGCAAGATCGAACGGCGTTCCAAAACCGCCACGATATTTTCCGGCAATCTGTTCAACGTCGCTGGCGTAGACCGTACCGAAACCGTTCACCGGCGAAGCAGTCAGCGACATCGCCGGAAACTGCACAAAGTTGATGCCGTCGGAAGAGACTTCAACAGTTGCGAGCTCAAGAAAGGTATCGCTGAACGAGTTTTCGAAAATGGCGAAGTCGTAACCGACACCGTCGACTACCGGCGTGGCAAACGTCAGCGTGATCGAACCGCCCCGGCCGAGCGACACGATGTCGAAGGTGTAGCCGCTGTTGGTGCCATCGGAGTTACCGGCCTCACCAACCGACTTCTCCGGTGTCTGGAACTCGGCATCCACTGCCAGTCCCGGCTGGTAGTCGGTGTAGGCATCGGCCCACGCTTCGATACCGGCATCATCAGCAGGCACAGCGGTTGAGCCCGGACTGCCGGCAGCAGGCGGAAAGAACCCGGCCTGCGCTGTTACAGTCGCCAGCACCGCTGCTACTGCGGTAAACAGCCCTGCCACTTGTTTCATGATCACTTTATTCACGACACTTCCCCTTGAAGCTCTGTAGCGATAATCATTTCGTTATTAATTGTCAGTATTAAATTTGTAGTTGAAGCCGGCGTAGTAATTGCGCGTCGGCATCGGGTAAAACGTATTGCTGTACGCCGAGGCGGAATACACCTCGTCGAACAAATTGTTTATGCCCAGATAAAACTGCACGCCGGAATTATCCAGTGGCCAGTCGTAACTCAGCTTGGCGTCCACCACCTGGTACGCGTCCAGCTTGGGATAGGTGGTATTGGTGAAATCGTTGCCGTCATAGCGGCTGCCGGTGTAGCGGCCGATCGCCGTCAACATCCACTGCTCTGCAGGCGCCCAGTTCACACCAACGCTGCCGGTCCACTTCGGTACGAGCGGCACCGTGGTGCCGGAGCCTGTGAACTTGGCATCGGTGTAACCGAGTGCGCCTGAGAAACTAAGGCCTTCCAGCGCATACCAGCGCACATCCAGCTCTCCACCGACACGCCGCACCGGCTCGTCGGCATTGCGGTTCACCGGCGTACCGTCGTCCGGATCACGGCCGAACAAAATTTCGTCTTCGGTGCGGCTGTAGAACAGCGCCAGACTGGTCTCAAGGTTGCGACCCACGAAGTGACGCACACCTGCATCGATGTAATCACCCTTCTGCGGCGACAGATCTTCCTCAGCAAAGACCAGTTCATCGACATTCGGGTTGCGGAAGCTGCTGGCGTAGGAGATGAACCAGTTCGTGTATTGCGAGGGACTGAAAACCAGGCCGGCTTCCAGCGCCGAGTTGCGCCAGCTGTCGCGTAGCTCGGTAAATTCGAGCGAACAATCAAAGAACGGACCTATCTGAATGCACACCTCTTCGAGGTTGCCGCCGTCAACCGTAAAGCTGTCCTGGCGATAACCCAATGAAACCTTCCAGGCCTCTGCCAGTTCCAGATCTGCTGCGGCAAACCAGGCGGATTGTCGAATATCGCCGCCCTTCAGCCCGTTTACATCACCAAGACCATTGAACTCGGCACGGGAATAATCAGTTGATACGTTTTCGTAACCGGCAAAGAACTCATGACCACGACTGAACAGCGAAAACGTTTTGCTGTACTGAGCTTCAAAACGGCGTTCGTCTTCTTCGATCACGTCCGGAGTGTCTACCGGCGCATCAGCTCCCAGCACGTACTCATTCTGCCGGTCACGCGAACGAACCCGCAGATCCAGCACACCGGTGGTTTCGGTGCCCAACTCGGCACCCGCCCGCAGGAAGCGGTCGTCTGTTTCACCACCGTCGAAGGGGTTACTTGCCTGCCGCCGGTCAGCCTCAGAACCGTCAAAGTCTTCAGCACTAACAGGCCCCGGCAAACCGTATTCATCCTGATGACGCTGACCGGCCAGCGTCAGTGTGAGCCAATCGGCAGCGGTTACACCGGCATTCGCGGCGACGTCTTTCTTGGTCAGGTCGCTATTCTCGCGATAACCCCCGGTGTCGTAGCCGCTCACCGCGCCGGCCACAAAGAACCGCTCATTGGCCCAGGCGCCGTTCAAGCCTGCTTCCAGCGTGTCGTAACTGCCGCCGCGCATACGGAAGCCCGCACGGGTACCGGGCTGCGACTGCTTCGTGATGATATTGATGACACCACCCACCGCGCCGTTGCCGTAGCGCACCGCATTGGCACCGCGAATCACTTCGATACGTTCAATCTGGTCAAGTGCCACAGTGGAGTAGTCAGCGCCTGATAAATCAGAAGCGTTGATCTTGATACCGTCGACCAGCACCAGCACGTTGCTTGAATAGGTATCACCCTGCCCGCGCACATCGACACCGCTGAATTTTTCATTACCCACAGTGGAGCGCAGATTGAGGTTGGCCTCGCGGGCCAGCAGGTCAACGACGTTGGTTGCCGGCGATATGGCAATGTCATCAGCAGTGATTACCGCGGCACTGCGCGGCAGCTCGGCGAAACGCTGCGAGCGAATGCCGGTGACAATAATTTCATCGATACGGGGGCTGGAAAGCCCGGCGTCTTCGGCTGAATAGGCAGAGGTCGAATAGCCTGAACACAGAGGGACTGACGACAGGAGCGCTATCCTGCCGGCCACTGCAAATGCAGACTGCCTATTTGTCGTACTTATAGCGCGCACAGCCGCAGCCCTTCAGACACCTGTTCTGAAGAGAAATGACTGAGCAGATAGAGTCGAGCGCTGGTTGCGCTAACCGGACCACCGGTTTCCGAACGTCTGTCATGTCGCCCTCCGCGAACAACTAAATATGAAACGAACTGATCAGGCCGGTTCCGGGCTTGCGGTGATACCGCTTACCGTTGCGGGGGCAGCGCCGGACTCGCTTCTCTGAAAGCTCACCGGTCTTCCCGTTTAACCTGCTTGCCGCCAGTATCTGGCCGGGTTGCAGGCACCTCATCAGGTGGGCGAACTTTATTCAGCCACCGGGCCGGTGTCAACTCGCACAGTTGCCTGCGCAGCTTCAGGAAACGCTCTAAGCCGCTGATAGAAAGGAGCAATTGAAATTTCTCCCGTTGGCAAAAGAGCAGGCATCGGGTCCGGAATGCCAGTTAGCGGCGACGGTTTGCGTAAGCCGGAAATAATTTTCCAACCCACGTTTTCTAAATGAAATTTTCTGACTGAAATCCGACACCTGCTCACCCATCTCGAAAAACAGGGCAAAAACGGCTGAACGGACATGAAAGTCAATGGTGACAATACGGGGATGAAGTCGGATACTCCTCCTCCTAATTTTCCAACACAACACTTTTTACCCAGCCGGATTACACACATGTTTCGCAACGCCCGCTTCTACCGCATCAAAACCGAATGGCCCAAAACCGAAGATGAACTGTCCGAACAACTCGGCACGGCCAAGTTTCGTCCCTGCGGTCCACTGACAGAACTGAGCTCCGGTTGGGAAGCTCCTGCGAAAGAAGTGCCCGACCTTCTGTGTCGCCGCATCTCCGGTGCCGATCTGTTAAGCCTGCGTAGCCAGACGAAAGTGCTGCCGGCCGCTGCGATTAATGAAGCGCTGGAAGAACGTCTGGTCGAGTGGGAACAGAAGATGCAGGAAAAACCCGGCGCCCGGCAGAAACGCAAACTGAAAGCAGAAGTGAAAGAAGAACTGCTGCCCAAAGCGTTACCTAAATCAGAGCGTCTGCGTGGCATGTACCTGCACGCGTCCGGCATTCTGGTCATTGACAGCACTTCAGAGAACAAAGCCGAGCGCTTTATCGACCGCCTGCGCCAGGCTTTCGGCAGCGCCGATGTTGTGCCGCTGACCTATAAGCAACCGGTCGCCGACTGGCTGAACAGCCTGTTTCTGGGCGGTGACAGCGAAGGTTTCCGCCTGGGTCGCGAATGCCGCATGCAGGAACCCACCATGGGCGGCGCGGTAGTTAACTGGAAAGACATTGATCTGGATGACAAGAGCGTCCGTCAGCACGTTAACGACGGTATGAAAATCGAACGCATGGCCGTCAGCTACGATGACGTCGTAACCTGCGTCATCGACCAGAACGGCATTGTCAGCAAGCTCAAGTTCGTAGGCAGTGAAGGAAGTTCCGCGGATACTGAAGACAGCGACCCGCTCGCACGTCAGGATGCCGAGTTCGTATTGTTAAGCGGCACGCTCAGCAACATGCTGGACGCACTGAAGAAACAGTTGGGCGGAATCTCTTAGGAAGAGTGCCTGGTCAATCTAGAGCGCGATCGGCTCGAGCGAGTCAACCTGCCCCAGTAGCTCGACGGCGATATCGATAAAGTCACTGTCGGTAATGATGCCGACCAGTTTTTTACCCTGACAAACCGGCAAACAACCGATACGGGCATTGCGCAGATACATCGCAGCCTGTCGCACTTCGGTTTGCGGATTCACGGTAATAACCTCACGGCGCATGAAGTGATCCACCAGTACTGAAGACGGGTCCGGATCGGTCTGTTCAGCCGCCAGTGAAGAAGGCATCGCACGCAGCACATCGCGGTGACTGACCACGCCCTGCAACTCACCCTCAGAGTTCACAATGGGGATGTGATAGCAGCCGTACTTTTCCATCAGCTCAACTGCATCGGCCAGCGTGTTGTCCACACCCAAGGTCTGCACGCCCGTGGCCATAAATTGATCAACTGTGCTCATGCTTCTGCCCGCAATTCGTTCAGCTATTAGTCAGCAAATGGTGCTTTATCGGTTCCCGCCGAAACGTGACAGACTTCCGCTTTTTCCGGTTTAGCGGCATCATTTAGCGTCAGTAATTACCGAAAGCACTGTATTTCGGCTGCCTTACAGCGCGACATTCAGACCAACACAACCGGAGCACTGCACATCATGGGCCGTTGGAGACCACCCGCCAAAAAGTCATCGCCATACATCACTGCGGAAGGCTTTGCCGTGCTGGAACAGGAGGAAAAAGACCTGTGGCTGCGCCGTCGCGATGTGGTGAAGGCGCTGTCGGCGGCGGCCGCTGAAGGCGACCGTTCCGAAAATGCCGAGTATCAATACCGCAAGAAAGAATTAGCCGGTATCGACCGTCGCATTCGATACTTGCAGAAACGACTGCCCGATCTGACGGTCGTTGACCAGTCACCCGGTAGCGATAAAGTTTTCTTCGGCGCCTGGGTGACCCTTGAAAAAGACTCGGACGGCACTGAAGTCGAATACCGTATCGTCGGTGCCGATGAAGCCAGACCTACAGATAATCTGATCAGCATGGACTCGCCTTTGGCGAAGGCATTAATGAAAAAGTCGGTCGATGATGAAGTCAGTATTCGTATCGGCGACAGCAACGAAACCTATTATGTCCTTAGCATCCGCTATTAGACGAGGCCGGCGACTACCAGCCACCGCCACCACCGCCGCCACCCCCTCCGCCGGAGGAACCGCCGCCACCGGAACCGGACGACGAACCCGGTGGTACTGACGACGCACTAATCGCCGAGTTGAAACTGGAACCAAAGTCGGCAGAAAAATCGGAGAAGTTGTGAATGGTCGCACGTCCGTGATACCAGCCGGGTCGGTATGAACGCCCCTGCTCCGCGGCAATGCGGGTAAACATCTGTTCAAACTGTTTCGCCCACGGGCGCTCCATATCGAACGCCACGGCAAATGGCATATAGCGCTCGTAAAGTTCCGGCGTCTGCTGCGGCATCGGCCCGGTCAGATCAGTGATACGGGCAATGTCATCTTCCTCGGCGACTTCGAGATACATATTGAAGCCGTCGATCCGGTCCATCACCTTGCGACCCAGTGCCGTAGGCGCTTTCATCAGGTACATAAACACTGCGCAGACCGCCAGCGAGACAATTGGCACCAGCATGACCAGCGGCGTCACCAACCCCGCAAATACCGCTATGAGGAACGAAACTATCGCGATAGCGATTGCCGGCAGCACCATCGCCGAATTGGTGAAGAAATGAGCCCGGCGGTAATAGCGCTGCAGCGCCTCCTTGTGGGCATCAAATGCTTTGCGGATCTCGCGATGGTTGGTACTCACCAGCAACAGAAAATCGCCTTTCCGGAACAACTTCTTCAGCAACACCTTTTCGCCCGGGCCCAAAGGCTCTGTGGTGTCCGGCGACGCATTTTTCTCCAACACGAAAGAGTTGGTATATCCGGAAGCAACGCTGTCCTTCACCATCTCAAAAACGGGCTCCAGCCACTTGCGCTGAGTCGGCGACAGCTTCGCAATAGCATCATCAATGCTGGTACTGCCACCGGCGGCCTTGATTGCTTCTTCCGCGCCCTGATGAATCGTCACATAACCTTTTACTGCCAGACTGAGCACAGCTGCTGTTACACACTGGTCGTCATGGCCCATCTTCAGTACATAGCGGCAAGCGCCGGCTGAGAGTCGTTCAGGCGGCTCGTAGTGGGGAAAGACCGGACCCGGCTCGGGGTCTTTGCCGTAGCGGCTCCAGACTTTCAGCAGATACGCCAGCATCAACGCGAACCCGATCAGAACGATCAGTAAGCCACCGTTGTCGCGGAAGAACAGGTTCGTGCGGTCAGCCTGTGTCGGTTGATACACAAAACCCTTCGGCCAGGTAACTACCAGTGTCAGACCCTCGCGCGCAGCGAAGGACCGGGTAGATTCCCACTGAGCCACGCCGTCATCGACCACCCATGACCGGTAATCACGACCGCTGGCCCCGAAAAAACCGGTGTAGGCTTCTGTCGTCATGTCAGCGACGCGGATGCCATCGGGAAGACGGACCCGCGCCGTCACCCGGTTAATGGGGAACCCCCAGCCGTTGCCCGTTACATTCCAGTACAACTCATCGTGACCGGTGAAGTAGCCCAGCTGACGGGAGGTACGGTAGGTGATCTCATAGCTGTGCTCACCTTCATCGACATAGCGGTTCGCGTCGCCGATATACAGCCGCACACCATTACTGACTTTCTTTGTGAACCACGGCTCGCTGTAGCCATTGCGGCGCACCGACTGCACATCGAAAGACACGCGGTAGCGGTTGCCGTATTTGTCTTTGTAGTCGGTCGGAAACTCGCGATAGATACCGCGTTTTATGTCGCGCCCTTCGGCAACAACATCAATAGTCTCAATCACCGTCATGGTGGCATCCGGATGGACGGTGATATCCGAGTCGAACGAGAGAATTTGTTCACCCGCCAACGCCCACTGCGCCGGAAATGTGAGCAAGAACAACGCTATCCGGAAGACTTTAAGCATCGAGAGATACCGACGGCGCGTCACGCGAACCGGCTTCAAAGAACTCGGCCGGCTTAAAGCCGAATAACCGCGCAACGACGACGTCCGGTACCGTTTCCACACGCGTATTCAGAATCCGCACCGAACCGTTGTAGAAGCGGCGCGCATATTGCAGATGATCTTCGACATCGACCAGTTGATTCTGCAATTCGATGAAGTTTTCGCTGGCTTTGAGATCAGGATAGGCCTCGGCCAGTACGATCAGCTTCTTAAGCCCGGCCTCCAGCTCGGTTTCCAATCCGGCCTTCTCGGCCAGCTTGCCGGCCCGCTCCGCCTGTCTGCGCAACATCGTGACCGCTTCCATCGTGGCTTTCTCGTGCGACATGTAGCCCTTTACGGCATCCACAAGCACCGGCACCAGATCGTGGCGTCGGGTAAGCTGCACGTCGATATCACTCCAGGCAGATGCCACCCGGTTGCGGTCCTTAACCAGACGGTTAAAGAGAAACACACCCCAGACCAGCAGGGCGAGAACTACTGTAATCAAGACACCCGACATATCAGGCTCCCTATCTCCGGACGGCAGAAAACAGATGCCTGAAACGCTAGCAGCCCCCGAAGGGGCTGCCAAGCAACTGCTTCAAGTATCAGGAAAGCGCTGCTATTGAGCGGCTTCTCTGGCCTTCTTCTGCTCCGCACGCTTGCGCTTCCAGACTTCCTTCTTGTTCTTCATCGCCTCTTCGTAGAACTCGTCCCAGTCATCTGAAATCTGCTTTTCATAGAGGTCTTCAATGTAGACCATCGCAGTCTTCGGCGATTCAGCCCAATGGATGTATTTCCAGCCGTCGTCCGTTTCACGCAGCACCGCGCTGACGCGCACACGCTCAAGGAAAGGGTTCGAAGCGATGATCTTCATCTCGAAGTCCATCTCCCAGATCGCAATAGCCAGACCCGGACCGATCTCCTTCACCTGAATGTCGTACATCGTTTCGCGAATCGCTTCGACAGCAGGGTTAGGGCGCGGCGGATCAAGATATTCACGCAGTCGCGGCCAGCCGACAAACCACTGCCCCTGCTCTTCGGCCAGATAAGTGGGGTATTCCTCATTCGGATCCCACAGCTCAAGTAACGAGGCAAAATCCTGCGAGTTCCAACGGCGCGCGGTGTCAAGTACTACCTCGGTGACTGCCGCCTCAATTTTCGGATCCACATCAATCGGTACCATCGGCTTGATCACTTTGTGACCACCAGCCATTGCAATGCCGCTCACTGCAGTCAGCAACGCTGCAACAATTAATTTACGCATAAGTAACGCCTCCGCTCTTAATGTTTTTTTGTTCTATTGTTCTTATGTATCTAGGCAGACCGGTTCAGAAGACGCTGAACCACAACTGCACCTACCATATCACCTTCGACATTGACGGCCGTCCGGATGGTATCCAACGGGCGCTCAACGACGAGCAAGATACCGATCGCCTCCAGCGGGATGCCGGCACCCAGCAGCACCATCTGCATACCTGCCATAGAGCCCGACGGCATGCCCGGCGCGCCGATCGATGACACCATCGCCATGAAGAACACCATCACGATGCCCGTGGTGCCCAGATCAATACCGAACAGATACGCCAGAAACACCGCTGCAATGCCTTCAAACAACGCGGTACCGTCCATATTCATCGTCGCGCCCAGCGGCAGCACAAAGCCCGACACCGTGCGCGATACGCCCAACTCTTCTTCTGTGGTCGTGATGCTGACCGGCAAGGTTGCAGAACTGGAGGAACTGGCGAACGCCACCATCAGCGGCTTGGCAGCCTTTCTGAAAAACTCGGCCGGGCCAATGCCGCCGGCCAGCTTTGCGATCAGCGGCAGTATCACCAACCCATGCAACAGTGTGCCGCCGACGACAACGGCGCAGAATCCGATCAGCGATTCCAGCAAAGTGCCACCGCTTTTCAGCGTGACATCAAAGATGATCGCAAAAATACCGAAGGGCATCGTCAGAATGACCCACGACAGAACCTTATGCAGCACATCATTAATGTGCCGGACACCGGTCACCAACGGGCTGTCGTTCGGCACGACTATCGCCATTGCCAGACCGATAAAGAAGGCCGTCGTCGCAATACCCAGAATATTCAGATCCGCAAGTGCCGCAAACGGATTGGCAAATGCGGTAGAGAACACGCCGGTCAGAACGTTCAAAAGTGAACCGCTGCTTTGGTCAATAAAACGTGCCGGCTCTATATAGTTCGGATCGCCGGTCAGGTCCGCCACGCTGATCTGCTCAACCGTGCCAACCCACGGATGAATAAAGAACACCACGGTGAGACCGATAACGATCGCGATGAAAGTCGTGGTCAGGTAGTAACTGATAGTTAAGCCGCCAAGGCTTTTCAGCCTTGCTGCATCGCCAATATTGAGCAGACCGCCGATTAGCGAGAAAAAGATGATCGGTGCAATCAGCATCTTGAGCAGCGCCAGAAAACTGGTCTTCAGCAGCACGATGAACTGATAAAACGCCGGCGCATCCGGGTTGCCCACCCAAGCAGGATCGCCGAATGACACCGCAGCCAGATAGCCGGCCACGCCTGACAACATGACCCACAGGGTCAGATTAGAGAAGAGTTTCTTAAGCACGGGGCAAGTGTCGCAGATAAACAGTGACTTACGCACCCCTATCCACATCGGAAACAATCGTTGTTCACGCATCGGGCTTACGGAAAGTAGCAATTGGGCAGCCCTGACCGCTCCGCTATGCTCCGCGCATGGATATCGACATTATTCTTGAGCCGGATATTACGCCGGCCCAACTCGCAGAGATTGCCGTGCGCGCCGAGGAACTTGGCGTGCGTGCAGTCTGGTCTTCCAACTACCACATGATGTGGGACGGCTTTCTTTCGCTGGCTCCTGCGGCCGCGGCTACCTCAAAGATTCTGCTTGGCCCGCTCGCTGTCAGTCCGTGGGAAATGCACCCGCTGAAGATGGCCAATGCAGTACTGACGCTGAATGAAATGTCTCAGGGTCGCGGCATGGTCGCCGTTGGTGGTGGCGGCTCGCTGATCGGCGCCATCGGCTGGAAGACATCAGCCGAAGCCGAGACCTGGCCGACGCGACATCCCGTTAAAGGTACCCGCTTCCCGGATCGCCGCGTGCGCGCCGTTCGCGAAACACTGGATGTAATGAAGATCGCCCGTAAAGGTGAAATCTGCATGAAGTATCCGGGCGAGGTATTTGAGGTTAACCGGCCGTTCATCATGGACTGGGCCGAACATGACGGTCCGCTGCTGTACAGCTGTTCATCCGGTCCGATGATGATCCGCATGGGTGGTCAGCACGCTGACGGTATTCAGCTCAGTGATTACACGCCGGACATGATGCCGATGTGCATGGAGAACGTGCAGAAAGGCATGGACCGCCGCGAAGAGAAGCCGGATGACTTCCGCATCGGCAACTTCTGGGCTTTCCACATCAAGAAAGACAGTGAGGCCTCCTACTGGGAAGCCCGTCGTGAGTTATATGTGCGCGGTGGCATCGTCGGTGCCGAACGCGAACAGATCGAAAAGTTCTGCCACAGTGAAGAAGAGACCAACTGGGTCATGGATCAGCGCGACGAGTTCCGCAAAGCCTATCTGTGGAAAAAAGGCACCATCGACAAGATTCCGGACGAACTGGCGAATCGCCTGGTTAACGGTATGGCGTCCGCGGGCGACCTCAGCGCTATCGACCGCGAGGTTGAGCGTTACAAGGAATTTGCCGCCAGCGGCCTCACCGAGCTGTGCCTGAGACTGCATGACGACCCGATGGAAGGCCTTGAAATCATTGGGGAACACATCATTCCGGCCCTGCAGCAGTAGGGTTCGCCGCTGCCATGCCGGCAGCCCATATCCATTCAGTGACATATCTCCGCCCACAGGGCGGAGATTTTGCTACTATCCTTCGCCAGACAACGGGCAGTTTCCGGGGGGATTACTGTCCGCTGTATCCGTCTAAATTTCTGGTTAAAGGCATAGCGACACTATGTATATCAATTTCTGGTATCCGATCTGCACCAGCGAAGAGCTGACCGCAGAAGAACCCAAACTGGTAGAACTGCTCGGCGTACGTCTCGCCGCATTCCGCAACTCAAACGGCGAACCCCAGGTTATCGCCGACACCTGCGTACATCGCGGTGGCTCTCTTTCCCACGGCAAACTGAACGGCGACAGCGTGGTCTGCCCGTATCACGGCTGGGAATTCGACGGCTCAGGTGCCTGCACCAAGCTGCCTCAGGCCAAAGATGGTAAAGCTCCCAAACGTGCCAAAGTTGATGCCTACCCTGTCTATGAAAAGTACGGCGTGATCTTTGCATTCCTGGGTGATGCTCCTGAAGCAGAACGCCCGCCGTTGCCGGTTGTTGAAGAATGGGAGAAAGAAGGCTGGCGTGTCTGCGATCCCATCGTGTTTGAAATCGATGCTTACTACGAGCGTTCGATGGAAAACGGTATGGACCCGCTGCACAACGAATTTGTTCACCCCAACCAGGGTGCACCGGCTCTCGATGAAAACGACATCGAAGTTAAGGATCAGGAATGGGGTGCCTGGTTTGACGCCAAGTTCGGCGAGTACAAACAGGCAGAGAACCGTAAGAAAGTATCCGACACGGATGACAGCGCCAAAGACCTGCACGCAGGTTCATGGCATGTGGGCCCGAACCATCTGATGACCGGCATTCACTTGATGAATAACATCAGCTTCATTCAGTATTTCTTTGAAGCGCCGATCAGCAAAAACAAAACCCGCATCTTCTTCATTAACTCGCGTAACACTTATCTGGAACCCGAGTCTGACGATTTCATGAACAAGTCGTTCATGGATATCGCCGTGGAAGACAAGAACGTGATCGAACAGCTGCGTCCGCGTAACACCCCCGACACGCTTACTAAAGAACTGCTGCTCCCGGGCGATCACGCTGTACTGAAGTACCGTGAATACCTGAAGGGCTGGGAAGAGAAAGGATGGCGCATCGATCTGGACGCCATGGGCGATAACAACGTCGACTCTGCGCTGACGATTCCTTCGCCGGCACGCCGCGAGTCCAAGAGCTGGGTGCTGGATACCGTGCCACTGGTACCTGCGAAGTAATCGCTCTTCTGCAACGAAATAAAAAGGCCGGACTTTGTCCGGCCTTTTTTGTAGAGTCCTCTTCATCATTACGCGTCGTTCATGCGCCGCCACCTGCTCTTCACTTAATCTCGTCGCGCGTCCATGCGCTCCTCGAATCGGCGTCCGCACCTCCGGCATCCTGCCTGCGGCGCTTCCGACGACGCTCAGAACAGGCACCGACTCCTGAACGACCTCACGAAAGGGAATGGATAGCCAAAAAGATTGCGTGCGTGCCTACTTAGGCTCAGGCGTCCAGCCACCGCCCAGCGCTTTGTAAAGTTCGACGTATGCCACTAAGCGCTCGCGGCGCACAATCGACTGCGACAGCTCGGCGCGGAATTTTGAACGCTCGGACTCAAGCACCTCGAGATAACTGGTCACACCACCGTCATAACGTGCACGGGATAACTTGGATGCGCTCTGCGCCGCAATCATCTGGGTCCTACGCGCTTCCAGTTCATCACCGAGTTTCTCAATGGCGATTAGTGTGTCTTCGACGTCGGCGAAAGCCTCGATGATGGTCTGCTCATACTGACGCTGCAGTTGTTCGGTGCGCGCGCGCTGCACTTCTACGTTAGAACGCCGTTTGCCCGCATCAAAAATCGGCCCGACAAGGTCGAAGCCGAAAGCACCTGCGGTGTTATCACTGTCAATAAAGTCCGACAGATCACTGCTGACCAGACCGAGACTACCGGTCAGACTCAACGACGGAAAACGCTGCGCCTGTGCCACACCGATCTGTGCCGTTTGTGCCGCCAGCGCCTGCTCTGCCTGACGAACATCGGGACGACGCTCGAGAAGCTCTGATGGCAAGCCGGTCGGGATAGCATCGATCGGCTCAATGTCCATCAAACCTTTGCCACGCACGATCGCCTGCGGATTGCGACCGAGCAAAATGCTGAGCTGGTTCTCGGTCTGCTGCTGCAAACGCTGCAGCTCGGCCAGCTCGGCAGCCGCGTCAGCCTCTTCAATCTGCGCCTGGTTTACATCAAGCAGGGGCACAATGCCTTCGTCATAACGCGCCTGAATAATGCGGGTCGACTCTTTACGGGTATTCAATGTGTCCAGCGCAATCTGCACCCTGTCGTCCAGATCAAGCAACAACAGATAGGTTGATGCGACATCAGAAATCAGCGTGACCTGCACCTGATTGCGGGCTTCGATAGTGGACAACAGTTGCGCCCGCGCTGACTCGTTCGCCCTGCGCAGCTTGCCCCACAAATCAATCTCCCAGCTCAGGGAGCCGGCCAGCACATAGGCCTCGGTGCGGAAGCCCGGAATAATCGTGCCGTTGGTTTTCTGCCCTCTGGCAGTACCGCCCACTTGCGGATACAGGTCTGCTTTAACAAACCCCAGTTGCGCACGCGCTTCCTCGATACGGGCGATCGCCGTCAACAAGTCTTTGTTTTCTTCCAGCGCAATTTTGACCAGCTCTTCCAGAGCCGGGTCAGCAAAAATTTCGAACCACTCGACATTGGCTAATGACTCGCCGGGGTCCACGACGAACTGATAGGTCTCCGGCGCACCGACATCGGCACGCTCATAGTCGGGCCCGACCATACAGCCGGCCAGCACCACAACCGATGCCGTTACCGCCGATAGTGAGAGACGCCGCAAGCTCATTGCGTCTCCCCCTCTGCGGTTTCTGCGTCTCCGGGCTTCTTCTTGCTGATGAAGCGTTCAACAAACACGTATAGCGCCGGCACTACCAGCACACCGATGACGGTAGCCATCAGCATGCCCGAGAACACCGTCATGCCCATTACTTTGCGCGCCTCGGCGCCCGCGCCGGTAGCCACCAACAACGGAATAACACCAAGAATGAAGGAGAAGGCCGTCATAAGAATCGGACGGAAACGTTCGCGGGCGGCTTCAAGCGCTGCCTCGAGGGGCGACATGCCCTGCTCACGTTTCATCTTCGCGAACTCGACAATCAGGATGGCGTTCTTCGCTGACATACCGATGAGCATCACCAGACCGATCTGCGCGAATACGTTGTTCTCATAGCCGGGCAGGAACAAACTGGATAACCACAAGCCCAGCATCGCGCCGAAGATAGCAATAGGTGTGCCCAACATTACGCCCAGTGGCAATGACCAGCTTTCATACTGGGCAGCCAGAATCAGGAACACGAACAGCAGCGCCAGCAGGAACACCTGGGCACCGGAGCCGGCGGCCGCACGCTCCTGATAACTCATTGCGTTCCAGGCGTAGCTCATGTCTTTCGGCAGCGTTTCTGCCGCCACTTCCTCAAGCGCATCCAGCGCCTGGTCCGAACTAAAGCCGGGGGCCGGCGACCCGGTCACTTCCGCTGCACGGAACAGATTAAAGCGGTTGGTGTACTCGGGCCCGTGTGTGGGCTCCATCGCAATCAGCGAGTTGAGCGGCACCATCTGACCTTCTTTACCGCGCACAAAGAAGTAACGAATATCGTTACCGTCGGTGCGGTACTCAGACTCCGCCTGCACATAAACTTTGAACAATCGGCCGAAGCGGTTGAAGTCGTTCACGTAGGCGCCGCCTAAGAACGAACCGATCGTGGTGTTCACATCGGCGGGCGATACGCCTCGTTTAAGCACTTTGTCGGTATCCACATTCGCGAACACCTGCGGTACGGAGGCACGATAGGTGGTGATCATCGTGCTGAGCTCCGGGCGCTCCGTCGCTTTCTGAATAAATGCCTGCGTCTGGTCGGCCAGATAGTTTGGCGGGTTGCCGCCACGGTCCTGCAACATCATCGAGAAACCGGAACCGGTACCCAGACCCGGAATCGCCGGCGGGCCAAAAGCAAAGGCGATGGCCTCCGGCACTTCCATTGCAAGACGCCGATTAAGCCGCTCGATAATGCGCTTCACATGCAGTTCCGCATCACGCTCTGCCCAGGGCTCCAGCGAGACAAACAGGAACGAGGTATTCGGCGACAACGAGGCGGTCAGCAAGCTGTAACCCGCTACCGCCGTAATTGATTCAACGCCCTCTGCTTCGTCAATAATCTGTTCGACTATGCCGGTTACATCATCGGTACGTTGCAAAGAAGCCGCATCCGGCAACTGGATATTGACCAGAAAATAGCCCTGATCTTCTTCCGGCACGAAGCCGGTCGGCAGCATGTTAAACAGCCCTGACATCGCAACAGTTATTGCAATCAATCCACCGATACTGAGCGCCAGTTTGCGGGTAAACAGGTTGGCGAAGCCCATGTACTTCTCGGTCGCTTTCTTGAAGAACACGTTGAAGCGGTCATAAAACGGCTGCAACACGCTCTTCTTCTGCTCACCCGGCGGCTTCAGCAACATCGCACTGAGCGCAGGACTCAGGGTCAGTGCATTGACAGAAGAAATCGCTACGGAGATCGCGATAGTAATAGCGAACTGTTGATATAAACGCCCGGTGATACCGCCCATAAACGCTACCGGCACGAACACGGCAATCAGCGACAGCGATGTAGCCACAATCGGGCCGGACACTTCCTTCATCGCAGAGACGGTCGCCTCGCGAGGCTTCATGCCCTGCTCCATCTTCGCCGTGACCGCCTCGACAACTACGATGGCATCATCGACCACAATACCAATGGCGAGCACCAGACCGAGTAGTGACAGCGTGTTGATTGAGAAACCGAGCAACGGGAATACCGCGAAGGTACCGATCAGTGACACCGGCACAGCAAGCGATGGAATTAGCGTGGCACGGGCGTTTTGCAGGAAGATGAATACCACCAGAATAACGAGCAGCACCGCCTGCCACAGCGTGTTGATGATCTCCCAGATACCTTCTTCAATCGCAAGCGTGGTATCAAGTGACACGGTGTAGTCGAGACCGTCCGGAAAGTCATTTGACAGCTCCGCCATAGCCTCACGGACCTGATTGGCAACATCGAGACCGTTAGCACCCGGCAGTTGGTAGATAGCCAGAATTGCTCCCGGACCTTTATTCAGACGACTAACCGCGTTGTAGTTCTGCGTACCGAGTTCAACCCGGGCAATGTCCTTGATGCGGACCTGCGAACCGTCCGGGTTCGAGCGCACAATGACCTCGCCGAATTCCTGGGCTGTGCTCAAACGCCCTTGGGTACGCACCTGATAGGTAAACCGGGTGCCAGGCAGCGCCGGTGGACCACCAATCTGACCCGCCGGAGCAATAACGTTTTGCTCGCGCAGCGCATTGGTAATATCGGGAACTGTCAGACCCAGCTTCGCCAGCTGGTCGGGCTTGATCCAGACACGCATCGCGTATTCACTGCCGCCCAGCACGTCCGCCTGACCCACACCGCGAATACGCGCAACAGGGTCGAGCAGATTAATCGTCATGTAGTTGCTGAGAAAGTTCTGATCGTATTTGCCATCCGGCGAATACACCGTCACCAGCATCAGCGGAAACGACAGCTTTTTCTTAACGGTAATACCGAGGCGTTTTACCTCTTCAGGGATGCTCGCCTGCGCTTCCGAAACGCGGTTTTGCGTCAGCACGTTCGACATATCGAGATCGGAACCCACCTCGAATGACACAGTGAGGCGCATCGTGCCGTCGTTGGAGTTAACCGACTTCATGTAGAGCATGTTCTCTACGCCGTTAACCTTTTGCTCCAACGGTGTAGCCACCGACTGCTCCACCACCTCGGCGTTAGCGCCTGTGAAGGTGGCTTTTACTTCTACTTCCGGAGGATTGATCTCGGGGTATTGCGCAACCGGCAAACGCCCGAGGGATACGACACCGACGATCACGATAATAATCGCGATCACCATCGCAACAATGGGACGCCGGACGAAAAACTCTGCCATCGCCTGAAGCCCCTTTAAGAGTCGCCGGCCGCAGGCGCTGCTGCGTTGGGTGCTTCGAAAGGCTGCGGGGCAACCTGAGTGCCCGGGCGCACTTTCTGCACACCTTCGACAATGACCGTTTCTGTGCCGTCCAGACCGCTTTCGATGACTACCTCATTACCGGTGATCGGACCGAGTGTGACCGGCACCTGACTGACCATGCCGTCATCTGCCACCACGTAAACCCTGAATAGCCCCTGTAACTCAACGAGCGACTGTCTGGGCACCACGACCACATCTTCAAGCAATCCGGTTTTTGCACGAACTCTGGCGAACTGGCCGGGCAACAATACCCGGTTCGGATTCGGGAATGCCGCTTCCAGCGTATAGGTACCTGTTTCCACATCAATCGACTGGGCGGAGGCTATGGCCTCACCCTTGAACGGGTGAGTACTGCCGTCGGCCAGCAGCAACACCAGATCTGCTTCGCGACCTTCTTCGGGCTCTGTCTTATTACGCACATCCTTAGGCTGCGAACGCCGCTGGCGCGACTCGTCAGGGCCTTTGCCCTTCATATAACTGCGCGCCAGCACCAGATACTCGCGTTCAGAAATGGAGAAGCGCACACGAATAGGATCAATATCAGACAGCACGTTCAACACCACCGGGTTCGGCTCCCGGCCAACGAACTCGCCCGGACGCGCCTGCGTAATACCAATCAGACCATCGATAGGCGCAATGATGCGGGTGTAGCTAAGATTGATTTTGGCCAGATCAACAGACGCTTCGCTGGCTCTTACCCCGGCACGCGATGCCGCCTCGGCTGCCACAGCAGCATCAAGATCCTGTGCACTGACCGCTTTGATTTCAGCCAGCGGCTTAATGCGTGACAAATCGGCTTCCGTTTTAGCCAGATTGGTTTGTGCGGCGGCCAGCTGACTTTCCGCTTCAACGAGCTTCGCCAGAAACGGCTCGTCATCAATCACATATAGAAGGTCACCCCGGGCAACGTAGGTGCCTTCAGCAAAGTTCATTTCTTCAAGAAAACCCTCGACACGAGCCCGGATAGGCACGTCCTGGGTACCGAGCGTCGTACCCACCATATCGAGGAATAGCTGCACGTCACGGCGTTCTGCATCGGAAACTTTCACCGGCAAAGGCGGCACCGGGGGCGGCTCGCTGCTGCCGAATTCACAGGCAGATAAGGCAATCGTCAAAGCAAGCGCAGCAGTAACGGCACGGATACTGCTTATCCGGCCGCTCGTCAGGTTCTGAGTCGGACTCAAGATCTCCTCCTGAAGCGTCCGGTCAGTTGGTCATTAGTTATTCTTTAATAGTGCAGTCGGACGCTGCCCTTATCATACCGCAGCATGACTGCTTTGGGGCGACCGCAGCCCTTACAGATTGCGGCTGTCATAAGCCCAGTGCAGTAGCGCCTGACGCTGTCTGCGGCGGCAGGACATATCCCAGGGCTCGCAGTTGTTGCGGATTTGCGCAATGTGCCGGCGCATCGCCCGCCAGCGACTAATCTGCCGCTCATCATCCTCGTGCCGACGCCCTCTGTAGTAGCGGCAATACCACTGAAACCAGCCACGCGGATCATCGGGATGAACCCAGTCTTTCTCCTGCCAGTAGCTGAGCGGTTTAGAAGCATTGACACCGAAGTAATTGAGAGTCGGGTCACGACCTTCAGGTGCCAACCGGGCGCGGGCATACCAACTGCGGGGAAATTCGTCACGGCAGTCAGTCATGTACTTGCCGCCGAACACACCCATGCGGAGCAACTGCGGTGGTGTGAGCTGTGGTTCAAAGCCCTCGGCATAAGCGCGACCGGCCGGAGCAGTCAGGGTGTATTCGTAGCCTGACTGCATCCGGTCGTTCACAACAATTACCTTGCGGCTCACCTGTCAGCTCACTGCAGCAACAACGTTTCCAGTTGCACACCCGGCGCCGCTGCCAGTTGACGGACGCTTGCAGGAAGTGCATTCACTTCCACCATAACCTCGTTACGGCGCATAAACGGAAGTGTATATGGCGGGTCATACAATGCTGTTTCAACATCATCGAGCGGCTCAACACCACTGTCTTTAAGCTCAGCCAGCAGTGTATTACGGCCTTCCTCAAAGTTCTCCTCGGTCCAGCGGCCGGAGTAACGCACCACTGCCACCAAGCGTGCCGGAACCTCTTTAACTCTGATCCGCTTGTCTGCCGGTACGGGCGCGGTCTCCATCGTGTACTTCGATGGCAGCATGAAAGAAACCGCTTCCCCTTCTTCAGCAGCGCTGCGCTGTACCGGGGAAGTCATCGCGATTTTCTCGCCTTCAGCTGCCGACGAACGGGCAACCGGAGCAGTCATCTCGATCTTCTCGGCGCTGCTGTTACCGCCGGTGATATAGCGGAACAAACGGCGGAAACCTTCGTTGCCCAGCGATTTAAAGCTGTAGTTACCTTCAATTACTGTTTCGGCAACCAGATAAGATTCATAGCGACGAAATTCGACGTCACCCTCTGTGTATACAACCTCGTACTCGGGCATTTCGATAGCCATAGCTTGCCCTCCTGTGCCTAAGCCAACCAACACCAGCAATGCGCTGACAGCCGCCAACCTGAAGTTTGGCAGGCGCGCGGACGCAGCCTGGTTTCTGGAGTTTTCCCTGCTGGATGCGGGGAAAAAAGTGTGTGTAAAAGCTGTCATGTTTCTATCCTCAAGTTCAGGAATACCGTTCCTGAGTTAAATGAGAATTCGGAAACACCAAGGCTACGGATGCGAACGCATGTAACGCTTCGTAACAAGCTGTATCAGCCGCACGCCAATAGAATTGCAGTACAGCTATAGACTGCTCAAAGGCGCAGTCTGCATGGGCTTAGAGGGATTAGTGCTTGTGCGGCTTCTTATCAGATTTATCTGATTTCTTACCTGCGGCATCCCAGCCGACAGGTTTAACAGATATGTCATCTTTAGATGACGGTTTATGCGAGTGGTCGTGCACATGGTCATGACCGTGTGAATGACTGTGCCCGTGATCGTGAGAATGACCATGAGAATGATCGTGATCAGCATGAGGTGTCGCAGAATCAAAAGTATGAGCATACTGCTTATGCAGAGCCGGCTTATCCTGCTCCGCCGTTTTGTTCCAACCGGAGCCTTTGAATTGAATGTTCGGCGCGGACAGCAACTTCTTCAGCTCCGGCTTGCCACAAGCCGGGCAATCGGTGAGAGCATCTTCGGAGATACGCTGAAGCACATCGAAATGGTGGCCGCAGGCCTGACACTGATAATCAAAAATAGGCATAACTGGTTACCGGTTGAAACTTAAACTTCGGCCGAGATCCGGGGCCGCCGGACCTTTCAAAACAGATATCCGGGCCGGCTCGGGGGCGCAAGCATACCAGTTTCGGCAACGCGCAGGAATTTGGGGTCGCGGGGGCCTGAAAATCTTTCAGCTTCGGCGTTTCCCGATGACATACATCAATTATCCGCTTCGCTGTAATACTGCTGTAACAGGGCGCTGGCAGCATAGTTCCTGCTCAACAAGCACCGACAATAAAAACAACAATCCCCCAAGCCTCGCCCGGAGGCTTACTCCGGGTAAAGCTCTTCAGGATGAAGAGCTTTTTTTATGCGCGATGCTCCCCGGGCCGACACAAACAGTCAGCCACAAAAAACCCGCCCTGATTGCTCAGGGCGGATTTTAGTTTTCTGCAATTCAGTATGTACTGAATACGTTACTGAATACCTTCCTGATAAGCAGCCTTATCGACCACCTGCACAGCATTATTCTGCAGGGTGACCTGAGCGCCGGTCTTGGCATCCTTAAAGCTGACCGCACCGCTCTTCAGGTTTTTAACTTTCTTGGTGTAGTACTCACCACCGTTCACAGTGTCTGTCACCTGATAGTAGCTGGTGCATGCTGCCAGCATGCTGAATACCGTCACGACAAAAACCAGTTTCATTGTTTTCATAGTTTTCTCCCGGTTCTGCGGCGCCAACTGCAGCGCCTCAATTGTTCCATGACTACAGGGTATGCCTGACAAGCGGCCATGTCTACCTGCAGCATCCGCAAACTCGTCAACCCGCCGGAGTCAGGCGCGTTGTAAAGACATACACACACGAGAAGGAAGCCCATGAACATCTTGAGAACATTTTTTACCGCTGCAGCTTGCAGCGCCTCACTGACAAGCCTATCTCTTGCGCCGGCATACGCGCAGGCCAATGACATCGACTGGAGCACTCCTGCCTGGGAACTCAGTCAGGATGAACGCGATGCCCGTCGTGATGCCTACGGTCAACTCAGCGAAGCAGAACGCGAAGCTATTCGTGACGAGCGGGAAGCCCACTGGGAAGCCATGACCGACGAAGAAAAACAGGCCGCAAAAGATCATCGGCGGCAGATGATGCATGAGCGTCGCGAAGCCTGGAATAACATGTCTGGCGAAGAAAAGGAGGCACGCAAGCAGGCGATGCGTGAACGCTGGGAATCTCTGTCAGAAGAAGAACAGGAGGCCATCAGGCAACGCCGTGACAAGGCCAAAGAAAGACGTCGTAACCACTGGGAGTCACTCTCTGACGAAGAAAAAGCAGAGATACGCCAATACCGCCAAGAATACCGTGACGAGAATGGCTACGAAGGCCGTCGGGGTCACGGCGGCAGGCACCAACGCCGCGGCGCACCACCCGAAACCATGGACGAGCCGTCAGACAGCTAAAGCGAAGAGCTGGCGCGCTATTGAAGCCCCGGACCGAACCGGGGCTTTTTTACATAAACACGTCGGGATATCGAACTTCGTCAGTAATTACGTAAACCGCCCACCCCTTCCTTGCAAAATTTTGCGGTTTAGTCATATTGGTCTCGCTGCTATTTGGTAAACCCGGTGAAAGCCGGGGACACAAAGCCACCGGTCTAAGGGTTTTGCTGTTTCTTAAAGAGAAGCGCAAAAACTACGACAGCGGGGTTGCCAGCGAAGCTTCACAACACTCGTCAGGATCATTCCGTCGATGTTTTGAAGGGCAACCCTCCCGTTTGTTTCCTTAGCCAGGCCATGTGTTTTTTGGAGGGCAAGGATGCAATCTCAGTTTAATCGCAAGACGTCAAAAAAGGCGTCAGCCAAACGATCGACTTTAACCGTCAGACCAAAATCCATTGATGACGTTATAAAGGTTATTCAACACCCGAAACGGTTCCCGTCACCGGTCAGACCCGTCGGCTCGGATAGTGGCTCTACCCGTATCAATCGTGTTCACAACGGCACCATCATCGATATGACCTCGATGAACCGGATCATTAAACAGACCGACACCACTGTCACCGTGCAGGCCGGCGTCCGGCTGCATGATCTGTCCAAACACCTTGCCGAAGACAATAAGGAGCTGGTCGGTACAGTTGACCTGCCGAACCGCACCGTTGGCGGCGCAGTTTGCAGCGGCATACTGGCAACCTCATTACCGGATGACCCTGACCACCTTTCCTCCTCGGTTGTCAGCATTATCATCGTCTCGCCAACCGGTGAGAAAGTAGAGATTACTGAAGACCATAAACGCTATATGCATCTGTTCCGTCTCAGTTACGGGCTGACCGGAATAATCTGTCACCTCACACTGCGAATCCGGCCGATTCGCAGCTATCAGGTGAACACCACCAAACTGGTGCTCAGTGAACTCGCGGAAGTTGTGCCGGACCTGAGCGAAGTGCCCGTGGGTATCAAGATGCACATCATGCCGTTTCGTAACCGCGCCTGGGTGGAACTGCGCCGCGCCTGCGATGAACCCCGGCCGATACGTAACCTGCCGTGGAAGATTAAGGAATGGGCGCGCAGCAGCGCGGTGCCTAAGTTTGTCGATACGGTAAACAAGGCCTTTTCGGTCTCAGGCATCAAAGACCCGCTTATTGACGGCATCACCGAAGTGACGCAGAAGCTGTTCGTAGGCAACTTCGCGGACTACGGCAACAACGCTCAGGAGTTATCAGGCAAGTTCGCTACGCTGCGCAAAAAATCGGGCCGCAAGGTCTATTGCAGCTGGGCGTTCCGTGAAGAAGATTTCGGCAATGTTCTGCGCCAGTTGCGGTCTTTCTCAATGAATCACTACCGCGACCAGGGCTTCCGCTGTGACCTCCCGGCTGTGGCATTCCGCATGAAGAAAAACCAGGATGCGATCCTGTCGCCGGCCTTCGAAAGTCAGGTATACGTGCTGAAGTTTGAATCTACGGCTGCCCGTGGCTGGGACGACTTCCTGATCGAGCTCGCTGAGTTTGCCCAGAGTCACAACGGCATACCGCTGTTCAACCAGACCCGCGGCTTAACCACTGAAGGTGTAGCACAAGCTTTCGGCTTACGTTTAAAAGCGTTCAGAAACGCGCGACAGAAACTGGACCCGGATGGCCGGATGCTGAATCAATTCTTCTCTGAATATATGAGTTAGGCGTTCAGCGCACGGGCTTAACGTTGCCCTTCTTCATCGCCTTGCGGATGCGTGAGCCGATGTAACGGGCCATCCAGTGCGGAAAGAAACCCACTGGCGCATCGGTGTAGAAATCGGCATCCAGCCAGCCGCGCTCAGTCCAGTATTCATGATTGCGGGTACCTTCCTGGCGACGGGTCATGTTCTGCATGGCGCGGAAGTTCATAATCTGCTTAAAGTCGGCAGGCGCCAGCTCACCCTTATCGATACCTGCAACAAACTGCTCCGCCACATCCTGCGCAGCTTCATGTAGGCGCTCGATGTAATGAGGCTTGGCTGGTTCGCCGCGCTTCAGGCCCATCTGAGAGCTGGAAACGCCGATGCGTGAAACCACATCGCAACCCCAGGCTTCAGCAGTGCCTTCGAGAAAGTCGAGCACCACTTTGTGACCGCCGCCGGACGCAGTTGCGAACACCACTGCTTTTTTGCCGAAGAAACTCGGGCGGTTCCGTTTGTACATGAAGTACTCGACGAAGTTCTTCATCAGACCGGCCACGTTAAACGTGTGCACCGGTGCCGCAAGAATAATACCGTCGGCCTGTTCTACCTTTTTGGAGACCGGATCAATCTTGGAGTATTCAGGGCAGCACTCTTCGCCTTTGTTCACGCAGAACAAACAGCCGTCGCAGAACGGCAGCGCCAGTTTTTGCAGAAAGAGGTATTCGAATTCGGTCGGCCGGATCGCATTCATCTTTTCTTCGATGATCCGCAGCCCTTTGTAGGTGAAACTGTTCTCGTTCCGGGGAGACCCGATGATTACAAAAATCTTAAGCTTTTCCGCCACCGTCACTACCTCGTACCATTCGCCGCAACACGTTGTCGCGTCGCACGTACTGGTGCCATAACGCCGCGATCACATGCAAACCAAGCACACCGGCACCGATCTTCCAGCACAACTTATGAATGCCGGCGAAGAACGGGTAATCGAAACCTTCACCTTCTTTTACCGAAGGCACGATTCCGGGTACCGAATCCCATCCGAAAAAGAAGATGGGGAAGTCGAACTCATAAGCCGAGAGCGCAGCCCAGCCCGACAACGGATACAACAGTAACAGCACATACAGTGTTATATGAGTGAGATAACTCAATACCCGCTGATAGGCGGCCAGCCCCGGAGTCGCATCCGGCAATGACTGCGAAACCCGCCACAGCAGACGCGCTGTAACAACAATAAGAACAACAAAACCCAGAGTGTTATGCCAGTTCGATACACGCATCAACTGCGTATCGTCGCCATAGGTCTGTTTGTAAACGTCGTAAACCTCAACCAGATAAAAACCGAGCGGAATCTGGATGACGATGAGCAGAACTGTGCCCCAGTGAAACCATCGCGATACCTTGCCCCAGCTTGTGCGGCTGTTCTTCAGCATACGACTAAGAATACCTAAGCGGACTCGTTCAGCTGCTCAAGCGCTTGCGCGAATACATCTGCCGGCTGCGCACCGGACAAACCCAGCTGACCACCGAGCACAAAGAACGGCACTCCGCTCACTTGCTGGCTACGGATCTGTTCCATCATCTGATTCACAGCTTCGGTTTCTTCGCCGCTGTCCAGACAGGCTCGCACAGCATCTGCATCCAGCCCGGCCTTTGCTGCCAGATCGAGCAGTACATCAACATCACCGATGTCACGACACTCGACGTGATGCGCATGAAACAGGGCCTCGACCAAAGCGTCGACATCGACTCCGGTCTGATCCTGAGTCATCTGCGCATAGTGGACCAGCGCATGCGCTTTGAGCGTGTTCGGTGACATAGCGTCGTCGGTATATGTGAACTCGATACCTTCCTCGCGACCGGTATCTTCCATGCTCGACATGATGGTCGCGGCACGTTCCGCACCAAAGATGCTGTCGTAATGTTCCTTACGATTTTTGCCCTCGGGCGGCATATCCGGACTCAACTGAAACGGCAGCCAGACTACCGCCGCATCGGTACCGGAACCGGCCAGCGCTTTTTCCATGCGCTTCTTGCCCACATAGCACCACGGGCAAACGAAGTCGGATACAACCTGAATAGAAACGGGTTCAGTCATTGTTATCTGATCCTGCCGCCTATGGAGATACTGCCACCGATATTTGAACTACCACCGCCCCAACTGGAGACACCGATGCTGCCGTAGACCTGCGGGTCATCACAGGCACTTAACTGTGTGCAAAGTGCAACGACGGCGAGCGCTCTTGAAATACGAATCACAATAGATTTACTCATAGTCTTTAAAGTCATTTGAGGCGCTCCTCGTCAGCTTTATCCCAGGTTTGAATGGCGATACCCGCTCCCGACGGGCCCGCGATCAGGGCAACCTTGCCGCCGATATCACGCTCACGGGCCGGAACGAGAATCTCACCACCCAGCGCTTCGACTTTCGACAACACTTCATCGACGTCTTTTACTTTTATGTAGGCCACCCATACCGAGCCGATGTTTGGCACCGGATGATCAATCATCCCCACGCGCGGTTTGCCGTTGTGACTCAGGAAGTGATAGTTAATATCGTCATCCAGCACTTTGGTTTCTTTATCGAAGCCACCCAGGCTCATATAGAACTGTGACGAACCTTTGAGGTCGGTCGTCCACAACTCGTTCCACAGAAAGTCGCTCTGGTTGGGCGCACGATCTACCGGGTCACCGTAGTGGGTACGGACCAACGCAATATAGGCACCCTGCGGATCGGCGATAACCGCCAGCGAACCGCGGTCTGCCATCTCGGTTTCCGGAGTCAGCACGGTGCCGCTATTCGCTTGCACGCGTGCCAGCGCCACACCCATATCGTCTACCGACATCAGCGGCATCCACTGCGAGATATCTTCGGTGGTGCGCAACTTGTTCTGGTCGATCATGCCGCCGATCATGCGGCCTTCATGACGAATAATGGTGTAGGCCGAATTACTGCCCATACCCATCGTTCTGCCAATCGCTTCAAATTCCCAGCCAAACAAACCGCTGTAGAAAGCCTGCGATTGTTCCGGGGTATCGGTGATCAGGTCGTGCCAGACAATCTTGCCGGGCAAACGCTGATTGGTTTTCGTCTCGGTAATTGCCGGCATGTTTACCGACGCACATGAAACCAGTACCAACACTGTGGTCATCAGGCCGGCGAACAGACCTGCTGATTTGATGCGCTCCTTGCTAAAAGCAGTCACTTACGGATTCTCCAGTTGGATTTTGTTGTTCTTTTAGGAATTGCTTCTCTGCGGCGACCCGGACAAAACCAGGCTATCGCTGCGCCTTGCCAGACTACCGCAATAATTAGTCAGGATTGTAAAAATCCGGCTTGCATTGCAGCCCGCCCCGGCTCTGCTGCCCCACAACTGGTGAAGAACCGCCAAAAAGCTGGTCAGTAAACCGCTAAAACTGTGACCGCATTCCGGGGCATAAGCCCCTGTTAAAGCGATAATTTCATCCCAATGACGGCGGTGCCGGTACACACCCGATTTAACCTAATCTCAACCGGAAGAAACTCAATATATCAGTAACTTAGCCTCCTCCAGAGCGGTATTGCCGAACAATTTAACAGTTAAACGGTCAAATTGTGAAAGCCATCACAGTCTAAAACCCGCGTGTTTACTACCCTTTCGTACAAGGACTCAATCCTGCCCGCACCGAAAGGACAAAGACGGGCAAACCGAGACGGAACTCGAAACTGTGAAGAAACTGATGAAAAACCTGGCGAAACAACTGGCTCTGATGTCACTGCTGACATTCGGCCTGTTGGGCGTTGCGAACGCTTTGTCGCTGCCGGGCATCCCTGACTCGGGTACCTATAGCTTTGAGTTCGACAACGCGTCGCAAACCGCGACCAGCATGAACGACTACATCCGTAAGTGGTACCACAACGGCGTTGAGATCGAAGAAGGCATCGGCGGTACCAAAGTACTGCGTGCCGAAAACGCTGGCGCGTTCACCTTCTACGGCTCAGGTATGACTCCATATGAAGGCGACGCAGGTCAGTTTGATCTGGAAGCGTTCTTCGATGCCGGCGGTAACTTTATTTCCGGTACTGTCACCATCAGCGGTCGCATCGAAGGCTTCGGCATCGATACTCCGCAATTTCTGATGAGTGCCAACCTGGTGGACTTCGCCAGCTCTGGCGACAACATGCTGATCGGTTTTGAAACCAGCAACCTGACCTGTAATGCAGCTTTTCAAAACATCTACAACGTTTGTGAAGTCAACGAGAGTGTGTATCTGCAAACGAATACTCCTCTGGACGTAGGCAACCTTTCCGGTCGTCTGCTGGTTTCCTCACTGACTACTATTCCGGTACCGGCTTCCGTATGGCTGCTCGGTTCCGCCCTGGCCTTCGCCGGCGCTGTTGCGCGCCGCCGCAAGCAGGCCGCTTAAAAACGACCCTATTCCATGGAATTGACGAACATGGGACGGGTGTCACAGTTTGATTGAACATAAGCTGGCAGGATTTAGGTCAGTTTCAGGCGTAACCAAGGAAGGACGCTAACCATGAAAGCTTCAAAGATTCTGTTAATAGCGCTGTGCTTGCTGCCTCTGTCAGCATTCGCCGACGGCGGCTATTACGTGGGTGGCGGCTTTGGCTTGTCCAAGTTTGAAGACAATATTCCGGGCAGTGAAACCGAGCCACCGGTACCGAACGAAATCAGCGATTCAGAATTCGGCTACAAGATCTTTGCAGGCTACAAGTTCAACAAGAACTGGAGTACTGAGCTGGGTTACATCGACTTCGGCAGCGCCAAAGGCGCATACAAGTCTCTCGACTTTGAAATGGAAGCCACCGGCCTGTACCTGCAGGGCATGTATCACTGGACCTTTTCAAAAACCTGGATGCTGGACCTGTACCTCGGTCTGAACCGCGCTGAAGGCAAGAGCAACATCGGCTCCGGTATCTGTGCCCTGCCTAGCCCGCCGTCTTTCTGTAACAACAAAGACTCAGTGTGGGGCTTCAGCGTCGGCATCGGTCCGCGTTGGGAACCGACCGAACACTTCGGTACCCGCCTGCAGTTCGAATACACTTCTCTGAAGTTCGATGACAACACCGGTCTGAGCTCTGAAGAACAGTTCGAGATTAAATACCGCATCGGTCTGGACGCTTATTACAAATTTTAACCGGGCAAATCCTAAACTGATCGATATAGATTAAAAAAAGGCCGCACACTGTGCGGTCTTTTTTGTTGCTGCCCTAATGACCGCTATAGCAAATAGTCTCTGGTCAGATCTACCGACACATCCCACAGCTGCGCAGCCTGTGCCTCGTCCTGCATGCGCGGGTCCGGATTGATCGGATTGCAGTCCGAGAAGTAGTAACCACCGTAGCCTTCCAGCGCCGGCGCGGTTGCCACATAGGTCTGGGTGGCCGCACCTGCCTCGGTGGATTTCATAAACGTCCAGCCGATGGTACTGGCCGCAACCCGCTGCCACCACGGGAAGTGGCGGCCGAGATTGGTGTTAATTACGCCGGGGTGAATCGAGTTAGATACCGCATTGGTACCCTGCAAGCGCTTGTTCAACTCCACTGAGAACAGGCCGTTCGCGAGCTTGGAAATACCGTACATCTTCCACGGGTCGTAGTCTGTTTCGCCCGACAGATTGTCGAACTGAATGCCGTCGTCGGGTGCAAAACTGTGGCCACTGGAACTCACCACAACAACCCGCCCCTCCGGCGACTGCAACACCCATGGTAACAACCGGTTGGTCAGCACAAAATGCCCGAGGTGATTCACATACAGATGCTTCTCAATACCGTCGACCTGCTCAAGCTCCTGCAAAGCCATAATGCCGGCGTTCAGAATCAGCATGTCGATCGGCTGACCGATCTTGTTGACTGCTTCACCGCATGCAACCAGTGAAGACAAATCGGAGAGCTCCGCCACTACCGGAATAACATTACCGTCAATACTGTCTGCGGCAGTCTGTGCTTTTTCCATGGTGCGTGCTGCACCGATAACGGTTGCACCCCGCGCCGTCAGCACGCGCATGGTCTCGTAACCCAATCCGGAGTTGCAGCCGGTAATAAACGCGACCTTGCCCGTCAGGTCGAGACCTTCGGTGACTTCCCAGGCAGTCGATGATTTATCGAAGTTACTGAGCGGCACACCTTCGGGACGACCGTAGTCTTCGCCGTCGGTATTCACACAGCCGGGTAATGCCGAGCCGGCTGCTGCGACGCCACCGGCCGCCAGAAACTGCCGTCTGCTGATTACACTTACCGGTTGAGCCTTTTCTCCGGACATACCACTACCTCATTAACTAAAGGGATGCTGTCAGCTATAGCTGTTGTTTATAACCTCTGACATGGCGTAGTGCCACCTTGCATAGCGTTCATCGAGCGCCTTGTTCGTTTCCGGCTGTATCCCTTCGCCCCCGCAAGAAGACGTAATGACCGGCTTGAAAGCCTCATTGCCCAGATTCAGCAGCTGCGCCACACCCAAAGCCGTTGCTTCAAACGCTTCGGGACGGGCAACCGGAATACGACTTAAATCGGCAAGCTTCTGACAAACGCCATCAACTGCCGCCAGCCCGCCGGTGACGATCCAGCGCTCAGGCATACCCGCCACTTCTTTCGCCACATCGAAATTCACATGCAACAAAAAGATGATGCTTTCGAGCACGGCTACCATCTTCTCTTCGTCGCTGCCTTCACCAACAAACTGACTGGGGAAGTCAGGGATCCACCAGGGTGCGCCAAGACCCGAAACACCGTTCAGGAACAAAGGCGGATTCACACACCGGCCCAGCCAGCCGGTCAAATTGGCGTTCACCTCCTCACGGGACAAACCCAGTTCATCGGCAACTGTATTCAGAGCACTGCCGGAACCGTTAACCGTTCCTTCAAGCACATAATCGGTTTCGTCGCCGTTACTGAAGACGATGCTGGAGAGCAGCCCTTCGGCGTGTGGCACCGCCCGCCCCACCGGGCGCTGAAAGAAAGCACCAGTGCCCAGATTGGCATACGCCGTGTCGGTGCGTGCCGGGCCAAAGGCAAATAGTGCTGACGACTGATCGCCGTTACACAACAGCAGCGGTGCATCCACCCCATGCAACTGTAGACGACCGTAGCTGTGAGCAGATGGCACACAGACCGGCAGCGACGAGCGCAGAATGCCGAACATTGCGAGCAAATCATCGGACCAGTCGCAGACAGTGTGGTCGTATAACAGAGTGCGACCGGCATTTGCCGGATCGACAAGCAAGGGTTTCTCACTCAGCAGGTTGCACAGAATAAATGAGGACAGCGGTCCTGCGATCAGATCGCCGCGGCCGATACCGGCAGCGACTGCAGTATCGTTGTCCATCAGCCAGCGAATCTTGCTGACACCATAATGCGGTGACAGCAACAAGCCGGTGATGCTTTGTATTTTATGACTTTGCGGTTCGAACCCTTCGAGCCATGCCGCAGCCCGCCGGTCTTGCCATGACAACACCGGAGTCACCGCTTCACCGCTTGCGCGGTTCCATACCACAACGCTGGAGCGCTGCGTCGCTATACCAACCCGACCAATCGCCGCGGGACCAGTTTGCCCGGCAACAATAGCGATCGCCTGCTTCAGCGATTCAACAATCTCCGCACCATCCTGCTCTACCCTGCTGCTGTTATCAGCGTCCTCATAACGCTGAGTACTGACAGGCACCTTCGCTTCGGCAAGCAACTCACCGCCGGGGCTATAGACAATCGCCCGCGACGACTGACTGCCCTGATCCAGTGCCAGCGTGCAGCCCGCCATCAGTCGTCCCCGCCCTCTTTTGCAGCCTCGTCGGGGGCCGCATCACCCTGAAACAGCAAATCAAACTGCATCAGCAGCTCCGGCGCTGCCATACTCGAGATGATGTCGATACCGTGGTCGGCCAAGTCCAACGCATGCGCCACGTCGGTAACCTCGTAGCACACCCATTGCCAGTCGCCGGGCCAGGGCTTGCTCTTCAGGCGCAGATGATTGATCAGCAGATATTCAGGTGCCAGACGCGTGGCCAGCTGCTCCGTTGCTTTGCTGTACTCGCGCAACACCCAACCGACGGGCACACCCGACAGCTCCCGCACCTTCAGTAAGCAGTCGTATTCAAAAGAGATGATGACGCAACGGGAATTCTGTTCCAGCGCTTTCAGAACGGCCGGCACAACCACATCGTTACCAAAGGCTTCGATGCTTTCTTTTTTTATCTCAACGAACAATAAACATTCGGGATAGGCAGCAAGCGCCTTGGCAGCGTCGGCAAGCAACGGAATACGAATACCACTAAATGCGTCGCCCAGACGATCTGTTTCGTTAACCTCAATCTTGAGCAACTCGGCGGCCGTCAGATCAACAACCTGTTCCGGACGATTGGCAGTGCGGACCAGCGTTGCGTCGTGAATAACCACGGGCACGTGGTCGGCGCTTAGCTGCACATCCAGCTCAATCAGACGGATACCTGCGTCAGCGGCAGCCACAATCGCTTCGATGGTGTTTTCGGGATAGGCAGCCGCGTAGCCCCTGTGCGCCATCAGGGGAATTGCGCCATCACTGTCAGGAAACTGATGCATCGCGCCCTCTGGAATATTCCGGGGAACATTCTGTGGAACATTTGCTGCATCCATATTGGGCGTTCCCGAGGCGTTACACAAGCGGTGCCCACCCGTCCCTCAAGTGATATACAGGCAATCAAACGGTCCCGCAGGCACAGTTTTATTCATTTCGGCGGCGTACTACACTCAGGCAGTCGATCCGGGGGAATAAATAATGAAATCAATAACCTTGACCGGCGTCACAGGCATCTTGCTGCTGACCCTGCCGGCGCTGTTACAGATCACCAACGCAGACACCATCGGTGATCCGGCACGGGGTAAACAGCTCGCCCGGGATTGTGTCGCCTGCCACGGCGAAGACGGTAACAGCCCGTCACCCGTGAACCCGAAGCTGCAAGGCCAGCACGAGTCGTATCTGCTGATGGCCATGCAGGCTTATAAAGACGGCTCCCGCAAAAACTCATTGATGGCCGGAGCGGTACTGGATAAATCCGCTCAGGACTTGCAGGACATCGCCGCGTACTTTGCCGTGCAAGGCAAACCCGGCACAGCTGGCAAAAAAGGTCCGCCACCCAGACAACTCCCGCCGCGGCTACGTTTTGATTACGGCGCCCGCAATGCTCAGTTCAACGCACTGCTTGCCAAGGCCATGCTGCTCGACAAAAACGCGCAGACACCCGACCCGGCCGAATGCTCTCCTTCCGGTACCGCAATAGACAGCAACGATGACGGCTTTCTGGAAATCTGCAGCATGCAGCAGTTGCAGGCCATAAAAGACAAACCCGATGCCAACTATCAACTGGTCACCACACTGGACGCTGCAGACTTCGGGACGTTCGAACCGATTGGCAACTGCGGTCCCACCGGCAACTGCATGGTGGCTCTTGGTGAGTTCGGCTTTAAGGGCGTATTCGACGGTCTTAACAACAGCATCAACAATCTGACAGTAGCCAAGCCCGAAGCGGGAGGCGTCAGTCTGTTCGGTGTGCTGGCAGAGACCGGCGTCGTTATGAACCTGCGCATGAACAATGTCAGCGTCACCGCCCGCGCCGGCGGCGGCGGTCTGGTTGGCTCCAATTTCGGCGTGGTCTACAACTGCCGCGTGAGCGGCACAGTTAAAGGTCAGATGGCGATGGGCGGTCTGGTTGGCGGCAGCGGTGCGGTTGTTTACCGGGGCGCGTTCTCGGGAACCGTAGAGGCCTCTCAGGCTGTTGGCGGTCTGGTTGGCGACATGACCGGCGCAGTTATTGAAAGCAGCTCCGACGCCACGGTTAACGGCGAACGCGGCGTCGGCGGTCTGGTTGGCTTAAGCACTTTTGGCGCGGTACTGGACAGCCATGCCAAAGGCGATGTGTTTGGTAACAACGACGTCGGCGGCCTCAACGGTGTGAACACCAACGCCACCTTGCGCAACAGTGCTGCCGAGGGCAACGTCACAGCACGCGGCGCGAATGCCGGCGGACTGGTCGGCTTTAATTCACTGAGCACGATTATTAACACCTTTGCCACCGGTAATGTCTCCGCCACCGATGCAGCCGGCGGTCTCGTTGGTCGTAACAACGGCTTTGTTGCCCGCTCCTTTGCGAAAGGCGATGTCACCGCACAAGGCAGCAGCGGCTCATTAATCGGCGTTGAAGTCGAAGGCGAAACGGTAGACCTGATCGGTTTTAAAGACGCCTGCAAAATCATCAAAACCTGGATGCCGGAACTGCTGCCGGAAACCGATCTGTTTGATCATTTCTTCGACCGCAATCGCAACGGCTTTATCGATCCGCATGAGCGAATTGCAGAAAACTACGTCTGGGAAGCGGGCATCAACACTGCCTGCTCACGCTAATACTGTATGGATATTTCTATGAGATCGTTTCTAGCCGCTGTAACACTTGCCTGCTTCAGTTCATTCGGTCCGGCAGTTTCAGCCGAAGAGCGCGTCTCCGACGCAGTGCCATTTGAGCGGGGCGATATTCTGGTTGCCGCATCGCTTATGGATGACCCGGACGACGACCACAAAGGCACCGGACGGATTCTGCAGTTTGATCACGATCTGCAGCTGAAAGGCACGTTGTGGATAGACAGTACCGCGCACAAAATCGGCGGCCTCAACTTCGCACCCGACGGCACGCTGTGGGCCATGGCACCGATTGGCTGGGATGTCATTGAGGTCGCGCCTGATGCCACACAAAGGCCGGTGCGACGGTTTGCGGATCGCTCATTCAGCACCGTGCAGTTCGCACCGGACGGCACGTTGTTCTTCGGCGAACATCTGGAAGGCAGCAAAGACCGCACGCCTTTCAACACCACCCGCTTCAAGTATCTGGAAGGCCGCGATGTCATTGGTGACGGTCATGTGTTTCAGTTCACCACCGCCGGCGAGCTCATCAAGGAGTATGCAACCGACACGCATGGCGGCGTGGTGGGTATTCACGGCGTTAACGGCATCGTCCTCACCGACAACGGCACACGGGTGATCTACTTTTCGGAAACCGGCAACCGCCTCATGCAGTACGACGTCGCCAACGACAAACAACTGCCGGACCTGCTGAACGGCGACACACCGGGCGCCCCGCCGATGATCCTGTTCCTCACGCAATTACCGGATACAAGGCTCGTACTCGCAACCGGCAGAAGTTTCCTGCTGGTCGATCAGAACAATGGCGCAATCCTTGATGAAATCACGATGGATGATGCGGGCTGGGCTGCCATCGCACCATCAATCGACGACGGTCATATGCTGGCCGGCAACTTCTTCACCGGCGAATTCGTTAAACTCAACGTCACCACCGGCAAGGTTGTCGCCCGCGGCAACATCGGTGTCCGGGAATCATTGTCGGGAATCGCCCAGTTCCCCGGCTTAACCAAGTAAGGAAGCAATATGCTCGCCAAAATGTTCAAAGTTATTCTGAAGGTGATCGTCGCCGTTGTTGTGTTGATCGTTCTGGTCATAGGCGCAGCGCTTATTTCACTGCGCGCCAATCCGCCGGAAACCACCCTCGATGTGCAGGTGTCCGATCAGGTGCAGACGGCCAGCAGCAACAGCTCCTATCTGATTTTCGGTGGTCGCAAAAACACCGGCCTCGAAGTGATTAAGGTACTGCGCGCCCGTGGCGAACGGGTGACAGCGGTTATTCGTCCGCAATCAAACACGCCTGAGAAGACACAGCATCTGATTGACCTGGGCGTAGACATCATCGAGGGCGATGCCACCAGCGAAACCGACATAGCCCGTATCTTTGCCGCCGGCGAATATGTTGCCGTGGTCAGCACTATCGGCTGTCTGAGCTGCGAACCGCCCTCCGACTTTATCGGCAACAAACTGATCACCGACGGCGCCATGGACACCGGCGTGCAACGGCTCGTGCAGGTCAGCAGTATCGGTGCCGGCAACAGTGAGATGACGGCGCCGTGGATCTCGCGCAAAGCGCTCGCCAAAATCCTGCCGCTGAAAACACAGGCTGAAGATTATTTAGCGGCCAGCGGTCTGAACTACACGATCATTCGTCCGGGCGGCTTAAAGAACGGCGACCCCACCGGTTACGGCTATCTGTCGGAAGAAGTGGAAGCGTTTGGTTTCATCGACCGGGCGGATCTCGGTCGTCTGGTTGTTGGCGCACTCGATGACGAACGCGCTATCGGCAAAACGCTGCATGCCGCGGACGAAACCCGCACATGGGTGTTCGATTAAGCCCTGCTTTTTCAAGGCAACAAAAAAGGGCCGGATAAACATCCGGCCCTTTTTTTTTGCTGAACAGACGACGCAATCAGAGGTGCTTCAGCACATTGTCCACTTCATCCGGGCTGCCCATGATCACCGGCACGCGCTGGTGAATGTCATCGGGTTTCACACTCTGAATCTTGTTAACAGAGTCACACATCGCCTTACCACCGGCCTGCTCTACCAGCATCGACATCGGATTGGCTTCATACATCAGGCGCAGCTTGCCGGCGGGTGCCTTCTCGGTGGGCGGATACATGAACACACCACCCTTCAGCAGAATGCGGTGCACGTCGGCCACCATCGCACCGGCGTAGCGGCTTGAGTAACCGTTGCTTTGCGCCCAGTCGAGGTAATCCTGATAGCCCTGCGGGAAACTCTTGCGGTTACCTTCGTTCAGCGAATAGCTCTTGTTGGCTTTCGGAATCTGCAGTTGCTCGGCCACACGCACAAACGCGCCAATACTCGGGTCGAGCACGAACATATCGACACCGTCACCCACGGTCAGCGTAAAGATGGTGGAAGAGCCGTAAAGAATGTAACCGGCTGCCACCTGCTCATAACCCGGCTGCAGCAATGAGTCTTTAGGTGAAGCATCCTTCTTATTACGCAGAATGCTGAAGATGGTGCCCACACCACCGCACACATCAAGGTTCGACGAACCGTCGAGCGGGTCGAACAGAATGCAGTATTTCTGTTCGTCGTCTTCTTCACGAATGACCACCGGCTCTTCGTTTTCTTCCGAAGCAACAATGGCCACGCCGTCGCGGTCGCCCAGAATGTTCAAAAGAATGTCGTTGGCGATAACGTCCAGCTTCTGCTGCTGCTCGCCCTGCACGTTGTCGCTGCCAACATCACCAAGGACGTCTTCAATGCGGGCGCGACGCACGCTGGCGGAAATCATTTTTGCGGAAATCGACAGCGCCGACAAAATCCAGCTTAAGGTGCCGGTCGCGTTATCCTGACGCGATTCGCTTTCAAGAATATGGCTCTGCAGTGTCACGACACTGCGCACGCCATTTGAACTGTTACCACTCATTCAAACTTCTCCAAATAAAAAGCCGGACTGCATAAGCAGTCCGGCTGGCGATTCTATAACAATCGTGTCTGATCTATACCTGTATCAGCGCACGATTTTAGCCCTGCGGGTTGCAGCGCTAGGTGGGATCAGGCTTCGGCGTGCTGGCGGAACTCTCCGGCAATTCCGGTTTCGCGACATAAGCTTCCGGAATGTCGCCGGTAAGCGCCTTCAGGAAGGTCACGATGGAATCAACAGTGGCTTCATCGAGTTCACGACCGAGCTGATACTCCGCCATCACACTCACCGCTTCTTCCAGTGTTTCTATACTGCCGTTGTGAAAGTAAGGGCCGGTTTCCGCGACGTTGCGCAGCGAAGGCACTTTGAAGAACAGCTTCTCGAATTCATTACCGGTCACTTCATAGCGACCCAGATCAGACTTGTCGGGCCACTCTTTAACCAGGCCGAGTTTCTGGTACAACGAACCGCCCACGTACGGACCCATGTGACAGGTCTGGCAACCGGTGTTCAAGAATGTTTCAAGACCGGCCTGCTCTTCAGCGGTCAGGGCACTGTCATCGCCCGCAAGATAGGCGTCGAAGCGGCCCGGCGTTACCAGTTTGCGTTCGAACGCACCAATCGCCATGGCCATGTTGTTGTAGGTAACCGGGTCAGCGTCACCGGGGAACGCAGCGCCGAAGGCATCAACGTAACCGGGGATGGACTTGAGCACAGCAACAACAGCTTCCTCGCTGGGCATCGCCATCTCAACCGGATTCAGCACAGGACCTTTCGCCTGCTCTTCAACGTCAGCGGCACGACCGTCCCAGAACTGGGAGATGTGACCTGCGGCGTTATAGGAAGGCGGTGAACTGCGACCACCAAGCTGACCTTTGTGGCCCGGCGAGAACGGCAGGTTATCCTGACCGTAGGTGTCGAGACCGTGGCAGCTGTTGCAGGAAACATCGTGGTTCTTTGACAGACGCGGATCGAAATACAGCATGCGCCCGAGGTCTGTCTTGGCTTCGGTGAGCGGATTGGATGCCGACTCCATCACCTCAGGCAGTTGCCCGAACAATGCGAGCTGCGCCCGGTTCACTTCAGACTGAGCCGGCAACAGCAATTGCGCTGCCAGCGCACTCAATACAAAGAACAGTTTGACGGTCGTCTTCATTATTAGTCTCCCTTCCCGTTTCTATCCGCTAAACAGTCTATCCGCTAAACAGGCAGATTCGGATTCAGCTGTCATGAATCAGCCTGCGTGACAATCGCACCGGTAAACCACACTGTACAACATGGACTAATTCTAAAACAAGGTGACGTAAGGACCTGTCAGGAGATCCCGCAACTGATAAGGAAGACAAAAACCACCAACAAAAAAGCCGGCACATCAATGTGCCGGCTTTTTTAAACCTGTGTAATTTTTATGGCGTTACACGTTGCCGAGTACTGCACTCATTACGATGCATACAGCAAAAATCGCAATGATCAGCGCAGGAGCTTCAAAAGTCTTCACGACTTCCTCCTTGAAATCTTAGTGAAATCATTTGGGATGATGTTGATGAATCGCCTGCGGGACGCAAAAGCGTGCCAGGGAGCAAACGAAGCCGCGCATGATACACAGCGATTTGGCCACTTCAATGACCTTTGTTAACGGCGAGGCAAGCCGCTTTTGCCGCTGCGCAAGAACAGATCAAAGAACCCAGAAGGATCAGGGGCTTAAGGCAGGCCCGGATAGTCGATGTCGGGCGGGTTGGGACGCGGTTTGGCGGTAATACCCACGTCATGACGCGGAAATGCGCTGGCATCGATGGTCTGCAGGTAGGCGTGCCAGCTGGCAAAGCCGATGAGCGGCAGAATCACAATGAGCCCGATGAAGCCGGTTGCCAGGCCAAACAACAGCATCAAACCGATCAACGTGACCCAGGTCAGCATGGCAGCCCGGTTGCGCAACACCGCGTTAACTGACGTAATGACGGCAGTAATGGTGTCGACGTTTCGGTGCATGATCATCGGCAAAGAAAATGCACTGATACAAAACGTGATGAGCGTGAAGAAGCCGCCCACGATCGTGCCGATGCCGAAGTAAGCCAGCAGATCGAAGAGCCGCGGATCCTGCTCCATCGGGAAGAACACCGACACCATCGAACCGGCGCGCGCCCAAATCAGAAAGATCACCAGCAACACTAAAGAGAACACCAACTGGTCATTGATATAGCGCTTACCAGCGGCGCGCAGAATACGCATTACGTCGACCGGCTCATCCCGTTCGAGTTGTGCGCTGATGGCATAGGCGCCGATGCAGGTCAGCGGTGCCAGAAACACGAAGCCCGCCAGCATCGCGAACATGAACCAGTAGCTGCCATAGGCATAAGCCAGAATGCACATGGCCGCGACGAGCGCAGCCATTAAGGCACCCAGTGCCAGACTTGGCATAGGAGCCCGGGTCAAATCCTGCCAACCGAGCTTCAACCATTCGAAGGGGGCACCTGCGGGTAATTGCCGACAGGGTGCGACAAAAGGCAGTTCATCAGCTACCTCCGGTTTCCCTTTATCGTCGGCCATTGCTCCCTCCCGCAGGAACCCGATGTCAGTATCCGCCAGTGTGTTCACCTTGGGGATACGAATAAACCGCAATAAGGTCGGCTTTTGCCGCGTCGGTGAAAGCCATAGCCCGCATGCAATCTGATTTCGGTATATTAACGAACATCAAGGGGTTAACAACACCATAGACCGCGCTCCAGCCTGTATATCAGACGTTGCCGGGCATGGTGAATGGCTAAATAAAGGCAAGAACAATGATTGAAATCGATCCCGCCTGGGCAGGCAAAGTAGAGTTTTATGAGCTGGTGTACGGCAGCTGGCTGACCTACATCTTCACTGTTTTTCTGTTCACCAAGATTCTGCGCCAGCCGCTGGAGGAATGGCGCTATGTAATGCTGACCTTCCTTGGCGCCTTCGCCTTCTGGGTGAACCACTACTTCCAGAACTCGCCGTTTTACGGTGGCTGGATCGGCCTGCTGAGCTTCTATACCTATGGCTTCCTGGCCGCCTGGTACTTCGTGGCAGTGAAGCCCGCCGGCAGAAGCGTTGCCTGGCAGATTGGCGCCATGTGCTCGGCCATCCTGTTCACCATCATGTTCATCTGCTTTGAGTACATCGCCCGCATTGGCGTGGAAGCAGGTATTCATGAGTTCTGGTTCATGCTGGGTGCCGCCTTCGGTATCGTCGGCATCATCATCTGGCGCGGCCCGGTGCAGGAGACCTGGAACGGCACGGGTAAGTAAGCACCCGCCACCAGCGAAACCAAAAAGCCCCGCTCACTTTTCTACATGTTGGTGAGCGGGGCTTTTTTATGAGCTCAGGTTTATGTGGTCAGGATTCTCACCTATGTCTCTCTTACCTATGTTTCTGGCAATCAGTGAAAGGCTATACTCTATGTATGTCGATACTGCTGGTCGAAGATGACGACGCCCTTGCTGCAAGCCTCTCTGAAGCACTGCGAACGCAGGGGCTCGCCAACAATCACGTGTCCACCGGCAAGGATGCGCTGCACGTCATTCAAACCACGCCTCCGGACATTGTCATTCTGGATCTCGGCCTGCCCGATCTGGATGGCATAGAAGTTCTCCGCCGGATCAGAAGCAAGCATGCCGACCTGCCCGTACTGCTGTTGACCGCCCGCAACACTATCGACGACAAAGTAGCCGGACTGGATGAGGGTGCGGACGACTACCTGCCCAAGCCGTTTGAAATGCCGGAACTGCTCGCCCGCCTGCGTGCCTTGAGCCGCCGCGGCAGCTCGGCTTCGTCCAACCGCATAGCCGTAGGACCCGTGACACTCGATTTAGCACAGAACAAAGTGTTCTTAAGTGATGAAGCGATAGACCTGCCCCGCCGCGAGTACATGCTGCTGCGGGCGTTGATGGAAAACGCGCGCGTCGTGCAAACCCGCGATCAGCTGGAAAACAAGCTGTACAGCTGGGGTGAAGAAGTTTCCAGCAATGCGCTGGAAGTTCATATACACCACCTGCGCAAAAAACTCGGCAGCGACTTCATTCAAACAGTCCGCGGTGTCGGCTACAGGATCAACGACCAATGACATCGATCCGTAGTTTTCTGATCATTGTTCTGCTTTGCACGATTGTGGTCGTTAACTCTGCTGCGGTTTTCTTCGGCTACCGAAACAGTATGGAAGAGGCCGACAAGCTGTTTGATCAGCGTCTGGCCGACATCGCCAATGTGCTCGCCACAACGCCCACCGGCTATTACGAAACGGCAACGGGCAACAGTGCCCTCGCCTTTCAGATCTGGCAGGGAGAACGGCTGGAAGCCTCCTCCAGAAATGCACCCGCCGGCGTAATCACAAACGGCGAGCCCGGATTTTCAGACGTACGATTCGACGGTTTCGGCTGGCGCGCCTACACATTGGTGCAGGAAGACTCCGACCGCAAAATCATTGTCGCCGAGAGCACCGATATCCGCTTTGCTCTGGCAGACAACATCGTACTGGCATCAGTGCTACCTATGGTTGCCGGTCTGCCAATCATCGCATTGTTAATCTGGCTGGCTGTCGGCCGTGGCTTGCAGCCTGTCAGACTGCTCGCGCATGAGATCCGCGTGAAGCAGCCGAATGACCTGAGCCCTGTTACCGATCTGGAATCCCCCAAAGAACTGAAAGTACTCATCAGCTCTTTTAACGATCTGCTACACAGACTTGATAACGCCATTCAACGCGAGCGCGGCTTCGCGGCCGATGCAGCGCATGAACTGAGAACACCCGTTAGCGTTCTGAAACTGCAGCTGCATAATTTGCGCAACGAAGCCGGCGACAATCCGAAGCTGCTGGAGCTGCAGCAGGCAGTAGACCGTATGGGACAGTCCATCGAGCAGGTGTTGCTGCTGTACCGGATGACGCCTGAGCAGTTCAGTGCCCGGCTGGAAGATGTCGACCTCACAGCTCTCGCCAGAGAAACCATCGCAGAGCTTTACTCTCTGTTAAGTAACAAGCAACAGAACATCGAACTGACCGGCGACAACGTCAGCATTAAAGGCGATGCCGTTGCCCTGCAAACGCTGCTGACCAACCTGATCGACAATGCCAGTCGCTATGGCGGAGACGGCGGGAACATACGCGTAAGCCTTGAGCAGAGCGGCAACGAAAGCATGCTGACAGTCGAGGACAATGGGCCGGGCATCCCTGCTGATCAAAGGGACAAAGTTTTCCAGCGCTTTTACCGCGGCCAGCACGACTCCAGCATCGCCGGAACAGGCATCGGGCTCGCCATCGTCCGGAACATTGCCGAAATACACAACGCACAGGTCAGCCTGGGTGACTCAAGCTTCGCGACAGGCCTGGCTATCTGCATCACCTTTAGCAACGCCAACACGACCAAAGAAGAAGCAGAAGCCTGAACGAAAAAAGCCACCGTCAGGGTGGCTTTTTCCTGAGGACATGCTTGCGCCCTTCTCTACCGCATTACTACCGACTAATCACATAGCGGCGACCAGCCTCCAGCGGCTCGGTAACTTCAGTGAGAGCGCCGTCAGGCCAGGTCACTGTCACTTTGTCGACAGCGCTGGCAGCACCGATACCGAAGTGCGTTTCAGGCGCATCGAAAGAGGAGAATCCACCGCTCGCCATCATGTCACGCATCTGCGCGCGACCGTCGTACTCAACAACAATCCGTGCACCGATGCCATTGCTGTTACCCACACTGTCGTCCAGCGCAAAGATAATCGCGTTGCCATCGTTGTTGTTGTTCCGGTAAACCCAGACCGGACCAAGCACTTCGCGGGCGATGATATCGAGGTCACCGTCGTTATCGATGTCGATGTAGGTATAGGTGGTCGACTCAGAGAAGAACTCTGCGCCTTCAGCGGCAGTAACATCAACAAACTTGGTGCCCTGATTGTTCAGGAACAAGTGATTCGATTCACGCGCGGGCTGGGTGTTCTCGTTGAAGTAGCCATTCACGATGTAAATATCCTGCCATTCATCGTGGTTAAGGTCGGCGAACTTCGAGTTCCAAACCCAGCCGGCTTCGCGAAGATTGAACTCCAGCGCCTGATCAGTGAAGCGGCCGTCTTCGCCCGGAATCAGAAGCACATTGGCACGACGCGCACCCTGCGGAATCATCGTCTTGAAGGCACCCTTGATAGGCTGATCTTCAATGCTCCAGAACTCGTCACAAATGTTGCTGAGCTCGGGGATACGTCCCTGCAACATGTCGCAGAACTGCGGCTCGGCCTTCCACCACGAATCGAGAATGAGGTGCATACCGAGGCACTGATCCACCAGAGTGGAGTCATTCAGCTCAGAGCAGATAATCGGATCACTTCTGCTGATACTGCGGTTCATGATTTCCTGCTTGGAACGCGCAACAAGACAATCGTCATGAACACTGAACCCTTCGGTATCGACACACATCTCGGGGATGCGCTTCATAATCGAATGGTCAGTACCGCTCACGTTACCTACAAAAATCTCAGGTTTCAGATCGTTGTTGATATCGGCAGACGACACACTCATGGTGAGCAACGCAGACACCGGAATGATTTCATCATCGGCTGTAAGCAGCTTGAGATTGCCCTCGCCATCGCCGATGTAATACATATCGGGTACCGCGAAGTCGTTGCCGACAACCGCATCGAGATGACCGTCGTTGTTCCAGTCGGACAACAGCACGGTGAGCGTCTCACCATCCGGACCGTCAATCGGCTTCATCTCAAAGCTGTCGCCACGGTTGATCAGAATGACGTTGCGTGAGGTCTCACGGCCCAGATTATTGCGACTGAGGTAGGAACCAAGCGTCCAGTTACCCAGCACGATGTCCAGCAGGCCGTCTTCGTTCAGATCACCGAAGGCCACCGCAGCGCTGAGCCACGCCCCTTCGTGATTGGGCAGTTCCACCCGGCTTGCATCGCTAAACCGGCCGTTGTCGTTGTAGATCAACCACGTGCCGTTGCGGTAAGTGGAATAAACCAGATCCAGCCAGCCGTCATTGTTCAGATCAACCAGCGCAACATTCACGACAAACTCGTCATGCAGGCCTTCGATATCCAACTCTTGCTGCTCGAAGGTGCCGCCCACATTGGCGTACAGGTAGGCGCCGCTTTGAGAGCTGACAACAAGATCAGGCCAGCCGTCATTGTGAATATCACCGGAAGCCACGCCACCGAACTCACTCCATGGCTGTGACCATTTCAGAATAGAGAACTGCGAGGGCTGCTCGATACCGAACTCTGCACCTTCGTGACGGGTAAACAGCGTATCGGCGGCAGCAGACAGCGGCTCAAAGGCCAGACTGCTGACATTGACGCCGGCAGCCGACAGGTTACTCATCGGTGCTGCCGACAAACGGTTGGCATCCAGCTTCGCCAGAACTTCTTCCTGCCGCAGGCCGTCCGGACCACGCTCGGGCACGTACTCAACCATGCCATCCACTTCAGACCACGCCTGAATCATGTAGGCGTTCTGCTTCTTCGTGATCCACTGGTCGTACTTATGAGCCACCACGCCGGTGGTCACACCGACAACCGCAATCACTGCCCACAGGGTCATGCCAACCTTACGGGAGATGGTTGAGGTGATGATCATGTGTGAATACACGCTGTAGATACCGAGGGTAAACAGCAGCGTCATTGCATACATCACCGGCATGCCGGTCGCCATCAGTACAGAAACGATGATGACGTCGAAGGTAATCGGCACCGGCATGAAAACACCGATCAGAGCGGCAATAGCCAAGCCGATCAGGATCATCAGCGGCGAGCCTTTCGGGAACAGGTCGGCTAGTGTGTCCATAGGCACGATGTTCACGGCCAGCGCACCCAGGAAACCCGCCAGGATCATCAGTGGCAACGTGGTTTTCACAATGAACCAAAGGTTGCGCGGGAACGCTTTCAGTACCCAGATAAAGGCTTTCGGCCAGGTATCGATCTCATCGTCGTTGGGTACCGGGGCTTCCAACGCAGCAAACTTGGGATCTGAAGACTGGGTGCTGGCAATAGCCCGGCGGGCACTTTCCGATACCTCTTCTTTGAAGAAGTATTTCGACAGCAGCGGAATAAACACCAGCAGAATCGCAGCGGTACCAATAACCTTCAGCGCTGCCATATGTAAGGGGAACAACGCGAACACCATCGCCAGCACAATCACGTTGAGCGTTGGCGAACTGATCATGGCAGCCAGTGTGGTTTCAACACGCAGGCCTGACGAGTGCAGGCCTTTGGCGATAGGCGCGGCGCAGTTCACACACACCCCGAGCGGCGTGCCGATCAACACCCCGAGCGCGCTGTTAGACCATGAGCCCTCAAAGCTCTTGCGCTTAAACAGCGATATCATTGTCAACAGTGCAGCAGCGAACAGAATACCGAAGGTCATGCCGCGCTGGTTGGTCTTACCCCAGTTCACAGTACCCTTCAGGATCTTCATGTAGAGAGGATCATCTTCCTCAACCACGAAGACTGTGTTGAAACCGAGGGGTTCAAGGCCTGCACTACCGGCCATCATCGCTTTTTGGTCAAGCTGCGGATAACGGGAACCGGTCCAGAACTCGAAGGCGAGCCCTACAACGATAAGCAACGCCAGCAAAAACGCTTTATTTCTGAAGATCGCCATAATTACTTCCTGAACAGAACAAGTGGCCGATGCGATAGTTTAACGGCCAGGAATAGTTACCAATAAATAGAAAAAAGACTGCGGCAGCCGTTTACCGGCCAACGCAGTCTGGAAACTCTTACAGAGTGAGCAGATACGCTTCGAGGTCGTCTTTCTCTTGCTTGTCGAGCTTCAGCTCAAGCACGAGGTTAAAGAACTCAACCGCATCTGCCAGTGTCGGCAGTCGACCGTCATGCAGGTACGGTGGCGAGTCTTTGATACCGCGAAGCGGGAAGGTCTTGATCGGCCCTTCCGGGCGACCAATATAGAAGCGTTCTACCTGCAGGTCATGCATGTAGTCATCGACAAACGCCGGGCCATAGTGACAGGTGCTGCACTGAGCTTTGCCATGGAACAAAGCTTCGCCACGCAGCTCGGCCTCTGTCGCCTTTGAAGGGATCAGCTTCATCAAGGGGTTCAGCTTGGGTGCCGGCGGGAAATCGAGAATCGCGTTCATATCACCCATGCGGTTGGTCACCGTGCGCTGTGCTGCACGCGGACCGATAGCCTGCATCATGCCGGGGTCGCCATCGAAGTACTCCTCGACCTCGGCAAAGTGGTCCATGCTGCGAATCGAGCGTTTCGATGACAACTGCATCAGGTTGAAGTTACCGCGCATCGTCGGCGTATCGGTACGCAGACGCGCCAGATTCGGACGGGCGTCCGGACCAAGCTCAATAGCCGCATTGGTGTGACCGTTTACGTGACAGTCGAAACAAGCAACGCCATTGCTCGGCTGCTCGGTAATACGATGGGTGGTGTGGTTAAACCAGGTAGTTGCAGTAGGCCGCAACAGCTCTTTGAGACCTTCCATCTGTTCCGGCGTGATCAGGCCGTCGAAAATTTCATAGTAGTTGTCCAGGGTAACCTCACGGCCGCCAGTAACGTCACCCAACTCTTTATGAGTGGTCAGGAACATCGGTGGCGGAAACTCAGGGAGATACGTTTCCGGGAAATCATGGTCGACATCAATGCGACGATGCTCAGGATGAACTGCAAGCCAGGACTCCGGGAACACCATGTGCGCTGTCGTCTGAATGGGGTGCGCAAGCGGTTTGTAGGGGAAGATGTCCTTCGCACGGATTTCTTCCGGTGTCATCCCTGCCAGTTCTTCATAAGAGCCAACACCGCCCTGAAGACGGGCAACCGGACCGGCCATAATCGGCTTGCGGCCACCGGACATCATCTGACCGGGAACAACTTCACCATTAAAGTCGAAGCGACCGTTCATGTAGTCACGGATATCGGCCATGAGCTGCGGCTTTTGCTTCTTCTGGAAACTAAGCCACTGGTCCCAGCGCATCGGCAGAGAAGGTGATCCGAAGGAAGACTCGCCACGACCGTAATAGCGCCACAGATCAAACGGCGTTCTCATGCCTTTGGTGACCTGAGGATAGAGTTTCAGCTCGGCGGTGTAATCAGGCATACCCGCACCGGCCGACTGACCGGCTGCTGCAGTTGCCAGTGGTGAAGCGGAGGCGTCTGAGATAACTGCAGCACTGACAGCAGACTGTTGCCCGCCCGATTGTGCAGCTGCGGACGATGGTATTGATTGAGACACCGGCTGAGGAATACGGCTCAGGCCGGTACCTTTGTAACTATCGTAGGTGAAGTGCACGCCGGCAGCCAAAATGCCTACGAATACCAATGCACTGATCAGCTTGAATTTAGCGTTCATTGTTGATTTTCTCTCCCTGTCCGCTCAAGGCGGACCAATCTCCCGGAACACCCCGGCTTTGCCGGGTATATCTCCGCATATCCTTATAGGAACTTAATTCTGAAACTCAGCAATCACTCGGCAATTGCCGGTGCAGCTGTACTGCCTGCGAAACGTTGACGGAAATACGGTTCGTAGTAAGGCGCAAACAACGCCCAGCCGGCTGCAACCAGCACCAGATTTTTCACGACGTACTGCCCTTCCACCTGGAAGCCAAAAGGCGCCATCGTGAACACAAACTCAGGGATCAATACGAGCGGCAGCAAGGTGCACAGAATGTGGAAGAAGTACATGACGCCTACCCAGCGCATGAACAGATTGCAGAGCAGGCCGATTCCGATCACGATCTCAAGCACGGCAACAACCATCTGCGCCCAGTAGAAATCGAAGAGATGAAAGGTCATTACCTGCACGGTGTAGTCGGCCAGAATCTCTGCCGGACTGTAATCCGGGTAAAGCTTCAACAGACCGAAATGCAGATAAATGTAGCCAAGCGATAAGCGAATCAGCTTCAGTCCGAACGACGTACCGTATGGAGAGCCGTTTGTTGAGCCGCTAACAGTATTTTGTGTATCCATAACCCCGGTTTCCCTATCAGGTCATCTATCCCGCCCCTTGAGGAGCATTCCTAGAGTGAATAGATACAGGCGGTTTCTTAAGCCAACCTTAAGAAACAAAAATTGGTGCAGGGTTATGTCTAATAGCCCGCCGGGCGGGGCTTGCAAGGCTTCTCAGAAGTGATTGTTGCCGGGCAGTTCAAGATTATTGATCTTGGTGACGCGCAGGGCCTTAAGCAGCAGGTTTCTTAAAGACCTGAATACCGGATACAGCACGGCGGACATGCGTGGCGAGGAGAACAGCCAATAGTTCAGCCGGTTGAAGAAGCCCGAGCGGCTGCCGATGAGTGACAGCATATTGATGGCCTCCGGCCCGTAATAGATCTGACCATCAAGCTTAAGCACCATGCCCTGATCAATATCGAGCCCCAGCTGCGTAATCTCAGCCATGACCGCGCTGTCTTCACGCGCGTCTACCAGCTGAAGCTCGCCGACGGACTCTTTGATCTGCACCAGGTTGCAATAGAAATCGCAGGCAGGGCATTGCTTGTCGTAAACGAGCAAAACCTTAGGCACAGCAGTTACTTCGCCAGCTCTGTGCCGCAAACAATTCTGAATCTGGCGCTATCCGAGCTGTGGCCAAGAAAGCTCACCAGTGCCGGACCCGTCGGCGTTGCAAACTTGTACTCTGCACCCACGGCCGCCCGCACTCTGGAGCCGTTCAGGATGAGCGTGGCATTGCTACCTGAATAGGATTCCACACCCAGCGTGTTCTCATTGCCGCACACGGTGACTGCCTGCCCTTTCACCAACACCAGGTCTGCGTTTGCGTTGAAGGACGCACTCTCGTTCGCACTTCTGCTGGCCTTGGCAAGGCCGGCGACGTTTCTGGTTTGGGATTCCACCTTCACCGTGGTCTGCACAATGTTCTCCACCCGGTTGACTATGTCGCCGATTTCAACCCGCACTTCGGGCGGTATCGCCGTGTTCTCCGCCAACTGGCCGATGCGTTCGGTTAACGCTTTCTGTTCGAGCATCAGCTCCTTGCTGATGTGCGAGAGCTCGACGATGCCTTCTCCCAAAGGATCGTCAGGTTCAAAGAACATATTCTTGATGACGTCACCACCGAAGGTGGCTCCGCTCCCCACAACCGCGCCGCAGCACGCGGCAATAATCTCGCTTTTCACTGCTTTTTACCCCCGTTAGTCAGCAGCTCAATACGTCCGGCTGCCTACTTGATACCTTCGGCCTCGAAACGCTCTGTGAAACGCTGCTGGATTATCGGTCGCAGCGTCTGCATATGCTTCTGACTTTCAATCATCGCTTCCTGAGTAACCTGCGGCATCAGTCTTGCCACCTTCGCACCGGTCGGCGACTTGTAGAAGTCGACCACTTCCTGCAACTCTGCAGTTGTGAAGTGCCTGTCGTAGATCACATAGGAGACTTCGCTGATGAATCCGTTGTCCACGAACTCTTCCTGCATGATCTTGTGGGTTTCATCACGAATGATTGCCACTACCTCAGGTGGAATCTGGCCATTCGTCCGCTGTATTGCTGTGAGCATCTGATTAGCCGCCGCATCACCCATGATGGTCGCAACTTCCAGAGCACCAGTAATCTCCAGCAGCTCATCAATGACGGCCTTTTTCTCGTCGGAGATTTCGGTGGCGGGTGCTGTAGTGGAAACCGCCACATCGGCGGCAAAAGAGAGCTGTGAGAACAGGATGAGGGTGATGATTGAGAGGGTTTTAAACATTTACAGTCCTTGAACAAAGATCAACACAGGATCGGAAACAGACACTACGAAAACCACCTCTCCTTGTCTATAAGCTGCAGGTCGTCGGCCTTTCTAACGCCTTGGGCAGGGGCGTGGCGAAAGCCACGTCCCGCGACCGCAGGGAGCAACTTGCCCCAACTGGTTAGGTTTATTCACACTAACCTCACTATTGCCCCTTCCGGGACAGTTGTCATGTCGTACTTAAAGCCAACCCATCCAGCTCTCTTGGCGCTATCAGACAATGGTTTTCGCTTAATGAACATCTCCGGCTCTTGAAGGTCAGCCGATAGATAGTAAATCGCGTACTCGCGATCCTTCATGAGAACTAAATACAGCGGAAAGTATATTCCTGCATCCATGCGGTCTTTCTGCGGCTGCCATTTCGCCCCTAATATTGTTGAAGGAATTTTCTCTATGTTCCGAACTTTTTTTGATTTGATCTGGGCTAAATACCCACAAAAGTCGCAAATAATATCTGCGCACTTGAAGTTCGTTGGCAGCAGGCGAAACGTACCCTCACGCTTACACTTCGGGCAGGAGCACAATTTTTTGACGAGCTTTTCGCCTTTGTCACCTGATTCTTGTCGTGCGGTCGGCATAATTCGGAAACCTAACAGCCTTATTAATGTGCACAACCAAGGCGCACGTAAAACGAATACCGGGTTTTCCCAAGCATCAACCTTTCACCCTCTGACGCTGTTTCCCGATGGCGATCAATTGACCGGTCACCACAATACCACTGCATAGCAGCATCGCCCATAACCAAACCGGACGATCTTCCAGCAGCTGAAAATAGACACCGTGAATGACGGTGAGGATGAACGTCGGATACGCCAGTCGCTGGATGCGCTTCCACCATTTCGCACCGAACCTTTTCAGCGACTTGTTGTTGGACACACCCAACAGCACCAGACACAAAATACCGGCAACGAAGCCCCAGACACTGCCCCAGAAGAACCAGCCGTCACGCACCTCATCGATAACAAAGCGGGCCATGTAGCCCTCCCGGTCCATCGACAACATCGTGCCCAGCCAGAAGTGCACCAGCCCGGTGATGGCGGTCCAGATGCCCAGATCACGGCGCAGCAGGTTGTTGGTCTGCGGCTTGCCGCCTTCGATGACCTGCCGTGGGCCCACCAGCAACGTGGCGCAGAAGAAGATCAGACACAGCCAGGCAGAACCCAGACTCATCCGCTCGAGCACGCCCGACATCTGCCCGGCCAGTGCAGCACCGGTCAGGCTGAGCAGCGTTATCTTCAAAAGCACCAGATGGCGGAGGTAGCGTTTCATCGCCCGAATCCCAAATAATCCCCTGATCAGATTTGAGCATATTCGCCGGTTACTGCCTATAGGGGGAATTGCGGGCAGGTAGGGCCCGTGGAAGCCCAATGGTCCCCTGACCGCCCCCCGAATCCTTATGACTAAAGGCAGCGAACTCTCCTGTGTGTCTGGTAACCTTTGCGCCCTCATATATATAGGTGTGGCCAGAGTTATCTCATAGCAACCTGAGTAACCAGAGCCACCGCCGCCGCAACAACCGGAAGAACACCATGCCCCCACCGGGAACCACCCAACTCGAAGAACGCCCTAAAGCCAGCTCACTGCAGCCGCTTAAAGCGATCTGGCCTTACATCACGCCCTACAAGGGCACACTGATTTGTGCCCTGCTCGCCCTGTTGCTGGCTGCGGGTGCGATGCTGGCGCTGCCCATCGCTGTGCGCTACGTAATCGATGAGGGCTTCACCAACCCGGACACGATGAACGGTTATTTCATCGGCCTGTTTGGTGCCACGCTGTTCTTCGGTTTCTTCGGCGCGTTGCGACTGTATCTGGTGACCTGGCTCGGTGAGCGTGTCGTTGCCGATCTGCGTGACAAAGTTTACGCGCACGTGATTCGTCTCGATCCCACCTTCTTTGAAGTCACCCAAACCGGTGAAGTGCTGTCACGCATGACCACCGACACCACGCTGATTCAGTCAATCGCAGGTGTGGGCTTGTCCATCGCACTGCGCTCCTCGATCTCGCTGGTCGGCGGCCTGATTCTGTTGGCGTGGACCAGCCCCAAACTGATGGGCTTCATCATCGTGCTGATCCCCTGTGTGCTTATTCCGATTCTGGTAATCGGTAAAAAGGTGCGCCGTCTGTCACGTGACTCGCAGGACCGCATTGCCGACTCTTCCGGCATGGCGGGCGAATCACTCAATGCCGTGCAGACCATTCAGGCGTTCACGCTGGAAGAAAACCAGAGCAAACGCTTCAGTCGTTACGTCGAAAACGCTTTCCAGACCGCGCAGCGCCGCATCCGGGTACGTTCAGCGATGACCGGCGTCACTATTGTCGCGTTGTTCGGCTCGATCATCTTTGTACTGTGGATTGGTGCCCGCTCGGTTATTGCCGGCGAGATGACGGCCGGTGAACTCGGCCAGTTCGTGCTGTACACCATGTTTGTGGCTACTGCCGGTGCCTCGCTTAGCGAGATGTGGGGTGAGGTGCAACGTGCAGCCGGTGCTATGGAGCGCCTGCTGGAACTGCTCGCCTCCAAACCCAAGATCACCATCCCTGAAAACCCGGTTGCCCTGCCCGAACCACCGGTGGGCAGTGTCGGCTTTAAGGATGTGTCATTCAGTTATCCATCACGCCCGGAACAACTGGCCATTGATGATTTCTCTATCGACATCAAACCGGGTGAGACGGTGGCCTTCGTCGGTCCGTCAGGTGCCGGTAAATCCACCACCTTCCATCTGTTGCTGCGCTTCTACGATCCGAAGTCGGGCACGATTACCATCGATGGCACCGACATTCTCACCGCCATGCCTGAAGACGTGCGTCACCGCATCGGTGTAGTTCCGCAGGAGACAGTGATCTTCGGCACCAGCGCCATGGAGAACATCCGCTATGGCCGCCCGGAAGCTACCGACGAGGAAGTCTATGCAGCCGCAAAAGCAGCCGCCGCACACGAGTTCCTGGAAGCGCTGCCTGAAGGCTATGACACCTTCCTGGGTGAGCGCGGCATGCGCTTGTCCGGTGGTCAGCGCCAGCGTTTGGCGATTGCCCGTGCGATGCTGAAGAACCCGCCAGTGTTGCTGCTCGACGAAGCCACCAGCGCGCTGGACGCAGAAAGCGAGCAACTGGTACAGAAAGCGCTCGAACGTCTGATGGAAAACCGCACGACCATTATCATCGCCCACCGACTTGCCACCGTGCTGGCGGCAGACAAGATTGTGGTGATGGATGAAGGCCGTATCGTTGACTCAGGTAGTCACAGTGAACTGGTGGCACGCAACGACCTGTACGCCCGCCTGGCCGAGCTGCAGTTCAACAGTGACCGTGCAGATGAAAACACCGACGCTGCTCCAATCGCCGTATAGCTGGCAGCTGTGTAACTAGTCATCGCAGAGATATCCGGCTATCGTGAGCCTTCCCATTTGTTGGAGGCTCACGATGAAACAGCTGCGGTTCACCTTCGCTCTATTCCTCGCCCTTGTTAGCGCCGGGATTACCACTGCCGCCGCTGATGCTGCATCAGAGCCGACGATACTGATCACCGGCTCCAACCGCGGCATCGGCCTTGAGTTCACAAAGCAATACGCAGAGCTCGGCTGGAACGTCATTGCCACTACGCGTAATCCGGCGAATGCAGCCGATTTACAAACCCTCGCCCTCGAACACAAAAACATCAGCATTAAGGCGCTGGATATCACTGACCACCGCGCCGTCGATGCTCTCGCAGCAGAACTCAACGACCAACCCGTCGACATCCTGCTGAACAACGCCGCATTACTTGGCGAGTTTCCCGGACAGTACTTCGGACAAATCGACTACCAACAGTTCGAACGCATCCTCGCCGTCAATACCATCGGCACGCTGAAGATGTCGGAGGCGTTTGCCGGTCACGTAGAAAGAAGTGAGCAGAAAAAGATTGTCACGCTGGGTAGCGCAGCCGGCTCCATCGGCTCAATAAACGGCCACCCCGATCTGTACGCCTACCGCGCCAGTAAAGCCGCGTTGCATTTGTTGATGCGTAATCTGTCGTTCGAATTGCAGGACGAAGGCATCATGGTCGGCCTCATTAATCCCGGCCTCGTCGACACCCGCGGTTTTGCCGACATGCTCTCGGGCGAAAAAGAAACACCCGACGACTTCAAACAAATTGTCAGCTTGCTGGAAGCAGGTGTGTTGAAACTGAGCACACCCGAAGAAGCGGTAAAACTGATGATCGCCCGCATCGATGAACTCGGTCCGGAGACCTCAGGCGTATTCATTAACGCAGACGGCGCACCTATTCCCTGGTAACGCCCCGGCCAGCTCAGAAACCCGCTGCAGAAAACCTATACAGCGCAATTGCTGTAGCGTTTAGCTATCAACAATCAATAGCTTACGAAGATACCTTTTGATACAAACCGATACCTTCCTGAAAGGTTTGTAGCGCTGCGCGTCCGTAAAGTAACACCATCAAGAAGGGTCACGGAAATACAAATAGAGCCCTCTGAAAGGACTAGCAACACACTCCTCAAGGAGAACGACCATGAAAAATTTATTCGATATGCGCGACGAGATTCTGATCAGCCTGGTGGCTGTATCAACTCCGTTCCTTGCACTCTCATCAACTATTCTGCCTCTTTAAATTAGTTTGAAATCGCATTTCCGGTGAAAGCCGAAAGATTTGAAACTGAAATTTGAATCTGACTTTCACCATAATGCGAATACAGAGACAGAACAAAATTAAATAGAAATTTACTTAGACGGCGAAATAAAAACAGGAGGAAAACATGGCCACTTTACTGCTTACATTCGGCGTTGTAACTGTGATTACTTTCGCCATCGCATGTGCAACTGATTTGCTGCTGGCAATGGTAAATCCATTAAAGAGAAAGCGCAGCGTGAAGAACATGAGTGCTGAGTCACTCGCAGGAAGCCACTGAATAATACTGAATAATTAGGTTCATCAAGGCGCCTGTCACAAAATATGTTTAGTCTGGGTCTGTGGTGTAAGGACCGCGATACCTCCCCCCAAGGTATTTAGCCTCCCCCTCCCCCCACGACCCTCTCCCTGAAACCAGGGTCTCTCCCCCGGCTGACACCGCGGTGATACACTCTGACCCAGGCTGACATACCCCTCCGCTTATCCACAAAGGCTGAACACTCCCGACAACCCCTGCATTCTGCGTGGTACCTGCTTTGTCTAATTCCGCCCCCTTTAGCAACACAAAACCCTTACCTGCTCTTATTTTCCTGCTGATCGCAGCACTCTCATTACCGCTGCTGGGCGCCTGCAGCAATGACACAGAACAAACCGGCGCAGATGCCGGCAATTCACGCTATGTAGAGGGCAAACCCACCCGCCTGGGTATCGGCAAGGTCTACATGGGCCGTCAGATTGCCTATGTCATGAGTCATGAAGGTGCCGGCTGGCTGGAACGCGGCTCAAGGGAATACGAAGAACGTACCGATCTGCTGATTAACAACCTGCCCATAGAACCGGACGATACAGTTGTCGATATGGGTGCAGGGTCAGGCTACTTCAGCCGCCGCATGGCGCTGATGGTGCCCGACGGTGAAGTGCTTGCAGTCGACATCCAACAGGAAATGCTCGACAAACTGATGACCCATGCCAACGCCGTCGATCTCAACAATATCCGGCCGGTTCTCGCGACAGAAACCGATCCTAATCTACCGGCTAATGCCGTCGACCTGGTGTTACTTGTCGATGCCTACCACGAGTTCAGTTATCCCTATGAAGTCATGAGCGCCATCTACAATAGCCTCAAGACTGGCGGCAAGGTCGTGCTGATCGAATACCGTGCCGAAGATCCCGACGTGCCCATTCATCCGGCACATAAGATGACGCAGGAACAGTCCATTAAAGAAATGGAGGCCGTTGGTCTGCAATGGGTTGAAACGCTCGACATCCTGCCGCGCCAGCACTTTATGGTGTTCGAACGTCCGGCAGAAGTTGCTCCGTAACACCTGACAGTCATTGTTGAGCAACGCGGTTCGGCTCTACAATGAGTTCATGAACAAGCACCCCCTCTTTTCTTCACGCACGCCGTCAACCGGTTTACTGGTCAGTCTTATGGCCGGTCTTTTGGCTATCGCATCATTAAGCAGCTGCGGGCAACCCGAGCAAGCTGAAGAATTACCGCCGGCACCGCCGCCGCCACAGGAACGCAGCAACAAACTGCAGACTTTCGCGTGGAACTGCCTGACTAACGGCTACGTTGTCACCGACTACCGTCAGGCCGACAACGCCATGTGGCTGTTCCTGCCCGGTTCAACAACTCTGTTACCCAGAAAGGCCGCGGCCTCCGGCGCAAAATACAGTAACGGTGAATTCACTTTCTGGAGCAATGCCAACGAAGCGATTCTCACCACACCCGAAGGCGACGATCACTGCGTCGAAAACCGCAAAGCATCAATTCTGGAAGACGCCAAACTTCGCGGTGTCGACTTCCGCGGTTTCGGCAACGAGCCGGGCTGGGTGCTGGAGATTTCAGCAAACCAGATGGTGTTCATCACCAACTACGGTGAAGACAGTTACGAATTCACGGTCACCGGTCATGAAATGGAGCCCGGCTCCCGCGTCGTGACGTACACCAGTTCAGCGCTCGGCAAGGATATTGCTGTGAAAATTATTGGCGACGTCTGCCAGGACACCATGGAAGACAAAGCCTACGAAACAGGCGTTGAGGTTGAGTTCGACGGCAACACCTACAAAGGCTGTGGCCTGGGACTTCACTGATCCTGGAACTTCACTGATCCTGGAACTTCACTGATTCATTAAGCGGGCTGCTTCTTTTTTGGCTTCCTTGAGGTCTTTCTGAAACGTCGGGTTCGCGTGTATGCGGGCAACAGCAGCGGCGCCGATTATCCGGCCGGCATCCACGTCACTCTGCCAGTGCACATTACACACCACCCGGCTCTGACCGTAGTCGTAGCCCCGCTTCAACAGGCTGTCGGCGTGCTGAGGCACAATTTCTGCCAACAACAAACCCCAGGCCCAGCCTAAGGCCGTATGACTCGACGGATAAGACGGATCGCCGCGCAGAAAGTCTTCTTCTTCGGGGGTACAGATTGGCTGCCCGTTACTCATAAACGGCCGTTGCCGCGTATAGTGGTTCTTGGCCTTGTAGCCGGAGAGTCCGGCATCCGCCATCGCCCGCCGCAGCAACTGATACAGGTGTGGAGTTTGTTCCTCGCTGATCTGCAAGCCAATTATCGCGCTGAACGCGTTGATTGATTCCGGCATACGCAGGTTTGCATCGCGCTTGGCCTGCTCCCACGCTGGGGTATCAACCATTGCCGCCACGGACTGCGCAATCTCAACATCTCTCGCAAAGGCGGCACTGCCCTCTTCCGGCGGCGCCGGCACCAGGTTCAAACTGTCCGGCTGTTCCGACTCGTCAAGATAGCCTCTGATAATACCGGGGCGAATCTCCTCCACCTCGGCCGGACCGGAAACCGGAGTACCGTCTTCACAGCCGGCGCAGACAACTGCGCCGGCGACCAGTAACGGCAGCACTTTGAACAGCTTCATGAACCCACTCCTGACAATCCTGCCGGCATCAACGCATCTCCGTTCAACATCTAGTAGCCCTCACGGCAACTCACCGGCAAATACTTCGAATCCACGGTGGTAGGCGCCGGGTCGGCATACCAGAACACCTCGCCATCCGGCAGCTCACCGTTACCGCAAACCCAGGTCACCGACTCGGGTGCATCTGACCCCATCACAAAGGGCGTAAGCGTGAGCGTCCGGCCGGCGATGTTCTCGTTGGCCTGATTGCCGTAAACAATATCTATGCGCCCATTGACGACATTAACGGACTGCACGTACTCGCCGCTACTTGCCTGCGGGTCAGGATCCAGACCCAAGGCCAAGCGATCTGCGGGCACTCTTTCTTCAACAATCAGCGACTCGCCGATCAGGCTCTTGGTTGAGTACGCCAACGACAGACCTTCTGAAACCTGCGCCCTTATCGTGTAATCCTGATAGGCCGGTATCGCAATCGCCGCCAATATGCCGACATTGAACGGAATCAGTACGCAACAGAGTATGACGATAGGCAGGATGCCGGTCCCGCCCAAACGGGCAATAGTGGAAGCACACTTAGCCGGGTCCGGCTGACGCCCGGTGACTTCCGCGATGCGCTTACTGGCAACCCGGTAATACAGCCAGTTTGCGTACATCGGGAACAGCAACAACGTGGCAAGCAAGAAAACCAGAAACGACATTCCGCCTGCAACGTCATGCTCGAAGAGCGCCAGAAAAACAAAGTAGAAAGCGACTTGAATCAGCGCCGGAGCAACAAAGTAGATAGCCGCATAGCCCCACATCTTGCGATACAGAAGCCATAAGAAACTGACGAAGAACGCCGGCCAGTTCCACGAGGCCCTTGAGCCGCCGCTGGCAAAGCGCTCAAACCGGCTCACATAAAACTGCGTATTCTTTTCACCGACGAAGACATCCCAATAGTCTTTGTCGGAGGGCGCCGTAGTCTGCTGCCCTGTTACCTGCACAGGTTCAGGACTACTCTCCGCTGTCACTGCTAATTGCGCACCACAGGCCTTACAAAAACTTGCGCCTGACTCATTCTCAGCCCCGCATTTCGTGCAAAACATCACTCCCCCCGGATGTCACAAATTACTGTCGCTTACTCTGCTGCCGGTTCCGCAAAATCTTCCGGCCAGAAAATCTGTTTGTTACCGATATCGACTGCCACTTCCCATTGACCTGCTTCGGACTTGCGCCAGACATTTACGTACTTGCCCTCGATGTCGATCATCTCACCATCGGAACCCGGTCCGGAATAAATATAGGTACCCCAGGTGTATCCCAGATCGCCACTGGCCGCCGCGTCGGCACCCTCCACATCCCATCTCAGAGAGGCTTCCAAACCCACCTCGGCAAACTCGGCAACGTTCGCGACGATGTTGTCACGCCCTTGAAACGCCGGATACCCGGACATCAGCTGAATTGCATCGGGCGCAAGGAAGCGGCGGTAGGCTTCGACCAGCCCGGCTGTTTGCGATGTCTGCAGGAACAGGCGGTCGGCCTCCAGCAGCAACTCACGCTCGCGCTCGACATTCACGCCAAACTGTTCGGCGTCCATTGCCGGCTCCGGCGTGCGGTCTGCTTCGGGTTGACCGCAGCCAGTCAGCAACAGCACGGAAAGCGCCAAAGCCATGGAAACCAGGGGGATTCGGGGTGAAATTTGGGCAAATCGGTGGCTATTCAGCATAGTAGACAGCTCTTCATTTGCTTAACATAAGACAGGACTGCGGAGACACCCTGAGCCCGTCAGGCCTTCGGGGTAGCTCTGCAACGGATCAGGCAGCTATTTGCTGTTGCCTGCCCGGACAAACAAAACCGGTTCTGCACCGCACATTTTGTGGGCCAATTGCCCGGGCAGCCGCGAAAAATGAGAGATATTCCACGGTTTGCCGACGCGTGATGTTTTACGGTCATAACACGAATTTGGGCGATTCACGACAGTTATGTCAACTTTTCTATATATAGGTATTTTTGTAGCCGCAATTGCGGGCGTTGGACTGGGTTTCAAGCTGGGCTTAAAACAGGCTCACAAAACCCGTGCACCGAAAGACGAGGATCCGCGCGATCAGGCGATCCGCGAGTTGCGCTCGTCTGTAAATATTGCCAACCGCTCTGTACACGTTGCCAAGGAAGCTGAACAAAAAGCGACCGAAGAACTCGGTGGCCTGCGCAGCGAGGTTAAGAAACTCTCCGCAGCACTGCACGACACCGAGCAGAAATACACAATGACGAAGGACATCCTGAAGAAGGAGTCCGCAGAAAAAGAAGACCTCGTCGATAAATCCAACGCCCAGCGCATGGAAGCAGAAACCCTGCGCCACGAAATTCATGAACTGGAAATGCAGGTCAAGCTCGGTGGTTCCGGCGGCGACATGCTTGGAGGTATGGACGGCGGCAGTGCTTCGACAGCAGCGCTTGAAGCGGCCGAAGCCGAGATCGAAGCCCTTAAAGACCAGATCAACATGTTGCAGCAGGCAGGCAGTGGCGAAGGCCAGGACGCTCAGTTGCAGCAGGCTATTGCACAGGTTGCCTCGCTGAAAACCAAGGTTGCCGCACTCGAGGCCGATCTCCAGACGGCTGAACAAATGAGCGTGTCCAACCCGGAAGTGTCGCGCCTGGAACGTGAAGTTGAAAAGCTGCAGCTGCAACTGGCGGGTGCAGAAGATGCCAAGACACGTCTTGCAGACGCGGAAGCCGAAGCCAACAATGCCCGCAAGGAAATGCAGAATGTTCAGGAAGAGCTGATCAGTGCCAAAGGCGCAGCCAGCCGCGTTGAACAACTTGAGCAGGAACTTAGCGAGCTGCAGGAGAAATCCGGTCGCGTCAGCGAACTGGAATCTCAGCTGTCTTCACTGGAGTCCGGTAACCAGCAGCTGCAGTCGCAAATGGAGCAGATGAAGTCGGATGCCGAGCGCACGGCCACACTGCAAAGTCAGCTCAATGAATCTGAGCTTGAGAAGCGCGACCTGCGCGGCGAAATCAGCGGTCTTCAGGAAGCTGCCGGTCGTACCGAAGAACTTGAGCAGCAGCTCAACACCACTACCGAGAAGCTGAGCTCGACCAAAGAGAAAAAACAGGCGCTGGAGAAAGACGTCCACCGCCTGCAGATCATCGCCCGTGCGGCTGAAAAGCTGAAAGCCGAACTCGACCGCCTGCGCGCCTTTGCTCAGGAGTCGGAGAAGAACCGCAAAGAACTGGCTCGCCTTTACCAGCAGCATCGTCGTGAGAAAGACGAACATGCACAGCTCGAAGCGACGTTGCGGGATAAGATGGAAGGCGATGCCGCACAAATTGAACGCCTTGAAACTCAGGCGGCCGAGCTGGACAACAAGCTCCAGTCTGCTCTTCACGACAGCGAGAAACGCGAGCGCGACCTGGGCCATGCCCGCGAGTCGGAGAAAGAACTGACCGAACTCACCGAGACCTACAAAGCACGTATTGATGAACTGGAAACCGCTCAGGCTGAAGCTGCGGTAAAAGCCGGAGAACTCGAAAGCCGGCTCAGCGAAGCAGAGGCACAGCGCAGTCAGGCTGAAGAAAGTCTACAGGCGATGAATGCTGAAGCCGAAGGCAATGCGGGTGAACTGCAGGCCAAGCTGAACGACGAACAGGCCTTGCGTGCGCAGGCTGAAGAGAGCCTGCAAAAGGCCGAGTCCGAAATCACCACTTTGAAACTGGATGCCGAGCAATCAGCCATCCAGTCTGAAGAGCTCTCCCGGCTGCGCGGCGACCTTGAGCAGGCGCAGGCCGATCAGGGTGAGCTGTCATGTGTACAGGACCAGTTGAAAGAAACCCGCGAGCAGCTTGAAGCCAAGGCATCTGAACTGCTCGTAGTGAAAGAGAATCTCGACACCGCACTTGCCGATGCAGAGACAGCGCAACAGACAGCCGTCAGTCTGCAGGAAGAGATTGACTCCTGGCAGTCGGAACGCGACGAAATGCACAGCCGCACCCAACAGATTCAGGACACGGCTGCCACCAGTATGCGCATTAGCAACGAAATGGTTACGCGCCTGCAGAACCAGTCTGCGGAGTGCGACAACCTGCGTCAGGCGAATGCCGAGCTTGAAAGCACCGCGCACCTCGCCGTACAGGAGTGCGACAACCTGCGTGATCAGATTCGCGATCTGGAAGAAGCCGCTAACGGAATGCATAACGAACGCGCCGACGTGGTCGACCGCCTGCGTGATGCTATTGCCGACAACGAGAAGCTGAAGCATCAGCTGCGTTCGCTGCAGGACATGAGTCATGACAACGAGCGCCTGAAAACTACGCTGGCCTCTATGAACAGTGCCATGCAGGACATGTCGGCACAGCATGCCGCTCTAGACCCCGATGCAGAGTCTCCGCTGGAGAAAACCACCACCTTCGTGCATGACGGTGTGTCTATGCCGGCCAACCAGGCTGACGAGGCCGCCACTGATGACGAAACCGGTGCCCTGCCGGCGCTGGAAGACGCTCCGGAAGACGATCTGCGCAGCATTAAAGGCGTCGGTGAAGTGCTCGAAAACAAGCTCAAAGAACTGGGCATTATGAGCTTCCGCCACGTTGTCGACATGGGTCCGGACGACTTCCGTCGCGCGGCCGATCTGATTCCTAACCTGGAAAGCCGCTGGAAGCGCGACGAATGGCAGCAACAAGCGCGCGACCTGCACAACGAGAAGTACGGCGAACAGGTCTGAAGCAGACCTTAGCTAATAACTCTTTAAGTCACCTTGGTTCTGATCAGCAGAACCGGCAGCAAGGTCAGATTCGCAATCAGTGCCAGCAGCATCGCCAGCCCGGTGAACAGCCCGAAGTAGATCGTCGGGATGAAGTCAGAGATCGCCAGAATCGAAAATCCTGCCGTAATAATTACTGACGTGTAATAGATAGCACGGCCGATACTGTTGTGACTGCGGATCATCGCCTCGACATGGTCACCATCAATCGCCACTTCCTCACGGAAACGATGGACGTAGTGAATCGAATCGTCCACGCCGATACCGATAGTAATAGCGGCAATCGTGATGGACATGATATCCAGCGGCAGACCCAGCCAGCCCATCGTACCCAGCACGATTGATGCCGCCACCATACTCGGCACCAGTGCCACCAGAGCCACTTTCAGTGAGCGGAACAGCACCAGATACATCAACAGAATGGCCGCGAACACCGCGCCAATGGTCACAATCTGCGATTTGAACAGGCTTTGCAGCACGTTGTTGTAGAGCACCAGCATGCCTGTGATATGCACCTGCTCGGGGGCAAAACCGAACTCATCGATCAGCGTGGCACGAATCTCTTCAAGCAGGGCACCACGGCGGAGATCAGGATTGGACTCATACACGCGCACCGACAGACGCACCTGATTACCGTCGGCGGAAATATATGGATCGAACAATGCCTGCTTAACGCTGGGCGGTAACTGTTTATAGAGAATCGACAAGAAGAAGGTGCCCGGCGTTTCATCGTCGTTCAGAGTTTCCAGCGCATCCAGAGTGGTCGCCATCGACATGACCTTGCCGGTTTCCGGCAGGCTGTCGAGATACTGATGCACATCGCGCACCACACCCAGTTGATAACTGTTGTACCAATAGCTGGTGGCGCCTAAATCGTCGTCACCGCCCTCTGCCGGAAACTCTTCGTCGAAGTTTTCGTCACCAAAGTCGGCAAAGGCATCATCCGCTTCGCCGGCAAACTCGTCGTCGAAAGCTTCATCACCAAAATCGTCACCAAACTCGTCAAATGCGTCGCCCGCATCATCAGCGAACTCGTCATCCGCAAATTCGTCATCGGCAAACTCATCCGGTTCTGCAGCAACCGCAGTCTGCGCTGCATAGAACTCCGGACTGGCATCGATTACCACGTCAAACGGCATCGTGCCGCCGAGCTCCTGATCGATAGTTGCCAGCCCCTTATAGATCTCGGTGTCCTTGGCAAAGTAATCGAGGAAACGATTCTCTACCTCAAGCCGTGAAATACCGAAGACACTGATCAGAATGATGGCGAAGAAGAACGACAACACACCGCCACCCGAATAACGCACCAGCTGTGCGAAGTTCTTGGTGACTTTGGTTGTAATGCGGTCGCCCTGACGCCACGGCCCCAGCTTCATTAACACCAGCGCACAGGGGAACAAGGTGAACGACACCAGAAACACTACGGCCATGCCGATAACCATCATCCAGCCGAAATCGATCACCGGACGAATACCACTCACCAGCAACGAGGCGAAACCAACCATCGTGGTAAGCACTGTGTAGAAACACGGCTCAACCTTGTCGACCAGAGTATTGCGGACCAACCAGCGCTGATTGGCTTGCGGGTTACGACGCTGCAATTCCCGGTAGCGCACGATCAGATGCACCGTCAGTGAAAGACTGAATATAAGCACCAGTGCCACGAAGTTCGATGACACCACCGTCACACGCCACTGCAACAAACCGAGCATGCCTACCATGATGATGACGGAGGTCAGGCAGCAGGCCATCGATAACATGACCCACCGCGGCAGGCGAAACAGATAGGCCAGCAGGCCAACCAGAAACAGCAGAATGCCTGCGCCGAAAACAACCACGTCCTTTTTGATCAGCTCGATCATGTCCGCGACGATCATCGGCACGCCGCCCAGCCGCAGTAAGGCACGATCTTCGTGATCCTTCAGGATGGTGCGGACTGCGGCAATATCTTCTGCCTGCTGCGCCTTCTCCACCACATTGATCTGCTGAATCTCCCGCGACAAGCGGTCGACTTCCTGCTGCTCCACCACCGTCAGCTCGCCCTGCATACGCTTCTCGCGCAGGACATCGCGCGCAGCCAGCAGGTCTGTCAGCGCCGGATCCTGGGCAAGGCTCACCAGCAGGGCTGTGGTGCGGCCGTCGCGGCTCATGATCAGTTCGCTGTAGAGACCGCCATCCACAAGTTCGTCGCGCGCCAGCTGCACATCGGTCTGCTCACTGAGCAGCGTGGGCACTTCTTTCTGTAAATCTGTAAGCGTTGGTCGCGGACTGTTGATCAAAGGCACATCAAGCATCGTGATGACACTCTGCACACGATCAAGCTGCAACAATTTATTTCGTAGCGACTGCACATCCGTCAACGTGGACGGCGCAAACAAGTCGGCCTCGGGCGTATAAGTAATTACGAGGTAACTCATCGAACCGTAGCGGGCTGCTACGGCACGGTAATAGCGCAGCTCTACATCATCCTCGAGCAACAGCGAATCGGCAGAAGCATCGAGGTCAATTCGCGGCGCGTTCCAGGCGAAGAACCCGGTCACCAGTGCCAGCAACGCAATGATCAGCCACGGGCGCTCCAGAATGAGCTGATCCAGTACTGTGCGAAAAAGGGACTTCATTACGATAAGAATTATGACAAGGGCGCGAAGAACGGAATAGTGAGTAGCAGCGGCTACCGACGCGTAAACATGAGGCAATGACCCCGTATGAGGCGTATTTTGCCTGTTGCGGCACCGGAACGGAAACGACTGTGTCGCATAGCCGGCATCCGGTCGGCGCTGACTACCGGCCGTTGCTTGATGTAGGCACCCTGACTGCCGCAAGATGCACTCATGAATGCCCTCCCCGGTCACTGGTATGCCGTAGCGAGCTCCCGCGAACTCGGCCGCTCGCCGCTTGCCAAGACCCGCTTCGGCGAACAACTGGTCTTTTGGCGTGATTCGGAAGGCCGGCCGGTCTGCATGCCGGACCGCTGCCCCCACCGGGGTGCAGCTCTGAGCCTTGGCAAGATCAGGAACAATGCTATCGCCTGTCCGTTCCACGGCTTCGAATTTGCCGCCGACGGACACTGCCAACGCATACCGGCCGAAGGCTCGCGGCCGGTGCCCGAGGGATTTTGCGTCGGAACTTACGAACTCACTGAATCGGGTGGCTACATCTGGCTATGGCGCGGCCCGCAAACCACGAACAAGCCGTCACCACCTGCTCACAGTTACACCGAAGGCCGGCGGTTTGCCGAGCACGTTGGTATCTGGAACGCGCATTACACCCGCTGCATCGAGAATGTGATCGACTACAGCCACCTGCCCTTCGTCCATACGATGACGATTGGCAATTTCTACGGTGACCCGGAAACCCGCCTGCACATCGAAACTGTCGATGGCGGCTTTCGCGCCTGGCCGGAAGAACCCGACCCGGATGAGCTGCATTTTGAATTTTTGTATCCGAACCTGTGGCTGTTACGTGTAGCGAAGTTTCTGGTATTGACCGTGGCCTTTGCTCCTCTCGATGACACCCACACCGAGGTGTACGGCCGCACCTGGTATGGCAGCAAGTTGCCGGGGCTCGGACCGTTAATGTATGTCTACAACCGCTTCAGTCAGTACATGGTGTTCCGGGAAGACTGGCCGATTGTCGCCAGCCAGCAGCCAGGCAATGTTGACGATGCGGACAATGACAAATTATTTCCGAGCGATGCAGGACTGATCGCCTATCGTAAAATGCGTAAAGCACATCAGACGGCTGCCTGCGGCATCAGCGATGAAGAAAAAGCGCAACAAGAAGCCTAGTTCCGGAAAAGCGAAATCTGCGGTGATGCAACCGAAGTTCCGCTCGCGTATCGAGTCTGCTAAAAAGGGCAAAACCGCTTACCGGCGCAAAGGCAAACACCCTGCCGCCACTGACGACTAATCGTGGGAAAATAAAGCTATGCACTCAACCATACGATTTCTGATGCTGATCGCGGCGCTGTCTCTGGCTGAAGCCGCCGCGCTGGGTGCCTGGGGTGCGCACGGCGCCACCAAAGTGCTGAGCCCGGAGAAGCTGCACTCGTGGGAGATAGCTGTGCAGTATCAGTTCTTTCACAGCATCGGCATTCTGCTTATAGGCCTGCTGCACAACCAGTTTCCGATGAAACTTTTGCGTAACACGGCAATTCTGATGCTGATCGGTATCTGCCTGTTCAGCGGCGCGATTTACATCAACTGCCTGGGCGGACCGAAATGGCTGGGCATGGTTGCCCCGCTCGGCGGCGCCTCGTTCATCGTCAGCTGGATTATGCTGGCAGTCGCCGTCTGGAAGATCGGCGCTGCCAACAAGGGATAAGGAGTGTTTTAAAGCGGACGGCGCAGCCAGCCGCCGTCTTCGTAGACAACCTCATACGATGGCCAGTACAGGTCATCGAGCTTCAGCGTCAGCACCGCAACGCTGTTGTTCCATGACACCGTTTTCAGTC
>Ga0209692_10000583_pt1 | contig 77088 bp, 60 predicted proteins | sample tdDd472_FD_187129 | JGI IMG/M metagenome (GOLD analysis project Ga0209692, IMG submission 187129) | Marine sediment microbial communities from the Atlantic coast under amendment with organic carbon and nitrate - tdDd47.2 (SPAdes)... | ecosystem: Environmental > Aquatic > Marine > Coastal >...
AAATCCTCGATGGGATAATTCATGCCCGACTGCAGGGTGGCATACCACTTGTCGCAGGCCAGGAGCTCCGGCGCGTAGTTCTGCGCCTTCTGCACGTGGTAGTGCGTGGGCACCCAGTCCTTCGACCAGGCTTTGCCCGAACTCAGGACACCCAGTTCCCGGGCGTTTTCGTTGGCGTCACCCACGAAGGTCATGGCCCAGGAGCCCCAGCGGGTCATCACCTGGTTGCTGAACCGCTTCACGGCCCAGGGATCCCGCAGGCCGCCACTGTACCAGTCGAAGATATCCTGAACGTCCACCACATGGATTTCCAGGTCATCGTCGGCCCGGGCCCGGCGGTGCTCCAGCCAGGTCCCCAGCCCCGGGCGGAAATCGCCGTGGGTCACCACGACCATGTCCGGCACGTCGCCGGACAGCTCCAGGGGGTTCTGCTGGTTGTCCGCGATCAGGGACTTGAAGTAGGCGAACTCCACGACCCCAATGCCGCTCACACCTTCCACGGCAAAAAACCTGCGCTGTTCGGTGCCCTGGTCGGGCTGGATGGACAGGGTCCAGTCGTCCCCGTCCTGGCGAACATTGCCGCCGCTGAGGACGTGGAAAACGGGGTTGCGGGGATCGGTGATTTCCACCAGGCCGATGTCCGCCGAGCTGAAGCCCGTTACCTCCATGGCCTGGGGGCCGGTGCCCTCGCCGCCGTGAAAATTCAACTCGTCGCTCACCGCCTGGTAAAGGGCATCGTAGGAAATCTCCACCCAGTTCAAAAAGGCGTTGATCTTGGCCCGCGTGTCGTTGATGGACACGACCAGTTTGGTCTGCTGACCGTCGATGGCGGAGGCCGGAACCGAATAGGTCCGCACCACGTCATTGATGGTACTCAGGTTCAGGTCTTCCAGATGCGTGGTCAGGGTGTTGTCCGTCACCAGTTCGAAGGTGATAGGCCAGTCCAGACTGTTCAGACCCGCCAGCCCGACCCGCAGGTCCACCGCCGCACCGGCGGGGTCCGGCCTCTTCAGGGGGTTGATGCCCACGAGCACCTGGTCGGCATCCGACTGGTTGTAGTAAACCCGGTCCGTGTACACGTTGGGCACGTTCTCACGAAAGGCCAACTGCTCTTCGTAATGGTCATCGCGACGATAGTTGCTGCGCGGCGTCAACGTGGCCGAGGGCAGGGACGCCACCGCCATCCGGGCCCAGGATTCGCCCTGGGGCGGCTCCATGGCAGCCAGCCAATAGTAGTTCACATCGTTGTTCATCTCGAAGGGATCACCGGCGCCGGGCAGGGTTTCCGGCCCCTGGCCGACATCCCCCAGGAAATCCGTGTCGTCCCTCAGGCGCAGGCCGTAGAAGAGGAAGAAATCATCGCCGTCGAAGTTGTCGCCCTCCCCCATCATGTGGATGGGCACTTCGATGTCCACCCAGGGCGGTTCATCGGTGCCGTCCAGGCGCGCCAGGTAGCGGCGCTGGTAGAGACGGATCTGATCTTCCCGCACCGGTCCGGGGGGCAGATACCCGGCGGCATCAAGGCGACTGAAGGGCACGCGGTAGAGATGGGTCTGCTGGACGGCCAGCTTGGCCTCCAACTGCCCCGGAAGTTTGGGGGTGCCGCGGCGGGTGCCGTCGTTGATCTTGGCCGGAATATCGCCCCGCCAAGTGGCCTCCGTGGGCAGACTGCCCAGCAGATCGCCGTTGAGGAAGATGGATCCGAAGCGGTCGTCGCCGCGGGTCACGGTCTTATCCCGGTGGCCCGGGGGAATGGCGCCGGACTTGCCGGCCTCGGGAACAAAGCGGATGCGCCAGGTGCCGGAAACCAGGGCGCCGTCGGCCACCAGACCGGTGTCGTACCGCAGGGGCACCAGGGACCACGACACGATGCGGCGCCCGCGCCACCATCCGGTCTCGCCCAGGGTCAGCCCAGCGGCGGGGCGGGATTTGGCCCCGTCATGAAAATCAGCCAGCACCTCTTCGGGAATGGACACATTCTGGGGCAGGGCCTCACCGGGCAGCACCAGGTATTCCGCCGTACTGCCCTGGCCAGGTTCCTCGCCGGGAATGACCACGGGCACCGTCTGCACATGCAGAGGCCGGGCGCCGGTGGACGACCAGGATTCCTGAACGACCACCACTTCAGGCCGGGTGCCGGGCGGCACGATCAGCCAACCACCGGTGCGCGGCAGGCGGGGGCCACCGGCCTGACCGGAGGTCACAAAACCGCCCACGGAGGGCTCGTGCAGAACCACCTGGCCGTCCCGCAGGGACACCTCTTTCCACGTGGTTTGAAGATCGGAAACCGTGAGCTCCAGGCCGGTGCGGTCGCTTTGGGTAACCTTCACCGGATCGGCCGCGGGCGCGGCTGTGCCCGTGACGGGTATCAAAAGCCCGCACAGGACGACCAGGGTCAGGACGGGAAAGGACACACGGCAAATGAGCGAACGGGCGGGACGGCAGACACGACGACCCATATTATGGTCTCCCTGCAACTTGGTGAGTGATTTGCTGATCAGGGGCAGGCGTCTGGTTTAGCCTTTTGCACAGTATATGAAGAACCCCTTTGGGGGTCAATGGTTCCGCGTTCCGGGCCTGGACAAAAAAAGGGGGCGGGATTGCTCCCGCCCCCGATTTCAGAACCTGCTTAGCGGTACAGGGCCTTGATTCCGTCCATGGTGGTTTCCTCAGTGGCAACGGTGCCATTCAGAACACACACGTCGTAATCGAAGCTCTCGTAGGGAGGCAGGCAGGCGTAAATATTATCGCTGGTCACGTCCCAATCCAGATAGGCCATGGCTCCGGGGATGCTGGCCAGGTCGTTGGGAGCGAGCGTGAAGACCGCAGCACCCGTCGCGTTGGTCGGCAGCACGTTCAGCGTGCAGACCACGGTGGCACCATTGGCGCCCACGGGAAGGGCTTCACCGAAGCCGGCGGCGTGGTTGCCGAGGGCGTCGGAGATATCGACAACGTTCACAGGGTACGTGAAGGTCAGGACCGTGGCGCCAACGGCCGTGATCTTGAACTCAACGCCACCAATGTTGTTGACGGCGGTCATGCCGGGGGTCATGGGACCGTGCAGAACCATGTAGATGTCCACGGGCACGAAATTGGTGACATCACCACTGTTCAGAGTACCAGCTTCATCGACATAAATACCCAGGGTATTGGTGGCCTGAGCGAAGCCGGTGCTGGGAGCGATCAGAGACAGGGCCGCCAGCGCGGACACAGCAAAGAGCAACTTCTTCATGTTCGGTTTCCCCTTTCTTGGAAAATCCATTTTTCAGCTTTGGGATCCAGTTAATGCCGGCGATTGCCCGAATGCCGGTAGGTTCCACCCACCGAATGTACCATTCGGTCAGCCCCAGCCAAGGCAACCTTTGACTTGGGCTAGAAGATACCGATATAAGTTGCCGCCTACAAGCCCTCATTTCAAACAAATCATTAAATAATGATTAGGAAATTCAGGGTGCAATTCGCCATTTCGGCCTTCCAATCGGGAAATATCCCAGCAAAGACTGTTCCTGTCAAGACAGCAAATGAGGCCCGATTCTGGGACTTTGGAGGGGACAAGGCAGGAAAAAAGTGCCGCCGGGGGCAAAAAAAGGCCCGGATGGCGAACCATCCGGGCCTAATGGCGGCGAACCACCATTTATTCAGTCAGCTTACCGGTACAGGCTTTTCAGGCTGTCGAAGCTGGCCTTCTCCGTGGCCACGATATCCTCGCAGGCGGTGCCGAGCGCAAGCGCGGCGTTGCCGATGCCGGTGCTCAGACCGACTTCGGTAACTTCACCAAAGACCAGGATCGCGGGCAGGTCCGGGCTGGCCGAGGGAATCGCGTTCGCACCCATAACGATGCTGGCGGGACCCAGGGGCAGCGCCAGCATGGTGCAAACCACAGTGGCTTCGGTGGTGGGCATGGCCGCAAAGCCGGTGGCCCAGTCACCGCGGTTACCGGCGAAGCCGCCAATGGCGACAGCGTCGGCAGGCCACGTGGTGGACAGCACGTACATGGGGCCACCAATCACGTCGAACCCGAACTCAACACCGTTGACTTCAGGGTACGTGGGGTTGGTGAGGATGACGTAGACGTTGCTCTGGGCCGCGGGGCCACAGACCGTGTCAGCCGTCATGTCCAGGTACATACCCAGCATGTTGTCATCGGGATCGATGACGGCGAAAGCCGAGCTGGCCACAAGCATGGCAAGCATCAGGACTACCAATTTCTTCATGTTGTCTCTCCTAAAAAATGCAGGAACCTGGGATGTTTTCGGCTAGGCATAAAACGGGCGAGTCTTATGCGTGGTCCCGCCACCTGCATCGGCAGGACCACCCAGGATCTGATCACCGGCGGGAAGCCAATGTTGTCTTCCCTCCCCGCAGCCAAAGCCGCGGAGCGTTGCAATCCAGCCAGCGTCAAACTAGCTCAATCATCTGTCAGTTTTCCGGGACGACCGGAAAACAACTGGTCAAGGCTTAGGGGCACGCAGCGCCCTGGCCCTGGGCCAGCAGACCGATGTCACCAAGGTCAACCGCGCCGTTGCGCTGGAAGTCCGCAGCGAAGGGATTCAGACCACTGTAATAGGCAGTGGAGAAAGCCCCGATGTCAGCCAGGTTAACCAGGCCGTCACCATTCATGTCCGCACTGTTGAAGTTCAGGGCCAGGCCACCATTGCTGGTGAGCGCGTCGCCACTGATCTTAACCAGGCACACATCTTCGCTGTTACCGCCGGCGGCCAGAGCGGTCGCCCACCCGGTCACACCATTCACATTCGTATCCTGGTCGGAAGTCGAGCCACCCGTGCAGGGAACCATGCCGGCATCGGCAGATTCCAGCCAGCTATCCTCAGCGGGGAAGCCAGCAATAACAACACCGTTGCCGTCACGAACGATCAAAGTGATCGTCGCGTCTTCCGTAACACCCGTGGGGGTCTTGGCAGCCGCAAAAGCAGAGCCAGCACCGTTGGGCAGGACGAACAGAGTCAGAGCTTCGGTTCCCCCGTAGGCCAGGCTGGCAGTGCTTTCTTCCAGGTCGGGAACACCGGCCGTGGCAAACGAAGCAGCACCAATAACCAAGGCGCAAACGAAGAGACCCATGAGTTTCCTAAGAACCATTAGGACACCTCCAAAAAAGGCACATTCTAGCGAGGGTGGCTAACCCAAGCGTAAACAATGACAACTGCGTCGAGTCCTCCTTCCCACTCACATATCCATCACTTGACTCAATAAGGTTACCATAACGGCTTGGGCCATGCAACCCATTATTTTTTTCTATGCTTAATTTTTACAAATAAACAGGAAGGGCGGGGAGAGAGCCGATTTTTATGCTCTATCCCCCTGAAACTTGTTGGTAGGTGGCAAAATATGACTTTTGAACCAAACCGAGGAGAAAAGGTGGTGGGCGAAGAGAGACTCGAACTCCCGACTTCCTGCGTGTAAAGCAGGCGCTCTAGCCAACTGAACTATTCGCCCACACTTTTTTGGAAGGACCGCCAGATGAACAGGGGCAGCAGGACGCAGTACCCGGTCACCAGCAGAAGGGGCCCCACGGAGAGGCGCCCGGCCGAAAGGGTCAGAAAGCCGGCTCCGATGACCGCCAGGGACGTCCACAGCAAGTAGGTTTTTCGGAGAAGATCCACAATCTGGGCCTTTCTGCGTGATTGGAAAAGGGCCTCCCGCAGGAGGGAGGTGAATTATAAGGGCCGGTCACATCCGCGTCAACACAGGTCCCGCTCCCGCCGCAGGTTATTGGCTGCGGCGTTGGGCGGCCCGGGCTGCCCGGGCTGCCTTGAAACGCTTCACGGCCGCCTCGTGTTCCCGCGAGGTGCGGGAAAAGACATGGCCGTCGGCGCCGTCGGACACGAAGTACATGGCCTGACTGGTGGTATCGGGACGGGCGGCGGCCATGAGGGACGCCTGGCCCGGCGCGCCGATGGGGCCCGGCGGCAGGCCCTTGTTGCGGTAGGTGTTGAAGGGCGAGGTCACATCCAGATCGCGGTAAAACAGCCGCTGGCCCTTCTTATGCAGCAGAAAGGCCACTGTGGGATCGGCCTCCAGCCGCCAGTTGCGGCGCAACCGGTTGTGATAGACCGCGGCCACCTGGGCGCGTTCATCGTCCCGTCGGGCCTCCGCCTCCACGATGGACGCCAGGGTCAGCAGTCCGTGGGCGGTGGTCACCCGGGACGTTCCCCCGGGATCCCTCAGGGTCCAGGCGGCGTCCAGGCGGGCGAACTGTGTCTCCACCAGGTGAGCGGCCACGGCCGCCGCGTCGGTCCCCTCGGCAAAGAGGTAGGTGTCCGGGGCCAGATAGCCCTCGCTCCAGCGCAGGGTGTGCACCACCGGGGGGCCGGAGGCTCCCAGCAGGGCTTCGTAGGCGGCCGCGGTGTCAGTCCCCATCCGGTCGGCTGAGGCCAGTTCGCCCCGGGTCAGGGAATCCGCCTGGGCCAGGAACACATCGGCCGGGAACCCCATGGCCTGGGCCACGAGGGTCGCGGTTTCCTCTGCGGTGAGGCCTTCGGGAATGGTGAAACGCACCTGCACCGCCAGTCCCGAAGTCAGGTCGGTCAGCAGGTCCCTGGGCGAGGACGTGTAGGTCAGGGAGAACAGGCCGGCCCGCAGCCCCCGCTCCCGGCCCGTCAAACGGGCGCCGGCCAGCAGAACCCGCCGGTCGCCCAGCAGCCCCCGGGACACCAGCGTATCGGCGGCGGCGCCGAGAGACATGCCCGGAGGAATCCGCACCAGGGCGGTGGCCGGACGGGTGCCGTCCGCTTGCAGGAGGCCGGCGGGTCCGGGACCGGTCCATTGGTGCCAACCCCAGCCCAGGATCAGCAGACCGGCCACCAGGCCGGCGGCCGCGGCCCAACCCAGGCGGCGGATCATGGCGTCTCCCCCGCCCGCAGGCTGTCCAGGTAACTCTGCAGGATGATCTCGGCGGCCATGGCGTCCCGGTCCTCCTTGGTGGGCTTCTTCCGGGTGGCGAGCCAGCGATCGGCCTCGACGCTGGAATAGCGCTCGTCCCAGAATACAATGGGCAATCCCGTGGCGGCCGCCAACCGGTCGCCGAACTTGCGGGCCCGGGCGGCGATGTCGGTTTCCCGGCCGTCGGCGGTCAGGGGCAGGCCCACCACGATGCGGGTGACGGCCCGCTCCCGAATGATCTCGTCGAGATACTCGAGGATGGATCCGTCCCGCCCCTCGACATGGGTGCCCAGGGCGAAGGCCAGGCCTTCGGACGTACCGCCCCAGGCCACGCCGATCCGGCGCAGCCCGTAGTCGAGTCCCAGCAGGGAGACCATGGGGTCAGTCTTCTTCGGAAGGATCGAGGATCTTGGTCAGACGGATCTGGAATCGCCCGTCCGCATGGCGGGAGAAATCCACCTCGTCGCAAAACTCGCGCATGATCAGGATGCCGCGCCCACGTTCGCGCATCAATTCGTTGGACGGCTCCCAGTGGGTGAAATCAAACCCGGGTCCGTGATCCAGGACGGTCACCGTGATCTTGAGTTCCTCAATATCGAAAATCACTTCAATGGGTGTTTTTTCCACCAGTTCGTTGCCGTGCTCCATGGCGTTGGTGCAGGCTTCGATCACGGACGCCCCCAGGTCCTCCATGGACCGTTTGCAGCAGTCCAGATCGCTGCCGATCTCCTGCAGGATGGCGTCGGGGATGCCGAGGTACTCCATCTGGCTGGGCAGCATCAATACGATTTGGGAACTCAATCGACCTACCCGCCCTTCAGGAGAAACTCTGCACGGCCTCGTCCTCATCCTGGAAGGATTCGAACACCGTGAAGAGCTTGGAGACTATGAAGATGTTCTCGATACGGTCTGAGACCTTCAGCAGTTTCAGTTCGCCCCCACTTTTCTTGAGGGTGGTATAGCCGGAGATCAGGATACCCAGGCCCGTGCTGTTGACCCATTTCACCTTGTCCATATGCACGATGACGTTGCGGCACCCCTCGTGGATCAGGGTCTTGAGGATTTCATCGAAGGCTTCGGCATCCGGGCCGCCCATCAGCTTTCCACTCATCTCGAGGATGGCAATCCCGTCCCGCTTGCGTTCCTTGATCTTCACTGAAAACTCACTTTTCTGGATCTGATGATACCCGTCAGGAGGTGAACATCCCCTTGGAGAATAGGTCAAGTAACCGATCGTGTAAAGGCCCGTAACGTCTTGAATAACGGGATTCAGCCCTCGCGCAGGCCGGTCAGCACCCGCTCAATGTCCGTCGGCAGGGCCGCGGTGAAGGTCATCTCCTGTCCGCTGACCGGGTGGATCAGGTGCAGGCTGGCCGCGTGGAGCATCTGGCGCGAGGCATCGCGCACCATGACATTGGCCTGGAGCCGGTCCAGGTTGTGGATGCCCTTGGCCCGTTTATCGTCTCCGTAAAGCGGGTCGCCCACGATGGGATGGGCGTTGTGGGCGAAGTGCACCCGGATCTGGTGGGTGCGACCGGTTTCCAGATTCACCTCGCAGTATTGCGCAAAGCCGAAGTCCTCCAGGACCCGGTAGCGGGTCACCGCTTCCCGCCCCCCGTGTTCCACGACGGCCATTTTCTGCCGTTGGCGCGGGTGTCGTCCGATATCCCCGGTCAGGACATCCTCATCCAGTTTCCATTGGCCCCAGCTCAGGGCCTTGTAGGCCCGCCCCATGCGCCGGTCCTTCAACTGGTCGCCCAGATGGGCATGGGCCTGGTCATTCAGGGCCACGGCCATCAGGCCGGTGGTATGACGGTCCAGCCGGTGAACGATTCCGGGCCGCAGGGGGTCACTCCCCGCCTGGAGATCGCGGCAATGCCAGAGCAGGGCGTTGACCAGAGTGCCGTCCGGGTGCCCGGGCGCCGGATGCACCACCATGTCCGCGGGTTTGTTGATCACGAGCAGGGCGTCGTCCTGGTAGACGATGTCCAGCGGGATATCCTGGGCCACGGCCTTGATCTCGGGGCGGACTCCGGGGCTGTAGGTGACGGTCAACCCGGCCTTGAGACGGAAACTCTTGGGGCGCGCACGCCCCTCCACCCGCACCCGGTCCGCGGTCAGATCCTCCTGGATGGCGGTCCGGGACAGGTCCGGGCAGCGGTCCACCAGGAAGGCGTCCAACCGGGCCCCGGCCTCCGCTTCAGTCACTTCAAAGGAAAACGACTGGCCGCGGGACTCACTCATGGGGACCGTCCGAGGGTTCGGGTTCGGCGGCGGGCTCGGTGGTGGTCACCGGCTTGTCACCCCGGAAGAGGATACAGAGAAAAAGCAGCACGCCGCCCACGGTCACGCCCATGTCCGCCACGTTGAACGTGTAGAAGCGGTGGGTTCCGATCCCGACGTCGATGAAGTCAACCACCAGTCCGCCGTAGAAGACGCGGTCGATGAGATTGCCGACGGCGCCGCCCATGATCATGGCGATGGCCATGCGGCGCACGCGCAGCTGGGGGTCGGTGGTGCGATAGAGGTGAACCAGGACCCCGGTGGCCAGCAGGCTCACACCCACGAGAACGGCCCGGCCCACGGGAAACAGTCCCATGGCCGAGCCGGGGTTCCGCACGTAGATGAAGCGGAGGAAATCCCCCAGAATCTCTATCTTCTGGCGCAGGGCGGTTTCGTTCGCCAGCACCAGGCGTTTGGACACGAAATCAACCACAAGAATGGCCGGGGCCCAGAGCCAGGGCCCGGCGAGGCGGGTGAGCATCAGAGGGTCCCTGCCTCTTCCTTCTCCTTGCACTCGATGCAAAGGCGGGCGTAGGGCAGCCGCTTGAGCCGGGGCAGCGCGATGTTGCCGTCGCAGCCCATGCATTTGCCGTAGGAGCCGTCCTCGATCCGACCGAGGGCTTCCTCGATATTGTAGAGGTGCCGGCCTTCCTTATTGGCGAACTGGATGGTGGTCTCGTATTGGAACTCGTCCGAGCCCTGATCCGCCATGTGGTTGGAGTGGGCCTTGCCCGTTTCCAGTCCGGACTGGTCATCGGTATGCGCGATGATCTTCTCATGCCGGGCCAGGGACGCGGACACCCGCTCCTTTTCCTCGACAAGCATTTTCCGGAATCTCTGCAGCTCTGTTTTCCGCATCAGGTTCCTCCATCAGGAAGAGATCAGGCCTTGCCCAGGGCGATACCGATCTCGTTGTCAGACATCTTCAGTGACTCTTTATACGGCAAATCCCCCGCATAGGCAACGGATTCAGCCAGCGTATCGGTCTGGATGCGATCGGCGAAGCGGCTGACCACCGTCAGCACCTCCGGCGGACCGGAAATATCCAGGTGAATGCGGTCGGAAACCTCCAAACCGCTGCTCTTGCGCAGGTTCTGCACCTTGTTGATGATTTCCCGGCACAGGCCCTCCGCCAGGAGATCCTCGGTCAGGGTGGTGTCCAGGGCCACGGTCAGTCCCTGCCCGCTGTCGGCCACGAAGGGCGCGATGCCGTCCTCCACCACCTGGACTTCCTCGAAGGTGAACGGGGTGGGCTGGCCATCCAGATCCAGCGATACCGTCCCCGTGGCCTTGAGTTCCATGACTTCTTCACCGGTCATGGCGGTGATCCGCTTGGCGGCCACCGGGGCGCCCTTGCCGAAGCGGGGGCCCAGCGCCCGGAAATTGGCCTTCGCCCCCAGTTTGGCGATCTCCCGGGGATCGCCCACTTCCTCCACGGCTTTGACGTTCAATTCCTCGCACACGTACCCCCGCAACTGGGGATTGGACAGAAGGAGGCCGATACGGTCATCCAGGGAATGCGCCACCAACCGTCCCAGGGGCTGTCGGGTCTTGATCCCCGACTCCTGGCGCAGACTGCGACCGATGCTCACCACGGTCTGGCCCACGGCCATCATACGCTCCAGTTCGGCGTCCATGAGGGTCTCGTCCACCGTGGGAAAGTCCTGCAGGTGAACCGATCCATCCGGATCGGCGTGGCGCGTCAGGCCGCGGTACAGTTCCTCGGCCGTGAAGGGAATGAAGGGCGCCAGCAGACGCACGCTGCTTTCCAACACGGTGAACAGCGTGGTGAAGGCCGTGTGCTTGTCCACGGTCATGGCCCCCTGCCAGAACCGGCGGCGGCTCAACCGCACATACCAGTTGCTCACGTCGTCCATGATGAACGCACTGAGGGTTTTGCCGGCCCGGGTGAGGTTCAGGGCCTCGAGGTCGTCGGTCACCGACCGGGTCACGCTCTGCAGACGGCTGAGGATCCAGCGGTCCAGCAGATCCGGTTCGGTGGAGGCCGCCGGATCGGGGGTGAACCCGTCCAGGTTGGCATAGAGAGTGAAGAAGTTGTAGGTGCTCTCCAGGGTGGACAGCAGCTTGCGCTGGGCCTCCTTCACGCCCTCCACGTCGAACCGGGTGGGCACCCACACCGGGCTGCAGGTCAGCATGTACCAGCGCAGGGGGTCGGCGCCGTCGCGCCGCATGATCTCCATGGGGTCGACGGTGTTGCCGACACTCTTGGACATCTTCTTGCCCTTCTTGTCCAGGATCAGCTCGTTCACCAGGCAGCTCTTGTAGCTGCTGCGCCCGGTGAGGAAAGTGCCGATGACCAGCATGGTGTAGAACCAGCCACGGGTCTGGTCGATGCCCTCGCTGATGAAGTCGGCCGGGTACTGGCTCTCGAAGAGTTCCTTGTTCTCGAAGGGGTAGTGGTACTGGGCGAAGGGCATGCTGCCGGAGTCGAACCAGCAGTCTATGACCTCGCTGGTGCGGGACATGGTGCCCCGGCACCCGTCCTTCACGCACCCGAAGGTGAGGGTGTCCACATAGGGCCGGTGAAGGTCCAGGTCGCTTTGGTCCGTGCCGGTCAGTTCGGACAGGTCGGCGCGGCTGGTGGGCAGGTGCAGATGGCCGCAGTCGTCGCAGATCCACACGTTCAGGGGGGTCCCCCAGAAACGGTTCCGGCTCAGGCTCCAGTCGATGTTCCCGGCCAGCCAGTTGCCGAAGCGGCCGCTGCCCACCTCGGGCGGGGCCCAGGTGATGTCGGCGTTGGCGGCCACCAGTTTTTCGCGCATGCGGCTGGTGCTGATGAACCAGCTGGGCGTGGCGAAGTAGATGAGCGCGTTGTCGCACCGGTCGTGGAAGGGGTAGTCGTGGGTATAGGTCTCGGTCTTGACCAGCTGACCCGCCGCGTCCAGGTGTTTGATGATGGCCGGGTCGGCTTTCTTCACCGGCACGCCGGCCCAGGGTTCGATGTCGGGCGTGAACTGCCCGTTGGCGTCTACGGGCTTGAAGAACGCCAGGTCCTCCCGTCGGCCCACCTGGTAATCGTCCTCGCCGAAGGCCGGCGCCATGTGCACGATGCCCGTCCCCGAATCCAGGGTGACGAAGTCGGCCTCAACCACCACGAAGGCGTTCTTGCCCTGCGGGTCAACGTAGGGCAGCAACTGCTCGTAGCGGCGTCCCAGCAGGTCGGCGCCCTTCATCTTGTCAAGGACCTCGGTTTCCACCTCGGGGTCCAGCACCGACAGCCGGGCCTCCGCCAAAATGAGCACTTCGCCGCCGTGACGCACCCGCACGTAGTCGAAGTCCTTGCCCACGGCCAACGCCACGTTGGAAGGCAGGGTCCAGGGCGTGGTGGTCCAGGTGACGAAGGATTCGTCGGCATCGGCAGCCTTGAGCTTCACGTAGATGCTGGGCTCGCTGACACTGCGGTAGCTGTTGGCGATCTCGTTGGTGCTCAGGGGCGTGGCGCACACCGGGCAGTACGGCACCACCTTGTGGCCCTTGTAGAGCATGTCCTCGGCGTGAAAACGGCTGAGGATGTACCACACCGTTTCGATGTAGTTGTTATCGTAGGTCACATAGGGGTCGTCCAGGTCCACCCAGTAACCCAGCATTTCCGTGAAGGCGTCCCACTCACCCTTGCAGGCCCACACGCTCTCGCGGCACTTGGCGTTGAAGGGTTCCAGACCGAAATCCACAATGGCCTGGGCGCCCTTGATGCCCAATGTCTTCTCCACGCTGCGCTCCACAGGCAGACCGTGGGTATCCCAGCCGGCCTTGCGCACCACGCGGTGGCCGGTCATGGTCTTGAAGCGGCACATGAGGTCCTTGCACAGACGGGCCATCACGTGATGCACGCCGGGCATGCCGTTGGCCGTGGGCGGTCCCTCGTAGAAGACCCAGTTGGGCGCCCCGTCGCGGGCGGCGATGGACCGGCCGAAGACGTCGTGGTCCTTCCAGAAGGCGCTGACAGCCGCTTCGGACTCAGCGTCATGGAATTTCCGGGTCAGGGCCGGATACAGGGGCGCGCGCTCGGCCATTACAGTTCCATCTCCTGGAGGAAGCCCGTCACCAGGGCTTCAAGTCTGGGCTGGGCCGCGTTGGCCACCTTGATGATCTCTTCCACGTTGGCCGGGTGCAGGTTGTCGGGGAAGCAGGCGTCGGTGATGACCTGCAGACCCACCACCTTCAGGCCGCCGTGCACCGCCACCAGGCACTCCGGCACGCTGGACATACCCACCGTGTCGGCACCGAAGGCGCGCAGGAAGCGGTATTCCGCTCCGGTTTCCAGGTTGGGGCCGGACACGGCCACGAACACCGCCCGCTTGAGGGCCAGGGACCGATCCAGGGCCACCTTTTCCATCTGAGAGATGAATCCGCGGTCGTAGGGCTCGGACATGTCCGGAAAGCGGGGCCCCAGGCGGTCGTCGTTGGGACCGATCAGGGGATTGTCGCCCATGAGATTGATGTGGTCGGTGATGACGGTGATGTCCCCGGGCACGAAATGGGGATTCATGCCCCCCACGGCGTTGCTCAGAAGAAGGGCCTGGCACCCCAGGGCCTTCATGACCCGGACCGGCAGGGTGACTTCCTCCATGGAGTAGCCTTCGTAGAAATGGACCCGGCCCTGCATGGCCATGACCTTCTTGCCGCCCAGGGTGCCCAAGAGGAGATTGCCGGCGTGGCTGGTGGCCGTGGATTCCACGAAATGCGGGATATCCCCGTAGTTGATGGAACAGGCCACATCGATCTTGCCGCCCAGATCCCCCAGACCAGTGCCCAGGATAAGCCCGACTTCGGGGGTGAAATCCGTTTTGGCGCGGATAAACGCCGCCGCTTCCTCGATACGGGTCCACAAATCGCTCACAACCTACCTCCGGCTTGGCATATCTGGAAAAATGCGCGGAAACCCCGTTTCCGCGGTGGGCAAGTTAACATGAGGGCCGATTGCCGCCAAGGAAAAACGGGAATCCTGGGATTCCCGCCTCTCCGTCCGAATATAGCCAAAAACAGCCGGGAACGAAAGGCCGCCCGGCCGTCCCGGTTCTAGATGGTTTCGGTGACCTTGGAATCCAGCGATTCCTCGATGACCTGGGCGATTTCGTCGCTGAGGGCCTCGGGGTCGCTGGCTTCGCGGGACGCCTCACGGGCCGCCTCGGCGTTGTCGATCACGAGGGCGGCCGGATCGGCGGCCACGATGTTCTCGATGGCCGGCGCCTCGGGCTCCGGGGCCTCGACCGCGCGGTCATTGCCCGTGATGGGGTTATAGTCCCGCCACACGTCCACCGTGGGGCTGTTCCCCGGTGCGGCCGCAGACTCGACCGAAGGGATTTCCACGGCGAATTCAGGCACAGGCTGACTGACCGGGGCCGCAGCCTGGGGGGCCGCCGTCTGGGGGGCCGTAGCCTGGGGCGGCGTCACGGCCACACCGGCCGCCACGCTGTCCACGATATCAAGCAGCCGCTGGTCCAGATCCCGGAAATCATCCTTGTGGGAATCCACGAACTGGATCTGGGCCTCGGCCAATCCCTTGAAGCGGGCCAGATAGGTTTCCTTCTCCTTGCGGAGGCCCTGGATCTCACGGCGCAATTCCTCGGTGCGCACCCGGCACTCCTCCATGATTCCGCGGGCCTTCATCTGGGCTTCCTGGACGATGAGATCGCCCTCGCGGTTGGCATTTTCGCGGGTTTCCTGCATGGCGCGCTCGGCGGTCATCAGGGTATTGCGCAGGGTCTGCTCCATGCCCTTGTACTCACCGATCTTCTCGTCCTGGTCCAGCACGCGCTCGCGCAGCTGACGGTTGTCCACCAGGACGGTCTCGTATTCGTCGGCCAGGGTGGTCAGGAAGGCGCGGACTTCATCGCAGTCGAAACCGCGGACGGCCTTGCGGAACTCCTGTTTGCGGACGTCAAGGGGCGTGATCCTCATCATATTCTCCTCATGAATGATCAACAATCAGGCCCCCCAGTGGGACCTAGGCAATCAGATTCATAAGGATTCTTATCAAGAGGTATGCCAGCAGGGGGGAGAAATCCAGACCGCGCATGGGAATCATTTTGCGCAAGGGCCCCAAAACCGGTTCCGTAACGCGCACAACCATTTGCAGGATTTCATTGGTCGGGCGGGGATTCACAAAACTAAGGACGACACGTACCAGGATGAGCCATGTGTACACTTCAAGGATGGACAGAAGCAGACGCTGAATGGACATTTATTTCCCTTTCCGGTCCGGATTCGGCCGGTTCTGCAGGGTGACGATCAGGCCCGGGGCCCGAAAATGGCGCTGCCGACGCGGACCAGGGTGGCCCCCTCCGCAATGGCGATTTCGAAATCCCCGCTCATCCCCATGCTCAGCTCCGGCAGAGGCAATCCCGTGCGGAGCCGGGCCGCCTCGCAAAGACGCCGCAGCCCGCCAAAAGTTTCGTGCAGCACGGTGTCATCCGCGCCGTACGGGGCCATGGTCATCAGCCCGCGGACATCCAGCCCGGGCAGGGCGGACATCTGCTCGATCAGGCGGGGGGCTTCGGCCAGGGCGATCCCGTTCTTCTGCGCCTCCCCCGCCACGCCGATCTCCAGCAGGACGGGTTCCCGGCGGTTTTCCGCCACCGCCCGCGCGGACAGCTTTTCGGCCAGGGCGGGAGACTCAACCCCGTGCAGCAGATCGAACCGCCCGGCGGCCTTGTTGGCCTTGTTGCGCTGAAGGTGTCCAATGAAATGCCAACTGACGGCCGCTTCGGTCACGCCCCGGTCAGCCAGGCGCGTGATGAGATCCCCCTGGCGGGCCAGGGCCTCCTCCACCCGGTTTTCACCCAGAAGACGCTGGCCGGCGGCCACGGCGTCGGCCACCAGGTCCAGATCGATCCGCTTTGAAACGGCAACCAGGCGGACCGAATCCGTAGATCGGCCCGCCTGGATGCAGGCTGCGTCCATCCGTTGCCGGACGGCCGCCAAGTTGTCAGTGACCCGGATTTCCGTCATCGGGGCCCTTCCGCCATCAGCTCCAGCGCAGCAACATGCTGGTGGGGTCCAGTTCCATGCGGACCTGGGCCACGGCCTCGCTGCCGTGCTCCTTGGCGATCTGAACGTGAATGTGATCACTCTCGGGACAGAGATTGATGATCACGGCCAGCTTTTCGTCGAAGCGGGACACCGTGGTGGGGATTCCCCGCTCATCCATTTCCTGGCCTTCGCGGTGGGAGTTGGAACTGGTCCACACGGCGGCTTCCCACTTGACGGCCAGGGCCTGGATGCCGTCGATCTCCCATTCCTCGGTTTTCTGGAACCGGGGCGTGCCGTCCATGATCACCATGTCGGGCTTGAAGCCCGTGGCCTCCTGAAGGAAGTCCACCGACTGCTCCAGCTTTTCCAGGCTGAAGGTGTCCGCGTTGTAAACGTGGATGTAACGGTTGCGCTCCATGCGCAACTGCAGCCGCGCGCGCTCCTCCAGGTCCAGGGACTCGGCCATGGCGTGGAAGATCTGGTCGAAAAAGGCGTTGATGTGCTCCACGGATTCCTTGGTGGAAATGTAGAGCACATTCTTGTGCTGGAGCAGCTGGTCGACCGCCAGGCCGATCAAAAAGCCCGTCTTGCCCACGCCGGGGCGGGACAGAACCACGCCCAGGTTGCCGGCGCCGAGTCCGCCGCCGATGGCGCGTTCGAAAATCCGGACGGGGCTGTGCTGCAATTTCTTCTGTTCAGGCATTGCCATCCTCACTCGCAATTGGGTCCCGCCGGGAGTCTAACGTCCCTCGGCTCTACGGGCGACATAATCCTGCACCAATTCCTCGGCCACTTCGGCCGGGGCGGGTGCGTAACGGGCAAATTCCATGGTGAACTCGGCCTTGCCCTGGGTCGAGGACCGCAGGACGGTGGCGTAGCCGAACATCTCGGCCAGGGGCACGTTGGCGTCCACGCGGATGAATCCCTCATCCTCGGTGGTACCGACGATCACGCCGCGGCGCTGCATCAGGGTCTTGATGATCTCGCCCTGGAATTCACCCGGGCCCTCGATGGACACGAGCATCAGGGGCTCAAGCGCCACCGGTTTTCCCTTGCTGTAATATTCCCGCAGGGTGGCCCGGCAGGCGGTCTGGAACGCCATGTCCGAAGAGTCCACCGCGTGGGAGTTACCGTCCGTCAGGGTGACTTTAAGGCCCTGCACGGGGTGACCGATATAGGTCCCCTGATCCAGCCCCATGGCAAAGCCCTTTTTACAGGCCCCGATGTATTCCGTGGGGATGCGACCACCCACCACCTTGCTCTCGAACTGGTACTCCCCGTCGTCACTGGGGCCGAGGACGCCTTCCACCTTGGCGTACTGGCCGGAGCCACCGGTCTGCTTCTTGTGGACGTAGGAGAATTCCACATCGCGCGTGAGCGTCTCCCGGTACTTCACCTGGGGAGCGCCCGTCGTGACCTGGGCCCCGAACTCCCGCTTGATCCGCTCGATATAAACTTCCAGGTGCAACTCACCCATGCCGCTGATGATGGTGTCGTTGGTCTCGGGATCCACGTGGGTCCGGAAAGTCGGGTCCTCCCGCGTGAAGCGGTGCAGGGCCTTGGACATGTTGGAGGCGGCCTTGTTGTCCTCCGGGGTGACCGCCAGGCTCACCACGGGCTCGGGCACGTGCATGCTCGACAGCGAGATGCGCTCGCCGCTGGTGAAGGTGTCACCGCTGGCACAGTCCACACCGAACAGGGCGATGATGTCACCGGCGTGGGCCGACTCGATCTCCTGCATCTCATCCGCATGCATCCGCCCCAGACGCCCCACCTTGACCTTCTTGTTGGTCCGGCTGTTGTAGATGTCCGAGCCCTTCCGCAGGACTCCCTGGTAGATGCGCACGTAGGTCAACTGCCCGTACGGCCCCTCTTCCAGCTTGAAGGCGTTGGCCACGAGGTTGTCCTCGGTGCTGTTGCTCAGGACGAATTCCTTCTCATCACCGCCGGGGAGCATTTCCAGGGCGGTGTTGTCGATGTCGGTGGGCGACGGCAGGTAGCGCGTCACCGCGTTCAGCAGCAGCTGTACGCCTTTGTTCTTGTAGGCGCTGCCCATATAGACGGGCGTCAGATCATTGCTGAGCACACCCTTGCGCACCGCGTCGTGGATCAGATCCTCGGTGACAGCCTCTTCGAGCATGGCCTCCATGAGCGCGTCACTGAACATACTCACCGCGTCCAGCATGACCTCGCGCCGGGCCTCCGCCTCAAGCAACAGGCCGGCGGGGATATCGCCCTCAACGATGGTCTCGCCGCTTTCGCCCTCGAAGGTGAAGGCCTTCATGGTGATCAGGTCCACCACGCCCTCGAGGTTCTCCTCCAGGCCGATGGGAATCTGCATCATCACGGCGTTGTGCTTGAGCTTCTCCCGCAATTGGTCGGTGACCCGGGCGGGATTGGCGCCGGAGCGATCGCACTTGTTGATGAAGGCGATACGCGGCACGCTGTAGCGTTTCATCTGCCGGTCCACGGTGATGGACTGGCTCTGCACACCGGCCACCGAGCACAGCACCAGAATGGCGCCGTCGAGCACCTTCAACGCCCGCTCCACCTCGATGGTGAAATCGACGTGGCCCGGGGTGTCGATGATGTTGATTTCGTGGTTGTCCCAACTGGTGTGGGTGGCGGCACTCTGAATGGTGATGCCGCGCTCGCGCTCAAGTTCCATGGAGTCCATGGTGGCGCCGACACCGTCCTTGCCGCGCACCTCGTGGATGGCGCGGATCCGGCCGGTGTAAAAAAGGATCCGTTCGGTCAGGGTCGTTTTGCCCGAATCGATATGGGCACTGATCCCGATATTCCTGATCCTGCTGAGATCTTCACTCATGTCCTTAAATCCCTGTTGGTGGCGCAGGTTGGGCGCCGGGTCCATCAAACCGCCCGAAGGGGCGTGTGCCATATAAAAAGGCACATCCGCGCCGAAGTGGCAGGTCTCGCCGACCTGTCCGGATAAGCAGGTGCGCAGATGTGGCGGCGACAAGATATGTCCGTGTCTTTGAAAATGCAAATACGAGAACAAGTATCTTTTTTCAACGATCCCGCGCCCGACGTGCCCCGAAGATGCTGCCGGCACCGAAATTGAACACCGGATCGCCGTACTGACTGATCCCCACGTCGAAGCGAAGGCTGCCCACCCCCGGCAGCAGGACCCGGAACCCCGCCCCGTAGCCGGACCGGGCCCGATCCATGTTCAAATCCTTTTCCTGGCTCCAGGCCACGCCGATATCGCCGAAGGCGGCCGCCTCCAGCCCCACGCCCAGGGACCACTTGAAGACCTTGAAGGGCTGAATGGACCTCAGCAGGTAGCGATACTCCATGCTGTAGAGGAGTTGGTTGCGCCCGTAGAGGGTCGGCCCCAGATCCTGCAGGGTATACCCGCGAATGGTGTTGGCGCCCCCCAGGAAATACTGAAGGTAGGACGGCAGATGCGTGCCCACTTCCCCGGATTGGTTGTTCAGCAGGGCGCCGAGGGCCAGGGTATGGCGATCGGCCAGGGGCTGAAACCGGCGCAGATCCACGGTCAGAACACGGGAATCGGCCTTGCCGCCCCAGTAGGACACCCCGATCTCGTTAAGCCACCCCTGATGGGGCACCCGCCAGGAATCGCGCGTGTCCAACCCCAGAAAGACCCCGGCTTCGTAAAGGACGTCGTAGTTGTCGGGATCCAGGGTGCGCCCCGGTTCGTCGCTGCCCACCCCCTGGTAGGCCCCTTCCAACCTCAGGCGGCCGGTTTGGCCCAGATACCGGCCCATCGCCAGTCCGATCTGGTCCTGGGTCTGCTCGAATTCCAGAAGTTCGTTGCGACGGACGGCGTGGCCGCCCTGAAAGGTCACCGAGCGGTGGTTGCCGCCCAGCCAGGGATTGTTCGCGAACAGGCCCCAGGAATTGACGCCGCCGAAGGCGGCGCTGGCGGCCAGGGTCATCCCCCGGCCCTGGAAGTTGGTGGAGGCCACCCCCGCCCCGAAGGAAAACCCGTTCTCCTCCGTGTAGCTGATGACCGGAAAGGGCACCAGGGAGGGGATTTCCTCGAAATCGTAACTGAGGATGATACCGCCGGGGGTGTCCGCGGCGGTGATCGCCACGCGGCCGAACAGGCCCAGATTTTCCAGGCGCACGGCATCGGCCGCGGCCAGGTCCGGGTTCAGCGGCATCCCGGGTTCGACCCAGATTTCACGTGAAATCACATAGTCCCGGGTCACCGTATGCCCCTGCAGGCGCAATTCGACGACCATCCGGCCCCGGTAGGGCTCCAGGGCATCCAGAGTGTCCTGTTCCAGATCGGCCCGTGCCGGGAGCGCCAACAGGGCCAGAGCCAGGACCCACAGGAGACGATTGCGTAGGTATCCCAAAATGAAGCCTCCCGGGGACCGCCCCGGGAGGTGGGAGGTCCCCGTGATGATGTCAGTCACCGGACACGGCCGGGGGATCGGACGCGGTGGGATCGGACGCCTTGGGCGCGTCCTTGTCGAACTTCTCCGCAAAGGTCTGGATCACGAAGAAATAGACCGGCGTGAGCAGAACCATGCCGATGATGCCCACCAGCATGCCGCCGAATACGGCCGTGCCCAGGGAGATACGACTCGCGGCCCCCGCGCCCGAAGCGATAACCAGAGGGATCACACCGAGAATGAAGGAGAAGGCCGTCATCAGAATAGCCCGGAAACGCATTTCCGCCGAGGTGAGGGCGGCGTCGAACACGCTCATGCCGCTGGAGCGGTTCTCCTTGGCGAACTCCACGATAAGGATGGCGGTCTTGGCCACCAGGCCGATCAGAAGGACAATCCCCACCTGCGTGTAGACGTTGTTGTCCAACCCCCTCAGCTTGGACAGCCACATGGCGCCCATGATGGCCACCGGAACGCCCAGCAGCACGGCGAGGGGAATGAGCCAGCTTTCGTACTGCCCCACCAGGAACAGATAAACGAAGAGAAAGGCCAGACCGAAAATGAAGGGCGCCAGGTTGCCCGCCTTGAGCTGCTGATAGGTCACCCCGGACCACTCGAAGCCCATGGACGGCGGCAGGGTTTCCCTGGCCAGACGTTCCATTTCAGCGATCTGTTCGCCACTGGATACACCCGGCAGGCCGGACCCCGTGATCTGGGCCTTGGGATACATGTTGAAACGTCCCACAAAGAGGGGCCCCACGGTGTCGCGCACCGCGGCGAAGGCCCCCAGGGGAATCATGCTCCCCTTCCGGTTTCGCACCTCAATGCGCTCCACGTTGCGGGCTTCCGAGCGATGCTCCTCGCCCGCCTGGGCCATGACCTTCCAGGTTCGGCCGAAGAGGTTGAAGTCGTTCACGTAGCTGGTGCCCAGGTAGGTGGACACGGTTCCGTAAACCTCGTTCATGTCCATGTGGTAGGCCTGGGCCTTCACCCGGTCCACCTCCAGGTAGAGCATGGGCACCGTGGCGCGGAAGTTCTGGTTCATGCGGGTCAGCTTGCCGCCGGCGTTGGCCGCGGCCACCAGGTCCAGGGAGGCCTGCTGCAGCTGCGTAATGCCGGCGCCGCCGCGATCCTGCAACTCGAAGGAGAAGCCGCCGGCGTTCCCCAGACCCATGATGGGCGGAGGCAGGAAGCCGAAGACGAAGGCCTCCTGGATCCCGAAGAACTGGCGCTGCAAACGTTCCATGACCTTGGCGATGTGAAGTTCGGCGTCCCCGCGCTCGCTCCAGTTGTCCATGGTCACGATGAACATGGCCGAGTTGGGCGACTGCACGCCGTCCAGCAGGGAGTAGCCGCCCACCGTCAGGAACTTGGCCACGCCTTCGGTCCCGTTCAGGATGTGATTGATCTGGTCGGTCACGTGGTGGGTACGATCCAGAGCCGACCCGTCGGGCAGGGAGGCGTTGATGAAGAAGTAGCCCTGGTCCTCGTCCGGCAGGAAGCCGCCGGGCACCACTTTGAATCCGAACCAGGTGAGTACCATCAGGCCCGCGAAGATGGTCATGGAGAAGACGGTCTTGCGCAGCAGGCCGGCCACCACGCCCTTGTAGCTTTGGGTGCTGCGGTCGAAGACTTCGTCGAATTTCCGGAAGAAGACCCACTTCTTCTTGTTGGGGTCGACCGGCTTCAGGAGCAGCTTGCAGAGGGCCGGGCTCAACGTCAGGGCGTTGAGGGAGGAAAACAACGTGGCCACCGAAATGGTGATGGCGAACTGCCGGTAAAGCAGGCCGGTCAGCCCGGGCATCAGCAGGGTGGGCACGAACACGGCCATCAGAACCAGGGTCGAGGCGATGACCGGCCCGGTGACCTGGAGCATGCTCTCACTGGTGGCCTTGGTGCTGTCCCATCCCTTTTCGGCCATGATGCGCACGGTGTTTTCAGTCACCAGGATGGCGTCGTCCACCACGATTCCGATCACCAGAATAATGCCGAAGAGCGAAAGGTTGTTGATGGACATGCCCAGCCCGAGCATGACCGCAAAGGTTCCGATAAGCGACACCGGAATGGTGATGGCGGGAACCAGGGTGGTGCGCCAGTCCTGCAGGAAGATCCAGACCACGAAGATCACCAGCAGGATGGCCACGATCAGGGTTTCCACCACTTCGTCGATGGAGGCGGTGATGTAGGCCGTGGCGTCGTAGAGAACGTCGTATTCCATGTCGTCCGGGAAATCCACAGCCAGCTGGTCCATGATTTCGGCCACACCCTGGGCCACGCCCAAGGCGTTGGAACCGGGCAGCTGGTAGATGCCGATGGCGATGGCGGGACTGCCGCTGTGCTCGGCGTACCAGGCGTAGGTCAGCGCCCCCAGTTCCACCTCGGCCACGTCCCGCAGGTACAGGATGTTTCCGGTTTCCCCGGTCTTGATCACGATCTCCTCGAACTCCTCAACCGTGGTCAGGCGGCCCTTGGTCAGCACGTTGTACTGGAAGGGCAGGTCGCCCGGGTTGGGCTGGGAGCCGATGGTCCCGGCGGCCACGGCGATATTCTGGGCGCGCACGGCGGCCATGACTTCGTTGGAGGTGACTCCGCGGGCCTTGAGGAGTTCCGGATCCAGCCAGATCCGCATGCTGAAGTCCTTGGCCCCGAAGACCTGCACCTTCCCCACGCCCGGCACGCGGGCCATCATGTCCTTGATGCGGGTGGCCACGTAGTTGCTGAGATAAAGCTCGTCGTAGGTTCCGTTGGGAGAGCGCAGACTGACCACTTCCACCATGGCCGTGGAGCGCTTGTCCACCTTGACACCCTGGCGCATGACTTCCTGGGGCAGCAGGGGCTCGGCCACGGCCACGCGGTTCTTGACCATGACCTGGGCCATGTCCACGTCCGTGCCGATCTCGAAGCTCACCGTGAGGTTGAGCTGGCCCTCGGAATCGCTCTTGGAGTCCATGTAGATCATGTTCTCCACGCCATTGACCTGCTCCTCGATGGGCGCGGCCACCGACTCCAGGACCGTCGCCGCATCGGCACCGGGGAACTTGGCCTCCACCGCGATGGTGGGCGGCGTAATGTCCGGCATGGACTCGATGGGCAGCATGGGAATGGCCAGGCCGCCGGCGATGACGATGAAGATCGAGATGACCAGCGCCAGCTTGGGGCGGTGGATGAAAAGTCTGCTGAACATCCGCAGGGTCTCCTTGAGTTTAGCTACAACCGCGGCGGCCGGGTGTCGGCGGCGGCGGGATCCTCAGCCTATTTGGACGCCTGGGCGGCCTGCTGTTTCATGGCCGCCATCTGCTCAGCCGTCAGGGGCGTGACCGGCAGGCCCGGTCGCGCGTACATCAAACCGTTGACGATGACGGTCTCGTCACCGGTCAGCCCGCTCTTGATGTGGACCAGCCCGTCCTCCTGCGGATCACCCATATCCACGTAGACCTGCTGGACGATATTCTCCTCGCCCACCACCAGCACGAATTTGCCGCCCAGGTCGGTGCCCACGGACACGGCCGGGACCATCACCGCGTCGGGAATGCTCCGGCCGGTGGCCTTGATCCTCACGAACAGGCCGGGGAACAGGGCCTGATCCACGTTCTCCAGTTTGGCGCGCAGTTCAATGGTCCCCGTGTTGGGGTCCACCTGGTTGTCGATGAAGTCCACGACACCCTCGTGGGGAAACCCGTCTTCATTGGCCAGCCCCACGGCAATTTTCCCGATATTCTCTTTCTCATGCTCCTCGCCGTCCATGATGGCGCGCCGATCGTCGAGAAATTTCAGAACGACGGATTCCGGGGCATGGAAATAGACATAAATGGGCGTCACCCGGTTGATACGGGTCAGTTTGGTGGACTCGCCCTGCCCCACCAGGTTGCCCGGGTCCACCAGGTTCCGGCCGACGAACCCGCTGATGGGCGCCACAACCTGCGTGTAGCTGAGGTCCAGTTCGGCGTCGGACAGGTGGGCCTCGGCGGAGGCCACGGCCGCAATGGCCATGTCGCGGTCGGCCCGGGCCCGGTCCACATCCATCTCGCTGACGGCCCGACTCTCACTGGCCTTCTCCACCCGGCGCAGTTCGGTTTCCGAGCGCAGCAGGTCGGCCTTGGCGGAGGCGACGGCGGCCTGCGCCACGTTGCGGGCCGCAAGATACCGCTCGTCCTCGATGGTGAAGAGCAGGTCCCCCATCTGGACGGGTGAGCTCACCTCGAATTCGACGGTTTCCAGGGCACCGGCCACGCGGGCCACCACGTCGGTGGTCTCATAGGCGCGACTGGACCCGGTAAAGATCATGTAGTTGGCAACCGTCCCGACCACGGGCTTGGCCACGGTCACCGGCGGCGCCTGCCGGGCGGGAGCCGCCTCCTGGGCGCAGGAAGCCAGCCCGAGGAGCAGGACCAACAGGGTGACGGCCAATCCAGCCCGCCGCAGGGTTCCCATGTCAAAAAGCTGACGCATCATCGACCTTCCTCTTCGGTTGCCGTGGGTTCAATGGAGGCGGTTTCGGGAGTGTCGGCGGGGGGCGTCAGGCCCGGGACGGGATCGTCCAGGGACCAACCGCCGCCGAGGGCCCGGTTCAAATTGATCAGGTTGGCCAGGACCTGGCCCCGGGACGTGGCCAGCTGGTCCTGCTGGTTGGACAGCGTGCGCTGGGCATCCAGGTAGTTTTGGAAATCTGTGAGTCCGGAGATGTACTGGGTGTGGACCAGTTCCACCGACTGCTGGGCCGACTCGGATGCGACCTGCAACAGATCCCGCCGCATCTCCTCCTGGCGCAGGGACACCAGGGAATTTTCGACCTCCGCCAGAGCGGACAGGACGGTCTTCTCGTAGGCCGCCAGCAGTTGCTCAGTGCGGGCCTCTTCCACCTGGATCTGCCCACGGATCTTGCCGCCGGTGAACAGATTCCATTTAAAATCCGAGCCCAGGGACCAGCCGAAGGCGCCGTCATCGCCCAGGCTCCCGAAATCGGGGGCCATCAGGGTCAGGGCCCCGGTGAGGGAAAAGCTGGGATACAGGTCCGCGGTGGCCACGCCGATGCGGGCTGTCTGGGCGGCCAGGTTGCGCTCGCTGCGGCGGATATCGGGTCGGCGCCGCATGAGTTCCGCGGGCAGGGACACGGCCAGGTCCATTTGCGGGGCCGGCATGCCGCCGCCCTGCGTCAGTTCCTGGTCCAGGCTGCCGGGGATCACGCCCACCAGGATGGCCAGCCGGTTGCGGGCCACTTCCAGAGCGATTTCCAGCTGCGGAATGGCGGCCTCGGTGTTGGCCAGGTTGCTGCGGGCCCGGGCTACGTCAAGCAGGGGGACCAGTCCCGCATCCTCGCGGGCGGAGACCACATCCAGGGTTTCCCGCTGGCTCTTGGCGTTGTCGTGGGCAAAAGCCAGGCGTGCCTGATAGGTGCGGACTTCCATGTAGGTGGTCGCGACCTCGGCATAGAGGGAAACCAGCACATCCCGGTAGTCCTCCACCGACGCATCCAGGGCCGCCCCGGACGCTTCCCGCGACCGGCGCACCTTGCCCCAAATGTCGATTTCCCAACTGGCCCCCAGGCCGAACTCCCAATTGGTGGCCGGATTCTCGCCGCCGGGCCAGTAGTCCGAAGGCACTTCGGTGCGGTCCACGGCACCGGACAGCCCGGCCTGCGGCCACCGGTCACCGCCCGTGATCCGATGGTAGGCCCGGGCCTCGGCGATGCGCCCCACGGCCGCCGCCAGATCCAGATTGCCCTCGCCCGCCCGCCGGATCAGGTCGTCCAGCAGGGGATCGTTGAAAGCGCTCCACCAATCCAGAATAACGGGTGTTTCGCCAACGACATCCGCCGCGGCGGCATTTTCCCAGGCATCGGGAAGGTCCGGTTCAGGCGCTTCATAGTCGGGTCCTACGGCGCAGCCCGCTGTCAGAAGCAGGGCTAAAGCCCCGCCCCCGAACAGGTGCCGCAGACGACGTGACCGTGACCTGAACATGCACTTTGTCACCATGTTGCTCCCCGCTGGCCTGTCAGTTCAACAGGCCAGGAATATAACCTAGTGTCAGATAGAAGGCGTCGTTCCCGTCCTGGGTCCGACCGTACGAAATCCCCAAAGGTCCCAGCACCGTCGTTCCGACGAAGGAGACGGCCGCACTGTAACGCAAATCGTCCCAGGCCGCATCATCAATCGACATCCAGGTATTGCCGGCTTCCAGCATGACCGCGAAGAACCAGGAGGTCGAAAACGGGCTCGGGCTGCCGGCCAACTGGTGGTACCAGGCCACCGAGCCCAGGGCGTAGGCATTGCCCCGCAACTGGTCCTGTTGATAACCGGACAGCCGGGCCAAACCGCCCAGGGTGAACATGTGGAACTCGGGCAGATCCGTATCCAGATTCGATCCGCCCGCCACGCTGAAATTGAAGGTGCTGGCGCGGTAGGTTTCGGCCAGGGAATAGGCCATCTCGAGCCTTTGGTAGTCCAGTCCGGATCCGAATTCGGGCCGTGTGTTGTGGTAGAACACATGCGCGCCCCACCCGTGGCGGGGCAGGAACGGGAGGTCGAACATGTCGAACCGGAGTTGGGCGGAATAACCTCCCAGTGGGCCGTCGAACTCGGCCAGGCTCAATCCGGTCCGGTCCGACGACAGGAGGTGCCCGTAGTAGAGCCCCCCCCGCAGTTCGCCGTAGTGCCCCAGACGGAACCCCGCTTCCGGCATGACCAGCAGCTGCCGCGTACTGTATTCCCCCCACTTGTGCATGTCCGCATACCAGGAATTGAGCTGGTAGTCCCACACCCCGGTCAGGGCCACGAAAGACCGACGGCGCATGGTCAGGGGCTGATAGAATTCCGAGCGCAGGGCACTGTGATGACCGGCCTGCAGGTCGGTCCGCAGTTCGGCGCCGAACCGGTTCATCTCCATGCGGGTGACCCGCATGCGGGCGTCCACATTGCTGGTCCCCCCGTCGGTCCCCGAATAGGTGATCCCGAAATTGACGATGTTCGGGGAATAGCTCTTGGGGTGGGCGTTGATGACCAGGGTGAAGGTCCCGTCGGGGCGTTCCTCGAGGTGGAAATCCAGCAGTTCGAAGATGCCGAAGTCGTAGATCTTGGCCAGGTCCACCTTCAGGAGGTCCAGATCGAGTTCCTCGCCCATGGGCTGATGGATGTTGGCAAGGATGGCCCGGTCATGGGCGTGGGACCGGTTATCCAGGGCCAGGGCCGACACCCGCAGGGTGGGAGGCGGCGGCATGACGTGCTCGGCCACGTGCTGTTGGTAGGCCTCGGGCGACAGGGCCAGCCGCTCGAGTTGATCCCGGACGGCCAGCGCGGCGGCATAGCCCGGCGCGAGCGTGGTCTCGATGTCCTTGAACGCGCGGCTGGACATGCCCGCCATGTAGGGTTGGATCACGATGTCCGCGTCGGCGATCTCGGGATCAATGTTGCTGCGCCCCTCAATGATGCTCTTCTGCTCGTTGATCCCCATCAGGCTGGTGAAGCGCCCGGGGTCGGTATCCCGGGGCAGGGCGCTCACGTCCACGGCGATCACGATGTCCGCCCCCATGTCGCGACAAACGGACACGGGCACGTTGCTGGCCAGGTAACCGTCCACCAGGAAGCGGTGTCCCCAGCGGACCGGCGGAAAGACCCCCGGAATGCTCATGCTGGCCCGCACCGCCTTGAGCAGGTTGCCGGAGTCCGGCACGAACAGGTCGCCGGTCTGAAGGTCGGTGGTCACCGCGCGGTACGGATAGGCCAGGTTGTCGAAACCGTCGTACCCGGAGGTGTAGAGCAGGTCGTTGCGGAAGGCGAAGCTCAGCTTTTGCCCGGCGATGACCCCGCTCGACATCACGAATCCGCCCTTCCAGCCCCACTCGACCGGCAGGAAGGCGCCCGAGTCGTCCTGTTTGCGGCGAAAGTTGCGCAGGGACCGGCGCGGACGGTCGGAGAAGAGGTCATCCCAGTCCACGGTCAGGATCGTGGTCTCGATCTCGGCCGACGACATGCCAACTGCAAAAAGGGCCCCGACGATGGACCCCATGCTCGTTCCGGCCACGTAGTCCACCGGAACATTCATTTCCTCCAGGGCCTTCAGCACGCCGATGTGGGCGCCGCCCCGGGCTCCGCCTCCGCCCAGCACCAGGCCGATGCGCGGACGGGCCGGCTCCGCGGACTCCTCCGCGACGGCCGCGGTCCCCAGGCACACGGCCACAAGACACAAAAGGATCAGGCAGCGAGACATGTCCGTTCCCCTCCGGATAAAACGAGGTCAGTCCCTCAACCGCCGGCCAGATTCACCAGGAACAGGCTGATGGCGGGAATGTAGGTGATGACAAGCAGAGCCCCGAGCAACAACAGGAGGAAGGGTACGCTGGCCAGGTACAGGGAGGCAACCGGTTCCTTGAACCGGTAGGAGGAAATGAACAGGTTCAGACCTACCGGCGGCGTGATGTACCCGATCTCCAGATTGGTCAGGAAGATGATGCCCAGATGCACCGGATCCACCCCGAAGCCCAGGGCCACCGGCACGATCAGGGGCACGACCACGATGAGGGCCGAGAATATGTCCATGAGACAGCCCACCACCAGCAGGAAGATGTTCAGCAGGAGCAGGAAGGTGTACTTGCTGTCCACGTACTGCTGCATCCAGTCCAGGATCTGCATGGGCACTTCGGCGTCGATGAGATAGTTGGTCAGCCCCATGGCGCAGGCCAGGATGATGAGCATGCCGCCCACCAGCGTGAGACTCTCCGCCACGATGAACGGCAGGCGCCGCAAGGGCACGTCGCGATAGATGAAAACCTCCACGATGAGGGTATACGCCGCGGTCAGGGCCGCCGCCTCCATCACCGTGATGATACCGCTGTAGATGCCACCCAGAACGAGGATGGGCAGGGGCACTTCCCAGGCCGCCGCGCGCAGGGAGGCCAGGGCGTCCCGGAAATTGACCTTCTCCACCACCACGCCGTCCTTGCGACCGCGCCAGATCCCGTAGGCCGACAGCACAAGCACCAGGAAGACGCCCGGCAGGAGCCCGGCCAGGAACAGCTTGTCGATGCTCACCGAAGCCACATATCCGTAAATGATCAGCGGCAGACTCGGCGGAAAGAGCAGGCCCAGGCTGCCGCCCGCGGTGAGCAGGCCCAGGTTGAAGCGGCGGTTGTAGCCGGTCTTGGTGAGGGCGGGCAGCAGCAGGCCGCCCATGGCGATGATGGTCACGCCGGAGGCGCCGGTAAAGGCCGTGAACACGGCGCAGGCCGCCAGGGCCACCACGGCCAGCCCCCCGGGAAACAGGGCGCGTGACAGGTTGACCAGACGATCCGGGGCCTTGCTGTGGGCAAACAGGTAGCCGGCGAAGGTGAACAGGGGCAACGCCACCAGCAGGGGCGACCCCGCCAGAGTGTACATGGAGACGGCCACCGAACTGATGCTGATGTCCGCCTGCCAGAACAACACCAGGGCCAGGGAGCCCAGCACGGTGAACAGAGGCATGCCGAACAGGGCCAGAACAATGAGCAGGAACATCACCGCGAGGATCATTTGAGACCCTCCAGGATTTCCTCGGACTCGTCACTCTGGTGGCCGCCGAACAGGTTGACCAGACTCCGGTAGGACATGAGAAAAAATGCCACCGGCAGAACCAGCTGCAGAGTCCAGACCGGCACCGAGCCGAAAGCGATGTCCCCGAACTCCCGCTCGTCCACCACCAGGCCCCAGGCGGCCAACCCCAGCACAAAGGTGGCCACGGCCGTGGCCCCGAAGACCACCGCCTGCCGCACCGGCGCGAAACGCCGTGGAAGGAGCCGGGAAAACACGTCGATATTGATGTGACGGGCGCGGGTGGTGGCCAGGGCGGCGCCCAGGCAGCCCAGCCACAGCACGATGTGGCGCATGACGGGATCGATCCAGACCAGACCGCCGCTGAACACGTTTCGCAGCACGATTTGCAGAACGCCCAACACGATGAGGGTCGCCAGCAACAGCCCGAGGAAGCCCACCTCCACGTGGCCCAGAGCCTTGAACAGCCCCGTCAGCTTGTCACGACGGATGAGCCAGGCTCTCACGAGGGCCAGCCCCAGCAGCACGGGAATCCAGACCTGCAGATTCAGGGTCGCCTCCGCCTCCATGGCCGCCCCGTCAGTGACCGGCCGGCGGATTGTCCGCCCGGTAGGTCTGCAGGAGAGACTTCACCCGGTCCAGGTTTTCCTGGGAGTACAGCTTGCCCACGCCGTCCTGCCAGGCGCCCTGCCCGGTGGTGAAGAATTGGTCGCGGACCGCGTCGGACACGGAAATCACTTCGAGACCTTCCTTCTGCATTTCGCCCAGGGCATCCCGGTTGTCCTGACGGGTCTGCTCGGTCAGCGCGCGCAGGAGGGGACCGGCCACTTCCTGAATCACGGCCAGATCCTCGGGCGAAATCTTGCGCAGGGCCTTGTCCGACAGCAGGGCCGCCCCCAGACCGTGGGTGATCGGCACATCGGTCATGTAGGACACGCGGGTGAACCACTGCAGGGCCACGCAGCCCAGGGTGGAGTTGTAGGCCGCGTCGATGACACCGGTCTGCAGGGAGGTCAGCACGTCGGGGGCCGCCAGGGGAATGGGCGACAGGTCGAAGGCGCTGAAGAAGAGTTCGGCCAACGGATCGCCCGCCCACACCCACATGCGGGCCGCCTGCAGATCCTCGGGGGTGGCGATGGCCTGCTTGGAAAAGATGTGGATGAAGCCCACGTCCACCCAGCCCAGATTGGTGTAGCCGCCCTCGGTAAAGACGCGGTCCCATTCCGGGGCCATGGCGTCCCGCACGTGGTCCAGTTCCGCATGGGATTTGAAGAGGAAAGGCAGTTCCAGCACCCGCATCTCGGAGGCCACCGCGCCCACGCCGAATCCGCTGAAGCCGCCGCCGTGCAACTGGCCGTTGCGGATCTTGCGCAGGACTTCCTTCTCGTCGCCCTGCACGCCGCCGGGATAGAACTTGAACCCCACCCGGTTCTCCGTGCGGGCCCGCACCGCGTCGTCGATCTCGTGCATGGCGTTCATCCAGGCACTGCCCTCGGGGGCCAGTGTGGCGAACTTGAGGGCGAACTTGGGTCGGGGCTTGCGGGCGGCGTCGGCGTCGGACAGGCTGCCGAGAAACATGACCAGGCAGAGGACCGACATGAGTTTGATGAATCTAGAACAGGTCATAGGCCTCTTCCAATAGTTGGCGTGACTTATCCTGGGCGATGAGGTTCAGCAGGCGGTAGGGATCCCCCTCCACCACCTCGGCGGCGATGACCTCTTCCAGGGTTTGCGTGAACAGCGCCTCGTCCATCATACGATAGGTGTAGAAGCGCGCATAGAAGTACTGCGCCAGCAGAAAGGAGTTCCCGGACACGGCGAAGGCGGACTCGAAATTGGCCAGGGACGCGTCCGTGTCGCCGCCCATCATGGGCGGTTTGAAAGCGTGCAGGGATCCGGCCAGCACGTAGGGCATCCCCTCGAAGAAGGTCCCGTCCAGCTCGATGACCCTCTCCAGCAGGGCCTGCACCTTGGGCACCGCCCGCATGACCGAGGTGTCATCCAGATGCAGGTTGATGTACTGGGACCAGTTCACCGCCACCCACACGGCCGCGGGTACGGCGTCCGCCTCCAACTGCGGCACCAGGACCTCGAATTCGGAATAGGGCATGTCGCGATCCAGCGGCAGGTCGCTGTCCAGAAGCAGGGCGTACCAGGCGTGCTTCAGACCCTTGCCGTAAAGAAGGGACGCATATTCGGGATCCGTGTCCTCCTGGAAGGCGAAGGCGTAGGAAAAGTAGAGCATGGACGCGGTCAGGCGCAGGTCGCTGTTCTCACTGTCGGTGTGGATCATGCCTTCCAGCAGGAACAGGTTGGAGGCCGAGGCGTCGCCGAAGGTGCGCATGTCGTCGGACAGGAAAGCGGCCTCGCGGCTGTTCTCCAGCAGGGGCACCATGACGTGCCGCACGGAATAGTCCACCGGGGAGCACCCGGCCATCAGAACAGTCAGTCCCAGACCCAAAAGAAGGCGGTGTCGGTCGATTGCCATGTCAAATCGCTCCGTGTTTGCGCCCCACCTTGGCGAAGGCCTCCAGGCAGCGGGCCACGTGATTTTCAGTGTGGGCGGCGGAGGCCTGCAGACGAATGCGGGCCTGCCCAACGGGCACCACCGGGAAACTGAAGCCGATGCAGTAGACGCCTTCGTCCAGCAGGTCGGCGGCGATGGTCTGGGCCAGGTGGGCGTCGTTCCTGTGTCGACGGAAATGCACCGGAATGATGGGGTGGTTGCAGCTGGACACGTCGAAGCCCAGGTCCGCCAACCCGGAGCGCAGGGCACTCTGGTTGGCCTGAAGGGTCTGCAGGGGCGCCGGGTCCTCCCGCAGGATTTTCAGGACCTCGAGCGTGGCGCCGCAGACCATCATGGGCAGGGAGTTGCTGAAAAGGTACGGCCGGCTCTTCTGGCGCAGCCAATTGATGATCTCCCGCCGACCGCTGGTCAGACCGCCCATGGCCCCGCCCAGGGCCTTGCCCAGGGTCGAGGTGATGATGTCCACGCGGTCCATCACGTCGAAGGCCTCATGGGTGCCGCGCCCGGTCGGGCCCACCACGCCGGTGGCGTGGCTGTCGTCCACCATGACCAGCGCCTCGTACTGATCGGCCAGGTCGCAGATCCGGTCCAGGGGCGCCGGGTCGCAATCCATGGAGAAAACGCCGTCGGTGACGATGAGGCGGTAGTCGGCCTCCGCGGCGGCCTGGAGCTTGGTTTCCAGGTCGGCCATGTCCGCGTGCTGGTAGATGTGGCGGGCGGCCTTGGAGAGGCGTACGCCGTCGATGATGGAGGCATGGTTCAGCGCATCGGTGATGATGGCGCTGTTCTTGTCGAGCAGGGGTTCGAAGACGCCGCCGTTGGCGTCGAAGGCCGCCGCGTAGAGGATGGTGTCTTCGGTGCCCAGAAAATCGCTGAGCTCCGCCTCGAGCTGCTTGTGCAGTTCGGTCGTCCCGCAGATGAAGCGGACCGAACTGAGTCCGTAGCCCCATTTTTCAAGGGTCCGGGCCGCCGCCGACACCACGCGGGGATCGGCGGCCAGGCCCAGATAGTTGTTGGCGCAGAAGTTGATGACCTGACGGCCACCCACGGTAATCTCCGCCCCCTGAGGTCCCTGCAGAACGCGTTCGTCCTTGTAGAGATTCTGGACCCGCAGGGCCTCCAGTTCGAGCTGGAGCATCTTTTGAAACTTACCGTACATCCGCGCTGCTCCTAGTACTTCTTGGCCATGTCTTCCAGGCTCACGTTGGGCACCTTGTCGGCCCAGCCGGCCTGGCCGAAGGCGATCATGCGGGCCTTGACCACTTCGGCCATGGCGATGCGCGCGGGCTTCATGTAGTCGCGGGGATCGAACTTTTCGGGCTGCTCGGCGAACACCTTGCGGATGGCGCCGGTGATGGCCAGCCGGTTGTCCGTATCCACGTTGATCTTGCGCACGCCGTGCTTGATGCCCTGCTGGATGGCCTCCACGGGCACGCCGTAGCTCTCCTTCAGGCCGCCGCCGAATTTGTTGATGATATCCACCAGTTCCCGGGGCACCGAACTGCTGCCGTGCATCACCAGGTGGGTGTTGGGCAGGCGGCGGTGAATCTCCTCGATGAGACTCATCTTCAGCACGTCGCCGGTGGGCTTCTTGGAGAACTTGTAGGCCCCGTGGCTGGTGCCGATGGCCACGGCCAGGGCGTCGCAGCCGGTGTCCTCCACAAAGCGCTGGGCTTCTTCCGGATCGGTCAGGTGCTCGGCCGCCTCGTCCTCGGTCAGGCCGGCGCCGTGGCCGTCCTCGATGCCGCCCAGACAGCCGATCTCCGCCTCCACGGTGACGCCCAGGGCGTGGGCCTTGGCGACGACCTGCTTCGTCACGTCGACGTTGTACTCGTAGGATGCGGGCGTCTTGCCGTCGGCCTGCAGGGAGCCGTCCATCATGACCGAGGTGAAGCCCTGGTCGATGGCGCTGAAGCAAGTCTCGGGACTGTTGCCGTGATCCTGGTGCATGGCGATGGGGATCTGGGGATTCAGCTCGGCCGCGGCCAGCATGAGGTGGCGCAGGTAGTTGTCCTGGGAGTAGCTGCGGGCGCCGCGGCTGGCCTGGACGATGACCGGACTGTTGGTCTCGGTGGCGGCCATCATGATGGCCTGAATCTGCTCCATATTGTTCACATTGAAGGCCCCGACGCCGTAATCGTTCTCGGCGGCGTGGTCCAGCATGACGCGCATGGGAATCAAAGGCATGACAATCTCCTTGGCAAAAGGGCCTGGGGCGGCGGCGACCGCCCCGTCACCGGGTCTCCCTCTCGATGAACATGTTTCCGGTTCAAGCTAAACCAAGCCCCCGGTCCAAACCAGTGAAATTCCCTTCCGACAGTCATTTTCCGTGATTGCGTTGGGACCGGGAACGGTTATCATGGCAACCCATGAAAACACAGTTCGCATCCGTGTCCCTCCTGCGCCGCGCAGCCCGGCTTCTGTCCGGTCTGCCGCTGTTGCTGTGGCTGGCCGCCGGCTGCGGTGAGGCACCGGCCCCCGCAAGCGACAAATTGACCGTGGTGGTGAGCATTCTGCCCCAGGTCTGGTTCGTGGAGCAGATCGGCGGCGATCTGGTGGACGTGACGGCCATGGTGGGCCCCGGCCACTCCCCGGCCACCTACGAACCCACGCCCCGGCAACTGGCCCGTCTGCAGACCGCCGACATCTACTTCAGCATCGGGGTTCCCTTTGAGCGCGGGTTGCTGCCCAAGGTGGCGGATCTGCCGGACGCCCCGCCGGTGGCCGGCCCCCGTCCCGACATGGGCGCCCACGACCATGGCCACGCCCACGGAGCCCTGGATCCCCACAGTTGGCTCTCCCCGCAGCGCGCCCAGGCCCTCGCCGACACCCTGACCGCCCGCCTGACCACTCTGCGGCCGGACCGGGCCGTCGACCTGGCCGCCCGGCGCGCCGACCTGGGACGTCGCTTGACCGATCTGGATGCCGAACTCCAGGCCCTGCTGGCCCCCGTGGCCGGCCGGTCCTTCTTCGTGTTTCATCCGGCCTTCGGCCACTTCGCCGAGGCCTACGGCCTGCACCAGGTGGCCGTGGAGGACGACGGACATGAACCCGGACCCCGACAGATGGCCGCCCTGATCGACCAGGCCGCCCGGGAGGGCGCCACCGCCATCGTGATCCAGCCCCAGTTCTCCCGCAAGTCCGCCGCCACGGTGGCCGACGCGGCCGGACTGGAGATTGTCGAACTGGATCCCCTGGGGGCCGACTACCCCGCCAACCTGCGTCACATCGCCCGGACCCTGGTCCGCATCCTGGAGGGGAGTGCCCCATGAGCGCACCCATTCTCACCTGCCGGGATCTGGACTTCGCCTACGGCCCGGACCCCTTGCTGCGCAACGTGAACATCAGTATTCCCGAGGGGGATTTCGTCTGCGTGGTGGGACCCAACGGCAGCGGCAAGACCACCCTTTTGAAACTGGCTCTGGGACTGCTCAAGCCCACCGCCGGCACCCTGGAACTGTTTGGCGACAAACCGCGGCGCGCCCGCGAGCGCATCGGGTACGTGCCCCAGCACCCCCGCCTGGATCCGCTGTTCCCGGTGAGCGCCCTGGATGTGGCCCTCATGGGCCGGCTGGGCGTCACGTCGGCCTGGGGTCCCTGGCGCGGCGACGACCGCGCCCGCGCCCTGGAAGCCCTGGACGAAGTGGGGCTGGCCGACCGGGCGGGCACCCATTTCGCCGCCCTCAGCGGGGGCCAGAAGCAGCGGGTGCTCATTGCCCGCGCCCTGGCCGGCGACCCGGACCTGCTGCTGCTGGACGAGCCCACCGCCGGGCTGGACGCCCATGTGGAAGAGGGGTTCTACCGCCTGCTGCAGGAGTTAAACCAGCGCCTGACCATTGTCATGGTAAGTCATGACCTGGGCTTCGTTTCCGGATATGTAAAAAGTGTCATCTGTGTGGGAAAAGAAGTTCTGGTACACCCCACCAGCGAAGTCACCGGAGAGGTCATCGCCGAGCTCTACGGAAGCGACGTGCGCCTGGTGCGGCACGACCACCGCTGCAGTGAGGAGGGCCACCAATGCTGAACGCCCCGCTCGCGGCCGTGAACTTCCTGCAGGCCGTGGCCGACCATGGGTTCCTGCAGTACGCCCTGCTGGGCGGCCTGCTGGCCAGCATCCCCTGCGGGGTGGTGGGCAGCTTCGTGGTCATCCGGCGCATCAGCTATATCGCCGGCGGCATCGCCCACTCCGTCCTGGCCGGGCTGGGCGTCACCCACTATCTGCGCGTGGTCCACGGCTACGACGCGGTGTCCCCCATGGCCGGCGCGGTGATCGCCGCCCTGGCAGCGGCCCTGATCATCGGCTGGGTCAGCCTCCGTCTCAAGCAGCGCGAGGACACGGTCATCGGCGCGGTGTGGGCCATGGGCATGGCCATCGGCATCATCTTCATCAGCCTGACCCCGGGCTACTCCACCGACCTCATGAGCTACCTCTTCGGCAACATCCTCATGGTCACCGCCGGAGACCTCAAGCTCATCGCCGCCCTCGACGTGATCGTCCTGCTCACGGTGATCCTGTTCCACAAACAGCTGCTGGCCGTGTGCTTTGACAACGAATTCGCCATCCTGCGCGGCGTGCACGTGCAGCGGTTCTACTTCCTGCTGCTGGGGCTGACGGCCCTGACGGTGGTGCTGCTGGTTTCAGTCGTGGGCATCATTCTGGTGATCGCCCTGCTCACGCTGCCGGCGGCCATGGCCAACCTGTTCGCCGCCCGGTTGCGCAACATGATGATCCTGGCCACGGTCCTTTGCGCGGCCCTGACCACCGGCGGCCTGGCTTTGAGCTACGGCCCGGACCTGCCCGCAGGCGCCGTGACCATCCTGCTGACCGGCGGCCTGTATTTTGCGGTGGCCGCCGTCCGAAAACGCTAGCCAACCTGCGGAGGCCCCGCGTGAAGAAAGCCTGTCTTTTCCTGCTGCTTTTGAGCGTGATCTGCGCCCCCGCCCTGGCCGACAAGGGCGCCAAGAGCGAAGAAACCACCGTCATGTCCTTCAACATCCGGTACAAAAACGACCACGACGGGGAGAACACCTGGGACAAACGGCGCTACATCGTGCGCATGGCCATCCGCAATCACGCGCCGGATATCTTTGGGCTGCAGGAGTGCCTCTGGGACGAGGGCGTGGAATTGAATGAGGCCTTCTTCGGCTACCGCCTCACGGGCGTGGGCCGGGACGACGGCGTGCGCCAGGGCGAGATGTGCCTGATCTTCACCCGCAAGGACCGTTACCACGTGCTGGACCAGGGCCACTTCTGGCTGAGCGAGACTCCGGAGGAGCCGGGGAGCCTGGGTTGGGACGCGGCTTGTCCGCGCATCACCACCTGGATCAAGGTGCGCGACCGGTGGTGCAACCCGGATACGTTTTTCGTCTTCAACACCCATCTGGACCACGTGGGTACTGAGGCCCGGGACAAGGGAACCGCCCTGCTGCAAACCCGCATGGCGGAAATCTCCGCAGGCAAACCCGTGCTCCTGTTGGGGGATTTCAATACGTCAGGCGTGCCCGGCGAAGGGCCCTACGACCGACTGGCCGTCAACGGTTGGGAAGCCGGCCTGCCCCTGCGCGACACCTGGTTCTACGCGTCGAAAGAGGAACGCCAGATGGGTGACGGCACCTTCCACGGCTTCACCGGTCAGGCCACACGCGGGCGAATTGACTGGATCCTGGCCAGCAAGGACTTCCCGGTTTTGGCCGCAGGCATTTCGCGTCACCAGAAGAACGGCCGGTACCCGTCGGACCATTTCCCCGTTTGGGCCACCTTCCTGCTCGAGCGGCACCCGCCCCTGCCCGGCGATCTGCTGGACGCCTACAGCGGGGCCACCCCCAGTTACTGAGGGACACAAAAAACCCGGGGACGGATATCCCCGGGAAAGATGGTGGAGGCGGCGGGAATCGAACCCGCGTCCGTAACCGGTACCCCGACAGCGTCTACATGCTTAGTGTCCTGTTAATTTAACCTGAGGAGTGGCCAGGCCACATGCCGCCCAACAGGCTAGCTTCACAATTGTTTCGCCCATTGGCCAGAAGCCTGCCTCCGGACTAGACACCGAAAACGGCGCCCCTTGACAGCAGTTCGGTGACCCCCCGCTGCCGGGACGGGCAGCTATTTAAGCTGCCAGTGCGAAATTGTTTTCGTCACTTATTGGTTTTCCACCGTTTTACGAGATGGATGGAATCTCGACATGCAGCCCCCGGTCCCCCGACCACGTCGAAGCCAGGTCGCCCCCGGAACTGGAGGAATAATAGCACGATCAGGCGTTGACTGCCAGTTGAGACCCGGAATGGGCCAAGGTCCTCGTCGCTTCGCTCCTGCGGAGTATGGCCCATTCCGGGTCTCAACTGGCAGCCCACCAGACTGGTCCTGCTATTGTTCCTCCAGTGGAGGGGGTGGCCTGGCTTCGACGTAGGTCTCCCCGCGGCTGCCCCGTCCCCCTGCGTCATAGTTGGGCATACTCCGCAGGAGCGAAGCGACGAGGACCTTGCCCAGCTATGAAGCATGGGGACGGGTCAGGAACCAAGTGGCGAGGTGAAGATAGTCGAAATCGTCGATAGCGAGTTCCACCCAGTTGACCTGGCAACCCGTCGACTCGGCGACGGCGGCGATCACCGCGGGCGGGTAGATGTTCATCTGCATGACGGGCCGGCCCACCTCCGTGAAACGGCCCATCAGGAGACGGGACACATCGAAGAGCAGATGATGGGAGGCCCGGATCCGGTTCAGGGTGTAGCGGAGGGTCTGGTCCGTGCGGTAAGGAGCCTGGATGACCGCCACGCCGCCGGGAGACAAACGGGACAACAGGCCCTGCAGGAGATCCCGTCCCCGGCGCGGCGGGATGTGCTGCAGGACCAGGCCGGAATAGATGAGGTCGAAGACCTCTTCTTCCCGCAACGGCAAGGGGTCCGCGGAGGTGGCCTGACGCAGGTCGGCCTGGCCGTCGGGCAAAAGGCGGGCGGCCTCGGCCAGCATGCCCGGGGCGATATCGATGCCGACGGGACGGGAAAAACGCACTGCCAGGGGCGCCAGAATTCGCCCCACGCCGCAGCCGAATTCCAGGGCGCGGGCCTCGGGACCGGGTGAGAGGCCCAGGTCACGGCAACGGTCCAGGGTGTGAGCCACCCGGGCTTCTCCGCGGGCCAGGAAGGTGTCCCGGTTTTTTCCGTTCCTGAAGGCGTCTTCGGACAGAACACCGTACCAGGGGTCGTCTTCCCCCCAGCGAACCCATTGCCTGCCGGCGTCGTCAGCCACCGCTAGTCCGTCAGGGCTTTGAAGAGGGCACACATATCCAGATCGCCCAGGCCCTTCTCCAGGGCCTCGCTGTACAGGTCCAGAGCCGCCTGCCCTGAGTTGAACGACTGTTCGTAATCCCCGGCCAGATCCTTGGCCAAGCGGAGATCCTTCTGCAGATGCTTCAAGGGGAACGCCGGGTCGAACCGACCTTCCAGCATGAGGGGGCCCTTCCCTGCGAACATGGGGTTGGCCACCGCGCCGGCCGCCAGGACATCCAACAACTCCGTGGGATCCAGGCGGGCATTGCGGGCCAGGCCCAGGCCTTCGGCGAAGACGGCCATCATGCCCCCCATGATCATGTTCACCGTCAGTTTAATGCGGGCCCCCGCCCCCACCTCGCCCAGGAAGAGTCGCTTCTTGCCCATGATATCCAAAGCCGGAGCGGCGTCGTCATAGAGGGTGCGGTCGCCGGCCGTGAGAAAAATCAGGGTGCCGTCCTCGGCCGGTTTTTTGGTGCCCGATACCGGGGCTTCCAGATACCGGGCGCCCATGTCGGTCACGGCCGTGGCGATATTACGGCTCGTGTCCTCGTCGATGGTGGACATGTCCACGTAGCCCCGGCCGGGAGCCAGTCCTTCCAGCACGCCGTCGGAGGCGAAACAGAGCGCCTCGGAGGCCGCCGGATCACTGACCATGGCGAAGGTAATGTCACTGCGCGTGGCCACGTCCGCCGGCGTGGCCGCCGCCTCCGCCCCCAGTTCCAACAGCAGGGCGCATTTCTCCCGGTTTCGGTTCCAGACAGTGACCGAGTGGCCGGCCTGCACCAGGTTGACGGCCATGGCCTTGCCCATGATCCCGAGTCCCAAAAATCCGTATCTGGCCATGATCGCCTCCAATTGAGCCAAAAAAGAGCGGGACGGTCATTTGACCATCCCGCTCCATACCCTATCACCCGCGGGCCGCAGCCCGCAAGACCAGGTTATCCGCTAGACCACGCCCTGGTCCATCATCGAGTCGGCCACCTTCAGGAAGCCGGCGATGTTGGCGCCGTTGACGTAGTTGCCCGGGGTTCCGAACTCCTCGGCCGCCTGGAAGCTGGCGTCGTGGATGTCCTTCATGATCCGGAGCAGTTTCGAATCGACTTCCTCGCGGGTCCAGTTGTAGCGCATGCTGTTCTGGCTCATTTCGAGACCGGACACAGCCACGCCACCGGCGTTGGCAGCCTTGCCGGGACCGTAAAGGATCTTGGCGTCCACGTACTGGTTCACGCCTTCGGGCACGGTGGGCATGTTGGCGCCCTCACTCACAACGTACACGCCGTTGCTCAGCAGGTTGGCCGCGTCCTTGGCGTTGATCTCGTTCTGCGTGGCGCTGGGGAAGGCACAGTTGGCCTTGTGGTTCCAGATGGGGTTGTAATCCAGGCTGGGATCCACGGGGGTGTACACGGCACTGCTGTACTTCTCGGCGTACTCGCTGATGCGGCCACGCTTCACGTTCTTCAGTTCCATGATGTAGGCCAGCTTCTCGCGGTCGATGCCGGCTTCGTCGTAGATGTAGCCGCCGCTGTCGCTGCAGGTCAGGGGCTTGGCGCCCAGGTCCAGAAGCTTCTCGATGGCGTACTGGCACACGTTGCCGGAACCGGAGACCAGGCAGGTCTTGCCTTCGAGGGTCTCGTTGCGGGTCTTGAGCATGTTGGCCGCGAAGTAGACCGCGCCGTAACCGGTGGCTTCGGGGCGAATGAGGCTACCGCCCCAGTTCAGGCCCTTGCCGGTCAGGATGCCGGTGAACTCGTTGCGCAATTTTTTGTACATGCCGAACATGAAGCCGATCTCACGGCCACCCACGCCGATGTCGCCCGCGGGCACGTCGGTGTTCGGGCCGATATGACGGAAAAGTTCACTCATGAAGGCGTGACAGAAGCGCATGACTTCCACGTCACTCTTGCCCTTGGGATCGAAGTCGGAGCCGCCCTTGCCGCCGCCCATGGGCAGGGTCGTCAGGCTGTTCTTCCAGACCTGCTCGAAAGCCAGGAACTTGAGGATGCCCAGGTTCACGCTGGGGTGGAAACGCAGGCCGCCCTTGTAGGGACCGATGGCACTGTTCATCTCGATGCGGAAGCCGCGGTTGACCTGAACTTCGCCGCTGTCGTCGACCCAGGGCACCCGGAACATGATCACGCGTTCGGGCTCAACGGAGCGCTCAAGGATCTTGGCCTTGCGGTATTCCGGACGCTTGTCCAGCACGGGCCAGATGGACTCGACAACTTCTTCGACCGCCTGGTGGAACTCGGTTTCGGACGGGTTCTTGGCGATCACGTTTTCCATGAAGGCAGCAACGTTCTGAGCCATGTTTGTACTCCTTGGTCAGCTTACGCAACATGCTAGCTCACGGCGGATGACCGGAGCCTGATTTGTCCAAAACATGGAATCGGCCCCGAGCGCACGCAAGGAAATTCGGCGGGCCGGCGGAGCTTTGTTTTCCGGTTAACAGCCTCACCTAAGCAAAGCCGGGGCAACCCTTTGGAAAGCCTTGAGTTGACTCCGGTGGCGCACCCTCCCCAACAGCCGCCACCCAACCGGGCGCAGACTCATAAACCAGGTTTAGCTTTTCGGGAAAGCCCGTCACCCCCGCGGCGGTTCGAGACGCCGGAACTGCTGAAGGGCAACGGACCAGGCCCCCAGCATCAGAAGGATCCAAACCCCGTAGGCCGCCAGGTTGGCACCGGTGGTGGTTCCCACCCAGGTCCGGACCAATCCCAGCAGAAAGCCGCTGACAATCCAATCGTCGGTCAGCTGGGCGATGTAGGTCCCCAACCCGGCCATGTGGATCGCCAGAAGCCCTCCCATCAGGCCCCAGAAAGCCAATCGCTGCCGGGTGACCGACACCTGCCGCCGCAGCAGCCGGAAATAAGCCGCCAGACACAACAGGTACAGAACGATGACGCCGCCCCCCAGGAAGGGGAAAACCGGTCCGGCGGATTGTTGCGCCAGACCGGGATGGTCGGCCTCCAGGGTGAGTCCCTCCTCGCGAACGGCCACCCGGCCCTCGGGATCGGTCCGCAGGTAGGTCCGGGCGATGTCATCCGCCGGGAGGTCCGCGCCGTACACATCGGCCGCGGCCCGCGCAATCTGCCAGGCCACGAAGTCCGCGCTGGCCGTTTCAGGCGTGGTAAAGGGCTTGTAGAGCCGCCAGGGCAGGCCCTTGAAGACCGGGACCGACTGAGTGGGATACTGCTCACCCCAGGGCGCGGTTACCACGGGGGTCTCCGGTCCTTTGGCCACCCGCCAGCTGCGGGGCGGGACTTTCAGGCCGTAGCCCTCGGCGGTGTTGGTGAACGCCATGGCTTCCTGGCCGGCAACCCGGCCTTCGGCCAAATGTTGGCCGACCCCGTATCCCAACACGGTCGCGGCCACCGACGGCCACACCAGCCAGGCCAGCAGGGTGCGCCGGGCCACGGGAAGATGGTCCACCAGATAGAGTTTCTCCGTGAAGAACCCGGCCGCCGAAACCATGAGATACACCGTGATGGCCACGTTGGTGAAGCGCAGGGCGTCCGGGTCACTGGACACGGGGTTGAACCCGCCCAGCAGGAGGCCGAAGAAAGCGGTGAAGGGCAGCAGGAAGATCCAGTTGATGGGAAACTTGAAGAGAAGGCGCATGACGGTCCAGTGCACCACGCGTCGCCCCCGGCTGGCGGCGGCGGGCTTGGACCAGTCGCCGGCGTCAGTTCCCGGGGACGACTCCGCCGGAAGGGACAGGGTGCCCGGCACCCGCAGCCTGCCCAGCACCACGGCCAGGGCCGCCAGCACCGCCGTCAGGGGCAGGGCCAGATTGAAGCGACTGACCACCATCAGCAGGAGCGCCATGCCGGTCAGGGCGGCGAAAAGGAAGCGACCCCATCCGTCCTCACGGCCAGGATGGGCCGAAGACGGGCGCCACAGGGCCACGATGTCCAAGGTCAGGATGTAAATGAGGACCGGCACGCCCCAGAGCCGCCACAGGAAGGCTGGCCAGTCAAGCACCAGGCCGTCGAACAGGGGGCCTTCGAGGGTGGAATCCAGAAAAAACAGGAGGAGCGGGATGAGGCTGTAGACCAGCATAAGCGCCAGTCCGCCCAACAGCAGGCTGAAGAAGTGGCCGGACCACCACAGGCGTCCGGGCACCGGCAGGGACAGTTCCCAGGGGCGGCAGCGGCGGCCGCCTTCGGGCATGAGCAGCAGGAGCGACCCGCACAGAAAGACACACAACTGCACGGCGATGACGACCCAGCCGGACATGATCTCACCCGGGTCGTGCCGGCCGCGGTCGTAGAAGGCAATCAGATTGAACACCAGCGACGCCGTGGCCAACGTGATCACCAGCAGCTTGGGCAACCGCCGCAGGGCCTCGTGGCGGAGAATGATCGGCGTGATCATGACGCCCTCCTCGCCAGCTCGATGAACATCTCCTCCAGGTTGATGGTGCGGCACTGCGCCCCGGCCACGGCGAACTCTCGCTCCAGAACAGCGGCGCAGGCCTCAGGATTCAGTTCGAATACGGCGTGCAGGGCCTGGGCGTGGTTTCGGGCACTCAGACAGGCCGGGTTGGTCAGCAGGCGCTCAGGATCCAATCCGGCGTCCAGGGGAACCTGGGCCAGACAGTAGCCCTGGCGGATGTCGTCGAGCTCGCTGTCGATCCACTTTTCGCGTTCGTGAATCATCACCAGGCGGCTGGCCATGCGCTCCACGTCGCCCATGTGGTGGGACGAAAAGAGAATGGTGGTGCCGCCCTCGTTCAGCAATTGGATGGATGTCTCCAGGAAGTCGCGGCGGGCGGCGGGGTCCAGTCCCCCGGCCGGCTCATCAAGGACCAGCAGTTCGGGCCGGTGGCTCACTGCACACAACAGAGCCACCTGGCGGGCCTGCCCCCGGCTGAGATCCTTGATTTTCCGACCGGGGGAAAGCTCGAAGCGGTCCGCCAGTTCGACGGCGAAGGCATCGTCCCAGTTCCGGTAGAGGCCGCGGTACATGTCCAGCACGTCACGCACGCGCAGGAAGGGCGGCAGCTCCTGGTCCTCCGACACGTAGCCGATGCGGGTCTTCACGGCCACCGGCTCCAGGCGCGGATCCTGGCCGAAGACGCGGACCTGTCCCTTGTCCGCGGCCAGCATGCCCATCACCAGTTTGATGAAGGTGGTCTTGCCGGCCCCGTTCCGTCCCAGAAGGCCCACGACCTCGCCCTGGCGAACCTGGAGATCGATGCCCCGCAGCACCTCAGTCTGGCCGTACGCCCTGTGGACATTCTGGAATTCGAGAATACACATGGTCAGTCCTTCCCGGCCGGTCGGGGGCCGCTTTTCGCATCGGGATCCTCGTCAAGCAGGGTCCGGAACAGGTCCAGGGCCTCCTCGGCGGTCATGTCAAGCTGGCGCACCAGGTTCACGGCGGGCTGAAGGCCGGCCCGCAGCTGTTCAGCGCGGCGGTCCACGAACTGCCCGCCATCCATGGCGGCCACCACCAGGGGCCGGCCGGGGCGGCGTTCGAGGACCTCATCATGCACCAGGAGATTGTAGGCTTTACTGATCGTCATGGGATTGACCCCCAGGGGAACGGAAAGGCTGCGGATGGACGGCAACTCGTCGCCGGGCCTGAGCTGCCCGCTGGCGATCTGGAGTTTCACCTGATCCATCAGCTGCCGGAAAATGGGCACGCCGCTTTGCGGATCGACGAAAAACAACATCGAGACTCCTTGGGACGGGGCAGGCCACTTTGATCACCCCGGTCATCCGGCCGGGCAGCGGTGTGCCGCGCCGGTCGGTGTGAATCACCCGCATAGTGTGCCTCGACGAGGTGCATATGTCAAGTAATACACCAATGCAGTACGGCCAAGTGGTTGGGGGGTTTCAAAAAAAAGCGGGGTATGGTAATTTTTTTGTTCCAACATCGGAAAGGGAGGATTTCATGGACTATCACGACCTGCAAAAGACCCGTGTCGTCGATCTGCGCGAGATGATGAAGGAACACCTACCCGAGGTCACGGGAATCACCGCCATGAAAAAAGAGGAACTGGTGGACCTGCTGGCCGAGAAAATGGGGATCGAGAAACCCCACAAGCACGTGGCCGCGGGCCTGGGCAAGCGCGCCATCAAGGCCGAGATCCGGGATCTCAAGGTCAAGCGCCAGGCGGCCCTGGAAGCCAAGGACGGTGAGGAACTCAAGAAGTACCGCCGGGCCATCCACCGCCGTAAAAGGCGACTGCGCCGGCTGATGCAGCTCAGCTAGGTCCCCGAAAGCGCCGGTCGCCCTGACCGGCGCTTCTTTCCAACCGCTCTAGACCAGATCCAGGGGTCGCGCCTCGTTGGTCACCGCGCCGATGAGCTGGGCCAGTCCCCGGCCGGACGCGACGTCCGCGTCGGTGAGAAAGGTCACGTCCAGGATGTGGTCCATGCGCACCCCGGTGCGGGAATAGTTCATTTCCACCAAAGCCGCATCCCAGCCGGAGAAATAGGTTTCCAGTTTCTGGCGGTCGCATTCGTCGCCCCGGAAGTGGACCAGCAGGTCGATGTCGCTGTCCGGACCGGCCGTGCCGTTTTTCACCGAACCGTAGAGATAGGCCCCGGCCAGGGTTCCCTCCGCCCCGTTCAGGGAGCGGATCATGCGTTCGGCCATGCGGAACCGCCAACGCCAGAACTGAACCGGCTCGTGGAGTTGGCTTTCGGAAGCGGCGGTGGGCACGGCGCGCTCCTCGGTGGCCGGTTCCTGCAGGACGGCCATGGCCTCCTCCTGGTCGGAGTTCATCAGCACCCGCAGCACCCGGCCGCCAGACACCTGCCCCACGTCGATCACCCGCACACATTCCGCCAGATCCGCGAACTCCGGCAGCAGGTCGGCCAGGATATTGTTGTCGCCGCCCAGGAAGTCGGTATTGAAGGCCACATCCGGGTCGTCGGGGTACAGGGGCAGGTAGCGGATGGAGGCTTCCACCAGATCCTGGAAGAAGTGGGTGCCGAAGCTCACGTCCGGGACATATGACCCCTGCCGCCGGGCCACCTCGATGAGGACCGCGGTATTGTTGATGTCCGCATAGGTCACGCGCACGCCCAGCTTGATGTCGCCCCGGCTGCCCCAGCGCCCGGGCCCCATGAGGATGAACTTGCGCTTGGGCAGGATGCGGTTGAGCTCGCTCACGGCCCGGCCCACCCGGCGCATGGCCTCTTCAGTGGGGAGGGCTCCGTAGGCTTCGGGCACGACATAGACCACATGGGTGATGTCCGGCACCCACCCGTTGGACACGTGCTTGCGGGCGGAAAAGACCAGATCCGCAGTGGGGACGTCCCGCGGCAGTACGGCCGGGGCGGCATCCAGGGTCTGGGCCTGGGGGCGGCACTGAAGCAGGTAGAAATCCTTGCCGTCGTGGGCGAATTCGATGTCCACCGGTGTCCCCAGATAGGCCTCCAGGGTGTTCAGCAGGGACCGGATCTGGGGCACCATGGGGGTGTCGGACAGGAGGCCTTCCATGTCACAGACCAGATCGTCGGTCTGCGGCTGCATGAGCAGGCGATTGACCCGGTGCAGCCCGCCGTCGCGGTACACCGAAAAGAGGCGGTGCACCAGCGGATAGTCGTCGCCGGCCTCGGCCAGCAACTGGTTCAGTTCCACCGTCTCGAAGCGGTTGGCCTCGAGGTTGATCACGTCGGCCTTGGTGGGCGAGTAGCGCAGGGTCTCCTCCACCGAAACGCTGGAGCGCAGGCCGGGCTGGCCGGGCACCGCCAGCACGGGGAAGTCGTCGCCCACGCGGTCAACCGCCCGGGTCCCCAGGCCGGGCACCAGGCGAATCAGCCCGTCCTCCTTGCGAATGCGCGGCGACCAGCGAAACTCGTTGCGGCTGAAGGCCACGCCGGCAAAGGCCGGGAGCCAGTATTTGCCCACCCGGGTCCCGATCACTTCCTGGATCAGGATCCCCATTTCCTCCACGAACTCCTGCAGTCCCCGCTCCCGTCGGTATTCGATGGGGTCGGGTCCCAGGACCGAGGCCCAGACCTCGGCCACCGCGTCCAGAACCGCTTCCAGGCGTTCCTGTTTCGTGCCCTGGTTGGCGATGAAGAGGCTCTTGTACTTCCCGGAGAAGGCCGTTCCGAAACGGTCTTCCAGCAGGCTGGAACTGCGGATGATCAGGGGAACGTCCCCGAAATAATCCAGGGCCCGCGACAGGCCGGTGATGACCTCGGTGGGAAAGGTGCTGTTCTTGAACAGCTGAATCATGTTGGGGTACTCGCGCCGAACCTGGCTGATCTCCTTGAATTTCTGGTCCATGACATCGTCCAGCTCGTTCAGCTTGACGAAGTCCATCACCGCGTCGGAGATGATACAGAAGGTCCGCGGAATCTTGGCCTGGTCCAGACCGCGGTCCTGGGCATCCGGCTGCTCCAGGATCCACCGGGCCAGCAGCATGCCGGCGGTCTTGCCCCCCAGTTTCCCGTGGCACCCCTCGGTCATGATCACGTGGTCGACAACCTCGAGAAAGTCGGTGATGCGCACCACTTCCTTGGCCACGTTGATGAAGTCGAGTTGCTCGGTGAGAAAGCGCTGGATCAGCGAAACGCGAAGGGACTTGAGGGTGCTCAGGGGCAGGCCGCTGCGCCCGCGCAGCACATCGTCATACAGGCGGATGGCCTTGGCGATCTCCGGCATGCTGGAGCGGGAATTCCCCACCACGGCGCTGAAGAAGCGGGCCTTGTCCTCGGACTTCCACTTGGTGATCCGGGACATGATCTCATCGTCGCCCAGGTACTCGGCGGCCAGATCAAAAATAGCCGACGAGGCCTCCAGGCTTTCCTCCAGGCTGACCTTGGCTTCCGGCACGTTGGCCGCCGAGGCCGCCACCCGCTGGGCCTCGGCCAGGTCGATCTCCGCCAGGAGCGTCTGGGCATCGGCCAGCCCGATGGAGCAGAGATGGTTCAGCATCTTTCGGGACACCCGCAGGTACTGCTTCTTGCGGATCCTGCGGGCCTCCCCGAGCACACCCCGCCACTCGGGAAGGTCACCTTTGGCGGGGCCTTCGGGCGGGCGCGTCATATCAGCTCCAGCCCCGGTCGCGGCAGGCGGCCGCCACGCGGTTGATGGCCACCACGTAGGCTGCGTCGCGCATGTAGATCTTCTTCTGACCCGCCAGATCACTGATGCCGTGGTAGGCATTGGTCATCTTCTTGTCGAGGCGCGTGAGCACCGCATCCCGGTCCCAGAAGTAGTTCATGTTGCACTGCACCTGTTCGAAGTAGCTGCAGGTCACCCCGCCGGCGTTGGCCAGGAAATCGGGGATCATGAAGATGCCCCGCTTCTGGATGACGGCGTCGGCCTCCGGCGTGGTGGGCCCGTTCGCGCCCTCTGCGATGATCTTCACCCCTTCGGCGATACGGTCCACGTTCTTCGCCGTAATCTGGTTCTCCAGGGCGCAGGGCAAAAGGATGTCCACATCCTGGTCGATCCACTGGTCGCCGGGCAGAACCTCGTAACCGGCCGCGGCGGCCTTGGCCTTGTCGATGCCCCCGAAGCGGTTGGTAATGCCCCGCAGCTCGTCCAGATCGATCCCGGAGGCACGGTGGAAGGCATAGGTGGTCTGGTCCTCCTGGTCCCAGCTCGACACGCACACGGCCTTGCCGCCCATCTCGTGATAGAGCTGGATGGCGTACTGGGCCACGTTGCCGAACCCCTGCACGCTGGCGGTGGTGTCGGCCGGATCGATGCCCAGGTCCTTCAGGGCCTCGCGCAGACAGTAGATGACACCGTAGCCGGTAGCCTCGGTGCGCCCCAGGGAGCCGCCCATGCCGACGGGTTTGCCCGTGATCATGCCGGGAAAGTGTCCGCCGTTGATGGCCTCGTACTCGTCCAGCATCCACAGCATGTGCTGGGGGTTGGTCATCACGTCGGGCGCGGGCACGTCCATCACCGGACCCACATTGCGGGCCAGCTGGCGCACCCAGCCACGGCAGATGGCCTCCTGCTCACGCGCACTCAGGTTGTGCGGATCACAGATCACGCCGCCCTTGCCGCCACCCAGGGGGATATCGGCCACGGCGCACTTCCAGGTCATCCACATGGACAGGGCGCGCACGGTATCAATGGTCTCCTGCGGGTGGAACCGGATGCCGCCCTTGCTGGGGCCGCGGGCGTCATTGTGCTGAACGCGGAACCCCTGGAAGACCTGGGTGGTGCCGTCGTCCATCCGCACGGGAATGCTGAAATGGAACTCGCGCAGAGGGCTGCGCAGGAGGTCCCGGGTCCCCTGGTCCAGGTCGATCAGGTCGGCGATCTTGTCGAATTGCTCGCGGGCCATTTCGAAGGGGTTGAAGGACGCGTCGTGGGCCATGTATATCCATCCTCTCTGAGTTGAACCGGTGCGGGCGCGGGCCCATAAAATCTGGCGCAAAAAAGGCCCTAAACGGGTCCGGGGCAAGAAAATATCCCGTTAACAGGTGGCCGGGATCAGGTCGGGTCGCTTTCGGAAGGGTCCACGCCGGGCCGCAGGACCACGCCTTTGCGGATCCGCCCGTCGATCAGGACGGTCACCGGAGACTCCAAACGCAAATGCCGCACGAATTTACCTTCATGGTGGGCCGGCTGGGCATCCAGCCAGTCCCAGTCGATGAGGCCGTTGCCCTCCCCGGCGTTCACCGTCAGGTACCCCACCTGGAAACTGGTGAGATTCTGGAAAAAATGGGATCCCTGGCTCGGGGTCACCTTGAAATTCTCCAGGTCCGTTTCCACGATGACGCGGGCGCCGCTGATCTGATCCCAGCGCACCGGGATGCCCAGCCAGCGGTCGGACGATCCCCAGCGCCCCGGTCCCACCAGCAGGTAGGGCCGGGCTTCCTGCACCATCTGATAGTTCAGTCGGCCGATCTCGTCGGCCATGGCCTGGGTCACCGCCCGGTCGAATTTTTCGGGCGGCACGTACAGGATATCAACAAGGTCGGTCAGTCGCCCGTTGCCCAGGGCCACGTCTGTGGAAACCACCGCGGCCTCGGCGGTGAACAGTTCGGGCGGAATGTCCGGCGCCTCGTACCCGGCGGCCAGGGGCCGGATCTGCAGGAAGCCGAACTGATGTGGCTCCAGGCGGCCGTCGCCCAGCACCACGGCGAACTCGATCTCCACCTCGGAGCTCATGGTGCGCCGGCCGATTTCAAGCAGTTGCTTGAGGATGCTCGCCAGGGGAAACAGGTCCGACTTGAGAATGTGGGCGAAGGAGACCAGGCGAACCCCCGGGCGATGGATGCCGTCGTAGATGGCTTCGTTCTCCGGGGAATATACCGACCCCACCGGTTCCAGGGTTCCGTGGGCCTCCGCCTGGGCCAGGTCCAGCAGGGCCAGGTTGTAGGCGTCGTCCTCGCCCGGATACACATCCGGTTGGCTGATGTCCACGGCAAAGAATTGGCGCTGGCTGTTCTTCAGCCAGTCCTCGTTGTTCCCGAACTGGGGCAGCACCGTGGGACGGGTCGGACTGAAGCGAAGGCACTTCCCGCCCTCCACAATGGTGCGGCCCAGGCCCAGGGCCACCGACGCCACCCCGTCGGTGGGTTTCAGACCGGCGGCCGGATAGAAGTTGGAACTGTGGGCCACGCCCGAGAAATGCGGGTAGTCGTAGGCCCCGTACCGCCGTCCCACCATCTGCTGGAGAATGACGGACATCTTCTCCTCTTCCACCCGGTTGCTGGTGGCCTCGATGTAGCTCTTGGCCGCGCGGCTGAAGGCCGAGGCGTAGACCAGTTTGATGGCGTCGCAGAGCTGATCCAGGCGCACATCCAGGTCCTCGTGACTGTTGGGCAGCATGTAGGTGGCGTAGACCCCGGCAAACGGCTGAAACTGGCTGTCCTCCAACAGGCTCGACGAGCGCACGGCCAACGGGTAGCGGATCTGGTCGAGGAAGGCCCGCAGGTCATCGTAGATGTCGGGCGGCAGCTTGGCGGCCAGGAACAGGCGAGCCACCTCGGCGTCGTCGATATCCCCCAGCACCTGTTCGCGCAGGTTGCCCTGGGCCATGAAGGCGTCGAAGACATCGGAACCCACCACCGCCGACGGCGGCACCGTCACGGTCACGCCCTCGAAGCGGTGGGTCATGCGGTAGTTGTGGAGGATGGCATTCATGAAGGCCAGGCCGCGGCCCTTGCCGCCCAGGGACCCCCTGCCGATCCGCACGAAGGAACTGCTGGCATCGAAATGGCGCCGCGAGAAATCGGCCACCACACCCAACTGACTTTCGGTGCGAAATCGGATGATGGCCTGGGCCAGGTAGTCCCGCAATTCCTCCGGGTCGGGAAACTCCGTGACTTTGCGCGGGCGCAACATGGAGGCCAGTCCGAATTCCGTGCGGGCCCGCAGCCAGTTGGAAAAATCGTCGTTGGCCGCGTGGTGCACCAACGACGCCACCGGCACCGTCCGCAGCAATTGAATCAGGGCCTTCAGGTTGGGCGCCGTGCCCACCTCGGTGCCGTCGGGAAGGCGGAAGACAAAATCCCCGAACCCGAAATTGCAGAGCATGAATTTCTGCAGTTCGCGCAAAAGCTTGCGGCTGCCCTTGTTGATGAAGCCGGCGCCGATGCCGTGGGCGTCCTTCTCCAGGGCGCCGTTGGTGGACTGCAGCACCGCGGGCATGTGCGGGTCCTCCTCCTTGACCCGGCGAATAAATTCCACGCCCGCGCAATCCTTGGGCCCGTCCTCCCAGGGGAAGCGCCCGTCGCTGATCACGCCCAGCAGGTAGTTCTTGTAGGTCCCGTAGAGCTCCCAGGCCTCCTCGAAGGTCTGGGCCAGCAGGATTTTGGGACGGGCCCGCAACCGCAGCAGGCGATGACTGAGGTTGATGCCCTCATCCATCAGCGACTGGGTCTGTTCCAGCAGTTCGGTGTACAGCAGGGGCAGGTACAGCGAGTAGAAACGCACCGAATCCTCGATGAGCAGGATGCAGCGCACGTCTCCGTAGCGCGTGTCGTGCGCCAGGTTCAGGTTGTCCTCGCAGTACTTGATGATGGCCAGCAGAAGCCGGGCGTCGCCGGTCCACAGGAAGTAGCGATCCACGCAGCAGTCGCTGTCGCGCTCGCGCAGGTGGGCCAGTTCCCGGGGGTTGAAGGCCAGGTTGTACACCGGCAGGTCGGGGTTCGCGGCTTTCGCGGCCCGCGCCAGTTCCGAGGCCTCCATGTCGCCCAGGCGACTGAGGGCCAGCACCATGTCGAAGCGCTGGGTCCCCAAAAGGTCCAGGGCCTCCTGGCCGGTGGAGGCGCGGGTCACGTGGGGCGCAAAGCTCAGATTCAGTTCGCGGTACTCGCTGAGCAGAAGCTCGGTGAGACGACCGCCCTCCTCCAGGGTGAAGGCGTCGTACATGGACGCCACCAGCAGGATCTCCTGCACCTTGTGGGGCATGAGGTGGCCGAAACCGCTGAAGCTGTTTTCACGGCGGGGCGTTTGTTTGATGAAGGGCTCGTTGTCCATGAGAGGAGGCTACGGCAAGACCCCGCATTCGGCCAGTGGAATCCTCAGAAGCGGAAGCCGTAACTGAGCATGGGCCCCGCGTCAAAGCCTGCGGGGGTATCGCCCGGCTCCACCTCGTGCAACTTGGGCACCAGCCACCCGCACAGCGTACCGATGGCCGCACCGGCCAGGATGTCGGTGGGATAATGACGGCCCGCCTTGTACCGCAGGATGCCCACGGTGGAGGCGGCCGCCAGTCCGCCCGCCCAGACCCAGGGCCCGGCTCCGGAGTCGGGATACAGGCGGTCGTGGACCGTGCCCAGGAAGACCGCCGCCGCGAAGGCGTTGGCGGTATGACCCGAGGGGAACGAATGACAGGCGCTGTGGGACATCTTGGTTTCCAGGGGGATGTCCGGATTGTCATTGTAGACAAAGGGGCGGGTCCGGGTGGTCAGGGCCTTCAGCAGGTGAGTGGTGCCCACCGAGAGCAGGAGCGTTTCCCCGTAGATCACCGTGAGCTTGCCCGCCTGGGCTTTTCCCGCGTCGGTCAGGAACAGCCCCAGCGGCGCAACCAGGGTCACGCCCACCAGAACGTCGCTCGCCGTGGCCGAATCCGGGGACCACTGATGGGTGGCCCCGCGATCGAACCGGGAGATCAGGGAAGGATCCAGAGCGTCGATCTCCTCAGGATTCAGGGGATGCGTGCCCTGGTCCGCCCAGACACCCAGGCCGTACAGCAGGGCGCCGGCGGCCGTCAGGCCGATTTCCCGACCGGTTTCCAGATCGTATTTGGTTTCCGCCCGGGCGTTACCCGGCGACAGGGCCGCCAGCAACAGACAAAGAACCGGGACGCCGCGTCGAAACGTCTCACTCATCGAATCGCCTCACCGAAACCTGTTTGAGTCCGCAACCTGAGTTCAGGGCGTGTGCCCCCATTCTTCCCCTCCGGCCCACACCCTGTCAACTGTCGTTGCGACCGGAAAGAAAAACCCCCGCCCGGCCAAGGCCGGACGGGGGATGTCACGCGTCTGCGAGCCGTTAGGCCTTGAACGCCACGCCCTGGGCCAGGTGAACTTCCCCGCCCCAGTTGATGGTGTTGGTCTGACGCCGCATGTACATCTTCCAGGCGTCGGAACCGCTCTCGCGCCCGCCGCCGGTTTCCTTCTCGCCACCGAACGCGCCGCCGATTTCCGCGCCGCTGGTGCCGATGTTGATGTTGGCGATGCCGCAGTCGCTGCCCTTGTAGCTCAGGAAGGTTTCGCCTTCACCCACGCTGTCGGAGTAGATGGCGCTGCTCAGGCCCTGGGGAACGTCGTTGTGCAGTTTAATGGCCTGGTCCAGCTTCTTGTACTTCATGACGTACAGGATGGGCGCGAAGGTCTCGTCCTGCACGATCTGGGCCTTGTTCTCGATCTCGATGATCGTCGGCAACACGAAGGTGGCCGCGCCGAAGGGCTTGAGCACCTTGCCGCCGTACAGAACCTTGCCGCCCTGCTCCTTGGCCAGTTTGATGGCGTTCTCGTAGTCGGCCACGGCGCCTTCGTCGATCAAGGGACCCATGAGTGTCTTGGTGTCCAACGGATCACCGATGGCCACGCGCTTGTAGTTGGCGACCATCTTTTTCAGGAATTTGTCGTACACCGTTTCCTGGATGATCAGACGGCGGGTACTGGTGCAGCGCTGGCCCGCGGTGCCCACGGCGCCGAAAAAGGCGCTGGCCAGGGCGCCGGTGAGGTCGGCCTTCTCGCTGATGATGATGGCGTTGTTGCCGCCCAGTTCCAGGATGCTGCGGCCCAGCCGTCCGCCCACCACGCCGCCGATGCGCTTGCCCATGCGGGTCGAACCGGTGGCCGACACCAGGGGAATGTGCGCGTCATTGACGAGCTTTTCGCCGATGGTCGCGCCGCGGCCGATGGTCACACAGCTCAGACCGGCGGGCAGGTCATTGGCCTTGAAGACCTCGTTCACGATGTTCTGGCAGGCGATGGCGCACAGGGGCGTCTTGCTCGACGGCTTCCACAGGCAACTGTCACCGCAAACCCAGGCCAGGGCGGTGTTCCAGGCCCACACGGCCACCGGGAAGTTGAAGGCGCTGATGATGCCCACCACGCCCAGGGGATGCCACTGTTCCATCATGCGGTGCTTGGGCCGCTCGCTCTGCAGGGTGGGGCCGCTCAGGTTGCGGCTCAGGCCCACCGCGAAGTCGCAGATGTCGATCATCTCCTGCACTTCGCCCAGGCCCTCGGTGTAGATCTTGCCCATTTCCAGGCTCACCAGGGCGCCCAGCATGTCCTTCTTGGCACGCAGGGCCTCGCCCACCTGGCGCACGATCTCGCCGCGCTTGGGGGCGGGCATTTCCCGCCAGATGACGAAGGCCTTTCGGGCTTCCTTCATGACCTGGTCGTAGTCCTTGGCGCTGGCCTGCTCGATCTTGGCCAGCACTTCGCCCGTGGTGGGGTTCACGGACGTGATGTAGTCCTTGCTGTCGGCGAACCACTCGCCGCCCACGCTGGCGCCCTTCATTTTGGACTTCAGGCCCAGGGCCCGGAAAATCTGGTTCTTGGTAATCTGCTTGGTTTTGGCCATTGCTCTATGCCTCCAAAAGGTTCTTGTCCCGCTTTAAAGGGACGTCGACTCATCCTTACAAACGATATCCAGGTCCGCCAGTTCGTCGAGAACCGGGTTGTAGATCTCCGGCACCACCGGGCGCAGCACGCCGCGGGCGGTGATCTTTCCGTCCAGGATCAGACGGGCGGCGATGGCCGCGGGCAGGCTCACGGTGCGGCTCATGGCACTGTCGCCGTGGGGCACGCCGTAATCCACCAGCGTAGAGGTAATCCGCTCACTGCGGTCTTCCGCAGGAAAGTACGCCTTAAACTCGTGGAACAGGGCCACCAGGTCGCGCTCGCCGTCGGCGAGGATCAGCTTTTCCAGCATGACGTCGCCCAGCAGGTCCAGGGGCGACACCGAATCGTGTCCCACCGGGTGGTTGCCCAACAGTCCCAGCCACGCCAGGTTGCCCGGGGGCAGACTGTCCACCGGCAGCCCCATTTTAGCGGCGGCGGCGGTTTTCAGGTTCTCGTCCGGGCCCGCACCCAGCAACCCTCGCATGTAGTCCGCGCGGGTCTGGCCGGCACAGTCGCGCGGTGCGTCGTCCAGAAGCCCGATCTGTCCGTAGTGATACAGGGTGTCGCACCAGCCGATATTCCGCAATGTCCCGCGGAAAATCGTCCGCACGTTCTCCCCCAGCCGGTAGATGTCCCGGTAGGCCAGGGAGTCCCGATTGGGATAGGCCTCGAAGTCGCCGGCCCCCGGCACCTGCAGCAGGTGCATGTCCCGGAACAACCGGGTGGGCTCCACTTCGACCACGTGACTGTCGCGCCAGTATCTGGCGCCGTTGCGGCTGGCCATCAGAACGCCGCGGGGCGCCCAGGAGAACTTGTAGCCGAAGGGATTGTCCACGGCTTCGGGCGCGGGCAGGCCGCCGCAGTAGCTGCGGAAGTGGTGGATCTCCCCCCCGCGGGCCTGCACGTCGTCGATGATGCGCATGGCCGACATGTGGTCGATGCCCGGATCAAGGCCGATCTCGTTCAGGAAAACCAGATCCTGCTCCTTGGCCGCCTGATCCAGGGCCTCCATCTCGGGCGACACGTAGGACGCCGTCACGAGGTTGCGTCCGTGCTCCAGGCAGTGGCGCGCCACCAGCGGGTGGAAAGTATACGGCACCAGACTGATGATCAGGTCGTGATCGGCCACCAGTCCGCCCAGGGTGGCCTCGTCGGACAGGTCCAGGGTCATGGGGCGGCCGTCGGGATGACCGTCCACCAGTTTGACCGCGTCTTCCAGGACGAGGCTGGTCACCGTCAGGCCGTAGCCGTGGTTCAACAGGTAGCGGACCAGGGGTCCGGCCACCATTCCAGCGCCGAGCACGAGGATTTTCTTCATCAGGCCCTCCAGGGCGGCATGGGGTTCGCAGCTATTTCCGGCCGGCCTGGTCCAGGGCGGCCTGCAGGTATCGGAAATCGGGGGCCAACTGCCCGGCATGGGCGATGACGGCCTTCTTCAGGTACGGCGGCAGGTGCAGGGACTCGAAGTCCGAAGTCCAGTCGGTCTGGGCCAGGGGCCAGGCCATGTCGCGCAGCACGCTGCTGAAATGCTCGGACGCTTCGCTGGGCAATTCGCACGGCAGGTTGTCCACGGCCATGACCACCGGGCCGTCGCCCTTCACGCCGTCCAGGAGGTCGCCGGTGGCGGCCTCGTAAACAAAACACGGGGTGTCCGGCTGGGGCGCCTTGCGGGTGACCTCGATGCTGCCGTCGATGTCGCAACTGATATCGCCGATGGCCTTCAGCCGCGCGTTTTTCTCCGGCCCGTAGTTGGCCTTGACCCATTTGCGGGTGACCAGGCGGGGATAGCGCGGCTCCCAGTAGATGGTATTCATGAGCAGGTCCAGGTGGGGCAGGTAGCGCTCGAACACACCGCGGTAGTTTTCCGGCCGCTGGTAGTAGTCCTGCAGGACGAACTGGGCCCCGTCGAACCGCGGCTCCACCATGTCTTCTTCACGGAACACCACCATCTGGAGCGGACCCTGTTCGGCGATGGTGCCGGTGGCCGCTGCCTCCAGATCCGCCACCTCGATGCGGCGCACCGGCAGGCACTCCAGGATTTCCTGACAGCCCAGCGACACGTTGCCATAACCGGCCACGCCGATGACAAGGGGCTCGGTGTGCTGCCCCAGACCTTCGGCCTTGATGCGCTCGCCGATCACCCGCAGATGCTCTTTGGCGGCGGCCAGGTCGTCGTACTCGTAAGCGTGTTTCACGGCGGCCAGGGGTGTCCGGCGGCCCATGTGCAGCAGACGCTGGCCCAGGCAGACCAGACTTTCGATCATGCCCGCGTACCCCGCGTGGAGGCTGAAGTAGATCAGGCGGCGGTTCTGCTCGTCGGCAATCTTCTCGTAGTCGATCAGGGTGGCACCCTCGTCCAGGATGTGCTGGAGCATGGGCATGTTGTAGTCCTGGCCCTTGACCGTATGGCTGAAGTAGATGAAGGCCCGACGCCCGTGAATGATCTCCACGGGCATTTCCTTCACGCCGAACACCACCGAGGCCTCGGAGAGATCCTCGTTGACCTCCACGCCGGCGGCCCGGTAATCGTCGTCGGAAAAGTAGCGAATGGTGGACGGTTGGATGATGAAACGCAGGTCATGGGTCCGCTGCAGATCGGCCATGTCGGCCGGAACCAGGGGAACCCGGCGTTCCCACTCGCTCTTGTCTTCCCTGCGCACCCCGATGACGACGCTCATGTTGTCCCCCGCCTGATCGGCCGTAAATGGTATGTGGTGGGCGATCCGAACCCGCTGGCCCGGCCACGCCCGGCAAAGTAAAGCTCCACCGCCGGGGGAGTCAAGCCTTGTGAAAAACCCCTGTCAGACCTTCGCGTAAGCCCCACATAAGCGGTGACAAGACTTTTCGTTGACGCTACAATCCGGTCCTGAAACGGGAACCGGTGCCCCGGCGCCCGGTTGGCCCGATGTCGGTCTCTCGCCGCCCCCCGAAGGAGATGTCATGGCAGACAACGCCTACGCCCTTCCCATCAAACAATCCCTGCAGTTTCTCAGCCGGACCTGCAGCGTATTCAAAGAAGAGGATTCGGGGTACGCCCCCACCCCCGGCCAGTTCACGGTGGCCCAGCATGTGGCCCACGTGGCCCAGACCATCGACTGGTTCATTGTCGGCGGGTTCAGCCCCAACGGGTTCGACATGGACTTCGCCGTGCATCACGCGGCCATCCGCGATGTGCACAGCCTGGAAGCGGCCTTTACCTGGCTGGCCAAGGCCGTGGATAACGCCACCGCGGTCCTGGACACCAAAACCGCCGAGGACATGATGGCCCCCCTGCCGGACGGCCCCATCATGGGCGGAGAACCGAAAGCGACCATCGTGGCGGCCATTGCCGAGCACACGGCCCATCACCGGGGGGCCCTGGCGGTCTATGCCCGCCTCCTGGGCTACGCACCGCCCATGCCCTACGAGGGCTGAGGGCTCCGGCGACAAATAAAAAGGGCGGAGGCCACACGGCCGCCGCCCTTTTTTTGCCGTTGAACCCGGTCAGACCCGCAGGCGGGTCAACACCCCGTACACCAGCGGCAAGGCGATCCCCACGGCCATGAGGATGCCCCCGCGCCCCTTGAGTCCCTTGTTGCCCCGTACCAGCCACGGTCCGGTCAACGCCAGGACGATGAGGATGCCGGCATAGATGTCGGCAATCGCCGTCCAGGACCCTTTGCCTGAATTGAGGTGCATGAAGTTGACGTCGAAGAAGAGATCCCGCTTGGCAAAACCATGCTTGACCACGCGCCCGGTGATCAGGTCCACGTCGTACTGCATCCCCTCCAGGAATACCTGGAAGAGTTCCTCACTGTCGCGCCAGGTGCCCTTGACCGGTTCGGTGATGCCCAGCTTTTCCAGGACCAGAGGCTGCACCTGGGCCGTCGGGAGCGGCCCGATGGGCTCCATGGAGATTTCCTCCAGGGTCCGGGTGTAGTTGGCGTCCCAGTGGTGGGCGTGGTTCACGGCGATGCCGCTGACGGCGTACACCAGGGTCAGCCCCACGGTGACATACCCCAACTCCCGGTGCAGAGTCCGGCAGACCTTTCTGAATTGTCGCATGCGGCCGCCGCTATTTCTGGACGACCACGGCGCCGGTGCCGCTGATCTGGTAGGCGGTCTTGCAGGTCACGACCTCGTCCGGGTTGTACTCCTTGCCCTCCTTGCGGGCTTCGGCGGCACACACGGCCTTGGTCTGTTCCAGGGTCAGTTCGTTGGCCGTCCACACGCCTTCGGCGATGACGGTCTCCCCGATGATTTCGGGCGGGAACACGATCTCCCCGTCCTTGACCTTCATGCGGATGGTCTCGCCTTCCTTGTCGGAGGCGATGTTGATCCAGCAGCCACGATGGGCGCAACCGGCCACGGCGATGCCCTCCACACGGACGGTTTTGCCGACCCATTCGTCGGGACTGGCCAGGATCTCACTGATCTTCTGGATATCATCCCCGGTCACACCTTTGCCGTAGACCTTTTCCCCGGCCACGGCGCCACCGGCCAGGATCATGACCGCCGCGATGGTAAGCAGCACACTCGCAATACGCATTGATTGACCTCTTGCTTGAAGGAAGGAGCTTCGGCCTCACCCCAGACCGCGATTTCTCCCCCAATAGTGGGGGCAACGGAAGAGGTTTTCAAGTTTCAGAGGGGATTTTGGTTCCGCTTTTTCAAGTTGAAAATGACTCTCAACCGCGACCAAGCGCCGCCCGGAATCCATCTGCCAGGCCATTGCGCCAGTTGACCCAGTTGTGGCCCGCCGACCGCTTCACCAGACGGGCCTCGGCCCCCCGCCCGGCCAAGGCGGCCACCAGGTGTTCATTGCTGGGCAGAAGCCACTCCAGGGTGCCGCAATCCAGGTGCCAGCGCAGGTCCGGCAGCGGCCCGGGATGGGCCGTCACCTCCTGCCGGAGGGACTCGTTGCCCGAGAATGGGTTGCGTAGCTCCATGTCCGGGCTGAAGAGGTAGGCGCCGCTCTGGGTGACCACCTGCTGAAACAGGTCGGCCCGTTCCCAGGCCAATTGGGCGCTCATCAGGCCGCCCAGGCTGGCCCCCCAGGCGGTCCGGCGGCCGTCGCAGGGCGCCCGGTCCTCCACCGCCGGCAGCACCTCATCGGTGAGAAAGCGCCGGTAGTCCGGGTTGAAGGCGTATTCGGGCGTCCGCTCCTTCGGCGGAACAAAAATCAGATGGGCGGGCTCCGCTTCATTCCGGTCCATGAGCACATCCAGGGCCTGGGCGGCACGCCCCCAGCCGTAGTAGGCCTTGCCGTCCTGAAACAGGATGTGGGGCAGGGCGGTGTCCGCCAGGCCGGGCGGCGAGTAGATCAACAGGCGCCGCTCCTGGCCCAGGATTCCGGACACCACGTTCAGCCGGAGCACACGGCCGGACACGGGGCGGTCCGTGAGCAGGGCCACCGGATCGGGCCGGTAATCCGGGCCGGTGAGATGACAGGCGTAGGTCCACCAGGGATTCAGGCGGGGATTGGGGTTGGTCGGATCCGGGTGGCGCTTCCCCGCGGCGTCCTGCCAGGCGTATTCGAAGTAGGCGTCATCAGGAATGTCAAAGGGGGCCAGGTCCGACACCGGGAGCGGCCCCTTCTGCCAGTCGGTCAGATCGCTCAGCAGGTGGGTGGCGAAATCCGGGGGTGTGAGGTCTACCCGCATCAGGTGCTCAGGTCGCGACCGGTCTTGCGGCGCAGGGTCTCCACCTTGCCCTCCAGGCGGCCGGTATGTCCGGCCCGGAAGTCCATCTTGATCTGGCAGGCGATGCGCCCGCAATCGACGGCCATGGCCTCATGGCATTGCTTGACCACCGCCATCACCTGGTCGTACTCGCCCTCCAGGGTGGTGCCCATGGGGCCCAGCTTGTAGGGCAGCCCGCTGGCGTCGATGATCTCCAGGTTTCGCTTCACGTAGTCGCTCACGCTCTCACCCTTGTCGGTAGGGTACAGCGAGAATTCCAACAGAACCATCGGTTCGCCTCCCGGTTCAGGATCCGTCCCCGAGCCCCTCGGACAGGCGCAGTTGTTTGACGGCCTTCTTGCGGTTGTTCTCGTCGAGGATGGTTTTGCGCAGCCGCATGGATTTGGGCGTCACTTCCACCAGTTCGTCCCGGTTCAGGTACTCCAGGGCCTCTTCCAGGCTCATGCGCAGGGGCGGGGCGATCTTCATTTTCCGGTCGCTTCCGCTGGCCCGCATGTTCGACAGCTGCTTGGCCTTCTGCGCGTTCACCATCAGGTCCTCGTCGCGGGTGTATTCCCCGATGATCTGCCCTGTGTAGAGGTTCTCCCCGGGCTCGATGAAGAAGACGCCACGATCCTGCAGGGCGTCCAGGGCGAAGGCCACCGACTTGCCGTTGCCCATGCTCACAATGCTGCCGGTGGTCCGCTCGGGAATGGACCCCTTGAAGTACTCGTACTGGTGGAAGCGGTGGTACATGACGATCTCGCCCGCCGTGGCCCGCAGCATCTTGCTGCGGAAACCGATGAGCCCCCGGCTGGGAATCTTGAATTCCAGATGGGTGCGCCCGTCCTTCTGCGCCATTTTCACCATGTCACCCTTGCGGGTGGCCGCATATTCGATGACGGTGCCGGCCAGGTCCTCGGGCACGTCCACAGTGAGCACTTCCACCGGCTCGGCCTTCTTGCCGTTGATCTCCTTGTAGATCACCTGGGGCTGACCCACCATGAACTCGAAGCCCTCGCGCCGCATGTTCTCCATGAGGATGGACAGATGCAGAATGCCCCGTCCGCTCACTTTGTAGATGTCGGCGGCGGCTGTGTCCTCTACGCGCAGGGCCACGTCGCGCTCGGCGGCCTTGTAGAGGCGGTCGCGCACCTGACGGCTCGTCACGTACTTGCCCTCCTGGCCGTAGCCGGGCGAGCTGTTGGGCATGAAGCTCATGTTCAGGGTGGGATCGTCCACGGTAATCAGGGGCAACGGTTCGGGGGTCTCGGCGTCGGCCAGGGTGTCTCCAATGTCCACGCCCTCCAGGCCCACCACGGCGCAGATATCGCCGCAGCCCACCTCGGTGACCTCGGCCCGGCCCAGGTTATCGAAGACGTAGAGCCGTTTGGCCTGGGTTTTGACCTCGGTGCCGTCACGCTTGATGAGCACCACCGGCTGCTTGGCCTTGAGGCTGCCCCGCACGATGCGCCCCACGCCGATGCGTCCCACGTAGTCGCTGTGGTCCATGGCCGCCACCAGCATTTGCAGCGGGCCCTCCTTGTGTTCGGGGGCCGGCACGTGATCGATGATCATGTCCAGCAGGGGAAACAGGTTTTCCCGCGGGTCACCCAGTTCGCCGATGGCCCAGCCGTCACGCCCGGCGGCGTACACGCCCCGGAAATCCAGCTGGTCGTCGTTGGCGTCGAGCTCCACGAAGAGGTTGAAGATCTCGTCCAGCACTTCGTGGGGGCGCGCGCCCTTGCGGTCCACCTTGTTGATGACCACCACGGGCTTGAGATTCAGCTGCATGGCCTTCTGCAGGACGAAGCGCGTCTGGGGCATGGGCCCCTCGAAGGCATCCACCAGGAGCAGCACGCCGTCAGCCATCTTGAGCACCCGCTCCACCTCGCCGCCGAAGTCGGCGTGCCCCGGGGTGTCGATCAGGTTGATCCGGGCGTCCTTATAGTTTACCGCAAAATTCTTGGAGGTGATGGTGATACCCCGCTCACGCTCCAGGTCGCCCGAGTCCATGACCCGCTCCTGGACCTCCTGACCCTTCCGCCACACGTTGCACTGCTGGAGGATCTGGTCCACAAGGGTGGTCTTGCCATGATCGACGTGGGCGATGATGGCCACATTTCGGATTTGCATTTGCGCTGCTTTCTGGAAACTGGAAATGAGACTGAGACCCGCGATAGAATAACCATCTAACCCGAAAGAGCCAAACTAACCTTGTCCGCAATTGAATATTCTGCTTGACGGTGGACCCCATTTCCCTCAGTTTTTATTGTAGGTAAAAAACTACAACTAGCGAGGCGGCCGGCATGCATGATTCCAACGACCTCATCCAATCCCTCCGGGACCTGGGACTGACCCGCACCGAGGCCCAGGTCTACCTGGCCGTGTTGCGGGAAGGCGCCAAGGGGCCGGTCAGCGGCTACCGGGTGGCCCAAAGCATGGGCCGGGACCCGGCCAACCTGGGCAAGACCCTGGCCGCGCTGGTCACCCGCGGGGCCGTTCAGGTTGTTCAGGACAAACCCCGCCTGTTCCAGCCCCGCACCCCGGACGAGTTCATGGACAACATCGTTTCGTCGGTGCGCGTCACCAGCGAGAGCGTGCGGGTGCAGTTGCGGGACCTGGCTCCCGTTTCGGTGGGGGGCCACCCCCTGACCCTTCAGGACCAGGACCGGGTGCTGGAAAAAACCCGTCGGCTGCTGCTGGCCTGTTCATCTGACCTCCACCTGGCCGCGTCCCCGGAAGTCATGGATGCCCTGTGCGACCAAATCAATCGCCTGTCCGCACCGGGTACGGTCCGTCTGCATTTGCAATCGGCCGCGCCCTGCCCCGATCTCAAACCCGATCTGCTCATAGCCCCCGTCCCGCCTGGCTTTTCCGAGGTCTTGCCCCATCCCTGGCTGCAGATGGTGGTGGACCGCCGCGCCATTCTCATGGCCGTATTCAAGCCTGATTGCAGCCTGGAGAATCCCTGCGGTTGGTGGTTGGAGGATAACGGATTCGGTGCGGTGATGGCGGCCACGCTGGTCGGCGCTCCCGCCGGCACCCCTGACGTCCCGTGGGAACCGGCGCCCGACGCGGCCCCTGAACCCGAGCCCCTCGTTGAGACCTCTCTCCCCGAACAAGACGCGGCGACCCCCGTCTTCGAGGACCTCCCGCCCGAACAGGAGGCGCCGGCCCCGGCCTTCGAGTCCGAGGCTGACATCCTCGCGTCGGAATCCGGCGCCCCGGCTCCGGAACCGGGTCCCGAACCCGAAGCGCAACCGGCCCCAGACCCCGAACCGGCCACGGGACCGCCCAAGGACACGGGATTTCAGTTCATAGTCAGGCATGAAGATGAGGAAGAGTCCCCGGACGGGGCAAAATTAAAGGGGAGTAGCTAGCCTACCCCCCAGTGCTGAGCCGGTTCAAAAGATGGCGCTGGATTCAAAAATGAGGAATTTCTCTCTGTTGCACTCATTTTTTTACCGGTCAGCTATACCTCATGGTACCCCATTGAGCCCGCCTTGGCAATAGACCCCGATTTTTTCACTGAACTCCCGTCAATTGAAGACTTGACCGGGTTCTGAAATGAATATATAAACATTCAGTGAATATACTTCAATTCAGGAGCCATATTATGCCCCCCGCCATGGAAAATACACCCAACGCCCGTCAACGCAGCCAGGAAGCGACCCGTCAACGCCTGATCGAGGCCGGGGCCCGGTTGTTTGCAGAGTCTGGTAGTATTAATACCAGAACATCAGACATCGCCCGAACGGCCGGGGTGGCTGTCGGAACCATGTATCTTCACTTCAAGGACAAGGACGCCCTGCTGAAGGACGTGTTGCGCCTGGCCCTGAACGGCCTGAAGCAGGAACTGGCCAAGTCGGATCCCTCCCAAACGGTCGGAGAGGAACAGGTTCGGGCCAAAATGAAGGGACTGGCCGCCTTCGCCGACCGCCAGCCCGGTCTGGCCGCCGTTCTGTTCGACGGACACAACCTGGCCTCCGGGGCCGGCCGGGAGGCCTGGGATTTCCTCATCAAGAGCCAGGAACAAAGTCTGGTGGCGGGCATTGCGGCGGGGCTCTACCGGGGAGATCTTCACACCGGCCTGGCGGCCCGGGCCCAGGTGGGCATGATGGTTCAGGTCCTGGGCTGGTATGCCCGCAACCCGGAGGCCGTCAACCGCGAGGCTGTGGCCGAGGTCCTGACCGAAACCCGTCTGCACGGTTTGCAGCCCCGGCCGGACCGCTGATCCCGGTCAGCGTTTGGGCGACTTCTTGGTCCAGCTCTGGGGCAGCATGAAGTCGGGCAGAATACTGTTGTCCCCGGTCTCCCGGTAGCGGTCCCCCACGATGAGTTTGACCCCCTGGGGCACCATGGTCGCGGACAGCGGCGTGGTGCCCAGATCCTCCCCGTCAATCTGCACCATCAGCGGGGGTTCGGACCGGATCACCACATCCTTCACCGTGAAGTGATGCAACCGCGGGCTGGGCTTGAACCGCCAGGTCAGCATGCGGAAGACCACCCCGATGAGGGCCCACAGTGACCGGCTGGAAATAACGGTCACGTCGAACTTCCCGTCGTGGGCGCTGGTGTCCGGAGTGACCTTCAGATTGATGTCGCCGATCTTCCCGATGTTCGACAGCAGAATCGTGTTGCCCTCGAGGGTGTGGGTCACGCCGCCGGGCTCGTCGATGAAGATGTCGGCCTCATCCAGAATCAGGGCGTTGCGGAAGCCGGCCCACATGTAGGTGAAGATTCCGAAGAGTTTCTTGAAGCGGCGCGGCGAGTCCTGGATCACCTTGGCGGGGTAGCCGATGGCGGCCATGAGAAAGAAGTGGCGGTCGTGGTCCGGCAGGTAACCCACGTCGAAGGAGATCACCCGGCCGGAGAGTATAAAGTCAAGGGCCAGACCGGGAAACAACGGCAGGGCCAAGGCCAGAGCCACCACATTGGCCGTGCCCACGGGCACCACCGCAATGGGCACCTTCACCTCGGACTGCGCCTGTCCGGACACCACTTCGCCCACGGTGCCGTCGCCCCCGATGGCCACGATAAGGTCGAATCCCAGGGCGTCCGCCTCCCGCGACCAGCGCTGGGCATCGCCGGGCCCGTTGGTCACGCGCACCGCCCCCACCACCGATTTCTTGTTCAGGGATTCCCGCAACTGCTGGGCAAGTCGCAGCCCCCGGGCCTGTCCCGACACGGGGTTCACAATCAGCAGGGCGTGGTGGTAAGTGGGCATAACGCCCCGGAGTGTAAGGCTTGGAGTCCCCCGCGTAAAGCGGCGCCTTGGAAATCAACCGGTGAGAACCTGATCCAGATTCCCGCTCCAGCTGCGGATCTGCACCCAGGTGCCCTCGTCCACATGGAGGGTGTCCAGGGCTTCGCGGGTCAGGTCGACCTTCCAGCTGCCCAGCCATTCCTTGTCTTCGTAGGCCGTGGCGATCACGATTTTCTCCGCTACGAAATCGCGTAGAAAAATCAGGGCCGTGTCGTGGAAGTTCGCCTCCTCCGGCTCGCCCGTCACACCGAACCGGGTGTGAAAATTTTCGCCGAAACCGACGCTGATTTCCCACTCGCTGGTGGTGATGAACAGGCCGTGGGAGGACCCGTCAACCGGGCGGGGCACCTCCACCAGCAGCGCTTCCTTCTCGAAGTCCTCGTAGGGGTCGAATCGGGCGTGCTGGACCCATTCGGGCCAGTCCCGGAACAGACGTGTGGCAAACTGGCGGGAATGGTCGTTGAGTTTGGCCAGATCGATCATGGACAGCTCCGCGTTTGGGGCGTTAAAGGATTCGCTTGTTACGCCCTGTCCCCCGTCGAGTTTCCGGAAAGTTATTGTTGTTTTTCAACAACACGTGCGGAACGCTCCGGCAGCCACGGGGGAACAGGCCTGGGTGCCGGCCGCCGGCCGTACAGGAGATCATCCAGGCGAAGGGCCACATGTCGGAACAAGGTACTGCGCCGCAGACCCCACCGCACCCCGTTGTGCAGAAGAGAATCCGGGTGGGAATAGGGGCAGACCCGCATGCACTGGCCGCAATCGGTCCCCACGGCGCACCAATAGGAGAAGCAGGCTTCCGAATCTATCTGCCAGCGCTGATCCGGGCGCGGGCCGTCGGGGATGGCCTCCACCGGACAGATATCCGCGCACTTTTTGCAGAGGGAGCAGAAGTGCAGGACCGAAGGGTCGTGTCCGGATCGGTCATGTTCCAGCGGAAGCGTCGTGGTGACCACGGCCAGGCGCACGCGCGGCCCCAGGCGGGGTGTCATCAGGAGGCCCATGCGGCCGATCTCCCCCAGCCCCGCATCCCGGGCCACCAGGGGGCAGACCACTTTGTAGTTCGCGTCGATGTGGGCTTCGGCTTCCCAGCCCATCCGGCGCAGACCGGCCGCCAACTGCACCGCGATCCGGCCCGCATTCAGGTACTGCTGGGAGGATTCCATGAGGGTGGGGCCCTCCGGTGCGGTGCCCAGGGTGTCGGCCTCCATTTCCACGGTGAACGCGATGGCGTGGGGATGGTCCAGATCGATGGCCTGGCCGTAGGTCTCGCCCCGCCCTTTCACGCTGTACAGATGCTCCGCCTTCAGGGCGGTGATTCCGCAGTCCAGCGCCCCCATCTTGAGGGTCCACCCCTTGACGAAGCGGGTGGCCGCAGCGGGTGTCAGGTCCACCCGCGGGGTGTGGGGTTGGCCCTGGATCAACTGGGCCAGAACCTCCACGGTGTCGAAGGTGCCGGCGGCCGCGGCGAAGGACACGGGTTCGAACTTGCCGGCCCGCGGCGACATGAGCCCGGCCAGGGACCGGAAATGGTCATCCGGGGCCTGATGCCCTGGGAACTCCTGATAGTAGGCTTCAAACCGCTCGGTGCCCGGTTCCAGGGCGGCCCGGCTGAACATGACGGTGCGTTCGTCGATACGTCCGTTCGGGTCGCCGGCCGCAAACCCCCGGGGCGTTCCGGTGGGCCACAGCAGCACCATCGGCAAGCCCAGGGTCACCCCGATCAGGATCCACCCCACGGGGGCAGGGAGGGGCAACAGGGCCGTCAACAGGAAGGGAAGCGGTCCCAGCAATGCCAGCCACAGGGCGCGCCCCGTGGCGACACGTTCCTCTTCGCGGTGGGACACACAGGCCAGCCAAAGTCCCAGCAGCCCAACGGCGCCGGCGATGCAGAAGAGTCCGATAATCAAAGTGATACCCGTCAGTTGAGGGGTGGGGACAGGGTCTGTGGGGTCCATGGTAATGGGGCGGCCCCGGGAATGGCAACCGCAATCCTAGGTGGGAAGGCCGGCCACGTTGACGCGCTGGGACAGCCACACGCGCTGCTCGGTGAGCACGTACTGGCGAATGACCTCCAGGGTACTGCGGTCCACATCGGGGGTGATCAGGAATTCGAGGCCCAGGTCGTCCTGGACGTCGTCCCGCTTCCGCAACCGGGTGGAACAGCGGCGCACCACGGCCACGAGTTTCATGGGCTTGGGTTCGCCCGGGAAGAAGAGTCGGCAAACCACCTTGTCGCCCTCGGAAAAAGCCCCGGCGAAGGCGCCCGGCGCACCGGTGAGACGGGCGCCGCTGAAACTGAGGTCCGCCAGGTTTCCACGAATGAAATCGCTGGTGTCTTCCCATTCGGACCAGGGCCGGGTCACGTTGTCATCTTCGGGACGGGCCACCTCGACGGGAACCGTCGACGACACGGCGATCCGGAAGCTGCGACGGCGCTGGGCGATCTCGATGGTGTCCGGCGCACTCACCAGACAGCAGCCCAGGGAGGCTCCGCCCACCACGTCGTACTCGGCGGGCCCGTGGTAGGTCATGGGAAACTCAAAGCTGCGGTCCATGAGACCCACCTTGGCCTGCAGTTGATCCCCCGGCTGGGGCTCGGCCCGGGCCGTGGACAGGTCCAGGCAGATCTTCAGCATGCGCTGGCCGTCCACCGTGGTCTGCTCCAGCAAAACGCCCGTGTGGACGGTGCAGTCGCCGTCGTCCAAGGGCACTTCCACCTGGATATCCCCCTCCACCTTGCGCAGGAAGATCAGGTAGTTCTCGATGAGGCGCCGGTTTTCAAGGGTCTCGCGGTTGATCCAGTCGCGGGGCAGGTAGGTCTGCATCATACTGGTCAGGAAATCGCTGCCCTTGGCCTGTTCCAGTTCCAGCTTGGACGGAATCTCCGCCAGCATGTACAACTGGCCGCCGTCCGACTCCAGGCGGATGCCGAAAGTCCGGACGCCGCGGGTGTGCAGGGTGACCGGCCCCACGTCCAGGCTTTCCAGTTCGCCCCGGGGATTCCGGCTCTCCATGTCTTCCAGCAACTGGTCCAGGAAATTGGCCACCAGGGCCTCCACGCCCGCGTTTCCGCCGGCCGCCCCCACCTGGTTGGACAGGTGGGCAATCAGTCTGGAATCGCAGCCCAGGTGAATCCGGTTCAGGACCCCGCGCACGACCTTGTACTGGGCCAGGGCCGGAAAGGTGAGCTTTCCCTGGCGCACCTGGGAAATGTTCACACCGGTCACCGGAAGCGAACAGGTGCGCTGAAGGGCGTCCTGCCCGGCGGTAATCATGGTTTTCAAAGTCTGCAGAAGCATGGGCGTCGCTTTGCTCCGAGGATCGCTCCGTCAGCATACACTCCAGCCCGCCTTGTAGTTGCGGGGGTTACTTTCCTCGATATCGGCTTGGCGGATAAAAAGTTTAGACCGAATCTTGCATTCGGAGCCCGGTGCCCCTTAAATCCATCTGCACGGGGAAATGGACCCCCGGCCAGCGACCCCGAGGTGATTCCCTTGCCCGACATGCCCATCCTCCAGGCCGGACATTCGGCGCCCCTGGGTCCCACAGTGACCCCGGACGGCGTCAACTTCAGCCTCTATGCCCCCCAGGCCGACGGGGTGGACATCCTCCTCTTCGACGGCCCTGACGCCCCGGCGCCCCGGCATACGCTGACCTTCAGCGCCCGGACCAACCGCACCGGCGACTACTGGCACGCCACGGTGCCGGGTGTGAGCCACGGTCAGGTTTACGCCTGGCGGGTCCGCGGCCCCCGGGACGGGCATCTGTTCGACGGCAACAAGATCCTGCTGGATCCCTACGGCCGCGCCGTCACCGGCCTCGATATCTACGACCGCACCGCCGCCCGTGCCCGCGGCGAGAACCAGTGTCGCGGCCTGCGCAGCGTGGTGGTGGACACCGCCCGCTACGACTGGGAAGGCGACCGCCCCCTGGGCCCCGTTTCCGCCCGGGAGCTCACCTACGAAATGCACCTGGCCGGGTTTACCAAGAGCCCCGGCAGCGGCCTGTCCGACAGCCGGCGCGGCACCTATGCCGGTCTCATCGAGAAAATCCCCTACCTGCTGGATCTGGGCGTCACCACGGTGGAGTTCCTGCCCGTCCACCAGTTCGACCCACAGGACGCCCCGGCCGGCCGCACCAATGTCTGGGGTTACAGCAGCCTGTCGTTTTTCGCGCCGCACGCCGGTTACAGCGCCGACAAGAGCCCCACCGGTCCGGTGGACGAATTCCGCGACATGGTCAAGGCCCTGCACCGGGCCGGCCTGCGCGTGATCCTGGACGTGGTCTACAACCACACCGCCGAAGCCGGCCCGGACGGTCCCACGCTCAGTTGGCGCGGTCTGGCCAACGCCACTTATTACATGCACCAGGCCGACGGCGTGACCTATGCCGACTACACCGGGTGCGGCAATACGATCAACGCCAACGCCCCCGCGGCCCGCCGCATGATCCGCGATTCGCTGCGCTATTGGGTGCAGGAAATGCACGTGGACGGATTCCGTTTCGACCTGGGCTCGGCTCTGGCCCGCGATACCGACGGCACGCCCATGGCCCGCCCGCCGCTGCTGGAAAGCCTGGCGGTGGACCCCGTGCTCGCGGGCACCCGGCTCATCGCCGAGGCCTGGGACGCCGGCGGCCTCTACCAGGTGGGGAGTTTTCCGGTGCCCCGGTTCGCCCAGTGGAACGGCCCCTTCCGGGACGACGTGCGCCGCTTCCTGAAGGGAGACGACGGCACCATCGAAAACCTCATGGCCCGCATTGTGGGCAGCCCGGACCTGTTCAAAAACCGGGTGCACCGTCCCAGCCACAGCATCAACTACGTGACCTGCCACGACGGCTTCAGTCTGGCCGACCTGGTGGCCTACCGGGACAAGCACAACTGGGACAACGGCGAGGAGAACCGGGACGGATCCGACCACAACAACAGTTGCAACCACGGCGTCGAAGGCCCCAGCGACGAGACGGCCATCCTCTCGGTGCGCCGCCGCCAGATGCGCAATTTCCTCACTCTGCTGCTCCTCAGCCACGGCAGTCCCCTGCTGCTCATGGGCGACGAAGTGGCCCACACCAAGGGGGGCAACAACAACACCTGGTGCCAGGACAATGCGTTGAACTGGCTGGACTGGGAGCCCGACGAAGCCGCCCGGGACCACCTGGATTTCACCCGGGGTCTGGTCCACCTGGCCCAGGCGGTGCCCCTGCTGCAGGACGACCGGTTCTGGAAGGCCACCAGCCACACCGAAAAGGGCGACATCACCTGGCACGGCCTGGAACTGAACAAGCCCGACTGGACCGACACCAGTCACCAACTGGCCTATACCCTCGGCGCGCTGGACGGCGGTCCCCGTCTGCATGTCCTTCTCAACAGCGGCGACGCGCCCCGCCCCTTCGCCATTCCACCGGCCCGGACCGGTGGCGTCTGGCGGTTGGCCGTGGCCACGGCCGGCGACCCGGGACAAAGAGTCTTCGCTCCCGGCAAGGGACCCGAGGTAAAGCAGGGTTCGGTGGAGGTGCCGGACCATAGCCTGACAGTGCTGTGGGAAAACGAATAATGGCTTGGTGGGTAATCAATTATACGGATTGAAGGTATCTTTAATAAATTATATCCACCTGTCAAAAAATTATTGTTGGACGTACCATTATATGACCCCCTATGCTATTCCCACGATTCAGGGGGGGACTTACCCGGATCGTTTACTTCGAGACGGACATCGTGAAGGACATCTGCTTCACAGCTCGCCTGATTCGCCCAGTCTCCCCCGACAAACAGCTGCCCCCTTCGCCCGGGGCAGCTGTTTTTTTAGGCCTAGTAGCGGCGCGACCACTTGAGTTCCAATCCCGACGCCTCTTCCCCCTGCCCGTAGGTTGACACCAACTTGAACAGCCGCGTCAAACTGTAGTCCACCGTGACGAAATAGGAGCCCGCTTTTTCCAGGGCCTGGTTGTAGGTCACCAGAATGCGCGGCGTGATGTATTTGCCCACCATGAGGGTGGCGTCCCCCTTGGACGTGGACCCCATTTCCATCATGTCCACGCCCAGGTTTTTGCTCATCGTGTTGGTCAGATCGCTGGTACCGAGCACCACCGCCATGGCCGTCAGGTTTTCCCGCAGCTGTTGGGCGGGATCGTTTTCCTCGTTCATGCGGCCGGTCTGCTGACTGTCCAGACTGTTGGCCGGCTGACCGAAGAGAAGGACCGCCATGATGTCGGCCTGATTGAGTTCGGGGTTCGAACGCATGAACACTTCGGGCTCGGTGGCGCGTCCCGCGACCTCGATGGTGATGTCATAGCTGTTCACGGTCGTCTCAAGAACCAGATCCAGAGCCGGATTGGGGGGAACCTCTCCCCGGAAATCCACCTTGGCCCTGCGAATAGTGAACACCCGCTTCATGAAATTGAAACGCCCCTCCTTCACACCCAGATATCCGCGCACCGCGGGCCCCGGGAAGCCGTCGGGGTCTACGCCGCGGGTCACCTTCACATCTCCCGAGAACTCCGCGTTCAGCCCGTAGCCGGTCACATTGAAACGGCCGGGAATCACGATCTGCAGATCCAGATCCGGCATGGGCGGCGGCGTGGTCGCAGCCATCAGCGGCCCCTGCAGGTCCTCCGTCGGAATCCGGAACATGTAGTTGGCGCTGGTGTCGGCGCTGTCCGGCCGCACCGACCACAGCAACGATTCCCCTTCGGCGGGCAACAGGTTGCGCGGGAGTTGGGGAATGCGGAGGAAGCCCGAGGCCACTTCGACCTTGCCGCTCAGGCGCGGATCAGCCGGGCTGCCGTCCAGGGCGCAGTCCATATTCACCACCATGCGAGATTGGTTGGGCAAGGCCACGTCCACGTTCTTGGCGACCAGAAGACCCGTCAATTTTCCATCCAGGAGCCCGACAGTGTCAGCGCGCGCCGCCCGCCCCAGGGTTTCCAGGGCGAACTGGAAGCCCAGTTTTCCCTTCAGGGCCACGTCCGGCGGCATGACCTGGTTGAAGAATTCCAAACCCAGGGACTGGCGCGGAAAATCCAGTGACAGGCCCAGCGTGGAGTCGGGACGCCAGGTTCCGGTGGCCAGGTCGGCCTGACCCGGCCAGCGGAATTGGCCCTTGAGCAACAAACTGTCGTCAGCGGATACGGCCATCTCCGCCCCCAAACCGCCGGGCTTGTTCCCCTCCGGGTGAACCAGATTAAAATCCAGATCCGCGTGCAGGGCCGGCCGCTTGCGGTGGGGCAACAGAGAGGCCCGGGCCTGGCCTGTAAGAGCCGGCTGACCGGCCGTCCCCGTCAGAGCGACCTCACTCTTGAGCGCCAGATCCAATCCCCCGTCCTGCGACCACAGGGGGTTTGGCGACAGCTCCTGCAACAGCGCCTCCGAGAAGAAAAGATCCACCTTGCTCACCAGATCGATGCCCTCGTCTGACCAGTCCCCGGTCAGGCTGAACAAGCCCGGGGACCCTGTCATCTCGAAGTCCTTGACCGAAACCAGCAGGGGAGCCACGCCATAGCGCAGGGAAGCCGGCCCGGTGGTGGCCAGGGTCTGGTTGAGCAGAGTCATCCCCAAGGTGTCCAGGCGGGCCTCGAAAATCGTGTCCCCGACAGCGGATCCGGACATGAGGATCCGACCCTGGGGTCCGGCCACCGCCAGCGAGAGATCGGCGGACAGGGAATCCAGCACGATGACGGCCTGGCGCAGGTTCAGCCGGAGGGAATCCAGACGGGTTCCAGCCAGGTTCAGGGGCCCGTTCGCCGTCAACTCCCCCGACACCTGCGGCCAGGTTCCGGCCAGCGACGCCTGCACATCGTGAGCCTCAAACCGGGGGATTCGAAAGCTCGACGCCAGATCGAGGCTGAAAGTCGGTGTCAGCAGAGGGCCGCGGGTCCGGCCTGAGAATTCCAGGCGGGAGATCAGCAGTCCTTCGTCCGGCACCCCGGCCAATACCAGAAGTGTGGAGTCCCGTACGCCCAGATTGAAATCCAGGTCCACCCGGGTGGAATCCACCTGTCCGGAAGCCTGGACCCAGGCCCCCAGGAGGTCCACGTCCAGGGTGTCCAAATGAACCTGGAAATCCGCCAGGCGGGCCTCCAGCCGCAACTCGTTCAGCCACTGGGTCTCCCGCAGATCCAAATCCACGCGGGCCGTGGGGTTGGGGTGGGCCAGATCATCCAGCGCCGCCTCCACCTGAAGGCGCCCCCCAAGGTGATCGAGATACTCCGGGCGGAACCTTTCCGGGAGGAAGGTCTGCACCAGCGGCGGTAGGGGAATCCGGAAGTCGCCGGAGAGTTGGGCGGCCGCGGCCCCGTCCCGCCTGAATCCCGACCCGGTCAAATCGAGCTTGAGCGGTCCGGCCCCGGTGCGGCCATTGAAGGCGTCCACCACCAGGGTATCCAACTGCACGGCGAAATCCTTCAGATCGGCCCGCAGCAGGAACTCATCGACCCAGTCGGTCTCGCTGAAATCCAGGTCCACCTGGGCCGTGGGGTTGGGCGCGGCAAAGTCCGCAACCTCGGCGCTCAGATGCAGGGTCCCGGCCAGATGTCCGGCCTCCGCCAGGGGGAAGTCCGGAGGCAGAAGGGATTTGAAATGGGCCGGTCCGGGCAGACGGCACCGCCCCCTGACTTCCGCGCTGGCCGACGTGTCATCCCAGCGACCGCGCCCCGTGAGCTCCAGTTGCACCGGCCCGGCCGCCCGCCAATCCTCATGCAGGGAATCCGGCCCCACCACGCCGATGATGACATTGAGACTGTCCAGGGTCACGCCCACGGTTTCGGGCCGGCCGGTGACCCTCAGTCCCAGGTGATCCAGGGTGTGGGTCATGGGCTGATCGCCGGTCTGCACCACCGTCAGGGCACTGTGTTCCAGATCGAGCTTGGGGTTCAGCCCCCAGCGGGCCTCGAGGCTGCCGTCCAACCGTCCGTCACGGAGGGTCAGGTCCGGGGATACCCTGACCCGGCCCACGGTGAGGCTGAAGTCGCCCGCCGCCACCGAGGGGATGCCTGCCAAGGATCCCTCCCGCAGGAACGGATCGCCCGAGGCCGCGGAATCCGGCGCGGCAATCAGCGAATCCACCGCGGGCGGGAAGAGATTCACCAGCAGAGGCACATCCAGAAACTGCACGCCGGCCGCCAGCCGCGGCGCATAAATCTCCCCGTGCCGAACGCCGCGGAGGTTCAGGGTCACCGACAGGTGCGCCACCGCGGCCACGGTGTCACCGGCAGCCACGCCCTCGACACGGTCGTCGGTGAGCCACAGGAGCCCGCCCAGTTCCAAGGTGTTGAAGTGGGGCCAGGCCGCCTTTTCAAGAGTCACCACACCGGGCAGGGCCCCGTTCGCCACCCGCAGTCCCAGGCGCAGGGCGCCCTGCCGCACCCCTGGCAGGGTCAACGACACCCCCAGCAAAACCAGGATAACCAGCAGCACCAACCCGGTCCGCAACAGGACCCGCAGGGCCGTGCCCGCCCAGCGGCGCAGCCGCCCCCCGAGGATGCCGCGCGCGGCTACCATGGGTAACCGATTCCGAAATGCCAGACCTTGTCCGGCTCACCCGCAAGCTGGTTTTGCACATTCCACGCATGGTTGACCCGCAGGGGCCCGATGGGGGTGCGCAGGTCCAGGGCCACCCCCACGGCGACCGAAACATCCTCCGGAGCCACCTCCTCGGGCGTCCGCCACACCTGTCCCGCGTCCAGGAACGCCGCCCCCTCCAGGATCCAGAACAGAGGGAACCGCAATTCCACCCCGCCCAGGCCCACCACCTGGCCCCCGCGTGGATTGCCTTCACTGTCCACGGGGCCGAGCCTGCGTCGGTGATAGCCGCGCATGGTGTTGTAGCCCCCGGCGAAGAAGCGGCGGTTGGGCAGGACATCGGTTGCCTCGCCCAGGGGGGTGCCGATCCCCAGGCGCATCCGCTCGGTCAGCACCACCGGCCCCCAGAGGGTCTGCATGAAGGCGACATCGCCCTGCAGGGAAGTGTAGGGGAATTCGGACACCGGCAGGGGCGGCGCCACGGTGAGCGAAAGCTTCAGGTACTGACCGCTCACCGGAAAAATGGGGTTGTCGGTGCGATCCCACTTCCAGTCGACCCAGAGCTCCAGCAGCTTGCCCGAGTCGTCGGGCGTCTCCCCCGGGTCGTTGTAGAAGACATCCACTTCCACATGGGAGGCGGCCAGACCCAGCTGGAGAATGTCCCGCCGGCTGGGCCGGAAGGACTGCACCAGGTCCACACGGGCTTCCCGGGAATTGTAGCCGTCCTCATCGTCGGCGACGTATT
>Ga0209692_10000584_pt1 | contig 76965 bp, 66 predicted proteins | sample tdDd472_FD_187129 | JGI IMG/M metagenome (GOLD analysis project Ga0209692, IMG submission 187129) | Marine sediment microbial communities from the Atlantic coast under amendment with organic carbon and nitrate - tdDd47.2 (SPAdes)... | ecosystem: Environmental > Aquatic > Marine > Coastal >...
TATTACTTTGGCGGAGCCAGAGAAGAGTTATTTGATATGAAAAATGATCCTGGAGAATGTCGAAATTTAATGGCCGCCCCCTTATCGGATGATGCCCGAAAAGCCAAAGACTCACTTAAAGAAAAATTGGTGAAACATGAATTTCGATGGGGCATAAAGGGAACGATCCAGAATGATGATTTTATAGAACTGGAACCTTTTGTTCCCAAACCATATAGAAATCACGCCTTTCCCTTATTCCCGGCAAAATTAACTAATAGTGAAGAGATAAAAGCTATGAATAGCCATTTGGACGAAGTTCTAGCTGTAACACAAAATGAAATGAAAATTCATTTTAAGGATCTGGATTTGAAAGCCTGGCAGAAAAATGGGAATTATACAAATGAACAGATTTCAGACCTTCTTAAAAGAGAAAAGGAAAATAAGTTATGAGCACTTCGAGAGAAAGAGTATTTGATGCTTTGAACCATAAACAGCCGGACAGAGTGCCACTCATGTACAGAGATGTTCCCGAAGTTCGAGCCAGATTAAAAAAGGATCTGCAAATACAAACAGATGATGAGTTATACAGTAATTTCGGTATAGATTTCAGATGGGTAGGCCCCCGGTATACAGGCCCTGAACTTCAGATTTCCGAAACTGAAAAAAAAGATCATTGGGGTGTCCAATGGCAGTTCACAAAATTCAGTGATAATGCCGGGTATTGGAATGAAAAGTCCTTTCCTCTTGTAGAGATGGAAGATCCCGATGAATTATCCTCATTGCCCTCTCCCCAATTAGACTGGTGGGATTTTTCACAAATAAGCAAAGATTGCGACAACTATAAAGATTTCGCTATAATGACTGCTCCCGGTTTCAGTTCACCTGGGATTCTCCAATACCCGATTCAATCGCTCATAGGTGTTGAGAGAAGTCTTATGGATCTCTATATCAATCCTGAATTTTATCAGTCTCTCATTGAGTATATTCTGAAATTTCAAATACCTTTTATAGATAAGATGATGAAATCGGCAGATGGTAAAATTGATTTCTTTCGACTCGGTGATGATTTCGGAACCCAGCAAGCTCTACTTATGGGAGTTGATCAATGGAAAGAGTTCATACAGCCAGCTCTGATAAAAATGTCGGAAACGGCAAAAAAATATGGAGCAAAATACTACCATCACACATGCGGTGCTGTGAGAGATCTCATCCCTTCGATGATTGAAAGTGGTGTCGATGTTCTCGATCCCATTCAGGTTAAAGCGACTGGTATGGTGCCCGCAGAACTGAAAAAAGAATTCGGAAAAAAAATATGTTTTTCCGGTGGTGTTGATGAACAGGATCTACTGCCCCATGGAACAGAGCAGGAAGTGAAAGAAGCTGTTTGGAAATTACTCGATGAAATGAATATCGACGGAGGCTTTTTTCTGGGACCGACACACAACTTCCAGGATGATATTCCCACAAAAAACATTGTCGCCATGTACGATGCGGCTCTAAACTGGAAAGGATAGAAAATGGATAAAAAAAGAATTAGAGAATTAAAAGACTTCTACTATAAAGAACTCACTGAAGATGTCATTCCATTCTGGCAGAACAACTCTGTAGACTGGGAACATGGAGGATTTCTGGACTTTCTCGACAGAGGCGGAAATCCTCTCTCAACCGATAAAGGGGGATGGGTTCAGGGAAGGGCAGTCTGGGTTTTCTCCACATTATACAAAGAGATCGATCAGAAAGATGAGTGGTTGAAAATTGCGGAAAACGGTGTCCGTTTTATCCGTGAGAAACTTCGACGGAAATCAGATGGACGGATTTTCTTTGAAGTAACCAGAGAGGGCAAACCTCTTATCATGCGCCGTTACTTATTTTCTGAAATCTTTACTGCCATAGGACTTGCTGCCTACAGCGAAATATCCGGTGATAAAAAAGCTCTTGAGGAAGCGAAAGAACTATATCATCTGATCGAAACTCTACCTGCAAAAATGGAATCGAAAATTGATCCTGAAACGAGACAGTTCAGAGGTCATTCCATGACAATGATGGTCATCAGCCTCTGCCAGATAATGCGGCAGGCAGATCCCGAAAATGCACAAAAATATACTGAAAAAATCGACAAACAGATAAATGAACTATTCACATATTTTGTCAAGCCGGATCTGAAAGCCCTTCTTGAAACGGTCAGCCCTAATGGAGAGATTACAGAGGGAGCTGAAGGCCGATGTGTTAATCCGGGCCATGCCATTGAGACAGCATGGTTTATACTTGAAGAAGCAGAATTCAGAAATGATAAAAAGCTTATAGAAAGAACATTGCCCATAATAGACTGGTCCCTTGATCTGGGATGGGACAAAGAGCAGGGCGGCCTCTATTCCTTTGTCGATGTCGAGGGGAAACAGCCAGCTCAGATTGAATGGGATATGAAATACTGGTGGCCCCACTGTGAGGCTGTTTATGCACTGCTACTGACTTATGACCTGACAGGGAAACCGGAATATGAAAAATGGTTTGAAACTATTCAGGAGTATACGTGGAAACACTTTCCCGACAGGGAAAAAGGGGAATGGTTCGGTTATCTCAGAAGAGACGGATCAGTGCAGGTGGATCTGAAAGGGAACCACTACAAAGGGCCTTTCCACATTCCACGGTTCCTGATGAAAACTTACAAATTACTGGATAAAATGGAAAAATGAATAATCAAAGACAAATTGAAAGGCTGGCCAGGATAATCTGGGAATACCATCACCTGAATCACCATCTGAAAAAAGCCGATCTTCTTTTTGTTCTGGGAAGCCATGATATCCGGGTTGCAGAATATGCAGCCCGGTTATTTCTTGATGGATGGGCACCTTATATTCTTTTCTCCGGAGGGATAGCTCATAATGATGATCTGCTCAATACAGGTTGGAAGAAGAGCGAAGCTGAGATATTTGCAGAGATCGCAATGAAACTGGGTGTTCCCGAAAATAAGATATTCATTGAAAGTGAAGCTGGAAATACCGGTGAGAATGTATCTCTTTCAGAGCAGATTCTTTTAGAGAAAGGGATTCGATTCGACAGTATTATCGCCGTGCAAAAGCCCTATATGGAAAGAAGAACATTTGCAACAATTAAGGTTCACTGGCCTGAAAAAGAATTAATTATAAGCAGCCCTTCTCTTTCTTATGAAGAATATCCAAATGGCGAGATTTCAAAAGATGATTTGATAAATATAATGATAGGAGACCTCCAGAGAATTATCAAATACCCCGCATTAGGGTTTCAGATTGAGCAACACCTGTCGGAAAAAGTAAAAAAAGCCTATGAAGAGCTCATTCGACTGGGATTTACCAAACATATGATCCATTATTGAATTTGAATTGCCAGAGAGATTTCTCTTGTGAGTATAAACGATAGAAGTTAATATTTAAGGAGAAACCTTTGGGAGAACCGATTTTGGAAAAAAAACAATTGGAAGAGATAGGGGTATATGTTAAAAATCACATGGGCCAGTGGCTGAAAGAACAGAATATTTTCCCTTTTCCACTGCAATCAACTGGATTGGACAGAGAGATTCTAGAGCGGATTGTCCGGGTGGAAGAAGGCCTCAAACATCAGGGTGAGACTCTGGAAAAAATGATGATTCAATCAGATAAACGTTTTTCAGCTGTTGATAAACGATTCGATCGCTTATATGTATTTCTAACAGGGATTTTTCTTACGTCACTCGGCGGATTTGTCAGTTTTCTTATTCAGCATTTTTCATGACTATTAGTCTTGTCATCGCGTATAATAGTACAAAGTAGAAATGAAGAAAAACACTGAACTGAAAACTATACTGACTCTCGGATTTCCTCTGCTGGCGGGACGACTTAGCCATTATTTTCACAATGTAACCGACTCTATGATGCTCGGACATTATAGAGAGGGAAGCAGCGAACTGGCCATAGGTGTTCTGGCATTCTGTTTCTTTTTCTTTATACCCGAAACAATGGCTAGAGCCTTCAGCAATCAGCCGGAGACCCTGGCCACAATTGCCAAGGCATTGCACTTCTTTTCAATCTTCTATCTTATTGAGATAATTGGATTTTCTTTTGAACTGATATTCAGCAACAACGGATGGGCAAAATTCGTTTTAGCCAGTAAGATGGTGACCAATTGGGTCTTTATAATAGGTTTCTCATTTCTGATGAACCTGTTATTTCCCGGCAATTATTATCTGGTATGGCTGGGATTCGGTATCTACCAGGTCTTTCACTCAATAGCCCTACACGGGGGATATCTCAGCAAAAGATGGTTGAAAGTTAAAGTTGAAACATAATTAGATTCTGATCTTCACTACTATTTTCGTAACATCCGATTGTTTGGCTCCTGTTATTTTGGGAGCATGGACTTCCTCAGGCATAAGTAATACAAAAACTCCCGGTTTCAACACAACATCCAAACCGTCGTTCAAGCTGTATAGCTCCACATCGTTTTCATCATTATAGGGCTTGAGCACTGTGGGCAGAAATTTCGGATAACAGCGGATAACCTCTGTTCCTTTAACTACGAGTTGAATATCGATATATCTTTTATGCGCTTCATATGCTGCATCGGAGGCATCGATAGTTGTATAGTCAAACATCATTACAAAAAGATTATCCCCGTCGATTTCATTTCTACCCTGCGACAGTTTTGACACATCAATTGTGCTGAGTAATTTCAAAGCATTATCTACATTATCAGAAATTCCCAAATAGGTTTCGGCATGTTGTATTTCATCGTATATCATTTGGCTGTTATCCTTATCTCTTAATAATGTTGATTGTATCAGATTATCAATTTTTCAGGAACGGACAAGTTTTATCATCTTCTCAAATTGCTCCAATGACATAGTGGGTGGAATGGAATGATCTGTATGGCAAATCCAACCGCCTTCTGAGAACATCTCTTTTCTGGATTTCAATTCATCATGAAGAGGCTCCCAATCCCCATCGAGGATATGGGCATTAATATTTCCATAAAATGCCAGCCGGTTCCTGTATTTTTCTTTAATTCCCCTGATATCCAACCCGGCCATGACCTGCATGGGATTCATAACTTTCACACCGCAATCAATTAAATCATCGTACATTGGTTCTGCATTTCCACAGCTGTGCATCCAGAAATCAATATCATTTTCCTTTAGGAAATCTCCCAGCTCTTTAACCATTTCTTTGTAAACAGAATTCCACATATTTGGTGACATGAGAGGACCGGTGCTTCCTCCCAGGTCATCAACCATGAAATACCCGTCCGGTTTCATCCCTTCAGAAATACACTTTTTTAATACATCAAGAGTCAGTTCCAGATGAGTCCTTCCCATTTCCAGGACCCATTCCGGTTCAAGGGCGATATCCATCAGCAGATTGGAAAAATCTCTATGCCTCCATGTTGCTTCCCATGGACCATAGTTTTTAAAGAGAATATATTTCTCCTTGCCTGCCATCCTGTCATATTTTTTCTTCGCATCACTCCATGAGGGATAATCCACAAAATGCTCAAAATAATTATGATCATCTATTCTGGCTGATTCTTCGGGATCACTTGATAGAAACCATCGTTTTTTATCTTTATCCCAGACCTCTTTACCTTTGGTTTTTACCGATACATAATGAATTGATCCCGACCTCTTCCAGGGCTTCTCGGCTGTGTAACCATAACGGTCTTCATAAATGTAATTTTCACCTTCATGGGAAAGTATTTTCTGTTCATATCGGGGAGAGCAATCAAGGAACATAACAGCAATATCAAAATCAAAATAATTATCTATTGATTGTCTTTTATCATCTCCTAATTGTGGAGGATAATAGGTTATATTTGATGGAAAGCCCTGTTCTTTCCAAACTTCGGGAGTATCTTCCCAGAAGTCTTCATGTACTGGGATTCTGTCCGGTTTCTGCCAGTTAATCGCCGCTTTAACTCGTTCTTTTGATGTCATTTGATTTTTCTCCTGATAAATGTTCTTTGTATAATAATCTCATATCCGCCTAACAAAATGTCATGCTATCTATTGCCTTTTTCACCTATTTATTGCCATTAATTTCATTTAATAGCTTTACTAGTTACCAATATCAACTTTTCAGTTATATAATAACCCTATGAAAAGGGATGTAAAATGAGAACCTTTAAACACTTAACAAGCCGTTATGGAACTTTCCCAAGAAATTATCTTTCCTCTGAAATTCGCTGGAATCATTGGGATCTACTGCATATCCACAGCGGTCAAATTGAGATAATAATTGAAAATAAGAATATCAGAATGCAAAAGGGTTCATCTGTTCTGGTTCGTCCAGGTATAAAATTCAAAATAAGCAATGGAAGTTCAATAACCACAGCATCAGTACAATATTTCACAATTTCAGAAAACTCGGAAATTCACAAATCATTAAAGAAGATAAAAAGTTATATGGTGCATGCAAATGATTTCAATAAAGAGATCGAGAGCCATATTGAAGAGTTAAACAATAAATATATGAACGATACTCCGCTAAAGAGAACTCAGGAACTTCTTCTGGAGTTAATTATTGAGAAGTTCATTTCCGATCAGAATGATATAACTCACTCATCTCATCCATGGGGCCAACTGGCTAATAAATATACTTCATTGATGGAACAATCTCCATCTATCGAAGAAGTGGCCCAATGGGCTGGTTATTCTCCAAGTAGATTCAGAGTAATTTTTCAGGAGGATACGGGAATGCAGCCGAAGAGATATTTCATTAAATTGAAAATGGATAGAGCTTCACAGGAACTGATTGAAACCCTTACGCCCATTAAAGAAATTTCACATAATCTCGGATATAGCGAGGTGGCACATTTCAATCGGGCTTTTGTCAAATATTTTGGGATCAGTCCCGGAAAATATCGGCGGAGGAATTCATTTCAGGGATAGATTCAGCAGACGATACCTGTTATTTGTGAAAACACCATCGATATTCAGCTTTTTCATTCTGGAAAGTTCCTCTGGATGGTTCACTGTAAAAATAAGAACCTTGATTCCCCTTCTATGAGCATCTTCAACAATTTCCCTGCTGACATATTCTCTCTTCATATTCAAAGACCATGCTCCCATATCTTCAGCAAGAGACGCCAGTTTTACGGGATGGCAGCTGATTATCGGGGAGATCCTGATTCCCGGACATAACGTTTTAAAACAGGCGAGCTCACTATGGTCAAATGAAGAGACTAGAAAATCTGCAGAAGATCTGCCCTTATTATCGATTTCATTCTGAATTATCTGCGCCACTTCGTCAGAGGATCCTTTCCCTTTAATCTCTATATTCAAGGGAAGTCGTCCGTCAATCAGATTAATGACTTCCTGCAGAGTCGGGATCAGTTCTCCCTCTCCGGCGTCAAGTTTTCTCAGGGAATCAAAAGATAAATCTGCTATATATCCCTTTCCATCTGTGCATCTATCAACTTTATCGTCGTGCATCAACAGGGTTTCTCCTGTCCCGCAGACAGCGATATCGATTTCAACCATATCAACATTTGATTCAATGGCGGCCCGAATCGATTTTAATGTATTTTCGGGAGCCAATTCAGCGGCTCCCCTATGACCAATTATCAGCATGGCATCTCCTCACTTTCCAGGATTCCCGGTTATGAATGTTTCGACAGGAAGAAACTGGATGCGATCCAGTGGGAAAAGTGCAGTATCTCTGTATTTATCAGCAGCTGATTCAAATAACACAGCGATATCATTTTTGTACAAAACAACTGCTTCACTCATAGGAGGAACAGTTATCTCACCTGTTTTGTTATTTCCATCAAGAAACCTCAATTGCCTTTCCCCAATCTCATTAGATATATCCGCATAGGGATTGTCATATATAAAGAGTCTGCTGTAGTTCTTTCTCCCATAGGATTCGCTAAGCAGTATTTTATTTTCAAAAAAGACTGCACCTTGTATTTTATCTGGTATGGAGAGTATGTAATCAGGATATACCTTTCCGGAAATAATCTTCTCCAGATCTATCATATCTGTTTCATCATTCAACGAGTACCCGCCAACCCACCCCCGGTGTTCAGTGCCTCCAGGCGTTTCAATTCTGTGAGTTTCCGATACGGGATATCTGCCGTTCTTAAGTGTAAACTCACCTATCCACAGAACACTATCAGAAAATGTTGCAAAAGAACCTTTTGTTTCTGTTACTATTATTTCCGGAAGATAGAGTTTCTGCAGATCTTCTGTAGAAATCAATTTATCCAGAGCCATATAATAGATACCGGTATCGGAAGCTATCCACAGATGTTCGCGACTGACAGCCAAACCACCCAAGTGTCCCCGATGGGGAGTTCCATCGTGATTATACAGAAATAAAGCCTTTTCCAACGCTCCTGTTTCCATGTCTAAAATCGCGAGAGCACCGGCAGAATCATCACTCATATAATTGGAAATAATCATAAGGTCTTTTTCTTCCCAGTAAGCCATTCCCTGAGGAACCAGAGGTTGCATCAGACCGGGAATTACCGGTCCTTCTATTCGCAATTGATTAAACTGTTCATATAACATGGAACTGCCTAAGTCTGTTTCTACAACACTCTCCTGTTTTACTTCATATACAACAAGAGTTTTTTTCTGTGAACCTGCACAGGAAAGCAACAAAATCAGGGAAAAGATCAAGTAGAGATATTTCATTTTCTATTTGTCACTCTGCAGGGCAAAGCCTTTCATAAAACTCTCCTGCATTACAATAAAAATAAGCAGAGGAGGAATCATCGTAATGATAACACCGGCCATAATCACACCCCAGTTATTTGATGATTCAGTGCTCATAAGCATTTTGATTCCTATCTGAACAACCCGCATCTCTCTTGAGTTGGTAGCCATAAGGGGCCATAGATACTGGTTCCAGATGTAAATAAAATTGATGACCACGAGCGCACCGATTGTACTTTTGGTCAAAGGCAACAGCACCTTGAAGAAATACTGGATGGGATGACAGCCATCCATTTTCGATGCATCAATCAGTTCCGAGGGAACGACTTTGAATCTCTGAATAAGAATAAAGATACTTGTGGCACTGGCCCAGAAGGGAATGATCAATCCCGCATAGGTATCGATCATCTGCATACTCCTGATCACATCAAATAGAGCAACGATTCGAACAGGAACCGGCAGAAGAAGCGTGACGAGAATTACCCCGAAAAGCAGGTTTTTCCCTTTGAAATCAAAATGGGTAAAAGCAAATGCCGCGAGAAGGCTCATTGTGACTTTACCGAATATAACTCCGAATGCAATAATTGTTGAGTTGAAAATCATCCGTCCCAGATTTACCGAATTCCAGGCGGTGATATAATTATTTATCATATTTGTACCGGGAATCAGCCCCGGCGGATAAGACATTACCTGAGCCTCATTCTGAGTACTGATTATCAGAGCCAGTATTACAGGTAAGCTGATAATCAGAATACATATTATGAGTAAAACATGTATGCCTATACTTTTCATTTTTGTGCGTTTCATAACTATCTCTCCTATCTACTGGTAATGAACTTTTTTTCCGGCTGTTCTGAATTGAAGTACAGTGACACCTACAACAAGCATAAATAATACAAGGCTTTCAGCCGCAGCATACCCGATCTTGGAATGTACAAAGAAATCTTTATAGAGATGATAGATCAACACTCTGGTTGAACCTGCCGGTCCTCCCTGCGTTAAGACATCAATCAACCCGAAACTGGCAAAATACGCATAGATTGTATTCATGACAAAGAGGAAAAAAGTTGTCGGAGATAGAAAGGCAAAAGTTATATACATGAATTTTTTGACTGCCCCCGCTCCGTCAATTGATGCCGACTCCAATGCCGAACCGGGCACATTGCGCAATGCTGTCAGATAAAAAATGATATTGTATCCGAGATTCTTCCAGACAGCTGCAATGATCACTACGATGATTGCTGTTTTCTCACTGGTCAGCCATGTCCGGTTTCCGGTAAAATAACACATTACTCCGTTGGCGGGATTAAACAGGAAATTGAATAATGCACCGGCTATTGCCGGAGACAAGGCGTAAGGCCATATTAAAAAGGAACGGTAGAACCGGATTCCTGCGATTTTCTTATTTAAAAGCAAAGCGATTAAAAGACTGAAGAACAATCCCCCTGCGATGACTGCCAGAGCAAAACCTGCAGACAGTATAAAACTGCTCAAATATTCAGCATTAGTAAAAATCTTGATAAAATTGTAAAACCCGGCAAACTTCTCAGCCCCTGACCATGGATGAATTTTGAAAAAGCTCAACCTGAAGGTCTCTATGGCCGGATAAAATAAAAAGACCACAAGTATGATGAATGTCGGAATAAGAAGAATATAGGGCAGAAATTTATTATTAAAAGTTGACTGTTTCATTTACATCCTCAATAAAGAACCCCGCAGCAAGCTACGAGGTATCTGTGTTCGTAAAGGTTACGGCAAAGCCGCGACGAATGGATAGCCTTCATCCCCGGAGCAAACTCCGGAGGATTATGGCTTGCGAATGAAAGGAAGCTGTTATTGAATGACTTCATTCCATTCTGCAATAGAGGCGTTTGCTTTTGCAGCAGCTTCGTCAAGAGCTTCTTTTACAGGTTTCCCAGCATACATTTCCTGTATAGCTGACTGAATGAGTTCTCTCGCTTCAGGGAAGATCCCCAAAAGTCCACCGGAAGTATTCAATGTCTCCGGGCTATCCAGAAGCTGATTAAAAGCTGTCAGGTAATTGGGATTCTCATTAAACCATCCCTCCGTTTCGAGCTGTTCCATAGCTGTTTTTCGAACAGGGAAATATCCTGTCCCTTTGTGCCATGCAATCTGAGATTCATCTTCAGAAATATATGTTATGAGTTTCAGTGCAGCCAGCTCTTCTTCTGTAGTGTGATTATTTGTCAGCCACAATGATCCACCACCGATAGCAACTCCACCTTTTGCACCTTCAGGTCTTGGAATGTATCCCGTTCCCATATCCCAGCCTTTTTCTTTAAGGGCTGCTGTAAGAGTATTCACATCAGATGACGATGACATAGTCATTGCCACCTCTCCCGAACCGAATGCTGCTCTGTGATTGGACCATCCCGGACCGACATCGAGGAAGAGTCCGTCTTTTTCGAGGCCGACCCACCAGTTGAGAACGTTCTGTCCAGCTTCGCCGTTAAAAACAACTTCTGTGGGAAGATCGCCGCTTCGACCGTTTTTGTCATTGACAAAAGGCTCGTCCTGAAGACAGATCATCTGCTCGAAATACCATGAATGAAGATTCCATGTAAGAGGAGTTTTGTATCCCGCAGCCTGTAGGGCAACAGCGGCTTCTCTGATTTCCTCATAGGTTTTCGGTGGATTTTCAGGATCCAGGCCGGCTTTTGCGAAGAAAGTCTTATTATAGTAAATCAGAGGTGTAGAAGAGTTGAAAGGCATAGAATAGTGATCGCCTTTATACTTGTAATAACTCTGAACGGGAGTGAAAAAATCATCCCAGGGAATTTTCCGGTCGAATTTACCGGCGATTTCATCTAATGGAGAAATAATTCCACTATTGATAAGTCCCAGAGTTCCTATCTCATAGGAATGGAAGATATCCGGTGCATTTCCCGCTTTGTAGGCAGATTTCACCTTATTGAGAGTATCATTGTAGGATCCCGTATACTGTACATCCACTTTGATGTTGGGATTTTCAGCCATAAACTTGTCTACAATCCCCTGGATAAGTTCAACACGTGCTCCGGACATAGCATGCCAGAATTCAATGTTAACATCAGCTGACTCATCAACTTCCACTTTTCCCCCTGCAAACAGGGCTGTCGGAAGAATCATAACTACGAAAAGAATCATAGCTATCAAATTAGATTTTTTCATTTCTCACTCCTAAATTTTTTATATAAACAAAAACCAAATTAATGATTTTCATCATTTGCTCATTTCAGTATCTGACTCGAACGGTTATCTGTTGGAAGACCTCCGATCGTGGCGCGGATCGTGGCGACACCTTCAGCTTCAAATGCCTTTGCAACTTTGTCCTGCAGCTCTTTGCCGGGAGTCAGCGCAACCATATATCCTCCTCGCCCGCCACCTGTAACCTTGGCACCGAAGGCACCGAGAGAATTGGCGAGGTCACAGAGCCGGATCAGCTTTTCATGGGATAATCCCATATCTATGAGTACTTTGTGATTCTCATTCATGATGTGCCCGGTCTCTTTGAGATTCCCCGAAGAAAGTGAAACTGACAATTTCTGAACCTGCTCTCGTATCACATCGAGACGACTATTGAATAATTGTGAATCTTGTTTTTCCTGTTCTTCAAGAAAACCTTTTAACGATGCCGTGTTGGCTGTCACTCCGCTATTTCCAAGAACAATCTCAACCGGTTCAGCCAGATCGATCCTGCTAAACTGCTTGATTCCCTTCTTAATTCTGTATTCTATGATCCCCCCGAAAGTTGAAACCGTATTATCGAGGCCGCTCGGTAATCCGTGATATCCGAACTCCCCTTCCCATGCAACATGATTGATATCGAGAATATCCATTCCCAGATCAAATTCATCATTACACGCCCGGGCGAAAGAAACACATATTGCGGCACTGGCACCGACACCGCTTCCAGCCAGAAGATCTCCTTCCACAATAATTTTTATAGGTGTTTTTTCCAGATTCAGCCCCATGACTTCGACCATTCTGTTAAATGAAGCGGTACAATCCACTTTTTTTGCTTCTTTATAACCGGGAACTTCAATTCTCTTATCTTCGAGTAACCAGCCGGAACCGCTTTCCATCTTTTCCACAGTACATTCCGTTTCAAAAGGTATAGCCGAAAGTATGGCGGGAATCTCCCACAATACGAACTGATCACCAATTAATATGGTTTTACCGAATCCTTTACCTTTGCCCATTAACTTCCATCCTTTTTGCGAGCTCTTTTTCTATTTCTTCAATGAGCAGTTTTTCTTTTCCTTTTTCAACAGTTGTAGCTGCCGATAAACCATGGCAGGCATCGACAAATCCACCGATATTATAAGTAGCTTCCGGTAGAAAACTATTAAGTCCCGGAGAATCTCCAGATCGTATTTGATTTGTGAGATACTGAGAAACTCTCATGGATATTTTGGAAGAATCAAATAAAACTTCTCCAAAACCGGGGACCTGATCGGGAACATTCTGAAATCCCGCCAGATATTTTTTATCATCGAGAAAGTCCAGATCCTTCACATACGTGCAGAATACTCCGATCATTTTCACACCCATAGGTTTGAATCTATCACCGACGTTGAACCACTGAATGTGATCTGAAGACTGAATATTCGTTTTGAGGTTTTCCAGCTCTCTTGTAAAGATCTTCTCCTTAACCAGCTTCATCATTCCAATTTGTTCACTGATGACAGAATTCATTCCCTTGAGGCATAGATCTACTCCAAAAGAAGTTCCATCATCGTAGTAACCGACACCTCCCAGAGTATCAAGGGAATCACAGATGTCCAGCGCCGGATATTCTACACCACCGAGAGTAATGAAATACTCTTCTCCAGATTCTCTTTTTACGACTTTGAGAATTCCCATATCAATAGCAATTTGAAGAACTTCACGATTGACACCAGCAAGAGCTCCATCTACTAAAAAACCATCACCGATCGCACCGAGCGTTCCAAGATGTGAAAGCAGACGGGCATCAGCTCCGTAATGTTTCATCAAAACTTCGGCAAATAAATAAGAAGTCGCCGAAGCGGAAATATCGCGGTCACCTTTCAATCCGAAAAGATCGCCGTTCAGATTGAATACCATAGAATCTTCTGTAATTTCTGCCGGATGATGATCGACTATGATCACGAGATTTTTACCATTATTCATTTTTGAGATCAAAGGAGCAATTTTTCCGGCGAAATCGGCAAAGATTATTATTTGATTATTATTTGAAAATATTTTTTTCAGAACCTGGGGATACGGTTTCTCCAGAGAGAAACGTGAAACGTCATAACCACATTGCTGGAAAGCACTTAGAAGAAGAGAACCCGAGCTCAACCCATCTGTATCATTGTGGTGATAAAGACTTATTTTATTGCTCTTGTATTGAGTCAGCACTTCTGCGGTTTTCTCCATTGCGCTGATCAGATCAATCTTCACCAGGTTTTCTCACTTTTTATAATTATTTCCTATCAAATGTTTCTAAACGATCATATAATGTTCTTATTATGATCATTTACAACCATTACGTCATTGTCACCCCCATATTGTGAAAAGTCAATGAAAAGAATACTATTCAAATCGGAGTATTTGCCTTATGACGAAAAAGACACTTTCTGCGCAGGAAAAACGGCAGAAAAGAATTATTGAACTGCTTCAGAGAGACGGCCATGTCCGTGTTACCGAGCTCAGTGAGACTCTCGAAGTATCGGAAATTACAATCCGCAGAGATCTGGACTATCTAGAAAAAAAACATTTGATTGAGAGGACTTTCGGAGGGGCTATTTCTACAGCGAGACTGCGAAAAGAAATAACATTTTCCAATAGATCTAAGCTGGAGCATGAGAATAAGGATTCAATAGCCAAAATAGCTGCGGGACTTATAGAAGATGGCGACACAGTTTTTATCAATGGGGGATCTACTACCAGTCACGTTTTCCGATACGTCAATAATAAGAATGTCAAACTGGTAACCATAAACGCAGGGTGCATAGGTCAAATTGAGAATTCTGATATAGAACTGATTCTGGCCGGTGGACTCTACCGCTACCAGTCAAATTCTTTTGTCGGCGGGATTACCACGAATATTCTGAACCAGGTTAATGCATCGAAAGCTATACTCGGTGTCGATGCTCTCAGCTGTCTTTACGGAATGACAACGCCCAATTTCCAGGCTGTTGAAACTACCAAATTAATGATGGACCGCACGAGCGGTGAAATTATTGTCGTAACAGACCATCGAAAAATCGGCCTGGTTTCCGATTATGTCACAGCACCTATCAGCCGAATAGATACTCTGATCTCCGATTATCTTCTCGATCAGGAGTTTATTAAAGAGATTAAAGATCTTGGAATAAAGGTCATTCTGACTGAACCGCCCGGTTAATATACCAATAGAATTATTAACTGTTGGGATCTACAATCAATTCCCTGAGAACGAGACCGGGATCCAGTAGAGAGATACGGATGATCTTAATCTCAGCTTCCGGACTTTCAAATTCCATGTATCGCGTTGTATATCCATGTATGACATTGTGCTGCCACTCGGAAGAAAATTCATCTGCCTGAATATTAAAGACTAGAGGTTCACCACTATTTATAGAGACTGCATATCTCACGCCCCGCCCTGCATGTATAGGATGGTTCGGTAGTGACCGGATCTGCAGTCTGCACCTTCCAACTGGCATCTTTACAGAATATTCTACCCATGGCGCATCAGAAATCTGATCTTTATTAAGCGATGGTGCTGTGAAGGGTAAAGATGAAACGGATTTTCCTGTACCGAGCCCCGGTAAAGATGAAATATCTGAATAGCGACCTGATCCGCAGCTTGAATAATCTCCGGCGGAAATAACAAGGAGGTGCTCTACAGGCAATGGTTGAACCAGATTCAATCTAAGATCGGAAACGATAATCAACGGATCGAAAAGGTTCAGAATCAGAACGTTCCTGCCTTTTTTTATTTCGACTTTAGCCATCCTGTACCAGGTAGGCGGTGTGATTTTAGTATGCCAGGTATTTCCATTATGAGGGATCTCACTTTCCCAGGAGTCATCATTAAACTTTCCCGAGAGTTTAGTAACAGGCGATTCTTCCAGGTAAGAGGTTTCGCTATAAGTAGGTTTGGTCGTTCTCACCCAGAGATAACTCATCCCCTCTTCATTTGATTGCCAGCTGAAAATCGCTTTTCCTCCCACGTCCGTGCCGTAGAGACAGTCCTTTTCAAGTAGAACACCTCTGACAGTTTCAGCTTCACAGAGAGAAAATGTGACTTCTGATACAGCGTTTCTGCTTTCTCCGATCATTTTTTCCGATGCAGAAGGTGGTTCAACACGGTTAAATCGCGGCTGGCAGGTTATAAAGTTTTCCCATTTACCCTTAGCAGTTGAATTGTAACGTTGATCGAGCAACTCCAACTGATCGGCAGCTTTTCTGGAAGTTTCCGCATCCTTACGTGCCTCAGAGACATCTCCTTTTGCTGAATTCAATTGGCTCCGGCGACCGATCAGCATTCGTTCGTTCATCAACCGGCATCCCTGAACCGGATAAAGTATCAGATGAAAATAGGCGTCGTGAAGATAGTCGGGAATTGAGTCGACAATAGCTTCTGCATCATCTGAAAGCTTTTTATAGTCTGTGATTCTCTTCTCAAGCTCTCCGGCAGTATATTCCAGTCGGTACACATGTTCCGGTTTTCCCGATGCGGCCAGAAGATAATAACGTCTCATGATATCGGCGATTTCATCTGCTGCCCTTTCACCAAAGGTTTCTGAAGCCCAGAGTTTCACATATCCATTTGCTTTCTCCGGAGTCCAGCTGCTAATATCCCAGGCCAGGTCGAGGGCAAAGTTCAGCTCTTTCTCTGCCGGTTTGAGATCTCCCACATTGAATATCCAGATCCGATCGGCTCCATATTCATAGGCTTTGGTCAGTTCACTGGAGATCAATTCCGGGGAATTAGTACTGAGCCATAGGTAACCGTCGGGAGTCCCCAGAAGGGAGAGATGGTAATAAATACCTGATCCTCCTGAACGACGCTGCTCTTCCGGTGTGCTGAGCTGACGCATATAACCGTGATTGTCATCAACCCACAACAACGTGATGTCTTCGGGAACGTTCAAACCCTTTTGATAAACTACGAGAACTTCCTTATAGAGACATAAAACCTGGGGGACCTGTTCGGGATTGGGATTAATTATCTCGGAAAGAAGCACACGTTGGTCATCGAGAGCCTGTTGAGTCAGTTCTACCATCTCCGACATGCTCTCGGAACCTTCAAGTTCCGTATCCTCTGTACCTCTGAGACCAACGGTGTAAGTATTTTCGTATTGCTTATTGCTTTCAAGACGCTCCCGCCAGTAATCCAGGATCCGCTCGCGATTGACTTTGTAGTTCCAGGGACCCATTGTTTCAGAATCCCACTCTGTCATATTATTTCGCAGCATCTGCTCGCAATGGGATGTCCCCATTACAATGGCATAGTCTTCGGCCAGTTGTGCGTTTATCGGATTTTTATTGAACCATAAAGATGGCGGGTGCATGGCGGGCCAGCAATAATTTGCCTTGAGCCTCAGCAATAACTCGAATATCCGGTTATAAGTCTTAGGGCCAATTCGATCCTCTTCCGGTTCGAAGGTTTTTCGGGCCCAATCATGCATACTGTTCGGTCCCATGACTTCATCGTTAATGAAAAGCCCACGAAATTTGACCGAAGGCGATCCTTCGGAGTAGTTTGTTGCAGAGACATAGAGTTGCTCCCGCTTGATCGGAACTGCTTCAGACCACCAGTACCAGGGAGACACCCCTATGGCTCTCGAAAGAGTAAAAACACCGAAAGCGGTCCCTCTGCGATCGGCTCCTGCAATGACAAGAGACGAATCAACTGTTGTGATTAGAAAAGCTTCCCATTGGCCTTTGATTTCACTTACATCCAGTGTCCCGCCTGCAATGAGCTGATCGATTGGCCGGCTGCTGCCGATCGTACCGATAACAATGCCCGGTTCCCTTTTGCCTGCAGCATCAATTACCAGATCCGGTTCTACACCTGTAACGGCCTCTATATCATGTTTCAACAGTTCTGCTGCAATCTGGACGACTTTGGCATCCTTTTTATCATACACGATCACAGGAGCAGATTTATCCAGGTTCACCAGAGGGAAAGAGTTTTCAGAAGCTGTAAAGTCGATTTTTAACAAACCTTGTTTTCTCATATTTCAATATTTCCTATATATCTACTTTTAAAAACTGTCTATCAGCGAACTCACACGAAATTGTGCATCTCTAAAATTCTCAGGATCTAAATTCGCTGTAACTATTTTTGAATCACCGGGAAATAAATGAAAATAGTTATCCGAATATTTTGATTCACAACCATCTGTATCAATTTCCACAAAAGCTGCCGGTCTGGAACATTCAAAAGTCAGTTCAACCTCTGAATCATTTAATTCTTTCGCTGTATATGAGATATTTGGTTCTTCCAATTCCAGATACTTGTAAATGTTGAAAAAATGAACTGCTTCATAGGATTCTTCTCTTTTAGATGTGTAAACTGCAGACAAAACAACAGATCCGGTCTCATATTTTTCATCCAGATCAAAATTGTAAACTTCAGAACTGCTTCTTCCCTCAACCTGTACTGTTTTCTTTTGTTCATAGAGCAATTTTCCATCAAGAGAATACAACTTTATAGTTAGCTCACCGCCAGTCAATTCTCCTGATTCATTGGAGAGATGAATTAATGCATTTTTTTCATCTCCATCAATAGATAAAAGAATATTGTCATAAGCTCTTTTAACAGCGTAATGGAGTGCTTTCCAACGTCCGTAATAATCAATGCTCGACCAGGAGGCTACGGGCCAGTTATCATTCAACTGCCAGTAGATTGACCCCATACATCTGCCGCGGTTTCTCCTCCAATGTTCAACACCAATGCGAATGGCATCAGACTGACTCAACTGTGAAACATAAACCAGGGAATCGAGATCTTTGGGATATTTGAAATATTTTGACAGATAAGATACGATTTTCGGGTTACCGCCTACCCTTTTCTGATGTTCTTCCAATACGGGAGAGAAAATATTCCTGTCACTTGGTTCGGTAAAGGATTCAATAGTTTTCATTGAAGGTAGTGACTCGAATCCGAACTCCGACATAAACCGGAAATAGTGTTTTTTATATTCGTTAAAGTCTTTATTTCCATGCCAGACAGCCCAGAAATGACAGTCACCTTTATCAGGAGAATTGGGTTCTTCAAAGTACCCTCCCGATGAAGGAGATGAAGACCAGTAGAAGATCTCGGGACAGATCTCTTTTTGAACTGCCGGTATAACCATATGGTATTGCTTTATGTATTCGTACTCATTTTCCCTGGTCTGGGGGAACGTATCGTAATCGACGAAAAACCACTCCATCTCATTATTGCCGCAGATAAGACCGAGGCTGGCATGGTGACGGATTCTTTTCAAATTATCCCTGATCTCTTCAGATATATTTTCAGTAAATTCATCACTCTGCATATCGTATATGGCACAGGCAAACATCATGTCCTGCCAGACTATTAATCCCAGCTGATCACACAAATCATAAAAGTAATCATCGGGGAAAACTCCGCCTCCCCAGACTCGTATGCAGTTAAAATTGGCTTCTCGACAGTCACTTAACATCAATTCGGTTCGCTCTTCACTCATCCTGTTGAGATAAATGTCTTCGGGAATGTAGTTGGCACCACGGGCGAAGAGAGGAACTCCGTTGGCTTCGAAGTGAAATGTCTCTCCCCATTCATCGGGCTTTCGCACAATTGTCAGTGTCCTCAGACCGATTTTTTTTACTATGTTTCCCGAAGGAATTCCATCAGCTGACAAAACCGCTTCAATCGAGTATAGATGCTGTTCCCCCATTCCATTGGGCCACCATAGTTGAGGATTATCAATTTTGATTTTCACCTCTTTTTCCGGATCAAAAGAGAAAGGAATTTCATCTCCTGCAGGAGACCTCAACATACCTGATACGTGAAACTGCTTTTTACTCAAAAGTTCAGTTTCAGCACTTAATTCAAGCAAAACATGATCATCAAAATGTTTTTGTTTGATTCTCAGATCTTCGAATAGGCAGTCATCATATCGGACAATTCTGATCGGTCTCCAAATTCCAGCATCGGGAATTTGCGGCCCCCAATCCCATCCATAACTGCAATGACTTTTCCGTATTGAATAAAAGCCCGGGATTGTTGTAATTCCCTCTTCGTCTTCCGACATCAGAGGGCGTCTGCCATGTTCTTTCTTTATGTATTCCAGAGAGTTCAAAAAGGTTATTCCAATTGAGTTTTCTCCGGTTTTCAGAAGGTTACCTATATCAAAACGATAGGAGCGGTGCATATTTTTTGTACTGCCGATCACAATACCATTTACTTCGATTTCGGTCAGAGTATCCAGGCCATCAGCCTCAAGAAAAATACTTCTGCTATTCTGGTTATTATTTTCAAGAAATTCATCTGAAATCTCAATTGTTTTCGTGTATAAAAAATCACGATCCATCAATTCAGGAGCTTTACGATTATTATTGCGAAAGAATGCCCCCTCCTCTCCAAACTGACCGGATGTCTCCATATCAAAAAGCACGGAACCGGGGACATTTCCCTCCCAGCAATATTGTTTACAGGAACTGATGACATCCCATTTTCCTGCTAAATCTATTATTTTCAATGTGTTATCCTTTAATTAACCTTTAATCGAGCCCTCTGTCATTCCCTCGATTATCTGCTTGTTGAAACCTAGATAAATAGCAATGACCGGAATCGTCGAGATAACGATACCCGCCATCTGAAGCGGATAATCTGTTGAATACTCACCCTTAAAACTCACAAGCCCCAGGGGTATTGTTTTTAACTTCTGACTGTTAATCAAAATGAGCGCAAAGGGATATTCATTCCAGCTTGAAATAAATGCCAGTAGAGAAACTGCCACTAGTACAGGTTTTGTTATTGGAAAAATAATAGAGAACATTGTGCGTACAGTCCCGCATCCTTCCATAAATGCCGCTTCATCGAGATCTTTTGGAATTCCCCTTATATAACTTTCCAGAAGAAAAAGAGAAAAGGGGAGATTAAAGACGACATAAGGCAATATGAGAGTCATTCTGGTATTGAAGAGACCCATGGCTTTAAATTGTACAAAAACCGGCACTAACAGGGCGTGCATCGGCACAAGCATTCCAAACAAAAATAAAAAATAAATGATTCTGTTCCCTTTAAAGGGAAAACGTGCCAGAAGATAGGCTATGGTGAATGCGATAAGAACAGCAAGAGTCATGGATATAATCGCATTAAAGGCGCTATTCATAGACAAACGTCCTAAATCAGCAGACAAAAATGCTCTCGAATAGTTGGAAAACTGCATCACTGAAGGAAAACTGATAATGTCCCGGTTAAACTCACTGCTTGTTTTCAGTGACGAATACATAAGCCAGATAACGGGGAATATGCAGGAAAGAGAAAATATCCAGATAATTATATTCAATGAATAAACCCGGGCTTTTTTTATAATAAAAAATAATAGATTAGAATTGTTCTTCATTTTTACTCCCCATAATCGATCGTGTAACTAAAATGATGATCATACTGACGAGAAGGATCCCGATAGACGCCGCACTTCCATAACCCAATTTGTACTTGATAAATGAGTTCCTGTAAGCATACATTGACATGACCATTGAACTGTTTCCCGGTCCGCCGGAAGTCATGACAAGAATATGGGTAAAGATTTTCATGCTTCCCGCAATGCACATCATAACGCAGACAATGATTGTGCTCTTTATCAGGGGATAAATGATATAGACAAGCTTCTTCCAGCCAACTGCTCCATCCAGTTCTGCAGATTCAAAGATTTCAGAGGGAATGGCTGTAATTCCCGAAGCGATTATGACTGTATAATATCCGATATACTGCCAGACTATGGGTGCGCTGACAGACATTATGATAATATTCGGATCATCGAGCCATGGTTTTATGAGCTTTTCCAGTCCCAATCCCCTAAGGGCAAAATTCAGAAGTCCGTATTCTCGGCTGTAAACCATCGTCCAGATAAAGCCGATTATGATTGCCGCAAGAACTACGGGAAAAAATATAACAGATCTGTGAAATCCGACGAATTTGATATCTCTCGATGTAAAAAGAGCTGCCAGAACCAACGCGATTCCAACCTGGCCGATAATACTGATTCCGCCTATGAGCAGATTATTTTTTAAAGACCCCCAGAAAAGCGGATCCGTTAAGAGATAGGTATAATTTCCGAATCCCATGAAGGATTTCGTATCACCGCCTGACCACTTATAGAAACTCAAGATAACCGCATTGAATATGGGGACAATTGCAATTCCCAAATACAATAGAACACCTGGGGCTAATAAGATCAACAGGATAGATCTCCTGGGATATAAAGCGCTTTTTGTATTCATTATTAACTCCAAAGAAGATATGCAGCAGGATTAATCAGATTAACCCTGCTGAAGTTTTTATATTGATATTTTTAAATAATTAATTCTTCAGATTAACGTGTGTATTCTTTTTGAACACTGGCAGCCAGTTCTTCAGAAGTGACCTGTCCGATCAATAACATCTGGATTCCGCTGTTCAGTGTTTCAATTACCGCTGGATCCCAAACAAGGTCATATGTTGGAGCCGGAGTAAATCGATCCATATATGTAAGATATTCAATGTTCAAAGCATGCAATGCGCTGCTGTCAAACTCATCGACTTTCATCGCAGGAGTTCTTCCGGTTTCAGCCAGTCTCACAGCATTTTCCATATTGGAAAATCGCTTCATCATTTCAACTACCAGTTCCTGTTTCTCCGGGTTGTCTCCCACAGATGCGTTAGCACCGATTGCCCAACCACTGGTTCCACCTGTGTTGAGATTATCTGACCCTGTCTGTCCAGGTACTTCAGGGAAGTCGGCAATACCAGTTGCAGTCAGGATTTCCGGTAATGTATTTTCTATTACATGATTGATCGCCCATCCACCCTCAACAAACATAGCTGCTTTACCTGTATAATAAGGAGTTCTCTGCTGAGTGTACTCCAAACTGTTCATATCAGAATTGAAAGCTCCGATTTCTGATAGTTCAGCGAGTACATCCAAAGCTTTGATAAACTGAGGATCATTAAAAGTTGCTCCCTCTTTGTTAGTGATACTGTTTGTCCAGTCAGATCCGGTCATACGGTTTCCGATAGTACTCAAATAACAGCTTTCAGCAACCCAGCTACTTTTGTCTCCTAAAGAAATTGGTGTGTACCCTTTTGCAGCTATTGCTTTAACCATTGCTTTAAAATCATCATATTCTGTTGGAAATGAATCATAACCGGCTTCTTTCAAGATATTTTTATTGTAGAAAATAACATGGGTGGTACCGCCGCCTTCTACAGAAACGGCATATACAGAACCGTCTATAGTAAAGTTTGTCAGTACTCCTTCTTTGAAATTTCCACTCCATTCCGGATCAGATTTCATAATATCGTTCAATGGTAACAATCGGTTATTGCTGACAAAATTCTTAACCCATGAACCTTTTACTTCAAATACATCGGGAAGTTCATTGGCTGCAGCCAATATCTGGATTTTGTCCTGATAGGCATCATGAGGAACATATTCAAACTCAAAATTAACTTCAGGGTGAGCATTGATCATCTCCTCCTGCATTTTATACCAGGCATCGACTCTCGCATCTTCGCCTAAACTGGCTTTATTATAAGTATACATTACAGAAAGTGTCGTTACTTCTTTTTCAGACATCCCTTCTTCATTCTGTCCACCGGCCATAAGGGATACTCCCATAACCAAAATCATCAGCAGCACTAATAGTTTCTTCATTCGTTTCCTCCTAGAAATATGATAAGTACAACGACTTATTTCTATTTCAGTATGTGGTGAAGATTTCCAATGGAATAGTGAACATAATTGATATAATGTCGTCATTTTTGTGGTGATAAAAGGTTTTTTCTAAATTCTGTTGGTGATAATCCCATAAACCTTTTGAATTGCCTGGTATAATATTTATAATCGCTGAAGCCCGATAGATCTGCGATATCATATAATTTATATTCTCCCGAAGCTAATAAATCGAGAGAATATTCTACCCGGAACCTATTGACCCAGGGAACAAAATTGATTCCCGTTTCCTTTTTAAATAGTCTTGAAATATGGCTTTCGCTTACCCCAAGAGATTCTGCAATACTACTTAATGACATATCTTCCTTGAAGTGTTTTTCTATATATGAAATTGTTCTGGATGTGATTAAAGAATATTGCTTTTCCGACGATTTCTGCACGATCCTTACAAGCTCCAGAAAGATTTTTTCTGTTTTCTGCAAAATTATCTTCCAGTTTTCATAAGGATCAACGCCTTCAAAGGGATCGTTATTATTTTTACTTATTTTGATTCCCTTTCTTTCAACTTCTTTCCGCGCAAGATTATATAAGCGGCGACAATAACGGATATAATCCGATTGCCCGTTACCATCCAGTACGCATGAGTGCATAAGCCCGGAAATCAGATCATTCATTTCCGGCTGAAGAGCGTGAAACATCTCAATGATTTTGGCTTCAACCTTATCAAAGCTCATGGGAGCCGGAAGCATTCTTAGAAATCTTTTTTTAAGATTTTCCCGATCACTATGATAAATCAATGAAGGAGAAACCAGAAAAAACCGGTATGAACATGTGGACTGCGCTTCTTTGAACGATTTGTGCAGATTTCGGATTCCCACTACTTTTGATCCGACTGCGGCGGATATATTATTCAAATTGAGATCTTTGAAGAATGAATCTTCCCGGGGATCACAATAATAAACAACCAGACGACCTTCAAATCCATTTATTATATAGGGAATGTCAAAGCTGTTTTCCGGTATTATTAAATCGGAAAAGTTCTGATTGGGAAAAATGATTATCAGCTGATAGAGACCATCTTCAACAATATTGATATTGAGGTCTTTGATCAGTGGAAGTATTTTGCCTTCCGGTTTTTTTTCTGTTATCAGACTTTCCAGGTAGTGTTTAAGAATAGTGTCTTTATTCTCGATAACCATACCTTTCAATTGTTTATTTTTTTTCTTCTGAAGAGATTCCGCTTCCAGTTTACCAACAGTCTTTTCAATGACTCTGGTAAGTTCATCATCTCCCACAGGCTTGAGCAGATAATCTTCCACTTGATACTGCAAAGCTTTCCTGGCATATTCAAAATCTTCATAACCGGTCAAAAGAATTACTTTGCACCCGGGATATTTCAATCTCAGTTCCCGTGAGAGATCCAATCCATCCATAATGGGCATACGAATATCACTTATGATAATATCCGCATTAACCTCTTCCATAAGCTGAAGAGCTTCCAATCCATTTGAAGCTTCTCCAATCATAGTGCATTTCAGCTTTTCCCAGGGTACAAATGTTTTTATCCCCTGGCGAATTATTTTCTCGTCATCAACAATAATTACTTTCATTCTGTTTTTTCCATATAAGGCTGATGAATAACTATAGTCGTCCCAAACCCCGGTTTGCTTTCTACCTGAATACCATATTCGGGACCATAAGCCAGGCGAAGTCTCTCATCTACATTTTTTAAGCCGAATCCGCCTTTTTTTGTCCCTGAAATTTGATTCATGACAGCTGGATCAAAACCTGCACCATCATCGCACACCCGGTAGGTCAACAAACCATCTTCATCTGTCGTGATTAACACATCTATTTTAGATGATCCCTGCTTTTTTTCGATTCCATGTATAATTGCGTTCTCAACAAGAGGCTGAAGTATCAATTTCAGCACGGTTCTCTCATCCAGGCCGGGATCAACGTGGAGAGAAAAAGCAAACAAATTCTCAAATCTTTTCATCTGTATTTCCATATAATAATTCAAATGTTCCAATTCTTTTTTCAATGGTATTTTTTCTTTACCACTGCTTAAAGCAATTCGAAAAAGATTTGCCAGTGTTTTGATCATATGAGCAGATTCTACAGATCCTTCCAACTTGGTCATCCAGTATATTGTATCGAGAGTATTATAGAGGAAGTGGGGATTTATCTGTGTTTCCAAAGCAATCAGTTCAGCTTCCTTTTCCTTAACATGGGCTACGTATACCTCATTATGCAATTCATCGAGGCGTTTGGCCATATTATTAAAAGACTTGATCAGTGCTCCTATTTCATCATCTCTTTTTTGTGGGATACGTATTTCAAATTGCTCGTTTTCCACTTTCTTCATGGAATATCCCAGGATTTTCAAGGGGAGAAAGAAACTTCGGGAAAATAGAAAAGCCATGATAATACTGATCAATATCATGATAAGGGTGACAATACTCACCTGATTAATTAATAGATCATATAAATATACTTTCTCTATGGGAATCGTCCAGATTAAAGTAATATCAGAGGAAGGTAAAACTGTAAAAAACGTCAGATGCTGAATCCCATCCAGTTCATTATAAAAATATCCCGACTTTAAGCGCATTGAAGAAATCTTCGGCAATATATCATTTTGGAGTGAATCGGGAACGACTCCCGACGAGATGAGAATCTGGTCGTCGCCTCTGAAAATATAGAATTTTTTAGCAGGTCCATTTTCATCTGCGGGAAAGTTCTTAAGGATTTCTTCTGCACTAATTTGAATAGTAACATGTCCCAAAAGTCTTTTTAGATCATAATAATCTTTGATCAATCTCGATTGCGCAACCAGTTCCGACGAGATTTGGCTCCAGAAAGCTTCTCCGTCTAATTCTTTGACTTTACTTTTCATACTCTCAGTTAAAATATCCTGGTTGTGATTCATCGGATTGATGGAAAAGGTCAGACCGTTCTCACCTTCTATTGATAAGGAAGTTATTCCTGTTCCCGTATTCATAAAAAACATGAGAGTTTTGTATATGTTCAGAGTCAGTCTGTCAGATTCTTCATTGGATATATTCGATGGCAGGTGAAGGAATTTGTATATATCCTTATTTTGAAAAATAAATAATGATAAATCATTCACTCTGGTTATGGTCTGATCGATATTGATACCGGCCTGGTTAATGAGATTGAGGTTGGAGTTTATTATGCTCCTCTCAAGTGTTTTATTGGATTCCCGCAATACCAGCATACTCACGATAAACAGAGGTACTGTGGAAATCAAGAGAAACGAGAGAAGAAGTTTGTATCTGAAACTTAGGGTTCCTTTCATTTTGTTGAAATAATAGGTCGGTATAATGAATACATCAAGGATTATTTGATGTATTTTTACGAACCTAAATGCCCAGAGCGGCTACCGGTATCACAGAATGTGTAACACTGACTGAACAATCTGATTTTATGAAATTCTTCTTGACACATACTGTGACAGAGCTTACCATACTACCGATTGTCACACTGTGTGTCATTGAGGAGAAGACAATGTTTAAAAAAATTATAAATACTATCTATACAATAGCAATACTGATCCTGATATATGCCACTTATCTCTTCATGAAATTCAACAGCCCCATCATAAAAAATGATGCCCTTCTATATATAACATTAACTTTGAATCTGATTGGATTCATTGCCCTGTTATTCTTAAAAAAGAGATGCTCAGACCGGAAAATGATCTGGCTGAATCTTGCAACTTCTGTTGTTGTCAGTGGTTTTCTTGTATACAGCATTCTCACATCGGTTCTTATCGATTTTTTCCAGCCGCTATCACTCTATGATAAGGTAATCTATCTCGCTCTGGCAGGTCTGGTCATACTTATGTTTTTTATGTTAATTAGAGGCATTAGCGGAATTATCAGGAAAGAAACATCACTGCAGACTTTGTTATCCAGTGCTCTTGTGCTGTTATTTCTGCTTCAGTTCTACGCACTGGGTACATTTCAGCAGGATTTTGAGTACACAAATACTGGGGGAATTACAACTGTAGTCTTTGATTCAGGAGAACGCGGTTATGAAATATTCAGAATTCCCACACTGCTTATTCTGCCCGAAGGATCAATTCTGGCAAATGGTAAAAGACTGAACAATGATCTGGTACTTGCTATGGCCGAAGCCCGTAGAAATGGTTCTCTCGACCATGGAGATGTCGATCTGGTTCAGAAAATCAGTCACGATGGCGGAAAAACATGGTCTGATTTAATGGTTATCAGCAGTTATGAACCGGGAATTGGAAAAATAGGGAATTCAACACCGGTTTTTGACTCTGTTACAGGAGAAATATCTCTGCTTCATATTTCAGGAGATCATCCCAAAAACTATAAAACATACAATAAAATCAGTGGTGACGGCGGACTGACCTGGTCTGAGCCTGTATATGTTTTTGATGGAATTGTAGGTCCCGGTCATGGAATCCAGATTCAAAACGGTTCCCATGCCGGACGTCTTATGGTACCGGGATACTATGAAGGGGGATCATTATCACTTTACAGCGATGATCATGGACGGACCTGGCAATGGAGCGAAAAACTGGACGACGGTAATGAATGCGAGATTGTAGAAGTAAATGATCAGGGCGATATAATGATGGTCGTCAGAACCAACCGGGGTGTATCCCTGCCCCATGGCCCTCTGGAAAAACTATATGTAACATCCAAAGATGGCGGGACAACATGGTCTGAATTGGAAGTTATGAGCGGGATCAAAGAACCGATCTGTATGTCTTCGATAGTTAGATCCGGTAATGCTCTCTATTACTCGCACCCCGACGATTATTACAGCCGCGGACAAATGACAATCGCCGCGTCTTATGATGAGGGGAAAACATTCAGCGACAGAAAACTTATCTATCAGGGACCTGCAGGATATTCTGAACTGGGAGTTCTCAGTGACGGTAATTTACTGCTGCTTTTTGAAGGCGGTGCCATTGAATACGACGAACAGATCAGACTGGTTCGGGTTCTCAGGTTCTAAAGGGGGATTCATATGGATAAGCGGGAAGAAAAGAAAAAGGTGATCATTGAAAAAGCACGAAAGATCTTTCTTGAAAAAGGTTTATTCAATATTGTTATGGATGACATAGCGGCAGCTGTGGGACTGACGAGAAGATCTTTATACCGCTATTTTGAAACCAAAGAGGATATGGCTTATGAAACAGCTATATTGCTGCTCAATGAATGGAATGCCTACCACAAAAAGGTTTATTCACAATTAAGCGGGAATGGTATATATCAACTTGAAGACTTTCTGAATCAACTGATTAATTATATGAATGATAGAATTGAGATTATGAAATTTCTCGGTGAGTTTGATTTCTATTTTAAAGATAAAAAATCAGCAAAACCGTCCACACAGAGTATGATGCGTTTTAACGATATTATACTTGAATCGGATAAACTTCTTACGAAACTACTCGAAAGAGGAATTGAAGATCACTCTATTAAAAATAATATAGAGATCAAATTAATGGTGGCGACCATATCCAATGTTCTCTGGAGTTTTGGACAGCGAATTGCCATCCGCAATGAAATGATAATAGAAGAAACCGGTATAAGCGGTATAGACCTGATAAAAAATCAGGTCTCACTCTATGTTGCAGCTTTGAAAGGTTAACTTGAAAATGTATATGATATACTTCGTCTATGAGTAACAATGTCATAATCAGAGAAGTAACAACATCGAAAGAGTTAACACTATTTATCAACCTTCCAAAGGAGATCTATAAAAATGATCCTCTGTGGATTGCACCGCTCTGGATGCTGGAGAAAATGGATTACAAACCGGGAACCAATTCTGTATTATCCCGTTCTGAACACATAATGTTTCTTGCATACAAAAATGATAAAGTGGCTGGTAGAATACTTGCCTATATAGATCCCCGGTATAATTCCTTTCATAAAAGCGCTATGGGATTCTTTGGCAGTTATGAATCCATTGATGAGGCTCAAGTGTCGAATGCACTCTTTTCCGCTGCAGAAGAATGGTTAACAAGATATGACGTCAGTGAAATTCGTGGACCGATCAACCCTATTGCGGAGTCATGGGGTTTCCTGCTTGAAGGATCTTCCCATCCGGTTTTCATGTCGCCCCACAACCCTCTTTACTACAATGATCGCATAACTCAGGCCGGTTATGAAAAGGCAAAAGACCTTGTAGTTTACGAAGCGAATTCCCAGACCGGATACACGATACCTAAACGATTCACCGATTTCGCAGCACATTTACTTGAGAAAAAACCACAATTCACATTGAGGACGATCAGAAGGAAAGATTTGAAAACAGATGCCGGTCATATACTTCGAATACTCAATGATGCTGTCGCAGGAAACTGGGGTTTTGTTCCTGTAAAAGAAGATGAAATGCTGGAGATTGTTGATAAACTTAAACTGATTCTCGACGAAGATGCTATATGGTTTGTAGAAGATAAGGGAGTTCCTGTTGGAATAGCACTAGGTTACCCCGATATAAATATCATTTTAAAAAAAATTAAGGGTAGATTGAATCCATCAGGGTTTTATCACTTGTTAAGAGATAGAAAAAGGATAAAAGACTACCGTTTGTGGGGTCTGGCCATAAAACCAGAATACCATGGTTACGGTCTGGATGTTCTACTCTACGTGAGCTTGTATAAAGCTCTTGAACCGAAGGGAATCCGCCTCGAGGCAAATTATATGCTCGAAGACAATCGTAAAATTCTAAATGCACTGGAGAAGATGGAGTTAAAGCAGACAAAAAAATATAGAGTTTATCAGAAAAAGATATCCTGAATAAATTACATTGGGAATAAGGCAAAGATAACCAGCAATAGAGGTGCGGAAATAACCGTGATGATTCCGGCCAGGACAATTGCCAGACTGCTCATAGCACCCTGCACTTCGCCCAGTTCCAATGCTTTTGATGTTCCGATGGCATGAGAAGTAGTTCCTATTGCGATTCCCTGTGCTATGGGATGAGTGATCTTTAAAAATTTAAATACGGGAATGTATATTATGACTCCCATCAATCCGGTCACAACAATGGCAATAACTGTCACACTGGCTATACCTCCCAGTGTTTCTGAGACTATCAGTCCTAAAGGTGTAGTGATCGATTTGGGAACAAGAGATTTAATAAGAGCTTCATCAATTCCAAAGAGTTTACTTAAAATCAGAACAGATGTTATCGAAGTAAAAACACCTGCTGAAATCCCTGCCAGAATGGCAAATTTATGCTCCAGAAGCAGAGCTATCTGTCGGTAGAGAGGTAAAGCGAGAAGGATAATCGTCACAGGTAGGGCTGCAATTATCCACTGCCCACCTTGGAGATAATCTGTGAGGGGTATATCAAATATCAATAATAATGCAATGATAAAAACAGTGCTGATTAAAAATGGATTTAATATTGGTATCTTGTATTTTCGATAGACGAGTTGGGAGAGAAAATAAACAACTCCTGTAAGAACTAAACCGAATATCGGGCTTGCAGTTATATTATCAATCATCAATGTGCTCTTTCTTCAGAAAAATCTGAACGACTTTCCCTGCAACAGCCATAACCAGAAGATTACTTATAATCAGAAGTGCAATCAATTTTAAAATATTTCCACTGAGAACATCCATTGAGTCGATGATTTTTACAGCGGGAGGAATAAAAAAGAATGCCAGGTTTCCCAGAATCACTTTTGATATTCCAGTGTATTTTTCAGATTTCAGAACTCTGAACAGAAGCAATATAAAGAAGATAGCCATGCTCATTAGACTTCCCGGAAGGGGAAGAACAAGTCCTAATCCATAACCGGCCAGGTATATCAGTAACACAGTCACAATTTCATATATAAGATTCATCATTATCCCCAGACCAGAAAGATGCCCGGTATAAAGAGCATGAATAAAATAGTGGATATAATTGTGGCATTGGCAATAAACTCAGTATCGAGTCCGAACATATCACTGACAACAATGGGATTGACACCCAATGGAGCCAGCGCATTAATCATCAGAACGCCTTTTGATTCTTCATCAAACCAGGGCATTTGAACCATGACAAAAGTCGCGGCCAGCCATACTCCCAGTCTGAGAATCAGGAAAGGGATAAGAGGACCCGCTGTTTTTGCTGATTTTCTGATAGATATGGATAGTCCCATGCAGAAAAGAATCAGAGGAATGGCCATAGACCCGAAGCTGTTGAAAAACTGAATAAGCCATTCAGGAATCTTCAAACCGGTTACTCCGACAAAAAGTCCCAAAAATATCATGGATAAAATGGGAGTAAGATTATATGCAAATTCCCGCTTATTGAGTGATTTTGTCCTTGTCAGCCCGAAAACCAGAACGGTTAAAAATGCAAAGGTTATTAAAAAAGGCCAATATAAAGCCGTGTAGAAAATTCCTCTCTGAAGTCCTCCGACACCTATAAGAATATCATGGAGTTTCCAGCAGATGTACCCGATGTTCCCTGCAAATGAAACTAGAAGTAGTTCCGACCGGTATTTATACACCCATTGATATTTTTTCTGCAGCAAAAATATCAGTCCCAGCAAAAGCAGCCAGGTCATAGACATAAATAGGAATAATCCCAAAGACATGGGGAGAAACTGGGAAGCGGTCTGAGTATCCATTGTTCTCAAAGATGAAAATATCATTGCGGGAATAGTTATGCGGACGGCAAACTGCTGCAGCAGAGGCCTGTTCTTAGCGGGAATAAAATTTCCACTCCTGGCGATGATTCCCAAAATTATGGGGAGAAAAATGGCTGAAAAGGCGGTTATCATGGAATTCATGTTTTCATTCAATAGTTTCCAGGGACTCAAGTCAAGACTGGAGAAGAACTATTAAATAAAAGATCATTTTACACTTACAAATAAACTGAGAATTCTATAAATTAAATGAAAGTTATGTATATGGTTAAAAAAGTAGTTATCTGTTTATCATTTATTGTTTTTTCTCTTCAATTATTCGCACTGGAAATTGATCAGCTAACCAACCGAGAAATATACATGAGTGATATCAAAGATTTCACAGAGACGCTCAATAATTACACAAACAGCCTCATAATCAGTGCTGTCGAAAGTTACAATTCTCAATACGGTACAATCAGGCTGCCCATGTCCTATATCCACAAATTAATGGCTTACGAAATTTATCTGGCAACAGCTGGAAACTGGACCAATCAATACGGAGAAATTATTCCCGATGAACTGAATATTGTATACGCGCTTAGAAAAAGCGGACTCGGTCACGTTCAACAATGGATTGAGGGTAATGAAAATGCATCTTACCGGTATCGTTTGAAAAATAATTTCTATTCAGATATTTATCCTGTGGCTCTCAATAAAAATTATATATTGAAGGTGGCGGGAGAATTCATCGGTCCCGATAAGATAGACCATTTTTTTGATCAGGGTTATTCGTACTGGGTAATCAGTGATTGCGGAAATGATGATCAGAAAGCCAAAAAATTCGGTGTCGCAACAGAATTCAGCTGGTTTGGGTTCCTGACGGGTGGTGTATTTTCCTTTGCAGATTTGAGAGCGAACTGGGCGGGATATCAATTTTACATAAATCTCTTTAACGGTGAGAATTCTCACCTGATTGTCAAAGAGGATGGGAATATAAGCATTAGAAGAGCTTTTGACTGGAGTGAACATATTGACTGGCAGTTTGATGAACTAAAAAACCCCTCCATGTACACTGAAGCTGTGATGGAACAGATAACATCACATATCGATAATAACTATGAGAGTTACAGAAAAACTTTTGATTACCTGAAGGAACAAAACTTTTCCAGCTACTTCGATAAAAGAGAAGATTATTATTTCACTGACGATCTGCAGTTTGACAGTGATACTTATTTTGATGTGAGAAAACTGATTTCCGACCTTTAACCTATAATGCTTCCGGTTTTATTCCTGTTGATTCCATTATATACAGAGTTCCTTTATCTGACGAAACATGTATACCCTGCATGATCTCCAGGACATGAGCAGTTAAATTTCCCGATGCCCGATGGTCTCTCCCCTCTTCGATTGCCTCAGCCATATCCACAATTCCCAATCCTCTACTGTTTTCCGAAAAGGAATGGGAAAAGGGGATCTCTCTCCATTCACTATCATCAAAGCGCTTTAAGAGAACAGGTCCTCCGAAGGTATTGGGATCGGGAACAGATAGTGAACCTTTTGTCCCGTATATCTCTATCCCTGGGAGTTTAGAATCCCACATATCAAAACTGGTAATGATGGTTCCAATGGCTCCGTTTTCAAAGTTTATAAGCCCTGTTACATGGGTGGGAACATCAACAGTGATCATCTCACCATACTTTTCACTACTTGTGATCTTCCGCTCTTTCTGCGGTGTAGAAGTTGAACCCATCACAGAATTGACAGGACCGATCAGATTGACAAGTGCCGTAAGGTAATAAGGTCCCATATCGTACATAGGACCGCCACCTCTTTTGTAATAGAACTCAGGAGCGGGATGCCAGCTCTCATGTCCGGGACAGCCCATAAAGGCGGTAGCTGCAACAGGCGTACCGATCCAGTCATCATCTATCAGTTTCCGACAGGTTTGAATCCCCGCACCGAGAAAAGTATCGGGAGCACCACCGATTCGCAACTTATTCTTTTCAGCAAGAGCCAGCAAGGCTTCTGCTTCCTCTACAGTTTCGCAGAGAGGTTTTTCCACATAGACATGTTTTCCCTGCTCAAGAGCTTTACCATTGACATCATAATGAGCCAGAGGAATCGTCAGATTGACAACGAGATCTATCTCGTCATCATTTAGAAGTTCATCTACAGAAGCATATCTTTTTCTCAAATTATACTTTTCAGCTGCGGTATCAGCTTTTTCCTGAAGAAGATCGGCACAACCGATAAGATTGACTCTTTCCTTAAAAATACCTGTAAGATTTTTAAGATAAATATCACTGATATTCCCAGTTCCGATAATTCCAATATTCATAACTCTCTCCTAAAACATCTTTCCGTCGTTGCGGTACTCATCAGCCGAATTATTATTCTCTGCAGCACGCTCTTTCCCCTCTGATGCCCAGATCAGTCCGCGCTTCATCATTTCAAAGGCTTCAGGCGTATCAAATACATCATTGTGATGGCCAAGAGAATTGTAATAGACATGACCCAACCCCCATTTTTTTATCCATGAAACGGGCATATCCACTGGATCATTTGCCGAGTGATACCATATAGCTACAGGAAATTTCGTAGTAGCCAGAACTTTGACTGCAGGATCCACATGAAGATAGTACTGCTCTGATGTGACTTTGAAATCTCCTATTCCCCTTACCAGTTCTGAAGAAGAATCCAGAATATTAACTGTGTATTCGATACCGTCACCGCCGGGATGGACCACCCAGTTTCCGCCTGTTATAAACTGCCAGAGAACGCTATTCCTGAAAGCATCACAAAGGCCGCCGTGACAACCGGCAAGACCAGTACCCTCTGCTACAGCTTCAGAAACATTATTGCACTGCTCGTCACTGATTTCACCCATAGTCCAAACGGGAACAATCAGATCATATCCTTTAAGTCTCACCAAATCTTCAAAGATCTCCAGACTATCAGAGACTGTAACTTCAAAACCTGATTCACTGAGAAATATCTTAAATCGTTCTGCGACTTTTTCCGGTTCATGACCATCCCAGCCACCGTATACAATTACTGCTTTTTTCATATGACTCTCCTAAGATTGCATAGGCGAGCAGTCAACTTGTTGACAACCAGCCTATATATTAGAAGAATAATGCTGAATAGAAGATTCTGCTTCTCTATAATTGCTAATAAGTTCTCATATCTTGCTATTTTTTAACTATAGAGTGGATTCTTTTCGATAATTGCTGGGGCTGTTTCCCTCAATTTTACGGAACTGCCTGTTGAATGTCTTCAAATTACTGTAACCGCATTGAAAAGCAATATCAGTTATTGATTCTTCTGTAGAAACAAGAAGATAAGTCGCATAATTTATCCGGTAGGATTCCAGGTATTCGAAAAACGTCTGACCTGTATATTTTTTGAATATTCTTGAAAAATGATATGGACTGAAGTTAGCTGACCGGGCGGCATCTTCCAGGGTTATTTTTTTCATATAATTTGTTGAGACGAAATCCAGAACGGATCTCAATCGCTCCATTTTTTTAAGGGGAACCGATTCACTGTTTTTACTGTCTTTCAAACGAATAAAAATCAATAAAATCTCGAGAAGTGCACAGCTGACGGAATACTGAAAAGTATCAGATTTCTCATTGAATTCAGAGATTATCCGTTTCAGCTGATAACTGACGCCTACATATTCGCCATCGCTGATTCTGATTATTTTTTTCTTATCAAATAATTTTACCGGCGATAGCTGTAGGTTTTTCTCTATCGTATTCTTTGTAAAGAATCCCGGTTCTATCTGTAAGAGAAAAAGTCTGCTTCTTTCAGAATCCGGTTTATCGAAAGAGTGAAGATCCCTGCTGTTAATAATCAAAATATCTCCAGTAGTCAAATCATAAGTGATGTCATTAATTTTTATACTGATCGAACCGTCTAATACAAAGATGATTTCAATGCATTCATGCCAGTGAATGGGAAAGGATCCCATCTCTGTGTAGAACATTCTGAGAGGGGAAACCGGAGAGAGGGTATTCTCTTTTAAAAGTGTCGATCTGTATTGAATCATAGTGCTGTAATTGCCATAGTTAGTCCTCTTTAAACATTAATATAATCCAGATCATCATACTTCCACAGTTGTTTACAATAGAAACTGAAGAAATCGGACCTATTGATTATTCACTCCCAATCTGTTTTAATAGCCATTCCCTATTGTATATAAATCCCACGGAGTAATAATTATAACATGAAAAACGTTAAAAACGATCTCTTGTCCGGCCTGACTGTTGCCCTCGCACTGGTTCCCGAAGCCATTGCCTTTGCTTTTGTCTGCCACATTTCCCCTATGGTCGGTCTCTATGCCGCATTTATTGTCGGCCTTATCACTGCTATTTTCGGAGGACGTCCCGGAATGATTTCCGGAGCAACCGGTGCTGTAGCCATTGTATTCGCATCGCTTGTACTGAGCAATGGAGCGGAATACCTCTTTGCAGCAGTCATATTGATGGGAATCCTCCAGTTGCTCGCAGGAGTTTTCAAACTCGGTAAATTTGTCCGGCTAATTCCCCATCCCGTCATGCTCGGTTTCGTAAACGGACTGGCTATTGTAATTTTCCTGGCACAGCTGGGACAGTTCAAAGTCGGCAGCGGAGAAGATGCTCCATGGATGCCCGGAATAGATCTTCTTTTAATGCTCGGTCTGGTGCTTCTGACAATGGCTATTATCCATTTTCTTCCGAAACTGACAAAAGCCGTTCCCGCATCTCTTGTAGCCATCGCAACAGCGACACTGATTTCAATTGGTCTCGCCTCTGCCGATATATATCACTTTCGTACTGTAATGGATTTTGTAAAGATGCTCGATCCGGGAATAGCCAGCCTGAAAGGCGGATTGCCGTCATTCCATTTGCCGGAAGTCCCCTTTAATCTGGAAACACTTAAAGTAATCTTCCCCTACTCTATACTGGCCGCTTCTGTCGGTCTGATCGAATCTCTTCTAACCTTGACTCTAGTCGATGAAATGACTGAAACACGAGGTCACGGTAACAGAGAGTGTCTCGGTCAGGGAGCGGCAAACCTGGTTTGCGGTTTCTTCGGTGCCATGGGCGGTTGCGCCATGATCGGCCAGAGCATGATCAATATCAAATCCGGAGGAAGAGGACGTCTTTCGGGAATTGCAGCCTCCATAGCTCTTCTGGCATTTATCATTGTCGGATCAGGACTGATTGAGATCATTCCCGTCGGCGCTCTTGTCGGTGTCATGTTCATAGTCGTGATCAGTACATTCGAATGGACCACACTGGGGATATTTAAAAAAATTCCCCGTTCAGATGCTTTTATCATACTTCTTGTTACTGTTGTTACAGTAGTCGAAGACCTGGCCATAGCCGTCCTGATCGGAGTGATAGTCTCCGCCCTTGTTTTCGCATGGAAAAAAGGGAGTCAGATCGAGATCCATTCGGAAACAAACCAGGAAGGTTCAAAAGTGTATCATCTCCGGGGACACCTTTTCTTCGGATCAGCCCGGAACTTTGCCGAACTGTTCAATCCTGCAGATGATCCCGATGATGTCATCATCGACTTCCACTATTCGAGAGTCCACGATCATTCGGGAATTGAAGCCCTGAATGCTCTGACAGAGCGCTATTCAAGGCTGGGAAAAACACTCCACCTAATTGACCTGAGTCCCGAATGCTGCCAGCTTCTCGATACAGCTGGTGATATGGTCGAAGTCAAAGTATACGAAGACCTGAAAAACTGGCATATCGCTACTGATAAACTGGGTTGATAATCAGATCCCGCTTATACAGATATATGGAAATACCGATAGTCAGAAAATCTGCTGTCGGTATAGCCAGAAATAACCCATAAATCCCGACGATTTCCGGTAGGATCAATATTAAAGGAATAAGGAAGATCAACTGCTTGAAAAGATTCAGAAGCAGAGCTTCCTTTGCTTTTCCCAGAGAAGTGAAATAGGAGACGATAAGATGTTGAATTCCGTATAAGGGGAAGAGGGATGAAGTCAAAAGCAATATTTTGACAAAGACGTCCATCTGTTCAGCTTCTATCCCGAATAGAAACCCAAGTTTTTCACGAAGAACGATGAGAAGCATCAGCAGAACGATCCCCATCAAGGCACTAGCCCTAAAAGAGTATTTCATAGAAGTATTAACCCTTCTGAATTCGCCGAATCCGAAATTTTGTCCAATTATTGGTTTCATCGCAGTGCTCAATGCTGCGATGGGAGCAATCATTAACCGGAAGATTCTCATTGATGCACCGAATGAGATGATATGGACACTGGATCCATATTTTCCCGCCATTGTATTGATTAGAATCATGGCGATACTGATGCCGACCTGCCTGACGAAGGAGCTGAAACCTATTACAAAAATCTCTCGTACTCTGGAAAAGCTGAATCGGAGTGCAAAAGGGAGCAAAACAGTCCTGACATTTCTATTTCTGACAGCGTGAATATGCATATAGAAATACCAGATCATCTGGGAAACTGCTGTTGCATAACCGGCTCCGGCAATCCCCATTTTAATCTGGAATATTGCAAAATAATCGAGGATGATATTTACCATAGTGCTCAATATCATGGCTCTCATAGCAATTCTCATTTCCCCCTGGGCATTGAGCTGATGAAAATACACCAAGCTAAGCCCCATAAAGGGAAAACCAATCAACAGAGAACGATAGTATTCCGCAGAATAATCTACAAGGTCATCTGTAGCACCTAGAAAAGACATAATTGCTTCAACATGAAACACGGTGGCCAGAATCAATCCCAGAGAAATCCAGAGAGTTATGGCCTGTCCAGCTTTTATTGTTTCCATGACTTCACGGTCTTTTCCACCAGCAATGCCTCTGGCTGTTACTGAGGCCAGCCCCTCCCCCGCCATTGAGGCAAAGGAGATGACGATTATTGTTAGGGGAAATACTATTGTAACTCCTCCCAACGCCAGGGAATTAATACCCTTACCGATAAAAACTCCATCAATAAACCCGTAGAGCAGATTCATGACAATAGCCAGAAAGGCGGGAATACTCAGTTTGAGCATCAGCCTTCCCAGCGGTTCATCTCTGAAATTAATGGCTGCTTTCATCTGGATCTTCCAGTATGGTAATCAGTCCTCTTGTCGCATCAACCTGGACATACTGACCGTCTTTAAGAATATCCATTACATTATCTATTCCGGCAATACAGGGTTTTCCATATTCCCTTGCCACCAAAGCTCCATGCTGAAGTAGTCCTCCTACTTCAAGAATAATAGCACCGGCATTGATAAATAGAGGAGTCCATCCCGGATCGGTTGCCCTTGTCACCATGATTTCACCGGGGAGTAAGGGTTTTTCATCGGGTGTAGACAAAACTTTCACTCGCCCTTTAACTATTCCCGGGGAAATGGGCTGTCCCACAACCTCCCCTTCCTTACCTTCCACTGGAGGCACTGTAAGAATTTTCCCCCTGGAATCGATCAATTTTGGGAAAGAGTGAACCTGATCTAAAAGCCGGTAGTACCGTTGGTTTTCCTCCACCTGAGCTGCAAGCTCTTCCTTAGTTTTATGGGAAACCTGTACAATCTGTTCAATTTTGAGCCAGAAAATGTCATCCAGGTTATCAAGAAGCCCTTTCTCAACAAGTCTGGCGGATTTAGCAAGAAGAAGCTCCCTAATCGCTGTCAGGCTTCTGACATACCAATACTTCAAAGCCTCCCGCTTTCCTCCCAGGCTGACAAGAATATTGTACTTATTCTCCAACTTTTTTCTGTTACTGGAAGACAGTTTCTCAACCAGCTCAATGAAGGTTTTTTCCCGTAAATTCTTTGATTCCCTGTAAATACCTACAGGACTAAATTCCCCGATTATGGGGGACATTCCTTTGATCTGATTAAACAGTTCTTCAATGTTTTCGGACATCCGCGGAACGCCAGTGTCCATCTCATTGTTGGTACGACAGCCAAACCGATCCAGATACTCCCTCCACTTCCGGGAGAAATCGGATGAAACATTGTTCACCGCCAATTTCCTCTCGAAACTTGCAAAGTCATTCTCCTTGATTTCACTCAACTGTGAGAGTTCATACATTTTCATACCCATATCGATAGTAATATTATCCGGAAGGGATCGCTCCAAGTACTGCATCCTCTCCTTACCGTCTGGAAAGTGTTTCTCCAGTTGTTTTTTGATGGATTTACGTGCCAATTCGGCGGCATAGGTCATGGTCATCATCTTGTCCAGAAGGTCAATAAATTTTCCAATGATTTCATCTGCAGCCGAAGAAAGACTCACATCTTGTTTCGTTATGTCCTGCAAGTATTGATCAAATTCATCCTCGAACGGTTGGTACCACTTTTTATATGCTGCTGGATTTTTTGAGGCCCGCCGGATATACTTCAGAGTTCCCAGATTATTCATAATAGCTTTCCTGATGGCTCCCTTCATAGATTTATGTAGTTTCTCAGGTATGTAGAGAGTTAAATCCAGATTTTCAAGTAATTCCACTGTGGAAACATCAACAGTCTTCCAAATATTTTTTACCCGTTTCAATCCCAGCAGTTTGATATCCGTAGAGAGATTCTTATACATTCGCCCACCAAGTGTGGCCAACATGCCTCCCTTCACGTCGGCGCATGCGTCAACCCCCATCATCATATAGACCAGCGGCTTTTGCGTCATTTCGAGTATATCGCAACCGAGCACAGAGATGGGGCTGGAGATGCCCTGTTTGGTGAGACTAGCATCAAGGTAAAGGATTTTTTTCTCACCCGGAAGGGTCTGCATTTCTTTCGGCAAAGGAATATAGGTGGTAATAGGCCGTGCTTGAAGAAGGTAAAGAGTCTCTTCATAGTAAGCCCATTCGATATCAATGGGCATGTCATAGTACTCCTCTACTTTAATAATCAGGTCAGTCAATTCCAGGATTTGGGCATCCTTGAGGGCCGGCTTCTCTTTGAGTCCATCAACTACTTTGGTGCCGCCTATGCCATCCAGTACGATGGACTGCTCTTTAGAACCGATTTTACTTTCCACAATGGAACGGCTATACTTATCAACGATGAACTCATCGGGTGTGATCATCCCCGAAACAACACTTTCGCCCAATCCGGTATTGGCGTTGATAACCGCTTCATCAAAGCAATTGTTCAACGGATTCAGTGAAAAACCAACCCCGGATACTTCAGATGCAATCTGTTCCTGGATGACAACGGCAATTCTCAATACAGAGGTATCAAAACCGTTCTGATGCTTATAGAAAAAAACACGCTCATCCATGCAGGAAATAAAGGCTTTCTTTACAGCATCAAGAATATTACCTTCACTTACACCTAAAACAGTTTCATAACCACCGGCAAAGGAAGCTCCTGCCAGATCTTCTTCGGGAGAAGATGACCGGACAGCAAATAAAGGGCTCAATTTATGTTCTTTCAATATTGCTGCAATAATGGATTTCTGTTCTTCATTGAATAGAAGAGTTTCCCCTTTGCCTTTTAATCTATTTGCGAGTTCCTTAAACTGAGAAGGATCTTTCCACATGTCTTTCAGGGTTTCATCTTCCTGAAGATCACTGATCCAATGATTAAAAAAATCAACAGTCAGAACAGCGCCGCCTGGAACATTGAAACCGCCTTTAGTCAGTTTTATCAGAGAGTTGGCCTTCCCCCCCACATGAAGAATCTGGGGAATTACACTTTCATTTAAATTGTAGAATTTTTTCATTTTTAACCTCCGGGACAATTATGAGCTTGTCCTCATTATTTGAGCATGCGCTCATTATCGGTTAGTGTCAAGTTTTTATTGAAGAATTCTCATTGTATTTTATAGAAGCTTAGGATAAAATGAGGATATACTCATATTTTGAGGAGTAATTCACATGTCAGATATTACTGATAGAAAAGCAAAGAGAATCGAGAGAATCCGAAGCGAAATAATGAATGCTGCTGTTGAGATTATTTCCCTGAAGGGATTCAAAAGTACAACAACAAAAGAAATAGCTGAAAAAGCCGAAATGGCCGAGGGAACTCTCTACAACTATTTTAAAAATAAAGACGATATTCTAATGAGCATAGCAGAGAGGTATGTATCATTCAAAAGAGATCTCAATGTTTCAACAGATGTATCCTCGATTCAGGAGTTTTTAACAGCTCTATACAGAAACAATAATGCTGAGAATATGAAGGATCATATGAATGATAGAGAAATCCTTAAAGTCCTGCTTCCGGAATTTCTCACTGATAAAACCCTTGGCAAGATGTACTTCGAAAGAATTGTTCAACCCTTCCTCACTGTTATAGAAGAGAGGCTTACCATCTTGAAAGAAAAAGACATAGTCTGCGATTATGATGTAAAAGCTCTTTCGAGGATACTCTATTCATCTCTGATAGGTTTCGCCGTACTGGAGATTAACAAAGACCCGGTGATCGTCAATGCGACGAAAGAGTTCAGAGAGGAGACGGGAAGAGCTTATATTGAAGTTCTCGGAAAAGGTATGGGAAAATGAACAGAGAAGTAAAACTCGATCGGAGCTGGCTGGAAGTGATGGCCGACGAATTTGAAAAATCCTATATGAATGATCTCCGGCAGTTCCTCATCGATGAGAAGCAGAATGGCAAGATAATTTTCCCGCCGGGACAGCAGATTTTCCACGCACTCGATGCAACGCCCTTTGACAAAGTGAAAGTCGTGATTCTCGGCCAGGATCCCTACCACGGCGAGGGACAGGCTCACGGTTTGTGCTTCTCCGTTCAAGACGGTGTGAAACCACCGCCGAGCCTGGTGAATATCTACAAAGAAATGGAAACCGATCTGGGACTGACACCTCCGGGGCACGGAAACCTCAACAGCTGGGCCGATCAGGGAGTCCTGCTGCTCAATGCGGTACTGACCGTCGAAGCCCATCAGGCGGGATCCCACCAGGGCAGAGGATGGGAGAACTTTACAGACAGGGTGATCAGGGAACTTGAAACGAGGAGAGAAAACCTGGTTTTCATACTCTGGGGCGGATATGCCCGGAAGAAGGGGAATTTTATCCGAAAGGACAGACATCTTGTGATCGAAGGTCCGCACCCCTCGCCTCTTTCTTCATACAGGGGATTCTTCGGAAGCAGACCATTTTCCAAAACCAATGCCTATCTGGAAGAGACGGGACAGGAATCTATTGACTGGAAGTTGGATTGATTTATCAGAACAATTTTGTTGACGGGCTTTTCTTTCAGAAGCAGATTTATCAGTGCAGGATGGACATGTATTCCATCAGCAATTATCTCACAGGAAATTTCTGGATGGATAAGAATTGCCCCTGTAACCCCCGGATCGCGATGATGAAGAGGTCTCATGGCATTAAAAAGATGGGTGGAGTGTAAAATCCCGGCTTGAATTCCATCTAACATCTCTCTGTAACAGGCATTGGAATGACCAGCCTGAAGGACTATGCTCTTCCTGGAGCAATAAAGAGCCAATTCCCTCATGTTATTCAATTCCGGCGCAACTGTCATATTGGAGATATGTCCTTCCGAGGCATCCCAATACGCCCTCATCCGTTCAAGGTTGACCTCCTGAATCGATTCCTCAAGCTGCACGCCTTTTTTGTCCTTGGAGATAAATGGTCCCTCGAGATGTATTCCCAGAATCTTCGCGCCTTTTTCATAACCTATGGCATCGGCGATAGCCTTTATAGACTCCAGCATCCCTTCATGGCTTTCCGGATAGATTGTCGGGCAAAAACCGCAAACACCGTAAGCCGTGAGAATTTCAGACATTTTCAATATCGATTCCGGCCGTTTATCTTCTGTACCGTATCCACCAATACCATGAATGTGGGAGTCAATAAAACCGGGAGAAATGTGTGCTCCTGAAACGTCGAGAACAATGGCATTATCAGCTATTTTTTTCCTTTTAAATCGTTCGTTTGTCATGACATCAAAGATTTTCCCTTCAGAAATAATCAGAGAACAATTTTCAAGCGTGGTTATCCCGTTATGGATAATTCCATTGATTAGACATATTGATTTCAAAATATTACAACCTCTATGAAGATCCGAATGATAAACCCAGTGGTACAGGTCTTTCAAAATCTTCACCATCACCCTCATTTCTATCGGCGATCCTCAAAGTGCGAAGAGAGCCTAAAGCCATCTGGGAAGATCCTCCACCATCGAGATTTATAAAATTCTCTATTCCAAGATCCGCTGCTAATTGAGAGAACTCAGCGAGAGAAAAACCGAGACTATCCGTGCCGGCTTTATATATTTCAGGTTTGCTGCCCTCCACCCAGATCAATACAGTTTTGTCACCTTTGACACCAAAGCCCATTCTGGCTGCTTTACCACGGTCCCAATCAGAAGGAAAAACAGTTGGGGGGTAAGTGGTTCCCTTTCCACTATAGTAAGAGTCATTAAAATCAACTGCTGCTGATTCTGATCCAACGAGAAGAGGACCTACCTGAATACCAAAAACATATTCCGTATTATTTATAAAATCAACATCTACAGTTTCGGGAACATACTTCTTATTGAGATGCACGACGAATCCCGCTTCGGGAATTTCCATTTCTCCACCGTTTCGGTATCCCACTATGCGTCTACCTACTATAGCGATATCTGTTCCTTCCTGCTTAGGTGTGATTGCTGCTTCGGGGCGGACATAAAATACAGCATTTACAGAGTCTTCAAATATATCATCATTTATCTTTACGGGAATATTTCTGATTCCGATCCGATGACATTCAGAATGCCCTCCTTCATCAATAAAAAGAGATTCCCTACTATAGACTGGAGGATTGATAATCTCCCCATTGATCAAAAGGAGACCGAAGGGCTCACCTATTATATCGAATTTGGTTTCCAGGTCTGAAAACTCCAAAAGAAAGAAATGACTGTTCACAAGAATCTTATCGTCAATGAAGTGATCGCTGAGAAACCCGAGATTCCTGGAAAGGGGAATAAAATGCAATTCTCCTTCGTTATTATTGAATGAAATAGTTAAAGCTGATTCATCGGATAGAGATTGCAACAGAGTATTCACTTCGGGGATTAATGAGCTGATTCCACCTCCATCTATCCGGACTTGTCCCTCTTTACTGTATTTATTCAGCCAGAAACGTACTTTTGCCTCATTATTGCAGATTGTTTCATCACCACATTCCTGCTGGAATGGAATATGCAACCTATCAGGGAGAAAAAAGAGCACCAGAGTTCCAATTCGTTCATTTTTAGGAAGCAATCTTTTTCTGAATAAATATGTTACAGCATCGAGAACTTTCCCGTTTATTCCGCATCGGACAGCGTCTACCGTGTAATTACTGCCCATAGTGACAATCTGATAGGAAGTCTTCTCCATATCAGAATATTTCTTACTGCAGATATCCGATTGTAAATTGTCAATCATCCTTTGGTGCCTGTTGAAGCTATTCCCTGTATTATGAATCTCTGCAGCGAAATGTAGATAATCAGCAATGGAATGATCGAAAGAACCCCACCGGTTAGAAGCAGATTCCACTTGGCCGTGTATTGAGACTGAAACTGGGTAAGAGCCATTGTAACGGTCTGCAGTTTTTCACTATTGATATACAGAATAGGCCTGAGCAGATCGTTCCAGTTGTTCATAAAAGCTATGATAAACAGAGTTGCCAACTGAGCGTGACTCTGTGGAAGATACAAATTGAAATACATTCTGAAAGAACTGGCGCCATCGATTGAACCGGCATCAATCATTGATCTCGGAATGCTTTCAAAAAATTCCTTAAACATGAAAGTTCCGAATGATCCGATTAAAACCGATGGAACGATCAGAGGAGCATAGGTATCGAGCCAGTTGATTTTCATCATCAAGAGAAATTCAGGTATGATCGTAACCTGAATCGGTACCATCATCGTAATCAGTATGGTTGCAAAGATCAGGTTTTTTCCTCTGAAATCCATAAAGGCAAAAGCAAAACCGGCGAGGGTACAGGTCATAACCTGCCCCAGAGCACTGCCTCCAGCCACAATAAAGCTGTTCAAAGTATATCGTCCGAAATTAAACTCTTTGAGGACTGTAATATAATTGGAAAACATACCCGGTTTGAAAAAGAGATCGGGAACAATCTTCGGCGGAATGGCAAATACGTTAGCTGATGAATTAAACGAGTTCATAACCATCCAGAGGAAAGGGAATATCATTACTATAGAAACCAGTATAAGGGGAAAATAAACCAGTTTTTTTACTTGTTTTTTCATTACCATCTCCTTTAATACTGGTATTGAACCCAACGTTTTTTGCCATAAAAGTTGAAAGCCGTAAGTAATCCGACCACTGCCAGTAAGATGTATGCAAGCGCAGAAGAATAGCCCATTCTGTAATAGACAAAGGCATTGAGATAAACATCATAAACAAGAGTATTTGTCGAATTCTGCGGTCCACCGCGGGTGATGGCATAAATGAGTTCAAAGTTTTTGAATGAATCTATAATAGAAATACTCAGTACAAAAAAAGTTGTCGGTGTTAACAGGGGAAGTGTTATTTTAAAGAAAGTTTTTAACTTTCCCGCACCATCTATTCTTGCTGCTTCTCTGAGGGATTCTGGAATATTTTGAAGACCTGCAAGAAAAATGATCATATAATATCCTGACATTTTCCAGACCTGAATCAAAGCTACCGTAGTAAGAGCTAATGAGGGATCCCCCAGCCAGTAGGGTGAAACGATACCTATTTTATTCAGTAGTATCGTTAAAATTCCATACTTCGGACTCAATATCCATGACCAGATTATCCCGACGGCAACTGCGGAAGTTACTACAGGGGTGTAAAAAGCCGAACGAAAAAACTTCATTCCTTTCAACTTCTGATTCAATAAAAGAGCCAGCAGCAGACCGAAAATAGTGACTCCACAGACATAAATGAAAGAAAAGGTAAGTGTATTTCTGAAGACTTGATAAAAAGCCGAACTCAAAAATAGTTCCTTGTAATTTTCAAGCCCCAGAAAGCGGGCATCTCTTAAAATATCCCAATCAGTAAAACTGATCAGAAATGAAACGATTATCGGACCGACACGGAAAAAAACCAGTCCCACGATTGTCGGAAATAGGAATATCCACGGATCTTGCTTTTTATACCATGACAGTTGCTTCTGTTTCATAAAACATCCTTTAAAAAATGCTGTCCCCAAAGGGACAGCTTCTAATACTATTTGTAATTTCTGTCCAGAACAGTGTTCACATTCTTTTCAGCTAGTTCAAGCGCTTCAGCGTAATTGAGCTCACTGTCGATGATACCGTCTATAACGCCATTAAAGCCCAGAGATTCTGCGGCTCCATAACCTCTCCACTCACCCCATGAAAGAGTAAAGGATGTACGCATTTCCTCTCCGGCCTGAGCGATAAGAAGCTCTTTATTATCGGGCTGCTGCCCTTTATCAAGAAAAGCTTCTGATTCAGTTAGCGGTCTGTACGAAGGTATTTTTCCGGCCATTACCATATCCATTGAGAGACCTTCACCTGCTGCAAATCTGGTAAATTTCCAGGCAGCATCGGCATGCTGGGTATTGGGTGATATCGCCAGAGAATCGGGCCATCCATAAGTCAGAGATCCGTCTCCATTCGGTCCTTTGGGAAGTTCTGCAATCCCCCAGTTGATAGAGTCGCCGGCAACACTTCTGTTGTTATCAATATTCCACGACCCATCGACAAACATAGCAGCAGCGCCCTGAGGAAATACATCCTGTTGTCGGAAAGCGGACATCTCTTTTTTAGAAGGAGCAGCCTTGTCTTTCAGAACCAGGTCAGTCAGGAAGGAAATCGCTTCAAGTGCATTACTGTCTGGAGCATATTTCATAGCATCTCTATTTATAAGAGAACCATTATTTGAATACACCCATGATTCAATATGAGCATACCGTCCATAAAACCAGTATCCCCACTGATCGATAGAACCGTCTCTGTCAATATCTTTAGTCAGCTTGATTGCCGCATCTCTAAAATCATCCCATGTCCAGTTAGAATCGGGGTATGAAATACCGGCTTCATCAAAAGCATCCTTGTTGTAATAAAGACATGTAGTCACTAATGCATAGGGAAATGCGTAATAAGAATCAGTTCCAGAGAGATCTTTTACTGCATCAAAGAGATTCATATAAAAATCATTTTTATTCAGGTCGCTTTCAATAAAAGACGACAAATCAAAAAGCAGCCCGTTCTGAGACCATTCCTCAAGATATCCGGCACTGAGATTAAAAACATCTGGTAGTTTTTTCTGATTGGCCATAATTCTGATTTTAGTCCAGTATTCTTTAGGTTCAATTGTTGTGAGTTCCACTTTGATTCCGGGATTTGCAATCTCAAATTTTTCAATCATTGTTTCGTTTCTTGATTTTAACTCGGGATCCCAACTCCAGTACTGAAGAACAACTTCCTCTGAAGCTCCCGAATCCTGAGACCCGTTGGCAAAAAGTGCAGTTGCCGGTAAAAGAATCAGCAGTGCAATCAAAATCTTTGCAGTAATTTTCATAATTTCTCCTTAATAACTTTTTATATAATCTTAAAGCAAAACAACCAATTGTCAAGCAAATGTTTAAACATTTATTTGTTTAAACATTTGTCCTTGTAAAAAAACACTAACTAGTGCTTTTTCTTTCAATAAATATTCCCTTTGGCGTTCGGTATACGGGACTCTGTTGATTATCGAGAAGAGCTCGTATTGCTTTAACCGAAAACAAACCAGGGTATGTCCAGTCAAAGCTGCATGTAGAAATAGAGGGAATTATGCTGCTATTCTTTTTCGTACCATCAAATCCGTACACAGAGACCTGGTTCGGTATGGATAGCCCGGATTCCTTCAGATACTGCATAACACCTTCCGCTCTGTAATCTGTAGAACAGATGATGCAGTCGACCTGAGGATTCTCTTTTATTAACTGGACACAAGATCTATAGGCTTCCTGAGAACTACCTCCGCATTCAAAAATATTGCCGGAATCAATCGGTTCCTGCCCGTGTTTTCCAAGTATGGAATTAATCGTCTCTATCCTTTTCCCCGCAGTGAATCCTATGTAACTAATATTTTTAAAGTGTTTTTCAGCAATTTTCTCAGCAACTAGAGAGAATCCCTGAACCATATCGATTTCATATTTAAGAAGGACATAAGGTTTTGTAAATAGTGAAATAATATCATTGTGAACATATGGCCAGACAATATAACCATCATAAATCTCATTATCTTCAGGAGAAAAGTGTTTTTCAGAGATCAGTTCAGTAGAAATATTATAGTCCAGGTTATTACTCATAATGCCATTTATAATTTCCAGATGCGTAAACCAGTTATACTCCCATATTGTGTTTGTAAAAAAATCAATATCTGAAAGAATGACTCCAATTTTGTATTTTTTAAGATTTATCTGAAATTTCGGTGTTAAAAAACTCCCTTTTCCCGGAATTCGTTCAATAAGCCCCTCTTTAACCAGACTATCCATTGCTGTTCGAACCGTACCCCTCGAAACATTGAATTTTTCAGCAATGAAAATTTCAGTAGGAAGAGTTTCTTCAAGAGAAAAACTGTTAACAAACCACTCTCTCAGAGCATTGTATACCTGATGCTGAAGTGATGCTGGTTTCTTACGATCTATTTTATCCATATATTTCCCGGCCTTAAAGATTCTATTGTTTAAACATTTAGATGCTAATCTTTTGTTTTTCTAATGTCAACAAGATTCTTCACCCTCCGGCACTGGTGTATCGCGACAACCCGAATTTAAAAAATAACCTCGATGCCGCAAAAAAGAATACCACAATGCCTGTTACGGCAGCCCACTCTTTCAAGTCTAGCAGGTTGGTAATGAACTCTGTGGGGACAGTAGCGATCAGCCCGTAGGGAATGAACAGCATAAAGATGAATTTCGATATTCCCTTAAAAGCTGTACCGGGGATTCTGAAGGCAAACTCCGTGAGAGAATCCTCAGCCTGAGTCAGAGCGTCTATCTTGATAAAAATGAATGCCGTCGTCCTGACCAGCAGAAACAGAGAGTAAAAAATCAGATTCATCATGATCACCAGCAGAATATACCCTGCTATCCGCTGTGGAGATATGGTAAATCCACCATTTATCATACCGTACGAAACCATAAGAGATCCCGTAATTACACCGAAAAGAGAACCGGGATTAAAACTGTTGAAGGTGAGATAGAATTGCGTGTCCAGAGGTTTTACAATCATAATATCCAGCGTTCCCGTCCGGATTTTCTCGGGCATCGATAAAATACCGAAAAACCACGTTCCCATGCATATGCTGTCGACGATGGAAAAAGTACCGATGAAAATGAACATCTGATTGAGAGTCCAGCCGTTAATTGTATCGATAAACCGGTAAATACTGGCAAAAGCGAGAATCTGAAAGGCAAAGAGTAGAAAGTCTACAAAAAAAGCTGTCCAGAAACTTATGCTGTAGATCATTGTACTGGTCATTTTGTATTTCATGAGAATGACTGCAAGTCGAAGGTATCGTCTCATGCTCCTACCCCCTCGTAGAGGCGGATCATCTTCTTGTACATATGAACACGGAGCAGTGCAAAAAACAGATTCCATAAGACGATAACAATCAGAGCGGTTCCCATTTTATCGAGCTCCTTTTCCAGATAAAGTGAAACGGGAAAATAGAGGATATAATAGAAGGGAGTAAAGGAGATCACATTCTGCACAATTTGGGGCAGAAGCAGGAGAGGGATAAAACTTCCCGACATAAAATCTATAAAATTACTAAAAAAGAAATAAGGACCGGCTATATCCACTGTTTTAAAGCTGATTAAAGCGATGAGATAATGGATCTGCATCAGTGTAAATAATCCCAGAAGGCAAAAATCACAAAATATAGAATGTTCAGAGGATTTTCGGGAATATAAAAATTTGACCGAAAGATCAGTATCCATATGAGAAAAGCTATGGTGTCTACAAGAAAAGAAAAGGATCCCTTACTCAAGCTTCTCGACAGGCAATAGGAAAAGTGCCTGATGGGACGGGTGATATATTTCGTGTATCCACCGGTTCTCACCTCTTCGGCGGTCTCCCAGATAATATTTTCCGAACGGGCTATCCGCGTGATGAAAGTGATGATGATATAATAGGTCAGCATCATGGGAAATGTGTATCCGCCGATTTCTTCTTTCCCTGAAAAAATAGCCGTCCAGAGAAGATAAGCCAGATAAATCTTCACAAAAGAGAAAGCCGCACTGGTAAGAGTATCAAATCTGTAGGCAACGGATTCCTTGAAGGTGATATTAAATACTGCTGTATATTTTTTCAACAACATCGGTAATATCCTCCTCCTCTATGGCCACATCTTCCACCTCATAGTGCTTGAACATCTTCCCTATGACATTTTTCACTTCGCCTTTGTCTATTTTCATTTTTACTTTGAAGGGATTCCGATCCAGGTATTCCACTGGCAGTGTATGTGTAATCTCTGTTGACCGTTCAAAGCTGATTTCAACGATTTTGAAAGGGCTGACTCTGTTTATCAGGTCCTGGTAGGTACCTTCATAGACATTCTCACCTTCGTTGATGACTATAATACGTTCACAAAGGATTTTTATGTCCTCCATATAATGACTGGTCAGGATGATTGTAGTATTTCTCTCTCTATTCACTTTCTGAAGAAATTTTCTGATCTGTTTCTGAGCCGTTCCATCGAGGCCGATAGTCGGTTCATCGAGGAAGATGACTTCGGGATTGTGCAGAAGAGCCGCGATGATCTCCATCTTCATCCTCTGTCCCAGAGAAAGCTGTCGGACCTGTTTCTGCAGGAACTCTTCCACTTCAAATATAGCCACCAGCTCTTTGACATTTTCATCAAACTGCTCTTGAGGGATTTGATATATCTCTTTGTTGAGTTCAAAAGAATCTTCCGCCGGAAGGTCCCACCACAGCTGGCTTTTCTGCCCCATAACAACAGCGTATTTCTTTCTGAAATCATCTTTCAGATCAGCGGGAGTAAATCCGCAGACCTGTACAGAACCGCTGCTGGGAGGAATTATCCCGGTAAGCATCTTGATAAGAGTAGTCTTTCCGGCACCATTCGGTCCGATAAGTCCTACTATCTCCCCTTTTTTTATGGAAAAGGAGAAATCTTTTACCGCTCTTTTAACGTTCTTTTTCGGACGGAAAATATATTTCAGAGCTCCTTTAAAACCGGGTTCTTTTTCTTTGAAATAATAATCTCGATTCAATTTTTCAACATTAATCATAATATTCCTTCAAAAGTTTATCCATTATCAACGTAGTTCGAAGCGCTGTTCTTCCTGTACTGGGGCATTCTCCTTTACCGTGAAGCTCGTCGACTATGCTCTGAATGAGAGGCTGATGAACATGAGCCGGCTTACCTAAATCCCACTCCCTATTTCCCGAATCAGATTCGAGAAAAACAGTCTGATGGGCAAAACCGGAAAAGAGGATACGGCCCTTATCGCCGTTTATCTCGATACAATCCTCTTCGGCACCGTCGGCAACAGTAAAATCCCAGAGTCCCGTTCCGATAACTCCACTTTTAAAAAGAAATGAAGCGGCCACACCATCTTCTACTTTGTAGATACCAGTTCTGTTTACGGCAAAACCCCTTGCTTCCTCAACAGGCCCCAAAATCCAGTCGAGAATATCCAGCTGATGACTTCCCATATCGACAAAGATGCCACCACCGGATATTTCGGGAATATAGCGCCAGGGAAGATTCCTGCGATCGGCGATGTGTTTATTCTCATCGCGTTTTAATACAAGAGTGAAACTCCGGGCAGTTCCGATCAGACCTTCTTCTATTAACTCTTTCACTTTTACAAAAACAGGAAGCCTTCGACGATAGAAGGCGACAAAGAGAGGCACATTATTTTTTTCACAGGCGGAGATCATCTCTTCAACTTCAACGCTATTCATTGCCATTGGTTTTTCCACATAGACAAGTTTTCCTGCTGCTGCCGCTTTTAATGTATACATTTTATGCGAAGATGGAGGTGTCGCGATATACACAATATCGACCTCATCATCATTGATAAGAGCATCAGCATCATCATACCATTTGGAAATATTGTGACGGCGGGCATAATCGGCAGCTTTATCACTGTTCCGTCTCATACAAGCTGTAATTACGGAACCTTCCGCTTTGGCAAATCCCGGTCCGCTTTTTATCTCAGTGACATCACCACATCCGAGAATCCCCCATCTGACGGGATCTCTGTAAACCTTTTTATTCGTATTTGAATCCATAACCGGTGCTCCTTCTCATATCTATTATATACATAAAGTTCTTCTATTTTGAAATATGTGAAGATAGAATGCCTCTGCGAGAGGAGAAAATGAGAGAAATTGAATCAGTTGCGAATATCATTCCCCGCTCATATAACAATTCATACCGCTCAATAGTATTTATCGACCGCTTATTTCTTCAATAATTCGATTTCCTGTATATGAAGATACAATGAGATAATGAAAAGGAGATTATATGAAAACAGATTCAAAAACCGGGACTTCTCTCGTAGATGGAAAAATCAGCACTAAAGTAAAACTCTCAATATCATGGATAACATTAATGATGTTATACATCTATGCGGACATTCTATCTTTCTTCAGCCCCGGGGCTGTAGAAGAGATGCTGGCCGGAAACATGGGCCCTTTCCCGGTGACTCAGGTCGCATTGCTCTTAGCTTCAGTATTAATGATCATACCGGCATTGATGATATTACTATCCGTAATATTAAAACCTAAGGCAAATCGTATTAGCAACGTCGTAGCCGGCGTACTTTATACAATCGTTTCCGCAGGGAACTTAATCGGCGAGACATGGATTTATTATTTGCTATTCGGAATAATAGAAATCGCACTGGGAGTGACAATAATCTTCTTTGCCTGGAAATGGCCAAGAACGGAATAATAAAAAAAGAGCCTTAATCTGTGAATAAGGCTCTTTTTTTATTTGATCATTTTAATTCTTTTGTTTTGCTGTTGTGATTTTTCTATGGAGAACTCTCAATTGCCTTATCCTATTGGGATGGATAACAAGAATAAAAAGACCTCCCATAATATTTCCCAGAGTAACTGGTCCTATGTTTTTAAACATTACCAGTAATTCCACGGGCGAAGCGCCCTTTGCCAGAAGCCCTATGGGAATGAGAAACATATTGGCGACACAATGTTCAAATCCCATGGCGACAAATGCCAGAACGGGAAATATGCAAGCAAGTATTTTCGATGTGATATCCTTGGATATGACCGACATGATGATAGCCAGAATTACAAGAACATTACAAAAGAAACCACGGATAAAAGCCTCTGAAAATGATAAGGCCAATTTCTTTTCTGCGACGACAGTCGCCAGATCGCCTAGAGTATTACCCTCTAAAAGTGTTCCGAAGAGTCCCGATTGATATATCAGATAGGCAAACAGAACAGATCCGAGAAAATTGCCCAAATACACGGTTATCCAGTTTCTCAACAGATTGCGCGCTGTGTATAAACCGGAAATAAAACCGATTATCATAATGATGTTACCGGTAAACAATTCGGCACCGACCACTATAACCAGAACGAGTCCCAGGCTGAATAAGCCGGAAGCCATTATTTTTCCAGCGCCGTTTGCCAATGCCACCAGATACAAATGCCCGCCGATGCTGATATACAGTCCGGCAAGAGCTCCCAGTAAGAAAATTTCCCAGATATGGGTGTTGGCTTTTTTAATCCCCAGCTGGGAAATAGTCGTATGTAATTCTTGAGCGTTCAATTTTGGATCGTATACATGTGTTTTAGATGTCATTCAGGAGTTCTCCTCAAGGGGCAGACCATTTTGCTGTTTAAATGCTTTCATCGTATTGGAAAGCAGCATGGCTATAGTCATGGGACCGACTCCGCCGGGAACAGGAGTGATTGCTGAGACTTTGTCTTTAAGTTCGTCAAAAGCTGCATCACCGACTAGTCGATAACCCCGCTTTCTCGATGGATCATCAACTCTGTTGATTCCCACATCGATTATTACCGCTTTGTCAGAGACCATATCGGCAGTCAAAAATTCCGGCAAACCGATGGCTGCGATTATGATATCGGCCTGTCTCGTTATCTCTTTCATATTTTTTGTTCTCGAATGACAAATGGTCACCGTGGCATTGGCGAAATCCGCTTTCTGCACGAGAATTGCCGCTACTGGCTTTCCGACGATATTGCTTCTGCCAATGACAACAACATGTTTACCCGATGTTTCGATATTGGAATATTTCAACATCTGCTGAACCCCGTAGGGAGTACAGGGCAGGAATGTATCATCTCCGATCAGCATTTTCCCTACATTGGCAGGATGAAAACCATCAACATCTTTTTCCGGTGAGATTCTATTAATAACTTCTTTTTCATTAATATGTCCCGGAAGGGGAAGCTGAACCAGTATCCCGTTTACATCATCCCGTTCATTTAATTCATCAATAATTGCCAACAAAGCTTCTTCCGTAACATCAGCTTCCTGTTTAAATTCGAAAGAGTTATATCCCAATTCTTTTGATCTTTTCCCTTTCATGCGAACATAAACCTGACTGGCGGGATCCTCTCCCACCAATACAACTGCCAGTCCGGGAACTTTACCGGTTCGTTTTTCCAATGAGGGTACCTGAATCTCTAAATCCTTTCGGATATCTTCAGATATTTTATTCCCATCTATAATAAATGCACTCATAATTTCAATCTCCTAATTAAATAAACCTCTTAAAATAAACCTTTTACTTTCCCGGTTTTCACATCTACATCGATGTTCATGAAAGCAGGACTGGACGATGTACCGGGCATGAGTTTGATAGCTCCCGCAACAGGAACGACAAAACCGGCACCTCTGTATTCAAGGATATCCCGAATCGGTAAAGTCCACCCCTTTGGTCTTCCCTTTAGAACCGGATCATGAGTTAAACTGAGATGTGTTTTAACCATACAAGTTCCCAGTTCTTTTGCATGAGGATCGTCTTCCAGTTTATTGAGTTTGGCTTCAGCTTCGGCAGTATATGTTACTCCATCGGCACCGTATACTTCAGTGGCAATTCTGTGGATTCGCTCTCTTAAGGGAGTGTCATCTTCATATAGAAATTTAAAATCAGTCTTTTCTTCACAGGCTTCTTTAACAACTCGAGCCAGTTCCATTGCCCCTTCTCCACCGAATTCCCAGTGTTTGCTCACGGCAAAACGGGCTCCGGCAGCCAAAGCTGTTTTTTTGACATATTCGATCTCTTCGTCCGTATCTGTATAAAAATGGTTCAGACAGACAACGGGAGAAATTCCACTTTTCTTAACAGTTTCAATATGAGCTATAAGATTAGACAGACCTTTTTCAACGAGGTCCGTATTTTTTGAAGTATAGGCATCATCTAGAGGTTTACCAGGTTTAACTTCCGGTCCGCCTCCATGCATTTTAAGAGCACGGATAGTAGCCACAATAACAGAACAATCCGGTCGTAAACCGCTGAAGCGGCATTTTAGATTCCAGAATTTTTCAAAACCGATGTCTGCACCGAATCCACTTTCCGTTACGTGATAATCCGCCAGTTTCAGTCCGACTTTGTCAGCAATAATAGAAGACTGTCCAATAGCTATATTGGCAAAAGGTCCTGCATGAACAAGAACGGGCTGTCCCTCAAGAGTCTGCATAAGACTAGGATAGATGGCTTTGGCCATAATCGCTGTCATAGCTCCTGCAACTCCAAGATCTTCAGTTGTTACGGGACCGCCTTTCTTATTATAGGCAATGACGATTTTACCCATTCGGATTCTCATATCTTCAAGGTCTGTGGCAACTGCGAGAATAGCCATAATTTCAGAAGAAACGGTTATCTGAAAACCGCTTTTCATCATAAAACCATCCATCTTTCCACCGATTCCTATAGTAATATCTCTCAGAGCCTGAGCGCTGAAGTCGATAGCCCATCCCATATTGATATTTCTTGGATTGATATCCAGTCTTTTGAGGTTCTTTTTTGCCAGAAAAGCATCGGAGTAATTGAACTCATGTTGTATACGGCTTGTAAGAGCAACCATTGCAAGGTTGTGGGAATTGGTAATAGCATCAATATCTCCCGTAAGACCGAGACTGAATTCTGTAAGGGGGATACATTGAGCCAATCCACCACCAGCAGCAGAACCTTTTACGTTGAACGTAGGTCCGCCCGAAGGCTGTCTTATAGCTCCGATAACGCTTTCTCCTATTTTCGAAAGTCCTTCTACAAGCCCCATTGTCGTTGTAGATTTTCCTTCGCCGAGAGGAGTCGGATTAATGGCCGTTACTTCAATATATTTCCCGTTTGGTTTATCCTTCAATCTTTCAAGAATATTAATATAATCGAGTTTTCCGACATAATGTCCGTAGGGCATAAGTTCAAGCTTTTCAAGTCCCATTTCTTCAGCGAGCTGAGAGACACTTTTCATATACTTTTCAGCCGCTTCGGCAATCTCCCAGTCCTTCATCGTTTTCGGATCCAGTTTAACATCATTCATTTCAGCCATTACATCTCTCCTATTTCTTGCATTTTAGATTTGTTTTTTATCGTATCTTTTTTTTCTTTTTTCTCATCAATAGTCTTATTTTTGGCAAAATGATCTCTTTTCAAAAAAAAGTTCGCCCAACCAGATGTTCCTCTGAGGGAATTGTCTTTGACAATTACAGTCCTATCAAGCATTTGGGGAACGCCTTTGCCAAAATACCGTTCCCTTTCATAAGCTCTAACCCAGATACATTCTTTCCCGCAAACAGACAGTTCACAGGTACCACCCAGACTTCCGCCGCATGGTCCGTTTCTCTGATTTTTTGCACATTGCGACTGGGGACAGAGATAGGCGATATCGGCAAGTGAACAATCACCACATTCCTTACATTCGAAAATCATCGCTTTATTCATTCTTTCTACAAAATAAAAAGCCCGGTCCAGCTTCTCATGTTTTTCCAGGAAATTGAAAAAAGGTCTGCCAAATTTAAATAAGGGAGAAGTCGTGGAAAATGCCAGTTTATGGACAAACCGGGAAAATCTATATCCGAAAGTCACACTTTTTCTATATCTCTTTTTCACTTTTTCATTGAGGACAGGATTTTTCTCAACACTCTTTGCCAGACCGGTTGTTTTATCGAGACCGTAATAGTAGAACTCCCCTTTTCGAGGATAAACAAGTTCTTTCACAAGATCGGATAAATCGGAATTTTCGTATTCTGCCGCAGTATCTATGATTTCCCTATAAGAGGAATATTTTTCAACACCACCGACATAACCGCCTCTGTATCCCATTTTTTTGAAAGCTGCGAGCTGCATAGCAGCAAAATGAGTAAGGTATTTTTTACCCTTGTCTTCAGCGCTTCTTTCTTTTTCAATTCTTTCGAGTAACTCGTCGCTGACCATACATCCGGGGATAATTCCCTTATTGAATATTTTAGCTACCCCATATGTGAGTTTGTACACATTGCCTATTAACGGTAAATCAATATTGTGCTCTAAATTGTATTCATATAATTCATGTGATTTCCTTATGTCATATCCGATCTGGGGAATAACGAAATGCGCTCCCGCCTTAGCTTTGGCTCTGTATTTCTGGTACTGCATCATCTGTTCCGCTTCAGTCAGCTTGTAAGGTGAAACAGTGCATCCCAGAAAAAAATCAGTCTGATCCAGAGTCTGAAACGTTCCTGGTTTTCTCCCTTTTACGCTGAGACCGCTGTTCATATCATTAAGCATCTTTAAAAGAGCTACCGAATCGATATCGAAAACAGGCTGGGCAATACCGTCGACACCGTTAACGGGATAATCACCAGTGAGGACGAGCAGGTTGTTCAGGCCTTCCGCAGCGTATGCCCAGGCAAGAGATTCGAGACCGTTGCGATTGTAGTCCTTACAGGTGATATGAATGATCGGCTGCTTTCCGCCCTCCAATATGGCTTTACCCATTGTCAGCGGGGCCTGCATGGGATTTCCACCGGCGTTGTCCGTGACCGAGACCCAGTCGACCCGTTCATCTCCGCTAAGTCCCTGGACAAAATCTTTTATTTTCCCATCGTCGTATGTTTTTATGATTCCCCTTCCCGGTACGATTTCCGCACCGATCAGGAATTTATTTTTCGTTTCAAATATTTCACGTAAAGAAGTCACTTATGCCTCCATCTCGCAGGAAACGCGAGGATTTAGATTCATTTTATGACTACAAATTTCATAAATATTGTAATTTTCTGTTCTTTTTTGTAATTAATCACTTTCAAAAATACGAAATAAATACAGCCCACAAAAAGACATTACATATAATGCCTCCAAAAAGCATCTAAGAAGCAATTATCAATAAAACAATATAGATATATAATTACCAAATACGAAAAGAGCACATATTATTACAAAAAAGTATCGGCTTTTTACAATCTTCACGAAGTTTGGGGGAATAGAATGATTTCTATAAGACGAGGAGGCATAAAATGTCAGAATTACATTTAAACATTATCGCTGAGAAAATAAATGATTCGGTTCCCAGTACTCATAAATTATTTGAAGCCAAAGATTATGATGGTATTGTGAACCTTGCAAAAGTACAGGCGGAAGAAGGCGCTGCATATATTGATGTGAATATCGGACTGCAGAGTCCGGAAATAATGGAAGATTTAGTAAAAAGGATTCAAAAAGAAGTATCTGTTCCATTGAGCATAGACTCTCCCGATATCAATATCTTAAGAGCCGGTCTCAATGTCTATGACAGAGAAAAAGCCGGTGGAAAAATGGCTCTGATCAATTCTATTTCAGAACTTCGAATGGAACTCCTTGAATTGCCATCAATTCAACCGGTAAAGTTCATCCTCTTATGTACTGAACGGGAAACTGACGGGGATATGAAAGCTAATGAGAGAGCAGAGGAAATATTTGAAACAGCACTTGCCTTGAGTAGAGAAGTTAAAGCAAAATGCAGTTACATAACTAATGATGATCTGTTTTTTGATCCGGGCATAGCTCCAGTAGGTGCAGATATGTCCGGCATGACAAATGCCACAATCGATGCAGTCCAAATGATTCATGATTGTGAAGAACTAAAGGGTTGTCACATGTCTGTAGGACTGTCGAATTTCTCCGTTCAACTGCCCTCTCGTACAGCAGATGGGAATTTAGTAAAAACACCCCTTGAATCTGCTTTCCTGACTTTGACCAATCCCATCGGAATGGATCATGTCATAGGAAGTACAAAAAAGAAATTCAAATACCTCGATGCAGATCATCGGGCATTGCAGACTGTTCAGGATATTTTGAAACTCGATGGTTTTGACAGATTGATGAGAATTCAGGAATTTTATTCTTAAAGATCCCCGAAGATATAATGCCGATGCAATCTAACCCCCTCTAAAAATGAAAATTTGCTTTTAGAGGGGGTTTTTTATTAGAGGCAACTTCTTGATTCTACCCCAGGAATATCTTTCCGCTATTATCGATTGTAAAAATAGTCTTGCAATCACTACATCTATATCTTCCAGCTTTTAACGCCTTGAGCTTTCTTGAGCAAATGGGGCATCGGAAAATTTTTGGGAATATATTTTCAGGATCGATTTTTCTTTTACTAAACTTCTCGATAGCCTCATCCAGATTATCTACGATATTGAAGAATTGAGTGAATCCCAGAAGCTGAAATACTTCGTATACTCTCGGTTGGATTCCGAGAAACACAATATCTCCATCTTTCGATTTTACCGACTTCAGAAAACCTACAAAAGCTCCGATACCTGCTGACGAAACGTAGTTCAGGCTACCAAAGTGGAAAATCAAATTTTTGAATCCAGCAGCGATAACAAGGTTAACTTTTGATTGAAAACTGATTGAGTTATAAGTATCGATAAAACCGGAAAGGTGCATAACTATGTGCTTTTCACCGAACTTATCAAGTCTAATATTCAATTCATTGACGTCTTTCTCGTCGAAATTTGGAATGATTTCATTGTTTTTACTCATGTTGCCACCTCAATAAGTGTATTGAATATAAAACAACATGCAATAATTGTGCCAAGAAACTATCACTACCAAACTACACAGGTTTCCATCTACACAACACAATAAATCATTTTTTCGACCCATCGGTCGTGCAAAAAGACTCAATAGTCGATTAAAAGGTGAAGCTTGATGTTAATTACAAATCAAAACGATATTCAGGTACAGGTGGTGAGGGTATTAAACTTTTACAGGAATAAGCCCTTGAACTGCCCTTGAACTGATCCGAAAGAGCATCCAGATTACTCTCAACTATTTCCCTGATCATAGCAGGATGACTCTTCGCTCTAATGTTCAAAACAATTCTACAATTGTCACACATATCACTACCGGTTTGTACAGAATCTGAACGGATAACGCCGTCAACAAAACTCAGTTTCACACTGCTGTCTTCGGTTATCATGAAAATTTTTCCATGGCTGACATTACTCATATCGCGATGGTTAAAAACCTCACTCAGTTCGAGAAGATAATCTGTCTGGCTAAATGGTATGGGAGAATGAAAATTCCAGGTCCCATTATACCAACCCAATTCGGCTTCAGCTTCAGCATAGACATCATAATCCAATTCTGAGGAAATAAGAGTCATATCACTAAGGGATGATTTCACAATTCGTTCGCTCAATTTATCAGTCACATCAAGATCGAGAATGGAATATGGGATGATATCACAGTGAGAATTAATCTCTCTCAAATAATTGATTGCCGCTCTTTTCTCATTTTCATTAACCATATCGGTTTTAGATAAAAGTATAACCCCGGCTTCTCTGATCTGATGAGAGAGCAGTACTTCCTCAGGAGTCTCAGGGTCATTCAAATTTAGTTTGGAGTAGCTGTGAATCATCCTGTAGGCATCTGCCAGAACATAGACGCCTGAAAGCTCGATTTCTTCGGAATGGAAATTGCGGAGCGGAGCAACAAGTGTGGAAACCAGATCAGTACAGCTGCCGACTGGTTCAGCCAGAATAAAATCGGGTTTAAAATTAATGAGAATCTCGTTGATATTTTCCATGAACTCGCTGAATTTACAACAGAAACATCCCGAAGAGACCTGCCTGGTATAAAATCCTTTCTCCACAGACGCATTGGTATCGACGAGCATATCTCCCTGATCATTAGTGATTATTGCCGTTTTCAATCCCATTTTTTCGTATGATTCAGCCAGTTTCAACATGAGAGTCGTTTTCCCGGATCCGAGAAAACCTCCAAGAATTATTAATTTCGAACTCATAATTCACTCTCCTTTAAAATCATTCCATATTTCTCTGATCTGATCGTGAAATCGCCCTTCATATATAAGGGTAATTCCCAAATCGCAGTTGATCTTGTTTCTGACAATGTCTTTTTGGAGTACTCCGTTATTATTGCTCAGGTAATAAGTGTTTTCCCCGAATCGGAAGAACCCCTTCAACCTCAATACTTTATTCACAATATTATCAAGGATGCTTAGAAAATCTTCCATAGGATATTCATTCTGATTGAGGAACATCGTACGGGGAGCATTTTCCGCAGTATTGCAGGACTCTGATTCCCTATCGAGAAAAAATTCAGCATAATTCAACCTGGAATAATCAAAATCACCAAAATAGGTAAAATGGATTTCAGCTCTGGGATTTATGGATTTCACAGTATTCCCAAGTTCTAATTTCTGCTCATCATCAACCAAATCGGCTTTGTTCAGCAGGATTGTATTGGAAGCCATAATCTGTTTATCTATAAAGACAAGATTTTTTCTCAGCTTCAGCATATTGGTGGAATCCTGCACGGCTAAGACATGTTTGATCCTGAAATTATGGAATAAATCATAATCATTTAAAATCTTCGCCATACTGCCTGGATCTGACATGCCGGAAGTTTCTATAAATAAAATTTCCGGTTTCTTTTTCAAAAAAAATCTAAGTCCGAAAATGAAAGAAGAAGTGAGACAGGAGCAGAAAATCGAACCGTTACCTATTTCATAAACCTTGCTGCCATGGAGCTCTTCATATGATTCTCTGATTAAACTCCCGTCTACGGGAACTTTGCCAAAGTCATTGACCAGCAAGCCAATCTCCTTGTCTGAATAAGTTCTGATAAGCTTATTCAACAAGGTTGTTTTGCCGGCGCCCAGGAACCCGGTAATTATAATGATATCGATTTTTCTTTCCATTAACTCCCTCTACATAGCTGCCTGAACGACTTTTTTCAATTCGTCCCTGTTCGGTATGATCGAGACGAATTTTACTTCTCCGTTAACAGCGATTGTTGGAAGATTGGCAACACCCAGTTTTCCCAGTCGCGCAATATTTTCCATTTCGGTTATCTTTCTCTCAACGATATCTACCTTATCACCGAATATCTCTACCATATCGTCTGCTGCCGATTTCATATAACCACAGGCGGCGCAGGTTTGTGAGTCTATTGTAAGTACTTCGACCATCACTCTGTCAAGGTTTTTATAATCGGGCATCTCAACTTCCATATCCAGATCTTCTCTGACATAGGTCTCAAGAAATCGCCTGGTAGACTCAACATCGTGAACAGCCTGACCGATTCCGATGATATTCTCAGATGGCGTATCGTATGGCATATCGCATCCAGGGGCCAGAATAAAGTTCTGATCTCCCATCTGATCGATTTTTTCCAATGCTGATTTCTGACAATCTTTTTGATTACCAAGAAGCATGCAAACTGTCAGCTGTACATTACCACTTATGACTTTATTGTATTTGTCGGTAACTTTCTTTGCTTCGACCATATCAATATTTTCATCAATGCTGAGGCAGTCGGGACCGCTCTGACACATTTTCTCAATGTTCTTTGTCGCGTCTCCACAAACGAAGAATGATGAAAAAGCACCTTTTTCTCTTATGTGATCAAATACTTTTTTGTAAGGGGCAGCCATAAACTCTTCAAATGAATCGGGGGAAATCTGTGACACCAACGGATCTACGGCACCGATAACATCCATTCCCGCTTCAATATAATAATCTGACATAGCGATAAATACATCAGCTGAATAATCGAGCAGAGCTTTTACATAATCGGGATCATCGTACATATCCATAAAAATATTGGTAGATCTCAAATGAGAAGCCAGAGTAAAAGGACCACAGGCCAGACCATATAGAGCCGTAGACTCACCTACAGATTCTTTCATTTTATTCATAACATCAATAATCATAGGCAGTCTGCCTTCATTGATACGGGGGATTTTTGATGGAATCTCCTTCGAATCAGCTAAAGGATGAGACTTAACTGTAGGAGGTGAATTATGAGACCATAATAGATCACATCCGAGGATTTCCGCTTCTACCTGAAGGTCAAAGACAACGGGTTGTCCGTCGGGAGAATATTGTCTATTGGATTCAAGGAGACATTCATATAATTTGTCGCCTTCTTTCAATACTTCTTCTGCGCTATATCCTTTAAGTTTTCCAACCTGGACACCTGTATATGGGACCCATGGAGTTCTTTCTAATTTTTCATTTCTAAATGCACTGTAAATTAATTCTTTTCCGTTCATAAAGTATTTCCTCTAACTGAATATGAATATACTTTACGCTTAATAATTCGGTAATTATTGCACTAATTTATGAAGTTTTGTTTTTTTTAGCTGAGATTCGTCTTTTTTTACAATAATTTTCAAAATATTAATTACTTCGATTATATGTTCTGTATGTGGACGGAGAAGTTCCCATATGCTTTTTAAAAAATCGGGAAAAGTAATATTGGTCTTTAAAATCCAGATTATGAGCAATCTCTTTTATACTCAGATCAGTCAGCAAAATTGATTCGCATGATGCTTCGACAAGACACTTATCGAGGTAGTATTTTATAGAGTATCCCGTATCGGATTTTAGATCTTTATAGAGAGAGGAATGGGATTGTTTCATATAACCGACCACATCTGACACTTTTAGTTTGGCAGAGCGATTTTCATCTATAAATATTAATAAGTCCTGATATTTCAGAATACTATTTATATGTGTTTTGAGATTAATCTGATTTTTACCTGCCAGTTTAGCGATTATATCAAAGAGTATACTTTTAAATTTGATGATGCTTTGAAGAGAACCGGTTTCAACGGATTTAATCATATTATCGATTTCCTCTTCAGGGGAATCGAGGACCAGACAGTCCGTGATGCCTTCAAACAGATCCAATCCTTTCATTAGAGTTATTTTAACATGGACAAAGAACTGCTCCATCTCTTCTTCACAAAGATATGTCCATGTTGAATTGGCGGGAATTAAATAAATATGCCCGGGTATCAGAGAAATTGTCTGTTCTGTATTTTTTAATGTGCCGCTTCCACTTAGAATAAAATAGAAGCGGTGAAAAGGAGAAGTGATGTTTTCATGGATCCAGTCTTTTGTAAGAGAACAGTATCCATGAATAAGGCTTTCGACATTCAAATTATTTATGAGGAAATCAAAGTATTCTATTTGGGCGATTAACTGATGATCGTATTTAATTACCTTCATTCACTCATAATACAATCAATGCACACTTTGAAAAAGTGCTTTTATATTTGATGGAGGAATATCCGGAAGGACTGCTTCGTGACTGGGGGATACGATTAAACCCGTAGGGAAGATCTCTTTTAGTTCATTAACTTTAGAACTCACAGCATATTCATCACCATTAACCAATAAAAACTGTGCATCTACACCACCGCAGAAGGTCACTCTATCTCCAAAATCATTTTTAAGACCATCGGGCTCCATTCCCGTTGCCAAAGCCTGTATGGGATGTATGACATCACATCCTACATCAATGAGATCACCAATAATATCCCGAATTGCTCCACAGGAGTGGTGTATTACTTTAAGGCCATAGCGATGAGCCTGTTCTACCAGTTTTCTTGTTCCCGGCAAAACTACATTTCTAATGAGTTCGGGAGATACCATTAAACCTGTCTGGCTTCCCAGATCATTTCCAATTAGAACAGCATGGATTTTCCCTTCTGTAGCTTTGTAAAATATTTCATTGGCCTCCAGATAAAAATCGAGAATCCTATCAAGAACAGCCTGAAACATCTCCGGTTCCATTATCATTTTCATCAATGCCTCTTCCATACCGAATGCCGCGCAGGTATCCTGGAAGTGAGCTGACCAGAGAACTCCCATAATCGCTTTGCCTTCGGGAGCGTCGTCTACGGCTTTTCTACACAACTCAGGATCAATGTACTTTTTAGGATCGGGCCAGTCAAAATCTTCTATTTTTGAAGGGTCGCTATAATCTTCAAAAAAACCGGCTGCCGTAAGAGTTCTATCTTCATTATTACCTTCAAAATCCTTTGCAAAGTCAAAAGCCGCATAAATAGCATTGCTCGTTGGTGAATTATAGGGAAGTTCAACGGGATAAACATCATCATCAACAGCGTAAGTCATTTTATCAATGTTATTTATCTTAAAATATTCCAAAAGTCCTGTATAAGCAGAAGGTGCAGGAAGACCTAACCAGCTGGCCGGCCTATCGACGGGTTTCCTCTCTATTGTAGCAATAAATCGTTCAATATGGTTCATAAAATCCTCCATCAAATATCATGTTTTAACTCTATCACAATTGAAAAATAGAACAATGCAATATATTTGATAAATGATGGACTTTTTCGTATTTCGCCTACCAATGAGCCGGAAGAAAATCATTAACATTATCTTGATTAATAATTTTAACCGGAAGGTAATTAACAGGATCCACATTTATTCCGTTAAACCAGTCAAGAGCGACCTTCACAGGTAGTGCGCCATCGGATTCCGCCGGCTGATAATTCGTCGCGTCAAGGGTTCCATCGTGAATGCATGACATACCGATCTTACTGTTTCCGCTCGAGACAGTAATAATATCAGATCTTCCCGTTTGAGAAATAGCCTCATTTACACCGAGTAAAACATCTGAATCATCGGGACAGATTATCCCTTTTAACTTATCACCGTATTGTTTTATCAGTTTGAAAATGACCTTTTCCGATACATCCCGGGATAATTGTGATTCTTCAAGTGCAAGACATTCCATTGAGGGAGCTATTTTATTTAACTCTGTAAGATATCCATGGGTTCGGGAATTATAGGCAGAAGCCCCTTTGATATGCTGAAGGATGCAATAACCTCCACTGAAATTCATCAGCTCTCCAAATTTACCTGCAAGCATTCTCACTTGTCTCCAATCATCGGGACCAGTCCAGGAAATAAGATATTGATATGCATCCATTTGCGGCGAAAGGTTACTTCCTATTACCGGAATTCCCGATTGATGAATTGTCCTGAACCACAATGTACTTTTTTCAGCATCTGTCGGAACCAAAACAATCAAATCGGGGTTTTTCTTAATAACCACCTCAATCTGTTTTTCCTGAATGTCCGAATTCCATTGTGCTGAGAAAAAATCCACTGATATGCCGAATTCGTCTGAAGCTTGTTTCATCCCCTTTTCATATGCATCCATATAAGGATGATCTCCCGGTAGAAGACAACAGATGTTTTTACCATCTCCGCCATCTGCTTTAGATAAAGGCATAGCCTCTTTTGTAATATTCCATCCTGCATATTCATGATCAAACCAGAAGCCGGGATCAGTTTCCCTTAATTTTGCAGGATCAACCGGTCTTTGAGGGATATCTTTTTTTATTTCATTCATAATGATGAGAGGCTGCCCGTCGGTCGCAATCAGTTTATTGACATTGTGCGTTTTAAAACGGGATATTTCCCTGTCAATGAATTCAATATTTCTACTGTTTCCCTCACCTAACTCGGCAATAAAGACCATAGTCGAAGCGATTTCCCTAATCCCCGATGAGAGTTCCTCAATGGACTGGGTGTTTTCCAGTGTCAGATCTTTTACATGATTAAAATTTTGTGAAAGTTCATCGACATTAGTATCTATTTTCAGTATTGAATTATTAACCTCTTCCGCTGATTGAACCAGGTCTGTTGTGGCAGTAGATATTTCCAATGTTCCGGAACTCATTTCACCCAGGCTCATATTCATCTCACTAAAGCTGTCAGCTACAGATCTGATGCCAGCAGTGACTTCACCCATAGACTCTTCAAGCTGACTATTGAGTGTTGTTGCTCCGGAAATCTTATTTATGACTGATTTAAGGTCAGTAGAAATATTTTTCGCATTGACAGATGTCGCTTCTGAAAGTTTTCTGATCTCATCTGCCACGACGGAAAACCCTTTTCCTGAATCACCTGCATGGGCTGCTTCTATAGCGGCATTCATAGCCAGCAGTCTTGTTTGAGACGCTACCTGATTTATAATCTTGATAAAGTCCTGTATGGAATCAACTGACACAGCTATTTCGCGAACAGATTCAAATGCTCTTTTCATCATATCCATATTATTATTTGAAGAATCGGAAATTTGTGCGGCGAGAATACTTTTCTCTTCCGAAACCTGGCTCAGATTCTTAATCGATGCAATGAGTTCCTCTATAGAGGCAGAGGATTCTGTCACGCTGGAAGATTGAAAATCGATCTGGGATCTGATCTGTGAAATCTCTCCGATGATATTTGTAACCAGATCATCTACTTTTTCCGTATCTGAATGCAGCAGACGGCTATGCCCTGAGATGGAAAGAATATTGGCTCTGATCTGCTCAAGGGCTGCAGAGATCTCTTCGCTGCTGGCAGCCAGATCGCCGCTTTGCTTTTTGCTTCCGTCGGCAGCTTCTTTCAGTTTGGATATGATCTGATGGAGCTTCCCGGTAAACCTGTTAAAATATAATGATAGATTTCCCATTTCATCACTACTTTCCACAGGAAGTCTTTGAACAAGATTTCCCTCTCCTTCAGATATTTCAGAAAGTGTTCCGGAGATTTTAAGCAGGGGTTTCGAAATGCCCGCAGCAAGTATCAATATTGAGATAATTGATATTAATAAAAATCCTATAGAGATGATTAGGGAAAATGTAAGTAGCCCTTTAAATTTGTTATCAATGGACAAATCAATTTCATTCTCATAATTATTTATAAACTGGTGAATATCGTGTACAGCAGTTAGTATAGAATTCCGATTTGAATTAAGAGTGAAAATATTATTTTCATGAAAGGCATTTTGAGAATGAGCAGAGATGATATTCTGAATACTTTTCACATAATCCTGATACATTTCTTCTGCAAAAATCAGACTTTCACTGATGTAATCATTCTGGAAATTCCTCGTTTCCTTAAATAGAGAATCGACTTCTTCCAGATGCCTCTTTACAGCCCTTAAATTCTCAACACGATCCAAAAGAAGCAAATCTTTTACCGATAGGTTTAAATTATGTATGTTGTTTTCAATCAGATTCAACTCTCTTTTCAATCGGGAAAACCGTTGATATTCTTCAATTCCACCATTTGCCTCATTCATAACAAAGAGAAGAATAGCCACAAGAATTATGTTTGAAAAAAGGATACTGATGAAGCCCAAAAGTAATTTCATTTTAATCGAAAGATTTTTAAACATACACACTTCCTAATAAAACAAGCCATGAGTTCCCCCATGGCTTGTATATAATTTGTTAATTCGACTTTCTTACCACTGTGGAGGATAGAAAGAATCAACATCAGCAGGGGTTATTATATGCTGAGGGATATTTCTAATAGCTGGAACATCCAAACCATTGAACCAGTCAGCTGAAGTCTGAACTGCTAAAGCACCATCACCTTCTGCTGTCTGATAAGTAATAGCGAATATACCACCATCTTTTATAAGGTCCATACCGACTTTACTGTTACCAGCTCCAACTACAATGATATCTTCTCGACCAGCTTTTGCTAGAGCTTCGGCGACACCTAATGCATGAGAAGAGTCATCTGCTACATAAATTCCTGTAAGATCATCTCCGAATCTGGTAATCCAGTCAGAAACAAGCTGTAAAGTTTTTGCTGCATCAAACCCAGGTGATTGCATATCAAGAACTTCGATATCCGGTGCATATTCTGCCAATGTAGAGATAGGTCCAAAACATCGTGCAAAATAAGGAGAAGTTCCGGGGTTATGCTGGACGAATGCAACTCCACCTTTCATTCCAAGTTCATCTGCCCAGGCTTTGGCTAGTTTTCTGGATTGACCAAAATCGTCGGGACCAGTCCAGGAGATTGCATAATCCATTGCTTTCGCTTCAGGAAGAGTGTTGAACAAGATTAGAGGGATTCCAGCCTTGTTGATTTTTCTAGCCTGCTGGAGAGCTGTTTTAGCATCTAGAGGAATCAAAAGAATCATATCAGGTCTTTCATTAATTGCCTGATCAATCATCTGATTCTGAACGGCAAGATCCCAGTTTGGAGACTGGATTTTAAGATTCATGCTATAGGCATCAGCCACTTTCTGAGCACCATTTGTACAAGCTGTAGTCCAGGGATGGTCTCCATGAACAATCATTGTAACATTCTTTCCAATGGCTCCGTCTGCTGGTGATTCCGGGATATTAGTCTTATTAGTGATTTCTCCGGCAAATTCCATATCCCACCAGTGAAGGGGATCAGTTTCCGGCAATGCTGAAGGATCTGCAGGTCTTGGCGGTACGGTTCGCCCGACACCTTCTAATTTAATCAACTGCTGTCCATCAGCTGCTTTGAGTACAGTTGAATCAACTGCCAGAGATGCTGCAAGATTATCATTTCCCGATGCAGCCATCTCACCTTCTTCCTGCTGTCCGGCAGCAAAGGCAAATCCTGTAATGGCAACCATCATCAAAAGACTAAGACACAATGTAGTAAACTTTTTCATTCTTCCTCCGTTTTTTTCTAAATGCGAATATTTCCATTGGGATAAATCCCTAATTCTGGACTTGTTTAAGTTCTTTGATAAGTTCAGGTCTCTGCCCGAATATTTTCTCGTGTTTATAAGCGACTATTGCTTCATTCATCACAACAGCGGCCAGGATGAATCCGGCTATGAAGATTTTAACTTCATTTCCGAGACCGAAAAGGATAATTCCATTATAGAGAACTTCAAGCATCAGTATGGCTACGAATGTTTTAAAGACTCCACCTTTACCTCCGGACATCGCTGTCCCGCCGATTATAGTTGCGGAGATTATGTACATTAAAGATGATGTTCCGAGATTTAATGGCGCTGCGGCACTTTCCATAGCATAGAGAACTCCCCCTACACCTGCCATAGTCCCTGAAATGACAAAAGTTATTATAGTATATTTATCAGTGTTGATTCCCGCCAGCCAGGCAGTCTGCTTGTTTCCACCTACCATATAAAAATTACGTCCCGTTCTGGTTCTATTGAGAAAAAGCGAGAATGCTATAACCATAATGATGGCGATTAGAACTCTTGGGGTAATAAAGGGAAAAATCATATCTCCCAGAAAATCAGAAACCGCAAAAGCATCATCCGATGAGAGACTGACAGAGTTTCCACCTGTCATAGTATAGATGACCCCCGTAAGAACCGTCATCATACCTAGTGTAACAATAAAAGAACTGATTTTTGCCTTGGTAACGAGTAAACCGTTTATCAAACCAATCAATCCTCCTGCAACAATAGCCAAAGGCACACTTCCACCGAATCCGATATATTCTTTCATACTCAGGCCAATTACAGCTGAAAAAGTGATAATGGTTCCTATGGAAAGATCCAATTGCCCGATAATGAAGATCATGGTGAAACCGATCGCCACTGTGGCATTCATAGCCATTGTTTTTGTTACGGTCGTAAGATTGAATACATTCAAAAATCGTGGTGCAAAGAGAGACATAAAAAGGAATACGAATAAGAAAATAAAATATATTCTGTTCTTATCTATTAATTTAAGCATTTTTTGATTATTATTATTTTTTTTAAGCATCATCACGCCCCAGACTTCTTAATGATTTGGCATTCAAGCCGACTACGATAATAAAGATAGTTCCACGAATCATATCCTGTGAAAAAGTACCGACTCCCAGAAGTGTTAAAATGTTGTCAATCAAACCCATGACTAGAACTCCTCCAACGACTCCCATAATAGAACCCCGGCCACCGGCCAGAGTCATGCCACCGATAACGATTGCTGTTACCGCCTTAAAATCGTACCCGACTCCATTATTGATGTATCCTACACGGGATAAGGATGTTACAGTTAATCCTCCAAGTGTCGCCGTTAAAGCACATATTACAAAAGCCATCCCGATTACAAATTCTGTATTAATCCCCGAAAAACTTGCCGCTTTTTGAGCTGCCCCTGTCATTTTTAGCTGAGCCCCGTATTTCGTTTTTTTCATTACAAAATCAAGTGCGATGATAAGTATGATAAGCATAACTAAAGGAAGAGATATTTTTCCAAAAAACCTGTACCTGAAAATATTATCAAAAAGATCACTTGTTCTTTCAGAATTAGCTATAAAATCGGGATAGATCTGTTTATTATCCCAGACGATACGAATTATCCCCTTAGTTACAAACACTAATGCCAGCGTCCATATTATAGGATTAGCTTTAAATTTCCCGATTGCTACGGCATTAATCAATCCTATAAGTAACCCAAATAAAAACGTTATAATTAAAGCCGGAATAAAACCGAATTGAAGCATCTGTACACAGATAATCCCGGTAAATGCCATAGTAGTAGGAACTGACATATCAGCATAATGTCCTGAATAGGTGACAAAAGCCATTCCTACAGCAACAATACCAAGAAGAGTTACAGCATCGAGTATATTCATCATATTCGTTGTTGTTAAAAAATTATTTATAATACCAAGACTTTGAAGAACGATTCCCAATACCAGAAAAAATACAGCAATAGCATAAATCCCGAAACTATTCATCATTTTCCCCAATGTAGTGACTTTGATAGCCCTGACATCAGACTTTTCTTCTTTAATAGTTTTATCATCACTCATGATTACATTCTCCATAACTATACATTCTCGCCATTGGCTGCCAGGAGAACACTTTCTTCAGTGCATTCCTCTTTTCTCATATCTTTGACAATTCTTCCTTTCCGCATGATCAGGACACGGCTTGAAAGGGATACCAATTCCGGCAGGTCAGAAGAGATCAATATAATCGTGCTCCCTTTTTTTGCCAGCGCTTCAATGGACTTATGGATAGTCATTTTTGCCCCGATATCCACTCCTCTCGTAGGTTCATCGAGAATAAGAACTTTAGGTTTGCAAGCCATCCATTTAGCCAGAAGAACCTTCTGCTGGTTTCCTCCCGAAAGATTACCTACAATCTTTGTTGGGTCCGGGGGATAAATTGAAAGCTCATCTATGAGGCCAGTAAGTATTTCATCTCCGTCATTTGACGTGTAAACACCATTTTTCGACAGTTGGGGAATGATGCTGACTAATGTGTTATCTTTTACATCCAGCCTCAAAGCCAAACCTTCGGTTTTTCTATTTTCTGTTAAATAGACAAGACCATTATCTACAGCTTTTGACATATGCGATGGTTTGAATATTTCCCCGTCGAGAAAAACATCACCTGCATGTCTCTCATCAAGTCCGACCAGGCTTCTACCCAATTCGCTTCTTCCGGCTCCCGATAGTCCGCAGATTCCCAGGACCTCACCTTCTAAAGCACTAAATGAAACATCGTGAAAAAACCCAAATCGTGAAAGATTCTCAACTCGCAATCTCTCATTTTCTTTTGCATGGCTATTATAGGAGTAAAAATCAGCAACCGATTTTCCAACCATCATCTGAACAAGCAGTTCACTGGTTACTTCGCTTATATCATTGGTTCCTATTTTTTTCCCGTCTCTGAGAACAGTCACTCGATCTGCCACTTCGAATATTTCCGGAAGATGATGAGAGATATAGACTATAGCCAATCCCTGCTTCTTCAAATTGTGGATAATAGTAAATAATCTCTCCACTTCTTCCCGTGACAACGCTGAAGTCGGTTCATCCATAACCAGGATTTTCGGATTATTTCCAAGGGCTTTGGCGATCTCGACCAATTGCCCTTCGTGCTGACTGATTTCTTCAATCTGGAGATTGGGATCAAGATGGCCCAATCCAACTCTCTCCAGGCATAAGGTCGTTTCTTCAGCTATTTTTTTCTTATCGAGAAATATCCCTTTTTTCGGCAGACGACCTACCAGAACATTTTCCGAAATACTTAAAGGCATAGCCAGACTAAGCTCCTGGTAAATCATCTCAATACCATTCTTTTTAGACTGAGCCGGCGTAAAAAGATCCACTTTTTGAGATCCCATGACAATATCACCGGTGTAGTCATTAAATGATCCGGCGATCATTTTCATAAGCGTTGATTTACCGGCGCCGTTCTCACCGATCAGGGCGTGAACTTCACCTGTTTTAACGTCGAAATCTACTGAATCCACAGCTAACGTCCCGGGGAATTCTTTACTAACACATTTCATCTCAAGAGCTATGTCGAATGACTTTTCTTTTTTTATATCTTCACTACTCATAAATCCTGTCCTCTGGTTTCATTCATATAATTAAGCTCTATTAACAAGAAAAACTCCTGTTTCTATAATTATGGTACCCCTGTAAAATCTATCAGACAACAGTGTTTATTTGCCATCCGACTATAATTTTTTACAATTTTTAACGGGTTTTTACAAAATTTCAAAAATCATTTTATCTTCATTTCAATGAATATCCGCTATGTCGAACTCTCCGAGATTCAAGGGATATTTTCCATACTCGCGCACAAGTTTCACAACATAATCATACCGCTCTCCCGATATGGAATGGGGAACTGAATGATCGGACTGAAATATAAATCCTCCGCCTTTTCCGGCATTTAGCTTTCTAAGAACATATGCTTTCAACTCATCGAGAGGCAAATCAGCCCATTTCATTACATCCATATTCCCGCAGAATCCCATTTTATGTCCATAATCTCTGCGGATATCAATAACGTCCAATCCGGCCTTTGCTTCAAGAGGATTATAGGAATCCAGTCCGATATCAATATAATCCTGATAGATTGCCCGTGCATCACCACATCCATGGTATATAACAGGTAGGTTATTTTTATGGCAGACATTAATTATTTCAGCAACTACCGGTTTAAAATGCTCTCTCCAGTAATCGGGAGAAAAAAACATACCGTTTACATAAGCGACATCTCCCCAGATGACCATGCCCGAAAGTAGACCGTCTGCAGCGGCTATCTGTGCTTTTGTCATTTCAATTACAAACTCACCAACTCTTTTTATGAATTTTCCCAGTTTTTCCGGGTATAATCCCATCCACAACATCATATTTTCCGAACCTATGATGCGCCATCCCTCTTCCTGTGCTTCACAGATACTTCCGTATACGGGATAGTCATTGTAAAGAGACTTAACCGTATCGATCCACGGTGGAGAATTAAGAGCAAAACCGTCCCCCACTCCGGCAATCTGATTATCACCGCCACTGAAATATCGTCTCTTATCCCATGGATCTTCAAATTCAAAGGCTTCCATTTTCTCGATTGTATCAGTATGAAATTTGGTAAAGGCCGGCATGGTTATAGACATGTTTTTAATAATTTCCGCTTCGAATCCGGTGCGGACGATTACCTCTTCGGGAGTATTTTTTATAAACTCGAAATTCTTGATATGGGGATCCATATTGGGGACTGTGGTTATCCAGTCCAGATCGTAGTGTTTATAGATATCAGCATCCTGTGGAAGATTGAGATCCTTTTTCCATCGCTCTATAAACTGTCCCCAGAAAAAATCACTTACAGGAATCCGGTCCGCCTCTTCGTGTTTGAGGGTTTTATTCATTCTTTCCAGTTTTTTCTCGCAGTTTTCAGTTCTTTTCAAAGTTCCCTTGAAATCCTGTCCTGCGGAGAACATGCTGATTCCTTCTCCAACCAATATTTTTCTATCTTCCATAAAGAATCTCCTTTAATATCAATATTTGAATTCTCTCGCTGCTTCATAAAAGGCCAATATGTTTTCCGGCGGAACGTCGGGCATAATATTGTGAATATTGTTAAATACAAATCCACCATCGGGAGCCAGAATCTCCATACGCCTGATTGCCTCTTTTTTAACTTCGGCCGGTGATTTGTTATTCAGTATTTCCCGTGGATCCATGGAACCGCCCCAGAAAACAATGTCTTTGCCAAATTCTTTTTTCAGATTAGCCGGATCCATATTGAGACAGTTGGTCTGTACAGGATTTATAATCTCAATCCCCTCGTCTATCAGGTCCGGTATAAACTGATGCATGGAACCACAGGTATGAATAAAAGTATGCATTGATGAGTTTTTATGTACATAATCACACATGACTTTTCTCTGCTGATGAAAGAGTTCCCTATAGACATCGAGTCCCATAAAAGAACCGGTATCCATACCCAGATCATCACCGAATCGGATAACATCAACTATATCGCCCACGGCCAGACAGACCTTTTCCAGAGTTTTCATGTGGCGTTCCAAAAGAAGCTCGACTAAAATGGCAACATTGTCTTTGTCGATGTAGAGATCCATGAGAAAATTATCCATCCTCCGGATGAAGGTACCCCATTCGAAAAGATTGCCCCCGAATACCACCATAAGCGCTTTATCTGTATTATTTCTCAGGTGTAAAGCGCCTTTTCTCAAGTTCGTCCAGAAATCGGACTCCGATGCATGATCCCAGGGACTGTGAACCAAATTCTGCCAGAGAACTTTATCCATAGCTTCATCGAGTTTTTCATCCATAGCGGAACGGCTGTCGGGGTATCCATCGAGAAAGGGGAAAACCATTTCATCAAAAAAAGTGGCTCCCTGTGGCATTTTGGCTATGAGAGTGCCGTCCTTATGGTAGGCATTCCAGTTTCCTTTATCATCTCTAACAGGTTTAAACCATTTGGGGTAATAACCGGTTCTTCCATTGGCCATTTCCACTTCTTTCCAGTCTGAATCGCCAGTATTAAACGCTCTACCAATATCCAGAACATCGACACCGAGAAGATCTATCAG